>Ga0308157_10000621_pt1 | contig 105583 bp, 76 predicted proteins | sample PhyBR1_FD_201035 | JGI IMG/M metagenome (GOLD analysis project Ga0308157, IMG submission 201035) | Phyllosphere microbial communities from UC Gill Tract Community Farm, Albany, California, United States - DLSLB.R1 | ecosystem: Host-associated > Plants > Phyllosphere > Unclassified | place...
GACGCCCTCGCCCGCATGCGCCCGCTGCTGCGCGCGCTCGACGACGACCGCGAGCTCCGCGCGGTCTGGCACCGGGTGAACCACGAGTCCGAGGAGCGGCTCGTCGCGCTCATCGCCGAGCGCGGCGGCCACGACCGGCTCGAGGCGCGGATCCTCGCCGCCGCGGCGACCGAGGCGATCCGCATCGGGCTCGAGGAGTGGGCGCGCTCCGCCGACGGCGTGCACGGCGCAGGATCGCCTGCGGCCCTCGCCACGCGCGCCTATGCGGCGCTCGCGCCGTCACGCTGAGCGGGCGCCTCGCGCTGAGCGGGCGCCGAGACGCACGCCGCCCACTGAGGCCGTCCCGAAAGGTGGCGTCCCGCACGGCGGCGTCCTGACCCCGCACCCTGCCGGGAACCTAGGCTGGAGGCATGACGACGATTCCCGGAATCCTGCTCAACGACGGCCACACCATCCCTCAGCTCGGCTACGGCGTCTTCAAGGTCGACCCGGCCGACACCGAGCGCACGGTCACTGAGGCTCTCGAGATCGGATACCGCCACATCGACACGGCGGCCATCTACGGCAACGAGGCGGGCGTCGGAGCGGCGATCGCCAAGAGCGGCATCCCGCGCGACGCGCTGTTCGTGACCACCAAGCTGTGGAACGACCGGCACGACGGCGACGAGCCCGACGCGGCCATCGCGGAGAGCCTGGAGAAGCTCGGTCTCGACCACGTCGACCTGTACCTCGTGCACTGGCCGACCCCCGTCAAGGACAACTACGTGCACGCCTGGGAGAAGGTCGTCGAGATCCGCGACCGGGGTCTTGCCCGTTCCGCCGGCGTCTCGAACTTCCTCGTGCCGCACCTGGAGCGCATCGTCGCCGAGACCGGCGTGACCCCCGCGGTCGACCAGATCGAGCTGCACCCCGCTTATCAGCAGCGCGATGTCGGCTCCTGGGCGCGCGATCACGACGTGAAGATCGAGGCGTGGGGTCCCCTCGGCCAGGGCAAGTACGACCTGTTCGGCATCCCGGCCGTCGCGGACGCCGCAGCGGCGCACGGCAAGAGCCCGGCGCAGGTCGTGCTGCGCTGGCACCTGCAGAAGGGCAACATCGTCTTCCCGAAGTCGGTGCGCGCCGAGCGCCTGCGGGAGAACCTCGACGTGTTCGACTTCGCCCTGAGCGACGTCGAGTTCGCCGCGATCTCCGCCCTCGACCCTGGTGACGGATCCGGCCGCGTCGCCTCGCACCCCGACGAGGTCAACTGACGGCCTCGGAGACCGGGGGCGGAGGCATATCGCGGAGACAGCCGCGAGGAAGCCACCTCATCGCCTTCTTGCTGCGGTTCGCGTGGATCTGCCTGAGTGGGCCTTTTGCGAAGGCATGGGATCGAGATCACCGTGCCGGCAAGCAGCGCGGTTGAGACGACGAACACGAGGGGCTCGGTGGCGCCGAGGAACCTGTCTCCCGGACTCCGTGCGGCAGCCGCCACAAGATGACTGGATCCAAGCAGGCGAAACCTCCAACGGTTATTGACCCGCAGATCAGCCGGGTCCTCCGCAGGGCGGCCAGCATGTTCCGACCGTCGGTGGCGCTCAAGCCTTCGCCTGCTCAGGCGAAAGTCGTCGTGCCAGGCCCCGGCGCACGAGGATCGCGGTTACCCCGACGACTGCCCCGAGGATGAGCGATTCCCGGCCCCACATGAGGGCTGTGTTGAACGAGCTGGAGTCGCGCGGGACCGCAACGAGGGCGTACACGATCAGCGCGACCCCGATGAGCCAGAAGACTGCGGTCGAGGCCATCCCTGTGTAGCCCAGCATCTTGAACCGGCGAGATGAATTGGTCATTCTTCTGGCTCCCTTGCAGGGCGAATCCGATCTTGATCATCTGCACAGATACCACCGTTACGGCCTCAGATATTCGCTTGGACTCGAGAATTCTCAGATCAAGAGAGGGGCCCGCGGATCGAGCCCCTCTCTTCTTTCCTGTCCTGATGATCAGTTGGTTCTCCGCCCTGGCACTGTCGCAGTGGCAGCACCAGGACGGAGATGCCACTGCTGAGACAGATCGCATTGATGCTGAAGGGCCGCAGACGGCTCAGCGCGTCATATGGCTTGCGCCAGTCGCTTCGCGTTCCGCGTCCGGGCGAACGTTGACGGGCAACTCATCGCGATGTGCGCGAATGGCCGATCCCTTCACAAGCATCGTGCGGACCCGCTCGTTATAACTCAGGCCTTCAAGGGCAGGATGCTCCTTCCACAGGGCGCCCGCTGCGAACACGAAGCCCAACGTTGCAGCAATCGCGAGAACAAGCCCAGGTATCGACGCGGTCGGTCCCGTGAGGATCAGTTGTGTGGTGGCCACGAGAAGGATCGCGGCACAGCAGACTTTGGGCAACAGGGCTCTTGTCCGAGTGTCAATCCAGCAAACGAGAACACCCCAACTGAGGCCAAACACCACGGCCAGAATGTACGCCATTCTGATACCTCCACCTCGCATAGTCTGGACTAGTAGCAGTCGCCGTCTTTGTAGCGCCACACGGACGGGGCCGGAGCCACAATGATCACGATGCATTCGCCGGCTCCGTTGGCGACGCTGGCCTGTCCGACAAGGTAGCCCGCGAGACCGCCGCATACTCCAGCCAACACCGGGTTTGCGAAGAGAGCAAGCGCGCACACGCCGGCGTTCCCACCGCCGTTCGCGACGTCCCGCGTCTCCGCGCGGTTCAATTTGGCGCCGTAACCGGCGTTCCACCATGCCCAGGTGGGGTCAGCCACGACCGGATAAGCAGTGGAGGTTGTCGGAACGACGACTTGGAAGAGCTTGTCATCCCTGACCTCGTAGTGAGTCGGAACATCCTGGCCGTTGGCATCCTTGGCCCACGCTGCCTCAACGGGAACGATGACGCCATCAGCGCCGATGAACATTCACCGCCATGTTGACGCCATCGAACTCGTTGTGAAGAACATCGCCCCATCGACGACAGCGGGGAAGAGCAACCAGGAAGGCGGACGAGGGCTGCACCGTGCCCATCAGCGTCTCGAACAATGCGGCGGCCAGCTGAAGTCAGGCACGACTTCGGACGGCTGGGTCCTGCGGGCTATCGTCCGTGCGGACGCCTCCGCACGATAGCGAGGCATGGGAAGCGGGGGAGTCAATCAGGTCTGCCGGCCGGGCGTAGCGTGAAGCCATGAGCAATCGCCTCGCCGACACCGGCAGCCCCTACCTGCGTGCGCATGCCGACAACCCGGTGGACTGGTTTCCGTGGGGCGAGGAGGCGTTCGCAGAGGCCGCGCGCCGCGACGTGCCTGTGCTGATCTCGATCGGGTACTCCACGTGCCACTGGTGCCATGTCATGGCGCGGGAGTCGTTCCAGGATCCGTCCACGGCGGAACAGCTCAACCGCGGATTCGTGTCGATCAAGGTGGACCGCGAGGAGCATCCTCAGGTCGACACCGCGTACATGGCGGCGGCCTCCGCGTTCACCCAGGATCTGGGCTGGCCGCTCACCGTCTTCGCCACGCCGTCCGGGCGGGCCTTCCACGCCGGCACGTACTTCCCGCCCGTGGCCCGAGGACAGCTGCCGGCGTTCGGCACCGTGCTCGCGGCCGTGCGCGAAGCCTGGATCGAGCGCCGCGCGGAGGTGGAGGGTCTGGCCGGCGCGGTGGCCGAGGCGCTGCAGTCCTCCGAGACCGCGGACCCGTCGCCGCTTCCGGACGAGGCCGCGCTGGCCGCGGCCGCGGACGAGATCGTGGCGAGGGAGGACCGCCGATACGGCGGATTCGGCACGGCCCCGAAGTTCCCGGTCGCCACGACCCTGCGTTTCCTGCAGGCCAAAGGGCGCGCCGATGTCGTCGCGCGGGCGCTCGATGCGATGGCCGCGTCCGAACTGCGCGACGAGGACGGCGGCTTCTTCCGCTACGCCACGCAGCAGGATTGGGCCGTGCCGCACTATGAGCGGATGCTCACCGACAACGCCCAGCTGCTCGACGTGGCCATCGACGCCGGGCGGGCAGACGTGGCGCGTGGCATCGCGCACTTCCTGCTCGCCGTGCTGCAGCGCCCCGAGGGCGGGTTCGGCGCCGCGCAGGACTCCGAGTCCGTGATCGATGGGCAGCGCAGCGAGGGCGGCTACTACCGCCGACCGGTGGCCGAGCGGGGGAACCTGCAGCCGCCTGCCGTCGACGGCAAGGTCATCACGGGCTGGAACGGGCTCGCGATCGCCGCACTCGCCCGCGCCGGCGCCGCGCTCGGCGAGCAGTCCTGGATCGACGCGGCCGCCCGCGCCGCGGAGACCGTGCTGGCCGTGAACCGCGACGCGGGTGGGCGCCTCGTGCGCACGTCCTTGGATGGGGCGCCCGCGGCGGCCGTCGCCACGGACGCCGACCTCGGGCTGCTTGCGGACGGGCTGTTCGCCCTCGCTCTCGCGACGGGCGATGTGCGCTGGGCGACGCGCGGACGGGAGGTGCTCGACGCCGACGCGGCGGCCGATCCGGTGCTCGCCGCGCATGCGATCCCCGCCGCCGCGGACGGTGGTGACGGAGATCTGCCCTCCGGCGCGTCCGCCCGAGCGGCGGCCGAGCTGACCGCCTGGCGGCTCGGGGCGGGGGAGCAGCACCGCGAGCGCGCCGCAGCCCTGGTCTCGGCGCGGGCGGGTCAGGCGACGAGACAGCCGTTCGGATCCGGTGCACTGCTGCGGGCGGCAGCGGGGCTCGCCCGGCGACCACGGCAGATCGTCGCCGTGACCGCGGAGCCGCGAGGCTCGCTCGCGATCGCTGCGCGCGCTGCCGATGCCGACCTCGTCGCGGTGCTGACCGCGGAGCAGGTGCGCGCCTTCGCCGCCGCGGGCTTCACGCTGTTCGAGGCGCGCGACGCCGTCGACGGCGTCGTGCACGACTGCCGGGGCTTCGTCTGCCGGCTGCCGGTGTCGGATCCCGCACTCGTCCCTGTCGCACGCTGAGAGTCGGATCCGCGACTGCTGTACATTCTGACCAGGCATACTGCGCCAGCGCTCGGCAGACTGTGCGACGTGCGCAGGTCTTGCTGATCCGTTTGTCCAGCGATCGTGGCCACGGATACAGTGGCCCGGATCCCCGGCGACGTCGCCGCTGCGGCCTCGCCGCCGACGCGCCTCCCACCGGCCCGAACGAACCGCAGCAAGGACGCCCTCGACGATGACCCTCCCTGTCACCACGCCCCCGGCCACTCCGCCGACCAACGCCCGCCTGGATGCCGTGCCGGCCTACAAGCAGGGACGATCCGCTCCGGACGGCGCCTCGAAGCTGTCCTCGAACGAGTCCCCGCACCCGCCTCTGCCGTCCGTGGTCTCCGCGATCGCCGAACGGCTCGGATCCATCCATCGCTATCCGCAGATGGCGGCGCCTGAGATCATCGGCCGCCTCGCCGAGCGCTACGGCGTCGAGCCGGAGCTGGTGACGGTCGGCGCAGGTTCCGTCGAGCTCGCGTCGCAGCTCATCCACGCCACGGCCGGCGAGGGCGACGAGGTGATGTTCGCCTGGCGGTCCTTCGAGGCCTATCCGTCGTTGGTCCGGATCGCAGGGGCGACCCCGGTGATGGTCCCGCTCGACGCGGAGCACCGGCACGACCTCGACGCGATGCTCGCCGCGATCACCGACCGCACGCGCCTGATCTTCGTGTGCAACCCGAACAACCCGACCGGCACCGTCGTCGGGCCCGAGGAGCTCGAGCGCTTCGTGGCCGCAGTGCCCCGCGACGTGCTCGTGGTGATCGATGAGGCCTACGTGCACTTCGACGGGTCGCCGTACTTCGCCGAGCACCCGACCGCGACCGATCCGGAGCGCGGCGCGGGCCTCGAGCTGTTCCGCCGCTACCCGCACGTCGCAGTGCTGCACACGTTCTCCAAGGCCTACGGGCTCGCCGGCCTGCGAATCGGCTACGCCATCGCGCCCGACGGCATCGCGGCCGCCCAGCGCAAAGTCGCTGTGCCGTTCGGCGTCACCGATTTGGCTCAGGCCGCCGCCGTCGCCTCGCTCGACGCGCAGGAAGAGCTCGCCGTGCGCATCGCCGAGGTCGCCGAGCAGCGCGACCGCCTGCTCGGGGTGCTCGTCGACGCGGGATGGCCCGCCGTGCCCTCCCAGGCCAACTTCGTCTGGGTGCCGGCGGGGGAGCGCGCCGTCGAGCTCGACGAGCTGCTGCACGCGGGCGGCGTCGTCGCCCGCACGTTCCCCGGCGAAGGCGTGCGCGTCTCCGCCGGATCCGCCCTGGACATCGACCGCGTCGCGGCGGCCCTCGGCGCGCGGACGGAAGCCGCCGGCATCGCCACTTCGAACCCCGCTCACCCCACCGCTGCCGTTCGCGAGGAGGCGACCGCATGACCATCGAAGTGCCCCTGACCACGACCACCACGAAGGGCTTGCACCCCGGCCTCACCCGCCGGCAGATCTCCATGATGGGGCTCGGCGGCGCGATCGGCGCCGGCCTGTTCGTCGGCTCCGGCCAGGCGATCGGCATCGCGGGGCCTGCGGTGATCGTCTCTTACCTCGTGGCCGGCACGATCGTCGTGCTCGTGATGGCGATGCTCGCCGAGATGGTCGCCGCGAACCCGTCGTCCGGCGCATTCAGCTCGTACGCGCAGAAGGCCATGGGCCGCAGCGTCGGAAGCGCGGTGGGCTGGCTGTACTGGATCCAGCTCGTCGTCGTGATCGCCGCCGAGGCCACGGGCGCCGCGGGCATCGTCGCGCACCGCTTCCCGGGCCTTCCGGAGTGGGCCTGGGTACTGCTGTTCGTGCTCGCCCTCACCGTCGTGAACCTGCTCGGCGTGCGCAACTACGGCCGGTTCGAGTTCTGGTTCGCCGCGATCAAGGTCGCCGCGATCATCGCCTTCCTCGTCGTCGGCGTGCTCGCGATCGTCGGCCTGATCCCGGGCGTCCCGGCGACCGGCGTCGGCAATCTCGTCGATCAGGGCGGCTTCGCCCCCACGGGCATCGCCGGCATCGCGGGCGCTCTGCTGATCGTCGTGTTCGCGTTCGGGGGCACCGAGGTCGTCGCGATCGCGGCCGCGGAGTCCGACGACCCTTCGCGCAACATCAGCCGCATCGTGCGCCAGGTGATGGTGCGGATCCTGGTGTTCTACGTCGGATCCATCTTCGTGATCGTCGCCGTGCTCCCGTGGAGCTCCAAGGAGGTGCTCGCCGGTCCCTTCTCCGCCGTGCTGGACACGCTCAAGATCCCCGGGGTGGGACTCGTGATGGACCTCATCGTCATCGTCGCGCTGCTGTCGGCCATGAACGCGAACATCTACGGCGCATCGCGTATGGCGTTCTCGCTCGGCGAGCGCGGGCTCGCACCGCTCGCGCTCACCCGCACGAGCGCGGCAGGCGTGCCCCGCGTGGCGGTGCTGGCGTCGGTGGCGTTCAGCTTCGTCACGGTGATCCTGAACTGGATCTGGCCCGAGCAGGTGCTGCCCACGCTGCTGAACGTGGTGGGATCCACCCTGCTGGTGATGTGGACGGCGACGGCGATCACGCAGCTGATCCTGCGTCGCCGGGCCGACGCCGAGGGCACACCGCTGCCGATGCGGATGTGGGGCTTCCCATGGCTGTCGGTTCTCACGCTCGTGCTGCTGGGCGCGATCATCCTGCTCACGATGCTCAACGAGGGTGCGCGCACCCAGCTGTTGCTGACCATCGGCCTCACCGTGGTGCTCGTGGTGCTCGCCCGTGCTACCCGGGGCCTGTCCCGTCCCGGCGTCCTCAAGGACGGCGCGGACGACGTGTTCCGGGGCTGACGATGCGCATCGATGCCCTCGACGCGGCCCTGATCCGGCTGCTCACGGACGCGCCGCAGCTGCCTGTGCTGGAATGCGCACGGCGGCTGGGCGTGGCCCGTGGCACCGTCACCAGCCGTCTCGCGCGGCTGCATGAGAACGGCGTCATCGAGGGCATCGTGCCGCGCATCGATCCGCGCGGCTTCGGATACGCGCTGACCGCGTTCTGCCAGGTGGAGATCGATCAGAAGGTCGGCCACGACGAGGTCGCGGAGGCGCTGGCCTCGGCGATCCCGGAGGTCGTCGACATGTACACGGTCACCGGCGCGAGCGACATGCAGCTGCGCCTCGTCGCGCACAGCGCCGAGCAGCTGCAGGACGTGCTGGACCGGATCGCCCTGGTGCCCGGCGTCGCCCGCACCGCGAGCTCGATCGCGATGCGCACGCACTTCAGCGGCCGGGTGCTGCCGCTCGTGGAGCACGCGGCCCGAGGCTGACGACGAGGCGCGGCCGAGTGCCGGCCGGGGCCGGCATCGGTCTACTCGTCGTTCCCGGTCCAGCCCTTGCGGCGGAACCACCACCACATGATCGCGCCCGAGACGACCATGGAACCGATGCCGAGCAGGAAGAACGACCACGGGCCGGACAGCACGTGCGCGATCGACCAGTCGAAGTTCATGCCGAAGAAGCCCGTGAGGAAGCTCAGCGGCAGGAAGATCGACGCGATGATCGCGAGCTGCTTCGAGGTCTCGCCCTGCCGGTTCGCGACCGTCGACAGGTAGAGGTCGGTGCAGCCCGACACCATCTCGTGGTAGCCGTCGATCTCGTCCGTGATCCGGATGAGGTGGTCGTAGATGTCTCGGAAGTAGTCGTGGCTGTCGGCCTCCAGCCCGGCCAGATCCGTGATCACCTCGGCCTGCCGGGCGAACAGGTCGCGCATCGGGACGACGACCCGGCGCAGCTTCAGCAGCAGCCGTTTGAGACCGAAGGTCTGCTGCAGCTCCTTGCGGCCGCCGCCGGCGACGATCGCGTCCTCGAGGCTGTTGATCTCCTCGTCGAGATCGCTGAGGATCGGGAAATAGCTGTCCACGATCACGTCGATGATCTTGTAGACGTAGTAGCGCTCGGTCTTGGGCGCCGTCGAGTTCTGCAGCAGCGTGCGCACCTGGCGGAGATCCTGGAAGCGCTCGGAGTGCACCGTGACGATGAACTCGCCGCTGAGGTGGCAGTGCACCTCCTCCAGCGGGTGGTCGTTCTCGTCCTCGGGGTGCCGCTCGACGGCGCCCTGCAGCACCAGGAGCGCTCCGTCGCCGTAGACGTCGAGCTTGGGGCGCTGGCCCATCCGCTGGGTGTCCTCGATCGAGAGCGGATGCCAGCCGAGCAGGGTGCCGAGCCGCTGGATCTCGTCCGCGGAGGGGGAGACCAGGTCGAGCCAGAAGAACTCCTCCTGCGCGCGCATCTGCGCGATCAGCGATTCGTCGATGGTGTCGAGGATGCGCATGTCAGATCCAAGTGATCATCCAGTTGTGGGCCTGCCAGAACCACCACGGCACGGGCAGACCGATCCAGAGCGGGTAGAAGAACGCGCTCAGCAGCACGATCATCACCACGACGATCGCGACGGTGCGCTGGCCGGACTGCCGGCGGTGCCTCGGAGCGCTCCGGTGCCCGGCGATGTCCCGAAGCGCGAGCACGAGCGCGAGGATCAGGAAGGGCGTCATCACGACCGTGTAGAACTGGAAGATCGTGCGCTCGGGGAATGCCAGCCACGGCAGGTAGGTCGCCGCGAGGCCCACCAGCGGGATCGCGTAGCTCCACGGCATGGGGGAGCGCAGCACCAGCCCGCGCACGAACCGCACCAGCAGGTAGACGGATGCGGCGACGCCGAGGTACCAGATCAGCGGGTTCGGGATCGAGGTGATCGTGCCGATGCAATGATCCGTGCCGAAGCAGGGCGCATCCTGCCCGCCCACCCAGAACGCGGTGGGGCGGATCAGCAGCGGCCACTGCCATGCCGGGCTCGCATAGGGATGCGAGGAGGTCAGCCCGACATGGAACGCCAGGATGTCGGAGTGGTACTTGAACCACGACGTGAGCGCATTGTCCGTGATGTTCCGGTCGTAACCGCCCTTGGTGAGGAACCAGCCGCTCCAGGAGGCCAGATACACGGCCGCGGCCACCGGCACGAGCAGCGCGAAGCTCGCGAGGCCCTGCCGGATCACGGCATCCGTGGGCCAGAGCGCGACCCCTGCGCGGCGGCGGGCGAGTGCATCGGTGACGACGAGGTAGATCCCGGCCGCGGCGAGCACGTACGCGCCGGACCACTTCACCGAGGTCGCAGCCCCCAGGGCGAGCCCCGCGGCGATCACCCATGGGCGGCGCCAGAACACGCGGCCCCAGAGCGTCGGGTCATCGCCGCGCTCGTGGGAGGCGCGATCCTCGAGCCCTGGCATCGTCTGGCGCCGGTCGTACACGAGGAACAGGATCCCGAGCACGATGAAGAAGGTGAGGATCCCGTCCAGCAGCCCGATCCGGCTGAGCACGATGCCGAGCCCGTCGACGGCCATGAGCAGGCCCGCCAGGCTCGCGACCGTGACCGAGCGGGTGAGGGCCTTGGCGAGCAGGTAGACGACGAGCACGGTGAGCGTGCCGATGATGGCCGTCGAGATGCGCCAGCCGAAGCTGGATCCGGGGCCGGAGGCCGCGATGCCGAGCGCGATCAGCCACTTGCCGAGGGGAGGGTGCACGACGAAGGAGGCGGATTCCTCGAGCGCGCTCGTATCGCCCTTCACGAACAGCTCGTTCGCTCCGGTGCGCCACGTGCCTTCATAGCCCTGCACCCACAGCGACCAGGCGTCTTTGACATAGTAGGTCTCGTCGAACACGATCGCGTGCGGATGCCCGAGCCCTGCGATGCGCAGCACCGCTGCCAGGAGCGTGATGAGCAGCGGCGCGAGCCAGGACACGAGTCGGAGCCGGACCGGATCGCCGAGCCAGGCATCGCGCAACCGCTCCCAGGCAGTGGGACGGTCGTCGTGCCGGGCGTCGACGCCGGGCAGCAGAGGCGCGGTCACCCGCTCAGCCTATGCTGGGGCGGGTGATCATCCTCGCGGCCACTCCGATCGGAAACCTGGGCGACGCGTCCCGCCGGCTCATCGAGGTGCTGGAGAACGCGACGATCATCGCGGCCGAGGACACCCGCACCACGCAGCGGCTGCTGCAGGGGCTCGGCATCGCGAACCGGCCGAGGCTCATCGCGTTGCACGATCACAACGAGAAGGCCAAGGCCGCGGAGCTCGCCGAGGCGGCCGAGACCGAGGATCTCGTGGTGCTCAGCGACGCCGGCATGCCGACGGTGAGCGATCCCGGCTACGGGCTGGTCGCCGCGGCCGCCGAGCGCGGCGTGACGGTGACCGTGATCCCCGGTCCGAGCGCGGTGGTCTCCGCGCTCGCCGTGTCGGGCCTGCCCACGGACAGGTTCACGTTCGAGGGCTTCCTGCCGCGCAAGCCGGGGGAGCGCCGCTCGGGGCTGGCGGCGCTGGCGACGGAGCCCCGCACGATGGTTTTCTTCGAGTCGCCGTCGCGGCTGGCCGCGACGCTGGGCGACATGGCGGCCGCGTTCGGCGCTTCCCGCCGGGTGGCGGTGTGCCGCGAGCTGACCAAGCTCTATGAGGAGGTCCGCCGAGGCGGTGCGGCCGAGCTCGCCGCGTGGGCGGCTGAGGGCGTGAAGGGCGAGATCGTGGTGGTCGTGGAGGGAGCCGCGCCACGCGCGGTCTCACCGGAGGACGCGCTGGCCCAGGTGCAGGCGCTGGTCGCCTCGGGCGTGCGCCTCAAGGACGCCTGCGCCGAGGTCGCCGCCGCGACGGGCCTCGGCTCGCGCGACCTGTACCAGGCGGCGCTCGCCGCGCGCTGAGCCGTCGGGGCCCCGGGATTTCGGGAGAGCGTGCCCCGCCCTCACGCTGCGAGACCTGAAGGCGCTGCGGGTTTCCTCAGCGCCTTCAGGCTCTCGACCGTGCGAACGGCTCAGCCTGCGTCCGACCGGATCCCTCGCTGGGGATCCGCTGCAGCCGGGTCCGCCGGAGGGCGGAAGATCAGCGGCACGGGCACGCTGATCGTCGGCGGCAGCGTCAGCGCGGCGGGGGCGGGCGTCGGGTGCATCGCCGGTCAGCCGTTCTCGTTGCGTGCCGGCGTGGTCGCCGGCGGCACGGTGTCGACCACCGTCGTGGACATCGCCGTCAGGGTGGTCTGCTCCTCGCCGGCCGGCACGGTGCCCGCCGGGTAGAACCGGCGCTCGCCGATGACCTGGCCCGTGTCCGGGTCGATGATGATCTCCTGACGTTCGCCCGACCGCTGTGGTTCGTTGCGGCCGATCGCCACGCCGATCTGGCCGTCGAGGTTCGCGACACCGTCGGTCGACGTCGTGCCCGGGATCAGCGCGAGCGCCTCGAACAGGCGCGCGCGCACGGCCGCCGGTACCGGGTAGGTGCGCAGCAGATCCGTGATCCGGACGAAGTCGTCCTCCTCTCGACTCGCCGAACCGCCCTGATACTGCGCGTCGAAGTACGCGAGCGTCTCCGCGCCGGAGCCGGTCGGGATGGCGCTCAGATCCTGGGATGCCCAGGCACTGCCGTAGAACCGGCCCCCCGGAGCGTGGATCGTCTCCGTGGTGAACGCGCCGTCTCCCGTCTCCCCGTGCTCCCAGTCCCGGTACAGAGCCCAGTCGGCGCCCGCGTCGGACGGGATGTAGACGTCGACGTTCTGGATGTTCGACGGCGTCCGGGAGGTCGTCCCGCCGGCCCCGCCCTGGTAACCGGCCCAGTCCGCACGGATATGGAACTTCAGGTACTGCCCCGGCCCGGCTTCCGGGTCGCTGTAGGTGATCGCCTCGGCCGCGGCCTTGCGCAGCACGATTGCGGCAGCGCTCGCCGCTTCCGGATGCGGCGGGACCAGCACGCCGCCCACGACGACCGCGGCCGCGACGGCGGCTGCGGCGGTCAGGCCGACGGCGGCCCAGCGGATCGGGTGCCGGCGGCGTGGCGTGCGGGTCGCGGGTGTCTTCTCTGCCGCGTGGATCGCGGTCTCGAGCTTCAGGTACGCGGGAGCGAGCCGAGCCGCGTCGGGCTCGGCGACGTCGTCACGCAGACTGCGGAGCAAGGTCAGGTCGTCCATTTTCACCCTCCTCAGGTGTGGAGCGGAGCAGGCGCCGGGCGCGGTTCAGTCTCGACTTCACCGTGCCGACAGGGATGTGCAGGGCTTCGGCGATCTCGTCGTACGAGAGCTCGGCCCAGGCGAACAGCAGCAGGCAGTCGCGGTCCCCGGCGGAGAGCCGGCGGATCCGCCCGGCGAGACGTCCGACCGCGAGCTGCGCGTCCAGCGCCTCGTCGGGATGGTGCGTCGTCGCCGGCTCAGGCGCGCTGCGCTCCATCGCCTTCAGCACGCGCGCAGTGGCGATGCGGTGGCGGTGGATGAGGTTCGTCGCGATGCCGAACAGCCAGGGTCGGGCATCCTCCCGTGCGGGGTCGAACCGGGCGCGGCGCTGGAACGCGATCAGGAAGGTCTCGCTCGTGACGTCGTCGGCGACGACGTCACCGGCCCGTCGGGCCGCGTAGCGGTGCACCGATCCTGCGTAGCGGTGGAAGATCTCGCCGAAAGCCGACGGATCCGTCACCGATCTCGCGATCACCGTGTTGTCGTTGTTCACATCCTGTATTCCTCGGAGGGGTCGATCGTGTTCACGATTCTTCCGGTTTCGCTCCCGACCGGGTGGCGAACGCTGTGAGGACGGCAGGCGCGGGCAGGATGCTCGTCGTGGATGACGAGACGGTGGCCGCCGCGTACGATGCACGCGCGGCGGAATACATTGCGCTGATCGGGCGCATCGATCAGATGGAACGCGCCGACGTCGCGATGATCGGCCGGTGGCGGGATGAGACCGCGGGCAGGCTGCTCGACGCCGGATGCGGGCCGGGGCTGTGGACGGCGTTCCTGGCCGAGCCGGGGTCGCGACCGGGATCCGGCCGCGACGTCGTCGGCCTCGACCTGTCAGCGGAGTTCCTCACCGCCGCCCGCCAGCGGCATCCCGGGGTGCGGTTCGAGTCGGCGTCGTTCCGTGACCTGCCGTTCCCGGACGGCACCTTCGGCGGAGTGCTCGCCTGGTATTCGCTCATCCATCTCCCGCCGGACGAGCTGCCCGCCGTGCTCGGCGAGCTCGCCCGAGTGCTCGCGGTCGGCGGCCGGATCCTGATCGGCTACTTCGACGGCGAGCCGCGGGACCGGTTCGCACACGCGGTCGCCCCGGCCTACTACTGGTCGGCCGGGGCACTGACGCCGCTGCTCGAGAGCGTGGGGCTCCACGCCGCCCAGTCGGAGCGCCGCGAACGAGAGCCCGGCGCCGCCGGCAGCGTGCGCCCGCACGGCGCGATCGTCGCCGAGCGGCGCTGATGCACTGCCCGTCGTCATCGTCCGAACCGGCCCTCGCATCCCGCCTAGAATCGAACGCATGCCCGCAGGCGAGTCCTTCTACATCACCACGCCGATCTACTACCCGTCGGACGTGCCCCACATCGGGCACGGCTACACCAGCGTCGCCGTGGACACCCTCGCGCGCTGGCACCGCCAGTCGGGTGACGACACCTGGATGCTCACCGGCACCGACGAGCACGGCCAGAAGATGCTGCGCGCGGCGGCGGCGAACGGCGTGACGCCGCAGGAGTGGGTCGACAAGCTCGTCAGCGAGAGCTGGTTCCCGCTGCTGACCACGCTCGACGTCGCCAACGACGACTTCATCCGCACCACGCAGGGGCGGCACGAGGCCAACGTGCAGGTCTTCTTCCAGAAGCTCTACGACGCGGGCTACATCTACGCCGGCGAGTACGAGGCGCTGTACTGCGTGGGCTGTGAGGAGTTCAAGCCCGAGTCCGAGATCGTCGACGGCACCGGCCCCTTCGAAGGCCTCAAGGTCTGCGCGATCCACTCCAAGCCGCTCGAGCTGCTGCAGGAGAAGAACTACTTCTTCAAGCTCAGCGAGTTCCAGGACCGTCTGCTCGAGCTATACAAGACCGAGCCCGACTTCGTGCGCCCCGACTCGGCGCGCAACGAGGTCGTCTCGTTCGTCTCGCAGGGCCTCAAGGATCTCTCCATCTCGCGCTCCACGTTCGACTGGGGCATTCCGCTGCCGTGGGACACCTCCCACGTCATCTACGTGTGGGTCGACGCGCTGCTGAACTACGTCACCGCGGTCGGGTACGGATCCGACGAGGCGACGTTCGATCGCCGCTGGCCCGCCTACCACGTGGTGGGCAAAGACATCCTGCGCTTTCACGCCGTGATCTGGCCGGCCATGCTCATGGCGGCGGGCCTCGAGGTGCCGAAGGGCGTGTTCGCGCACGGCTGGCTGCTCGTCGGCGGCGAGAAGATGTCGAAGTCGAAGCTCACCGGTATCGCCCCGACCGAGATCACCGACGTCTTCGGATCCGACGCGTACCGGTTCTACTTCCTCTCCGCGATCGCCTTCGGGCAGGACGGATCCTTCTCCTGGGAGGATCTGTCGGCGCGCTACCAGGCCGAGCTCGCGAACGGCTTCGGCAACCTCGCCTCGCGCACGATCGCGATGATCGAGCGCTACTTCAACGGGGTCGTGCCCGCGGCCGGCGAATACGCCGAGCAGGATCTCGCCGTGCAGCAGCTCGTCGCGAAGGCCGCCGCCGATGCGGACGCTGCCGTCGAGCGATTCCGCATCGACGAGGCCATCGCCGACGTGTGGACCATCGTCGACGCGCTCAACGGCTACATCACGGAGAACGAGCCCTGGGCACTGGCGAAGGACGAGGAGCAGCGCGAACGCCTCGGCACCGTGCTGTACACCTGCGCGGAGGGTCTGCGCGCGCTCGCCGTGCTGCTGTCGCCGGTGATGCCGCAGTCGACCGCGAAGCTCTGGAACGCTCTCGGGGCCGAGAGCGGCCTCGGCGCGCTCACGGCACAGCCGCTGCGCGAGGCGGGGCGCTGGGGCCAGTTGCCCGCCGGCACCACCGTGCAGACGCTTGCGCCGCTGTTCCCGCGTATCGAGGCCACGGCCTGATCCCACGCGCTTCCGGTCGAGCGCCGATCGCAGCGAGGAGACGAAACGCAGATGGCTGAAACTCCGGACACCTACGTGCGCGAGCGCGCGGCAGAGGGGCGCAAGGACCTGCGCTACCCGGCCGCGCCCGAGCCGCTCGCAGTGCCCGTGTACGACAACCACTGCCACCTCGAGATCACGGACGGGGAGTCGTCGCTGACGCTCGTGGAGCAGCTCGACCGGGCGCAGGCGGTGGGCGTCGTCGGCGTCGTGCAGGCCTCGGGCGACATCGAGTCGTCGCGCTGGGCCGTCGAGGCGGCGGAGTCGGATCCGCGTGTGCTCGCGGCCGTCGCGATCCACCCGAACGACGCCCCGGCCTACGCCGAGGCCGGACGTCTGGACGAGGCGATCGCCGTGATCGACGAGCTCGCCGCTCGCCCGCGCACCCGGGCGATCGGCGAGACCGGGCTCGACTACTTCCGCACCGAGGGACCGGGGCGCGCCGCCCAGCACGCCTCGTTCGAGGCGCACATCGCGCTCGCGAAGAAGCACGGCATCGCGATGCAGATCCACGACCGCGACGCGCACGACGACGTGCTGGAGACGCTGCGCCGTGTCGGCGCCCCGGACCGCACGGTCTTCCACTGCTTCTCGGGCGACGAGGCGATGGCGCGGATCTGCGCCGACGCCGGTTACTACCTGTCGTTCGCGGGCAACGTGACGTTCAAGAACGCGCAGAACCTGCGCGACGCACTCGCGGTCACCCCGCGGGACCGGATCCTGGTCGAGACCGACGCCCCGTTCCTGACTCCGGTGCCGTTGCGCGGGCGCCCGAACGCGCCGTACCTGATCCCGCTCACCCTGCGTTTCATGGCGGCCGAGCTCGGTGTGGACGCCGACGAGCTCGGTGCGCAGATCGCCGCGAACACCGTCGAGGTCTACGGCTCGTTCGCCTGAACCTCGTCCAGGACGGGGCGTGCGGAGACGATCTGCGAGATCGGCCGCCAGACGAACAGCAGGGTGAGCGCCGCGCCGGCGAAGGCGAACCACCACGGGGCGCTGAGGCCCCACGCCTGGGCGATCACGCCGCCCAGCGCCTGCCCGATCACCATGCCGCCGAAGACGCCCACGGCGTTCACCGAGGACACCCGGCCCTGCAGCTCCTGCGGCACGAGCCGCTGCCGCACGGTCGTCGAGATCGTGCCCCAGACGAACGCGTAGAAACCGAACACGAACATGATCAGCAGCGCGATCCAGCCCTGCGTCGTCAGTGCGAACGCGAGGTGCATCGCGACCTCGAGCGACAGGCAGACCCGCATCATGGCGGCGAAGGACACGTGGCGCTCGAGCCAGCCGAAACTCAGCGTGGCGAGCAGACCGCCGGCGGCGGAGGCCGTGGTCAGCATGCCGTAGCCGACGGCGCCCATGTGCAGGTGCTCTGTGGCGTACAGCACGAGCACTCCCCATGGCGCTGCCCACGTCACGTTGAACAGCAGGATGATCAGCACGAGCATCCGCACCGGCGGATTGCGCCACAGCCAGCGCAGGCCTTCCGCGATGTCGGTGTGCACCTTCGTGCGGGCGGCAGGGGATCCGGTTGCGTCGGTCGTGCCGGCCACGTCGGCCATGTCGGTCGCGTCGCGCGGCGGCACCGGCGTGCGCGCGATGCGCGAGATGAGCACGACCGCGAGGCTCACGCACACGGCCTCCAGCAGGAATGGCCAGGCGTGGCCCGCGGCGAAGAGGAACGCGCCGAGCGGCGGACCCGCGAACTGGTTCGCGACGAGGTACCCGGCTTGCAGGCGGGCGTTGCCGAGCCCGAGATCGGCGGGCTTCAGGAGCATCGGCAGCAGCGTGGATCCTGCGGTGTCGACGAACACCTCGGCGGTGCCGTAGAGGAACGCGGAGGCCAGCACGATCCAGATGTTCGCGACGCCGGTGATCAGGAACGCGCACAGTGCAAGCAGCACCACGGCACGCGCGGCGTTCGCGACCATGACGAGCCTGCGGCGGTCGAAGCGGTCGGCGATCGCCCCGGCGTGCAGCCCGAACACCAGCCAGGGCAGGAACTGCAGGATCGCGCCGGACGCGACGAGGATCGGCGACGACGTCATCGAAGCGATCAGCAGCGGAGCGGCGGCCAGGGCCACGCCGTCGCCGACGTTGCTGGTCCAGCTGGAGGCGAGCAGCCAGCGGAAATCCCTGCCCATGCGCCGAGGCGCGACGAGTTCACCGATCGAGGGCATCCGAGAAGACTACCGACGGTAGGGGACAATGGTCAGATGACCGTCTCCCTGCTCGGCGCCGCCGACATCCGCCGGCTCGCGGCCGAACTCGATGTGACGCCCACCAAGAAGCTCGGCCAGAACTTCGTCGTCGACGCGAACACGGTGCGCAAGATCGTGCAGGCCGCCGACGTGCAGCCCTCCGAGCGCGTGGTGGAGATCGGGCCCGGCCTCGGATCCCTCACCCTCGCGATCCTCGAGACGGGGGCGGCGGTCACCGCCGTCGAGATCGACCACCGTCTCGCCGCACGCCTGCCGCAGACCGCGCTCCAGCGTGGCGTGCCCGAGGGGGCCCTGACCGTGGTCGACGCCGACGCGATGCGCGTGACCGCACTGCCGGGGGAGCCGACGGTGCTCGTCGCGAACCTGCCCTACAACGTGTCGGTGCCCGTGCTGCTGCACTTCCTCGAGACGTTCCCGTACCTCCAGCGCGGCGTCGTGATGGTGCAGGCAGAGGTCGCCGAGCGGCTGGCCGCGAAGCCGGGCTCGAAGATCTACGGCACGCCCAGCGTCAAGGCCGCCTGGTACGGGCCGTGGAAGCTCAGCGGGACGGTGTCGCGGCAGGTGTTCTGGCCGGTGCCGAACGTCGACAGCCTGCTCGTCGGCTTCCACCGGGATCCTGTGCCGCGTGGATCCGAGGATGAGCGCCGGCGCACGTTCGCGATCGTCGACGCGGCGTTCAACCAGCGCCGCAAGATGCTGCGTCAGGCGCTGTCCGGGATCTTCGGCAGCTCCGCCGAGGCGTCGGCTGTGCTGGAGGCGGCCGGAGTCGCACCGACCGCGCGCGGCGAGGATCTCACCGTCGACGACTACCACCGCATCGCGCTGGCGGCGCCGGCGGCCTGAGCGCGGCCCGGTCATCCGGGCGAACACGGCCCTGTGGTCAGGGCGAATCCGGGCAAAGTTGTGCCCTCCCGGGATCGGGTTCCCGAGAGGGCACATTCACTTCGACTGGAGGTACCTTCATGTCGGCCGAGTCCCCAGTCCCGGTCGACATCCTCAGCTGAGGACTAGACAGTAACACCGGATGGCCTTGTCCCCCAAATGGGGGACAAGAACAAATGCTGAGAGTTTGCCGTGAATGACCCCGCGGGCATGCTCGGGAACCGCTTCGCGCGTGTCTCGAGGACATGCAGCCAGGTGATGACCGAGCCGAAGGCGAGCGCTTCGAACACCGTCAGAGTGAGCAGGCCCGCGACCAGACCGGCCATGCCGAGGGTCAGCACGACGACCGCTCCCATCGCGATGCGATCGAGGCTCCGCGACAGGCCCCGCAGGTAGCGGCGATGCAGGAGCAGCAGGCCCGCGGACGAGGCGAGTGCTCCGTTCGCCGCGCGCTCGTGCGCGAAGACGTTGAACGAGAGCGGCAGTACCCCGATCAGGATGAGGCTGAGACCGAGGGACGCGATGAGCAGCGGCACGAGGGCGGGAGCGGCACTGGGTGCCCGGAATCCCGCGGCGGAAGCGGCGCGGAGGCCGCGCATCACGGGCAGCGCGGAGAGCGCGATCACGATGCCGGTCAGCACCATGCCGCCGTTGAAGAGCAGGCTGGAGGCGTCGTCCATCGCGCCGAGTCGACTGAAGCAGGACAGCCACCAGTGCGGGTCGGACGTCGTCAGAGCGGCTGCGGGGATGCTCGCGCAGAGCACGCCCGCGGCGGTGAGGACGAGCGGTAAACGCCGGTGCCGGTGCATGACGATCCTGTCGCCGCACGCTCGGGCGAATGCACTGGCCGGGTTTGGATCCGCACTCGGGCGAGCGTGATCGGACGCGGATCGGGCTCGGTCCGCGGTTGGCGGATCATCATAGCGATCCTGGGATGCCACGGCGAGCGGTCCGGCCGGGGGAGGCGGCGTCTCCTGAGCCCCCGCGCGTCGGACCAGCGCCGAGAAGGACCGGCGACGCTAACCTGGGACCGTGACCGAGCCGCGCTTCCGCCCAGACGTCCTCGACATCCACCGCCCCTACACCGCGGCGGCGGACCGCTACGAGGGAGCCCATTTCCGGCAGGTCGGATCCTCCGGTCTGTACTTGCCGGCGATCTCGCTCGGGCTGTGGTGGAACTTCGGCGACAACATCCCGCTGGACGATCAGCGCGCCCTGCTGCGGCACGCCTTCGATCGGGGCATCACCCACTTCGACCTGGCGAACAACTACGGGCCGCCCTACGGATCCGCGGAGAAGAACTTCGGGCGCATCTTCGCGGAGGACTTCCGGCCCTATCGCGACGAGCTGATCATCTCGTCGAAGGCCGGCTGGGACATGTGGCCGGGACCCTACGGCGACCTCGGCAGCCGCAAGTACATCCTGGCGAGCGCCGAGCAGTCGCTGACGCGGATGGGGCTGGACTACGTCGACATCTTCTACTCGCACCGCGTCGATCCGGTGACCCCGGTCGAGGAGACCATCGGCGCACTGGACACCCTGGTCCGCCAGGGCAAGGCCCTCTATGTCGGGATCTCCTCGTACAGCGCGGAGCGCACCGAGGCCGCCGTGGACATCGCCCGGGAGCTCGGCACGCCGCTCGTCATCCACCAGCCCTCGTACTCCATCCTGAACCGCTGGGTCGAGGAGGGTCTGACCGAGACGCTCCGCGAGGAGGGGATGGGCGCGATCGCGTTCACGCCCCTCGCACAGGGGCTGCTCACCGACAAGTACCTGGGCGACGGCACCGCCGAACGCGCCCAGAAGCGCGGGTCGCTGCCCGATAAGCCGCTCAGCGACGAGGGCCTCGCCATCCTGCGTGCCCTGAACGACCTCGCCCGGGAGCGCGGGCAGAGCCTCGCCCAGCTCGCTCTGCAGTGGGTGCTCCGCGACGGCGTCGTGGCCTCGGCGCTCATCGGCGCCTCGCGGCCGGCGCAGCTCGACGAGAACCTCGCCGCACTGGACGCGCCCGAGCTGACCGCGGCGGAGATCGCCCGCATCGACAGCATCGCCGGGGCGGGCCTCGACGTGAACCTGTGGTCGGTCTCCTCGGAACTGTGAACCGATGAGCATCGCTGAGGAGCAGGCGGAGGAACAGCCGCTGCGGCGCGTGCACGTGCGCGCACCCGGCAAGGTGAACCTCTTCCTCGGCGTCGGAGACCTCGACGAGGACGGCTACCACGAGCTCTCCACGGTGTTCCAGGCGGTGTCGCTCTACGAGGACGTCATCGCCACGCACGCCGACGACTTCACCATCAGCGTGTCGGGTGTGGCGGATCCGTCCACGGTGCCGCTCGACGACCGCAACCTCGCCGTGCGCGCGGCCAAGGTGCTGGCCGCCGCCACCGGGTACGACGGCGGCGTGCACCTGGACGTGCACAAGACCGTGCCGGTCGCGGGCGGCATGGGGGGAGGATCCGCCGACGCCGCCGGCGCTCTCGTGGCCTGCAACGAACTGTGGCGCACCGGCCTCGACCACGGACGCCTGCACGAGCTCGCCGCCCGCCTGGGCGCCGATGTGCCCTTCTCGCTCATGGGCGGCACCGCCGTCGGCTCGGGGCGCGGCGATGTGCTGACGCCGGCGCTGTCGCGGGGCCGGTACGAGTGGGTGCTGCTCCTCGATGACGAGGGGCTGTCCACGCCGGCGGTGTACCGCGCCTTCGACATGGTCATGGCCGAAGATCTGCAGAGCGACCCGGAGGGGCACGCTCAGCGGCGCCGGCTGGACCCCGTGCACGTGCCGCCGTCGTTCTTCGAGTCCCTGCTGTCCGGAGAGGCGTTCGAGCTGGGGCAGAGCCTGCGCAATCAGCTGGAGGCCGGATCCTTCCGGCTGCGTCCGTCGCTGGAGGAGCTCATCGACGAGGTGGTCGGCGGTAGCGGCGGTCCGGTCGTCGGCGGGATCGTGTCAGGATCGGGCCCGACGATCGCCTTCCTCTGCGAGACCGCCGAGGGCGCGGACGCCACCGCTGAGCGGCTGCGCGGAACGGGGCGTACGGCCCTGCGCGCACACGGACCGGTGCGCGGGGCGCACGTGGTCTCCGCTGACGACTGAGCCGGGCAGCGTGCGCGCCGGGGGCTGCGACCCCATAATGGACTCATCCATGTGACCGTGCACATCGAGGAGGCTCTGCATGTCGACCTCCTCCGAGCGCGCCCGGATGCCCAGCATCCGCGATGTCGCGCGGCTGGCCGGGGTCTCGCATCAGACCGTCTCCCGCGTGTTGAACGATCACCCCAGCATCCGGCCGGAGACCAAGGACCGGGTTCTCGATGCGATCCGCGTGCTGGATTACCGACCGAACGTCGCGGCGCGAGCGCTCGCCACGAGCCGGTCGAACCTGCTGGGCATCTTGTCCGCGACGACGGGGGAGTTCGGCCCGACCTCGTCCATCGCGGCGATCGAGGACGCCGCGCGGGCCGAGGGCTATTCGGTGAGCACGCTCAATCTGCCCGACACGACGCCCGAGGTCATCGGCGCCGCGGTGCGCCAGCTGGTGCGGGAGTCGGTCGACGGGATCGTCGTGCTCGCGCCGCAGGTGCGCGTGTTCAACGTGCTGCGGGGGACGGCGGTGTCGGTGCCGTTCGTCAGCCTGCAGACGGCGTCCGGCTCCGACGGGTTCAGCCATTCCGCGGATCAGCTCGCCGGAGCCCGGATGATCACGGAGTACCTGATCCGGCTCGGGCACAGCGACATCCTGCATCTGGCGGGACCCCAGGACTGGATCGAGGCGGAATCGCGCATGCGCGGCTACCTCGACGCGATGCGCGATGCCGACCTGCCGACGATCCCGCCCATCCGCGGCGACTGGACGGCCGACTTCGGGTACTTCGCGGGCCAGGAGCTCGCCCGGCGACGCGACTTCTCCGCGGTGTTCGCCGCGAACGACCTCATGGCGATCGGGCTCATGCACGGCTTCCGCGACGCGGGGCTGCGCGTGCCGATCGATGTGAGCGTCGTCGGTTTCGACGACATTCCGGTGGCCGCACATGTCGCGCCGCCGCTGACGACGGTGCATCAGGACTTCGCCGAGCTCGGCCGACGTGCGGTCCAGATCCTGCTGGCGCAGCTGCGCGGGGAGACGGTGCCGACGTTCGGACCGGTCGTGCCGGTGCTGTGCGGGCGCGAATCCGCCGCGTCACGGTAGGGACACGAAATGGGCAGTGTGACTTGACACTGTCCGCCCGGGCGGTGCACGATGTATCCCGATGTGAACGGTAACATTGACCGTAACATCACCGGACCTGGTATCGAAGGAGATCCGTGAGCGAGACGACGACGCTGCCCACTGTGGCCGGACCGATCCTCGAGATGCGCAGCATCACGAAGGAATTCCCGGGTGTGAAGGCCCTCTCCGATGTGTCGATCACTGTTCGCACCGGCGAGGTGCACGCCATCTGCGGTGAGAACGGTGCCGGCAAGTCGACCCTGATGAAAGTGCTCTCCGGGGTGTACCCGTTCGGCAGCTACGACGGCGAGATCCTGCTCTACGGACAGGAGCAGCGCTTCAAGGACATCGCAGCCAGCGAGCATGCCGGAATCGTGATCATCCACCAGGAGCTCGCGCTCATCCCCGAGCTGTCCATCACCGAGAACATCTTCCTCGGCAACGAGATCCGCCGTGGCGCCCGCATCGACTGGACGGCGCAGAAGCAGCGCACCGTCGAACTGCTCGCCCGCGTCGGCCTCAGGGAGGACCCTGACGTCGCGATCAAGCACCTCGGCGTCGGGAAGCAGCAGCTCATCGAGATCGCCAAGGCGCTGAACAAGGACGTCAAGCTGCTCATCCTCGACGAGCCCACCGCGGCGCTCAACGAGAACGACTCGCAGCACCTGCTCGATCTGATCCTCGGCCTGAAGGCCAAGGGCATCACGTCGATCATCATCAGCCACAAGCTCAACGAGATCGAGCAGATCGCCGACGAGATCACGATCATCCGTGACGGACGCACGGTCGAGACGCTCGACGTCGGCCGCGGCGAGATCAACGAGGATCGCATCATCCGCGGCATGGTCGGCCGTTCGCTCGAGAGCCGCTATCCCGACCGGACCCCCGAGATCGGCGACGTCTTCTTCGAGGTCAAGGACTGGTGGGTGCGCCACCCCAGCGTGTCCGAGCGCATGGTCGTGAAGGGCTCCAGCATCGAGGTGCGCCGCGGCGAGGTCGTCGGCATCGCGGGCCTCATGGGCGCGGGCCGCACCGAGTTCGCGATGAGCATCTTCGGGCGCTCCTACGGGCAGTACCTCTCCGGCACGATCGTCAAGGACGGCCAGGAGATCTCCCTCCCGGACGTGCGCAGCGCGATCAGGCATGGGCTCGCCTACGTCAGCGAGGACCGCAAGGTCCTGGGCCTCAACCTGCTCGACACGATCAAGCGCTCGATCGTGTCGGCCAAGCTCTCCAAGATCTCACGCAACGGCGTCGTGAACGACGTCGAGGAGGCGCAGGTCGCGGAGCGCTACCGAAAGTCGCTGCGCATCAAGACGCCGACGGTCGACCAGGGCGTCGGCACGCTCTCGGGCGGCAACCAGCAGAAGGTCGTGCTGGCGAAGTGGATGTTCACGGATCCGGATCTGCTGATCCTGGACGAGCCCACCCGCGGCATCGACGTCGGCGCGAAGTACGAGATCTACGGCATCATCAACGAGCTCGCCGCCCAGGGCAAGGGGGTCATCGTGATCTCCAGTGAGCTCCCGGAGCTGCTCGGCATGTCCGATCGCATCTACACCGTGTTCGAGGGGCGGGTCACCGACTGCCTCCCCGCATCCGAAGCCACCCCGGAGGCGCTCATGCGCAGCATGACCTCCCTGACGCAGAAAGCATCCGCATGAGCACCACGACGACCACCCCGACCCCGCCGACGACGACGCCGGCACCGGAGCAGGGCTTCCGCTTCCGCGACCTCGGCAAGATGATGGGCGGCGGCCAGTCCACCAGCCGCCAGTTCGGCATCCTCGGATCCCTGGTCGTGATCATCATCATCTTCCAGATCTGGACCGGAGGCCTGACGCTCTCGCCCGGCAACCTGATCAACGTCGTCAGCCAGTACTCCTACATCCTGATCCTCGCGATCGGCATGGTGATGGTCATCATCATGGGCCACATCGACCTGTCGGTCGGCTCGGTCGCCGCCTTCGTCGGCATCATCGTGGCGCAGTCGATGGCGAACTGGCACTTCCCGTGGTGGGCGGCGATCCTGCTCGGCCTTGCGCTCGGTGCCCTGGTCGGCGCCTGGCAGGGCTTCTGGGTCGCGTTCGTCCGGGTGCCGGCGTTCATCGTGACCCTGGCGGGCATGCTGTTCTTCCGCGGCGCCAATCAGTGGTTCGGCCAGTCCACCTCGGTCGCCGTCCCCACCGACTTCCAGTACATCGGCGCCGGCTACCTGTCCGAACTGCCGATCCCGGTCCCGTTCAACTTCCTCACCATGGTGCTCGCGCTGCTCGCGGTCGTCTGGGTGATCGTCTTCGAGATGTTCCTGCGCCGCTCGCAGCGCAAGGCCGGCACCGAGGTCGCGCCGGTCTGGGTCAGCGTCGTCAAGGTCGTCATCCTGTCCGCCCTGATCCTCGTCGCGGGCTGGCTGTTCGCCACCGGTCGCCCGGGCACCAGCTTCCCGATCTCGGGCGTGATCCTGCTGGTGCTCGTCATCGTCTACACGTTCGTCACCCGCAACACCGTGTTCGGCCGTCACCTCTACGCGGTCGGCGGCAACCGCCAGGCCGCGCGGCTCAGCGGCGTGAAGGACCGGTGGACCGACTTCTTCGTGATGATGAACATGTCGGTGCTCGCCTCGGTCGCCGCCATGATCTACGTCGCCCGTGCGACGGCCTCCGGCCCCCAGGACGGCAACGGCTGGGAGCTCGACGCGATCGCCGCGGTGTTCATCGGCGGCGCGGCCGTCTCCGGCGGCATCGGCACCGTGATCGGATCCATCATCGGTGGTCTGGTCATGGCGTTCCTCAACAACGGCATGGCGCTGCTGGGCTTCGGCGCCGACGTCGTCTCGATGGTCAAGGGCCTCGTGCTGCTGCTCGCGGTCGCCGTCGACGTCTGGAACAAGCAGCAGGGCCGCCCGTCCCTGACCGGTTTCATCACCCGACGGTTCTCCCGCGAGGAGGAACCGTTCAGCACCACTGCTCCCGGCAACGCGAGCGGCAAGTAAAAGAGGTCCGGGCCGCTCGCGGCACGATCCTGCATTCACCTGAGATGCACACACCAAGAGAGAAAGAGATCCCAATGAAGAAGATCCTCCTTTCGGCGACAGCGGTCGTCGTCGCGGGTGCCTTCGCCCTCACCGGCTGCTCGTCCGAGCGCGGCGGAACCCCCGCTTCGAGCGGTGCGGCAGCGAAGGGCTTCGCCGCCGACGCCAAGATCGGTGTCGCCCTGCCGGACAAGACCAGTGAGAACTGGGTGCTCGCGGGCAAGCTGTTCACCGACGGTCTGACCAAGGCGGGCTTCAAGCCCGACGTGCAGTACGCGCCGGCCAGCAACACGGTCGCCGAGCAGCAGAACCAGATCCAGGCCATGGTCACCGGCGGTGCGAAGGTCATCATCATCGGGGCGAAGGACGGCAAGCAGCTGTCCACCCAGGTCAAGGCGGCGCACGATGCCGGCGCGACCGTGATCGCCTACGACCGCCTGATCGAGAACACCGACGCGGTGGACTACTACGTCGCGTTCGACAACTTCAAGGTCGGCCAGCTGCAGGGTCAGGCCCTGCTCGACGGTCTCGCCAAGCGCGCGGGTCACCCGGCGCCGTACAACATCGAGCTGTTCTCCGGATCTGCGGACGACGCGAACTCGGCGGTCTTCTTCAAGGGCGCGATGGATGTGCTCGAGCCGAAGATCACGGACGGCACGCTCAAGGTCGTCTCGGGTCAGACCGAGATCACCCAGACCGCGACCGACGGCTGGAAGGCGGAGAACGCGCAGCGCCGCATGGACGCGCTGCTCACCGCCAACTACAGCTCCGCCACGATCGACGGCGTGCTGAGCCCGAACGACACCCTCGCCCGCGCCATCATCACCTCGGTGCAGCAGGCCGGCAAGCCCGTCCCGGTGGTCACCGGTCAGGACTCCGAGGTCGAGTCCGTGAAGTCGATCATGGAGGGCGTGCAGTACTCCACGATCAACAAGGACACGTCGCTGCTCGTCGCCCAGGCGATCAAGATGTCGCAGGAGCTGCAGAAGGGCGACAAGGTCGACGTCAACGACACGAAGTCGTACAACAACGGCGTCAAGGTCGTCCCGTCCTTCCTGCTCGCGCCGGTCATCGTGACCAAGGACAACGCCGCGGAGGCGTACGCCAACGTCCCGAACCTGCTCGACGTCGTGAAGTCGTACAACAAGTAAGTTCCTGCACCAGGCAGGGAGCTGGGGAGGGCCGCGCGGTTGCACCGCGCGGCCCTTCCGCATTCCTGGGACGGGGCGCGGGCCGGCGGCGATCGGATGCGCCTAGGCCACGTCGGGTCGGACTCGTCGTCGCAGCGACCTCGCCGCCGTCCGTGTCGCGCGTGCGGCGCGTCGCAATGCCGCGCGCGGTCGCGTTGCCGATCCCCATCGCCAGCCCTTCGCATCGGCGAACTCGACCAGCTCGACGTCGTTCGGCTCCTCCGATGCCAGCAGTTCGACGTAGTAGAGCGCCCGCTGCGCCAGATACGGTTCGCGCAGGAACACCTGCGGCACGAACTCGTCGAGGCGGCCCGCCACCTCGAGGGTCAGCATGGTGCGCATGCATTTCCAGCAGCGTGAGCAGTTCGTCGTCCGTGCCGGGTCGGGATCGATGCACACGTCGAGATATCGTGCGTGGGGCGTGCCCGCGAGCGAGAGCGTCCTCTCGATGCGGGACAGGCCGGAACCGGTCGATTCGAGCGTCAGCGCGGGGGTCGACAGCAGCGGGAACGTCATGGCGCCCGCCAGGCCGATGTCGCCGTGCAGCGGCGGCATCCGCACGTTCCGGTAAGCGCCTTCGGATGCGTGGTAGGAGCGTCCGATGCCTCCGCTCAGCAGATGCACCGCAGCCGCATTCCGGAACGTGGCCGTCTGCATGAACCCCATGTGCGGGTAGTGCGCTGCGATGTTGCTGTCGACGCGGAGGAACGGAAGCCCGAGGTCTGCGGCGAGGGGCGCCAGCGCCCGGTAGCGCGTCTCCCACAGCGCGCCACCGCCGTCGCCGTGGGCGCCCACGTTGTTGTTCAGAAGGTGGGTGATCCGCATGCCGGACGGCACGCCGGGGCGGAGGGCGTACTCCATGAGCGTCGCGAAGCTGTCCACGCCGCCGGAGAAGCCCGTCACGACTCCGGCCGGGGCGGATCCGGCCGGTAGGACATCGTCCGCCGTCACGGCCACTCTGCGGTAGCCGGGATGCACCGATCGGACGAGCGGCTGCAGGTCGTGGTTCAGCCGGTGCAGCAGGCTGTCCGTGACCGTCCCGCCCACGTGAAGGTCACGCCCGTACCGCATCGCCGGAAGCAGAAGGGCGATGGCGACGTGGTCGGCTCGATCCCCGAGCATCGCCTCGTGCTCGCAGGCGACCGAGAACCACAGCGGATCCGCCCCCTCGACATCTGCGGAGACGCGCACGTCTCCGCTCCCGTCGCGCATCCGGCGGGGCGCCTCGGTGATCAGGGGAGGCAAGGGATCGAGCGCCACACCGGAACAATACCGATCCGGCACCCTAGCGTGATAGGAGTGAGGAGACTCCGCGCGAGTACTTCATCATCCGTGGTCGTGCGCGGCTCCGACTAGACTGGGCGGCGGATCGACGTCGCTCCACCACCCCACTTCCCTCTTGAACAAGGAGCACCCTGTGGCACTGATCGAGGCTGTAGGCGCACGCGAGATTCTCGACTCCCGTGGCAACCCGACCGTCGAGGTGGAGGTGCTCCTCGACGACGGCATCGTGCAGCGCGCCGCCGTGCCGTCCGGTGCATCCACCGGTGCCTTCGAGGCGTACGAGCTGCGCGACGGCGACAAGAGCCGCTACGGCGGCAAGGGCGTGCTGAAGGCCGTCGAGGCGGTCATCGACGAGCTCGGGCCCGCGATCGAGGGGGTCGAGGCCAGCGAGCAGCGCATCATCGACGAGATCCTCATCGAGGTGGACGGCACCGAGAACAAGAGCCGTGTGGGTGCGAACGCGATCCTCGGCGTGAGCCTCGCGGTCGCCAAGGCCGCCGCCGACTCGGCAGATCTGCCGCTGTTCCGCTACCTGGGCGGTCCGAACGCGCACCTGCTGCCCGTTCCCCTTTTCAACGTCATCAACGGCGGCTCGCACGCCGACAACGGCATCGACATGCAGGAGTTCTTCCTCGCCCCGATCGGCGCCGACAGCTTCTCCGAGGCGCTGCGCTGGGGCACCGAGGTCTACCACGTGCTCAAGGGCGAGCTGAAGGCCGCGGGCTTCGCCACCGGCCTCGGCGACGAGGGCGGCTTCGCCCCCGACCTGCCGAGCAACCGCGAGGGCCTGGAGTTCCTGGTCAAGGCGATCGAGAAGGCCGGCTTCACGCCGGGCGCCGACATCGCGCTCGGACTCGACGCCGCGGCCACCGAGTTCTACAACGACGGCGTGTACCGCCTCGACGACAAGGACTGGGACGCCTCGGCGCTCACCGACTACTACGTCGGCCTGGTCAAGGACTTCCCGATCGTCACGATCGAGGACGCGCTGGCCGAGGACGACTGGGACGGCTGGAAGGGCCTCACGGAGAAGCTCGGATCCCAGATCCAGCTCGTCGGCGACGACCTGTTCGTCACCAACCCGGAGCGCCTGCAGAAGGGCATCGACCTGGGTGTCGCCAACTCCCTGCTGGTCAAGGTGAACCAGATCGGCACGCTGTCCGAGACGCTCGACGCGATCAGCCTGGCGCACCGCTCCGGCTACACGACGATGCTCTCGCACCGTTCGGGAGAGACCGAGGACACCACGATCGCCGACCTCGTCGTCGCCGTGAACTCGGGCCAGATCAAGAGCGGCGCGCCCGCTCGGTCGGAGCGCGTCGCCAAGTACAATCAGCTTCTGCGCATCGAGGAAGAGCTGGGCGACGCGGCGGTCTTCGCCGGGCGTTCCGCCTTCCCGCGCTTCAAGGGCTGAGCGGCATATCCGCATAGCGCCGCTCTGGTCATCGGCCAGAGACCGCTGATCGATACGGAGGAGGAGTCATGACGACACGTCGGACTCCTCCTTCTTCGTCGTCTGCGCCCGCCGCCTCGAGAGTCCGCGCGGCGGGACGCGCCGACCGGACCGCACCCGACCGCGCCGTCGACGTGCGGAGCTGGGTCGGTGGCATCCGGCTCAGCGGCTTCATGGTCATCATGCTGTCGCTCGTCGTCCTCGGCGCGTGGGTGCTCGTGCCCACGCTCGGCACCTATCTCGACCAGAAGCAGCGGATCGCGGCCCTGGAGCACTCGGTGCAGGTCACACAGAAGCAGATCGACGATCTCACCGCGGAGCGCGAGCGCTGGAACGACCCGGCGTACATCACCGCGCAGGCCAGGGAGCGCCTGTTCTACGTCAAGCCGGGCGAGGTCGTCTACCTCATCGACAACGACATCGATCCCGCCGCGCAGCCCGTCGAGCAGGCCGCAGTCAGCGACACCGCGCAGGTGAAGTCGTCCGACTGGGCGGGCCAGCTGCTGCGCAGCGTGACCGGGGCGGGCCTTGCCAAGACCGCCGCGGGCTCGGCCGCGCGCTGACGCGTCCCGCAGGCGGACCCCGTACCCTGGAGGGGTGACCACGCCGCCCTTCGCACCGCCCACCGACGCCGAGATCGCGGTCGTCTCCGCACAGCTCGGCCGCGACGCCAGGGGAGTCGTCGGGATCGCCGCGCGCTGCGTCTGCGGCAACCCCACCGTCGTCGCGACGCTGCCGCGACTGGCCGACGGGTCGCCGTTCCCCACGTTCTACTACCTCTCGCACCCGGCCGCGGCCGCCGCGATGTCGACCCTCGAGGCCGAGCACGTGATGCCCGAGCTCGCCGCGCTGCTCGAGGAGGAGGACGCCGCAGCCGCCTACCTGTGGGCCCACCAGGCCTACCTCGCCGACCGCGCGCAGTACGGCGACGTCCCCGAGATCGCCGGGGTCTCCGCCGGCGGCATGCCGACCCGCGTGAAGTGCCTGCACGCTCTGGCCGGCCATGCCCTGGCCGCGGGGGAGGGCGTCAACCCGATCGGCGACGAGGCCCTGCGGCGGGCGCGATGGTCGCCCGAGCGCTGCGAGTGCCTCGAGCCGGGAGCCGCCCTGGGGCGGTGAACCGAGTCCGATGACGTCGACCACACGCATCCTGAACGCCCGGCGGATCCGCTCCGCCGTCGCGGTGCTCGCGCTCGCGCTCGTGGCGCCGCTCGCGATCGGGGCGACCCCGACGCCCAGCCCGACGGACGCCGAGCGCACCGCGGAGTACTGGCTCGAGGGCGCGCACATCGACGCCGCGTGGAAGACCACCCGTGGTGCAGGTGTCACCATCGCCGTCATCGACACGGGCATCGCCAAGGGACCGGCCCCGTTCGAGGGGGCCGTCACCGACGGCACCGATGTGTCCGGCATCGGATCCGATGACGGTCGCACGCCGCTCGGGCCGCTGGACAGCGATCACGGATCCCGGGTCGCCTCCTTGGCCGCGGGCAGGCCCAAACCCGACGGCACCGGCATGATCGGCGTCGCACCCGAGGCGAAGCTGCTCTCCATCTCGCTCGGATTCGGAACAACGGCACCGGTGCCGTTCACGAAGCAGGTCGCGGAAGCGGTGAAGTGGGCCGTCGACCACGGCGCCAACGTGATCAACCTCTCGTTCACCACGAACACCCTGGAATGGGATCGCAGCTGGGACGACGCGTTCCTCTACGCCTTCCAGCACGACGTGGTCGTGGTGGTGGCGGCGGGGAACCGCGGCAGCGGCACGGCCATGGTCGGGGCCCCCGCGACGATCCCCGGAGTGCTCGCGGTCGGGGGAGTCGATCAGCACGGCGTCGCCAGCCGCGCCGCCTCGACGCAGGGCATATCGATCGCCGTCTCGGCGCCCAGCGAATCGCTGCTCGGCGTCGACGCGAACGGATCGATCGAGACGTGGAACGGCACGAGCGGCGCGGCTCCCATCGTGGCGGGCGTGGTCGCACTCGTGCGTGCGGCGCATCCGGACATGGACGCGAACAACGTGATCAATCAGATCATCCAGACCGCCCGCCCGGCACCGCAGATGACGGCGCATCCGGATCCGCTGTACGGCTATGGCCTGATCGACGCGGCCGCGGCGGTGACCGCGTCGCTGCCGTCGGTCGATCAGAACCCGCTCGGGGACCTGGCCGACTGGATCCGCCTCAATCGCCGCGCCGAGGCTCCCGCGCCTGCGGCGCCGACCTCGACGCCGGTCGCGATCCCGCCCTTGCCGGAGGCCGATACCCCGACCAAGGCCACCTCGCCGCTGATCCCCAGCCCCGATTCGCTGCTGTACGGTACCCTCCCGCTCGTGGCGCTCACCGTGCCTGGTATCCTGATAGCGCTTGGCGTCACCGCTGCTGCCCGGCGCATCCGTTCGGCGCGCGCATCTGCACGCCAAAATCCCGATGACTGAGGAGTTAGCCTCCGTGACTGAGAGCACCGTGGCAAAGAGCGCTGCCGCGCCCAAGATCCTGATCGTGGGCGGTGGTTACGCCGGCTTCTACACCGCGTGGAAGCTCGAGAAGCATCTCCGCAAGGGCGAGGCCGAGGTCACGATGGTGGACCCGCTGCCGTACATGACCTACCAGCCCTTCCTGCCGGAGGTCGCTGCCGGGTCGATCGAGCCGCGGCACGCGGTCGTCGCCCACCGTCGCCACCTGAAGCGCACGAACGTGGTGACCGCCAAGGTCACCGGCATCGATCACGCCGCCAAGGTCGCCACGATCACGCCGTCGCAGGGTGAGCCGTACGAGTTCGCCTACGACCAGATCGTCGTGACCGCCGGCGCCGTCTCGCGCACCTTCCCGATCCCCGGGATCGCCGACAACGCGATCGGGCTGAAGACCATCGAAGAGGCCGTCGCCGTGCGCGACAAGCTGCTGTCGAACTTCGACAAGGCCGCCTCGATTCCGGCTGGACCCGAGCGCGACCGTCTGCTCACGGTCATCGTCGTCGGCGGCGGATTCGCCGGCATCGAGGCGTTCGCAGAGCTGCGCTCCTTCGCATCGTCGCTGATCGCGAAGTACCCGCAGCTTTCGTTCGAGGACACGCACTTCCACCTCATCGAGGCGATGGGCCGGATCATGCCCGAGGTCTCGCTGAAGACGAGCGAGTGGGTGCTGAAGGACCTCGCCAAGCGCGGCGCGAACGTGCACCTGGACACCCAGGTCAAGGGTGCGGTCGACGGCAACGTCGAGCTCTCCACGGGCGAGGTCATCCCGTCCGACCTGATCGTGTGGACCGCCGGCGTCATGGCCAACCCCACCGTCGTGCGCGGCGGCGACCTGCCGGTCGAGGAGCGCGGCCGCATCCAGACCCGCGCCGACCTGCGTGTGGGCACCGCCGACGCGTTCGTCGAGGGCGCCTGGGCCGCCGGTGACGTCTCGGCCGTCCCCGACCTGTCCGGCGGCGGCGTGGGCGGCATGTGCGTGCCGAATGCGCAGCACGCCGTGCGCCAGGCCAAGCTGCTCGCGAAGAACCTCGTGGCGGTGCTGCGCGGCGAGACGCCGAAGGACTACTTCCACAAGAACCTCGGCGCCGTCGCCGGCCTCGGCCTCTACAACGGCGTCTTCCAGTCGGGCAACCTCGCCCTGAAGGGCTTCGTGGCCTGGATCGCGCACCGCGGCTACCACGGCCTCGCGATGCCCTCGTGGGAGCGCAAGTGGCGCGTGCTGTGGGGCTGGTGGAACAACCTGTGGCTCGGTCGCGACATCGTCGGCCTCGAGGCCGTGCAGACGCCGCGCGCCGTTTTCGACGAGTTCGCCGCCCGTCCGCGTCCGGCCGCCGAGGCCGCTCCGGCCAAGGTCGAGAAGGCCAAGGAGACGGTCGGCGCCGCCAAGTAGGCCCGGTCTCGTTCAGAACGCCCCCGGATCCTCGTCACAGAGGAACCGGGGGCGTTTCGCGTCTGCGGCGGTATCGCGGCGCGAAGGCTTCGCAGGAAACGCCGTCGGAGCTGGGTGTATGTCGTCGTCGGCATGCGGGCGGATCTCGCGAGGGCGGCGCGGATCGAGGACGCTGCGGACTTCCGGAATTTTGGGTATTGACGCAGGAGCTTCAAGGCGAGTACCACTTGACTCGGTATCCGCGTGGGGGAGCGCGCCTACCAGTTCTACGGAGCTGTGGCGTTCTACGGAGCTGGAGGTCTTGGTGTCGACCAGGACGGATGACAGGGGGCGGCGCGCGTCGGATCTTCCGATCGTGCGCAGCTGGCGCACACGCGCCGTGGCGCTGGTCGCCGCGTTCGCGACCGCGCTGGTCATGTCGTTCCCGGCGAGCGCCTCGGCCGTTCCGCCGGTGGCGGCACCCGCCTCGGCCCCGTCTCGGACCGCTCCCGCGACCATCAGCTTCGCTGCCGACGGCGCGAACAGCCGTGCCCGGCTCGAGGGGCTGATCGCACAGCAGCAGTTCTCCGCCTACGCGGATGCGCTGGCTGCCTACCTCGCCGAGAAGGCCGCATACGAGGCCGCGCTGCAGCAGGCGCAGGTGGACGCCGCGAGCCAGGTCGCCACGGTCTCGGACGCCGGGACGGTGACGACGGGCATCGCCGAGGCGCCGACGAGCGACACCGGCACCGTCGTGACCGTGACTCCTGCCGCGACGCCGGTGCCGACGGACCCGGCGCCGTCGAACCAGGGGTCGCAGATGCACTGCGTGCGCAGCGCCGACGGCAACTCCGTGACCTGCAGTTCGGGCACGCCTGCCACCGGCTCCACGGGGACCGGGTCGACGGGGACGGGATCCACCGGCTCCACGGGGACCGGGTCGACGGGGACGGGATCCACCGGCTCCACGGGAACCGGGTCGAGTGGAACAGGAACGACGGACACCGGATCCACCGGCGCCGGATCGACGGGGACGGGATCCACGGGTACGGGTTCGACCGGTACCGGATCGACTGACACGTCCTCCGGAAGCTCAGGGACGGGAACCGGCAGCGCGAGCCCGACTCCGGATCCCTCGCCGTCGCCGATCATGGCCGACTCCGCGCCCGCCACCCCGGTGGACGCCGCCGCGGCGCTCACCCAGGGTCAGCTCGACTCCGCGGTGGCCCAGGCTCAGGCCGAATGGCAGGCGGTCGACCCGAACGCGGACTTCTCCGGATTCAGCGCGACGGTCGGCGACCTCGACCCAGGCTGGCTCGGCAGCGAGGACTCCGGATCCGTCATCATCGACGCGCACGCCGCCGGATGGGGCTGGGACGTGACATTCCCCGGCGATCCCGCCTCCGCGCACCTGGACCTGCTCACGGTGGTCCGTCACGAACTCGGGCACGTGCTCGGTCTCGGGCACACGCCTGGCACCGTGATGACCCCCTCGCTCTCCGCCGGCGAGAGCTACGGCGTCGACGCGTCGTTGCTTCCGGTCCCGGATCCTGCTCCCGCGCCGGCCGCTGACCCTTCGCCCTCGCCCGTCGCCGCGCCCGCACCTGTCGCCGACCCCGCGCCTGCCCCTGCCCCGTCCACCGACGCGACGTCCGCACCGGCCGGTACCGCGACTCCCGCCGTCGCCGCCACCACGACCGATGCGACCGCGCCCGTCCCGGCGACGTCCACGACCGCCGGCACCACGCCGACGACCGCCGCGTCGGCCACCACCACCCCGGCCCCGGGGTCGGTCCTCTGGAGCGTGCAGCTGCCGACCGGAACCGGAACGCTCGCTTTCCACGCCGATGGGACGGTCAGCTTCACCAGCGCGGCAGGCACCACCTCGACCAGCTACGCCGGCCTCACCGAGATCGACGTGCAGGGCGGGCATGACGACACCCTGGTCGTCGACCGTGGCGCGCTCGATCCCGCGCTCACCGTCCGGTTCGACGGCGGTGACGGCTACAACACCTTGAACTTCGCGGGCACGGCGGCCAGCACGGTCTCCCGGCCTCTCGACCAGCACTCCGGGACCGTGGTCCTCGACCGCACCACCGTGATCTATTCGCGCATCGCACCGATGAGCATGAACACCTCGACCGACGTGGCGTTCGACCTGGGCAGCGCGGACGCGACCTGCACGCTGTCGCCGTCGGCGACGGCCGGCAGCATGAACATGAACTGCCCCGGGGCCGCCGAGGTCACCGACTTCGTCATTCCGACAAGCTCGCTGACCATCACCGGCACCGGCAACGACATCCTGCATCTGCAGGGCGCCCTGAACCTGGCCGCGGCCAACCTGACGGTCGTGTTCCGGCAGATCCTCTTCGACAGCGGCATGACGCTCACCGCAGGCGACGTGTCGTTGACCGCGACGCAGACCGTCACCGGCGGACTCTCCAACGCCCTCTCCTGCCTGGTCAACGCGACCCTCGCCACGCACTGCGCCGATACGTCGATCGGCTTCACGAACGCGGCGATCACGGCGAACAGCCTCACCGCGACGGCCAGCTCGACGGTCACGCCCGATTCGTTCTACGGGATCATCGTGAGCGATCATGCCGCGGTGACCGTGCAGGGCGGCTCGATCCACACCACCGGAGCGCTGTCCCTGTCGGCGACCGCGACCGTGCCGGACTTCACGGCGAACAAGAAGTACACGGACAACCTCCTCCTCGACGCGGGGGCGACCGTCTCGGTGGGCGGATCCGCACAGCTCACCAGCGGCTCCACCGCCACGTTCACCACGACCTCCGATGTGCACGGCACGGCGAACCCGCAGGTCGACAGCGGCAAGAGCGAGGGCAGCGCGGGCGGCGACGGCAGCACGGCCCAGCAGGATGCGGCCGTGGCCACGGTGACCGTGTTCAGCAACGCGTTGACGACCCTGACCGGCACTGCGACCCTGTCCGCCACCGGCGCGGCCGCCCTGCACGCGAACAACCACGTGAACGTGGTCGCGACCGGCGACGCCACCCCGGCGAACAGCGGCGCCGGCATCGCCGTGATCATCGTCTCCCAGAACACGACCGCCTCGATCGACTCGACCTCCGGCACGGCGATCACCGCGGGCGGCCTGACCGTCGCCGCAGACAGCGACAACACCGCGACCGCGACCGCGCAGACCAGTCCGAAGGGCTCCACCGGCAACGATAAGAGCGTCAACGACCCGAGCAGGGCGAACGGCCAGGCGCAGTCGGCCGACGGCCCCGCGGGTGGCACCAGCGGCAGCAGCACCGGCATCGCGGGCGCCCTCGGCGTCGTTGCGCTCACCGGCGGCACCCGCGCCTTCATCGCCCCGACCGCGGGCGCCCTCGTGATCACGACGACCGGCGGCACGCAGACCGTGCACGCCGCGGCGAAGAACGTGGACGCGGCATCGGCCTCCGGTGGCAGCGCGGACGGATCCGGCGGCATCGGCATCGGCATCGCCGTGAACGTCGCGACGTTCACGACCGAGGCGTACATCGGCGGCGGCGCCACCCTCAACGCCTCCGGCGTCACGGTGGAAGCGGTCGCCCCGGGACAGTCGCAGTACGCAGCGACCGCTCAGTCCGGTGCCGCCGGCGGCGGCTCGGTCGGCGTCGCCGGTTCGCTCGCGGTCGACGTCGCGATCCTGAAGACCCTCGCCGAGGTGCGCGGAACCCCGATCGTGAACGCGGATCTCACCCTGACCGCCGGCTCGAACGTGCGGAACCGCACGGACGCGACCTCGAAGAAGGACGGCACCGGCAAGTCCATCGGCGTCGGAGCCTCGATCTCGATCGACATCGTCGACGACTCCACCAACGCGGGCGTCACGAGCGGCGCGACGCTGGCCGGCACGCATGCCCTGACGATGAACGCGACGGGCGCCAGCGACAGCGGCACAACGGCGAAGAGCGGCGCCAAGGGCGGCGGCAGACTCACCTTCACCGCCGTGGTCGCCCTCAACGTCGACAACGTCTCCACCTCGGCGGGGATCGCGGACGGCGCGGCCCTGCACACCACCGGCGCGATCGCCGCGCATGCGAGCCAGACCGCGAAGGCCGTCACCACGGCCACCGGCGCGACCGACGGTGGTGACCTCGCGATCGGCGCATCGTTCGCCATGACCCTCGCCAAGCACCGCTCCGACTCCTCACTCGCCCGCAACGCCGTCGCCGGCGGCGACGTGAGCTTCCGGGCCGACGACGCGAGCGACACCGACACCGAGGCCACCGCGAGTGTCGCGGGCGCGAAGGGCGAGCAGTCCGCGAGCGATCCCAGCGGCGACACGACCACGGTGAACGGCAAGGGCGACAGCCAGGCCGGCTTCGCCAACGGGCGTTCGACCGCGAACGGCGGCAACGGCAGCCGCTCCACGACGCCCGCGGCGAAGTCCGGCGACGGCGCCGGCGGCAGCGGCGGCACGTCGATCAGCGTCGCGGCCGCGATCGCCTTCAACATCGTCGACTCCACGTCGACGGCGCAGCTCGCGGACGGCCAGTCCGTCACCGCGACCGGCGGCCAAGTGACCCTCGCGACCACGAACACCACGCACGCCAAGGCGATCGCGACCGGCACCGCGAGCACCGGTTCGTCGCTCACGATCGGCGCGGCCGTGGCGGTCAACCTCGTGAACATCACGAACCAGGCATCGATCGGCGTCGGCAGCACCGTCACTGCGCTGCACGGCCTGACCCTCACGGCACTGATGAACACCGTCCCGAACGCGACCCACACGATCGACGCCGAGGCCACGGCGGGTGCGTCCAGCTCCGACGGCACCCTGGGCCTCGCCGGCGCCTTCGCCATGAACCTGCTCAACGAGAAGACCATTGCGGCGGTGTTCGCCTCGCCCGCCGGCGGCGGCGGGGTGCACATCACCGGCGTCGGCGACGTCGTGATGACAGGAACCTCGTCGGGCAGCAGCACCACCAAGGCGGCTGCCCAGCAGGAAGGCGGAGCGACCGTCGGGATCGGCGCCTCCGTCGCGCTCAACCTGGTCAACAACGACGTCTTCACCGGCTTCGACCTGAACAGCTCTGCGGCCAACGGCCCCCCGGTCACCGGAGCGCGCAACATCACGCTGAACTCGACCAACGCCGATGCGCTGACGAACGAGACCGACGCGGGTGGCAAGGGCGGCAAGGTGACCGTCACCCCCTCCGTCGCGGTATCGATCGCGAACGAATCGTCGCAGGCGGCTGTCGGGGCCGGGCCCACCGTCCAGGCGAGTGGAGCCATCGCCGTCACCGCCACGTTCACAGGCGCGGTCGACACCACCGCGAAGGGCGACACCACCGTCGGCTCGACCGCCGGCATCGGCCTCTCCCTGGCCCTCGCCGTCGTCAACCACACCGTCGACGCGCACACCGACCGCAGCCTGCAGGCGGGCGACGCCATCGGCTTCACGGCCACCGGCAGCTCGCAGACGAGGAGCGAGGCGGAGGCCTCCGCGAGCGGCGCCTCGGACGACGGCCAGGACACGAACAGCAAGGCCGACAACAACCTCGGCAACGCGAACAAGACGCAGAAGGACAACAACGCCGCGGGCAAGGATTCGGGTAAGACCTCGACCCCGAAGACCGGCACCGCCGACGGCCAGGACAACAGCGGCGGATCGAGCTCTCCGTCCCTGTCGGTGGCCGCGGCCCTCGCGATCGACATCGTCACCACCGTCAGCACCGCGACCGTCGCCGATGGTCTGTCCATCACGGCAGGCGGGGTGCTCACCCTGAAGAGCTCGGCCCACACCGACTCCTCCGCCCACGGCAAGGGCGACACCACCGCGAAGGCAGCGGTCGGCGTCGGCGCGGGCGTGGGCGTCAATGCGGTCGACATCACGAACCGGGCCTCCGCCGGCGCCACCACGATCATCGCGACCGGCCTCGACGCCGAAGCCGGCATCACGGACATCGCCGACCCGGACAACCACGACGTGCTGCGGCACTGGAACGGCACCTCGTGGGACATCATCGACCGCGGCAAGGACCTGCCCGGCCCGTACGCGGGGGAGTACTTCCGGCTCACCGCCGACGACGGCTCGAACGGCAAGGGCGTGTACCAGTACTCCGCCGGGGGCAGCTGGGGCAGCGCAGTGGTCGCCGGCGCCGTGCCCGAGCAGGGCAAGCTCGACGACTGCGCGCACGCCTCGACCCCGGCCTTCTGCGTCCTGACCGCACCGAACGCCGGCCACCCGCAGGGCAGCCTGTATCGCTGGGACGGCTCCGCCTGGCAGTACGCCGGCAACCAATCGGGCGAGAAGCTGCCGACTGACGGGCCGAAGGACAAGGACTACTACCAGCTCACCGCCGACGACGGACTCGGCCACAGCTCCGGCCTGTTCACCTTCGCGTCCGGCGGGCACGCGTGGAGCTCGCTGGGCAGCACGTTCGGCCATGGCATCGACCTGCCGACCTCGCCGACCACCGACCAGATCTTCCGTCTCGACGAGCACGAGTTCGAGGCGCAGGCCGAATCCGGCGCGGGCGACTCGACCACGATCGGCGTCGCCGGATCCGTCGCGATCAACATCGTCAAGAACCGCACCGAGGCCGTCATCCCCGCGGGTGCGTCGATCATGCTCAGCAGCGAGGATCTCGCGCTGAAGAGCCGCAGCACCGAGCGCGATGCGGCCAAGGCGACGAGCAAGGCCGAGACCGGCGACTCGGTCGGCGTGGGCGCCTCGGTCGCGATGAACATCCTCGCCGGCCAGGATCCGGTGACGAACCTCCCGGCGAACCGGGTGCGCTCCGAGATCGCGAACGGCGCGACCGTCTTGGGCGGCCGCAACGTCGAGATCGAGGCGAAGGGCTGGCGGCAGATCTCGACCGAGGTCGAGGCCGGCACGAAGACCAGCGGCGACAACCCCGCGATCACCCCCGCCGTCGCGCTCGTCGTGAGCAACCACGAGACCGTGACCGCCCGCCTCGGCAGCGGGACCGCCCTGACGGTCACGGGCACCGTCACGGTCAGCGCTGAGCACACGAACGAGATCGACACCTCGGGCAAGGCCGAGGCCGCCAGCAAGGACGTCGCCGTCGGCGCCATCGTCGCCCTCAACGTCGTGCTGGACTGGAACACTCTCGCGGCGATCGATCGTTCGGTCAGCGGCACGTCGGTCACGATCGAGGCGACCTCCGAGCTGGCCGACGCGGCCAACGCCACGGCGAGCGCCCGCGGCAGCAGCGACGGCGACAACGACTCCGACAAGAAGTCCGACCAGCAGATCAAGGACAACCCTAACGCGTCGGGGGCGACCGCCGGCAAGAGCACCCCGAAGTCGAACGACCAGACCACATCCGCGAACAGCAGCTCGAGCGGCAAGACCGGCCAGAGCGGCGGCGGCACGGGCATCGCGGCCTCCATCGCCTGGAACTGGATCGAGGCCATCAACGAGGCACGGATCGGCGGCGGAATCACGGTGACCGCCACGTCCGGCGCGGTGAAGGTCAGCGCGTCCGACCTCACGGGAAACACGGCGAAGGCCATCAGCACCGCGTTCGACCTCACGTCGGGCAGCACCGAGATCGGCGCCGCGGTCGGCTTCAACTACCTGAACCTGACCAACAAGGCACACGTGCGGCAGGGCGCCACCGTGACCGGCGTCGGCGTCACCGTCGAGGCGATCACCCCCACCGGCAAGCACGACGACTTCATCATCTGGGCGTTCGCGGCCGCCGGCGGCAAGTCCGGCACCAGCTTCGCCGCCTCGGCGGGCATCAACGTCCTGAACCTGTACACCGCCGCGCGGATCGGCCAGGGCGCCACCGTCACCTCGACCGCCGGCATCGACGTCAACGCCGTCACCGACATGCGTCTGCTCAACCTCGCGCTCTCGGGGGCGCTGTCCACGAGCGGAAAGGGCATCGGCGGCGCGTTCGCCGTGAACATCCTGCCCGCCGTCTCGACGATCGCCTCCGTCTGCTCGGGCTCCGACCCGACCACCGACCCCGACTGCACGGGCTCGTCCGCCGTGACGACGGTGCAGGCCTCCGGCGCGATCGGCGTCACCGCGCACCAGACCTATGCCCCGCTCGCCCCGAGCACCGGCAACAGCACGATCGACAACCACCTGCCGGCGTTCTCGTCGTTCGCCCTCGGCGGCGCGGTCGGCGGCGACGGACTCGCCGTCAGCGCGACGATCGTGGTCGACGTGCTCCTGTTCGACACCGAGGCGTACATCGGCGACGGCGCGAAGGTGAACCAGACGGCGACGGGCGGCTCCGGCCAGTCGGTGACCGTCTCGGCGCAGGACGACACGAGCATCGTGGACGTCTCCGGCGGGCTCGCGCTGAGCGGCGGATCCGCCTCGGTCGCCGGATCCATCATCGTCCTCGTGATGACGAAGGACGTGAAGGCGCGGATCGGCGCGGGCGCGAAGGTCGCGGCGGGCGGCGGGGTCTCGGCCACCGCGACCTCGACCGAGAACCTCCTCGAGATCGTCGTCGGCGGCAGCGCCTCCGACTCGAGCGCCGCCGTCGCCGGCACCTTCGCCGTCATCGTGATCAACCCGGGAGACCACTCCACCTCGGCCACGATCGGGGACAACGCGGTCGTGCACGCCGGCGGCGACGTCGCCGTAACAGCCTCCGACCACGCGGACAAGCTCAGCATCGCCTCCGGCAACGTCGCGATCTCCACGAGCAGCGCCGGCATCGGCGCCTCGCTCGCCCTCCTCGTCCGCAACGGAAACGTCGTCGCGACGATCGGCGACCACGCCGACATCGAGGCCGACGGCAGCACCGGGCTCACGGTCTCGGCCACGCAGGTCGGCAACGTCCTCCTCGTTGCGGTCGCCGGCGCCGGCGGCAACAACGCGGGGGTCGCGGGATCCGTCTCGATCGACGTGCTCACGGACGTCACCACGGCCGGCATCGGCTCGAGCACCACGGTGAACTGCGTCGGCGTGAGCTGCACGAACTCGAGCGCGAACACTTCGCAGGCGGTCGCCGTCACCGCATCCGACACCACGACGATCCTTGCGCTCGCGGGTGCTGTGGCCGTCGGCGGCACAGCAGGCGTCGGCGTCGGCCTCGACGTCGAGGATCTGCACAAGACCACCTCCGCGACGATCGGCTCGTCGTCCACGGTGCACGCCAACGGCGACGTCGTCGTCACCTCGACCTCGAGCGAGGACATCAAATCGATCTCGGCGGGCGTCTCGGTCGGCGGCACGGCCGCAGTCACCGTGAACGCGGCGGTCCCCGTGATCAGCGTGACGACGACGGCCGGGATCGGATCCAGCGCGAACGTGCGGGCGGGCGGCAACGTCATCGTCTCCGCCGACGAGGCCCTGAGCCTGTTCGTCATCGCGGGCAACATCAGCGTCGGCGGCACGGCCGCGATCGGCGCCGGCGTCGCGGTGCCCGTCGTCACGAAGACCACGAACGCGACGATCGGGGCCTCCGCGATCGTCACCGCTCTCGGCGGCGCCACCACGCACGGCACCGTCAATACGGGCGGGTACAGCACCTCCGGGGTGGACACCCGGTTCGACCCGCGCGGCTACCAGGGCAACTACCCGGGAGGCCCGCTGCCGAACGCCCCGACCCCGCAGGGCCTCATGGTCGACGGCACCACGATCAACCTCGGCTACACGCACAACTTCGTCGAGGGCCAGCAGGTCGTCTACGACGCGGGCGGCGGCAAGCCGATCACGGGTCTCTCCGACGGCGCGACCTACTTCGTGCACCTCGTGAACGGATGCGGCACGTGCATCCAGATCCGCGGGCCCAACGCCGACTCCCCGATCATCACCGGCATGTCCCTGCCCTCCGGGATGATGAGCGAATCGCAGCGCTTCATCCCGACCAACACCCCGGGCGCCGCGGGCGACGACGCGCCGCGCTTCAACGCCGGCGTCGACGTCGGCTCGAACTACATCGTGCTGCCGTACGACCCGAACGCCGCGAACGGCGACCCGGTCGTCTACAGCGCCGGCGGCGGCACCCCCATCGGCGGACTCGTGGACGGTGCGACCTACTACGTCGTCGACCACACGCCCACCCACTTCCAGATCGCGCGCACCAAGTGCGAGGCCACGCTGAACGCCGACGACTGCGCGCACGACGGCATGGCCGTCCCGGGCGCGAAGGTGCCGATCACTTTCGGCTCCACGGGCAGCGGCCGCTCGCACAGCTTCGTCCGCTCCGGCCAGCTCCCGGGCGCCGACGGCCGGCAGACCGGCCCGCAGACCATCACGACCGGCACCTCGTCCGGGTTCTCCGGAGTCGCGGTCACCGCGACCAACAGCGACTACATCGCCTCGCTCGGCGTCTCCGCGGGCGTCGCCGGAACCGTCGCCGTGAACCTGTCCGGATCCATCTCCGTGCTGACCGTGCACACGACCGCGTCGATCGGCGACCACGCCAAGATCAACTGCGCGACCGCCGCCTGCGCGGCGAACGACGCCGCCGCCGGATCCGGCGAGTCCGTGCGGGTCGCCGCGGGCAACAACTACCGCACGCTCGGCCTCGCCGCCTCCGTCGCGGTGAGCGGCACGGCAGCGGTCGGACTCTCTGCCGCGGTCAGGGTCGTCGAGCTGCATGCCGACGCCTTCATCGACCACGACGCGATCGTCAACGCCCGGCACGACATCGAGGTCGTCTCGCACACGAGCGACGCCGTCGTCTCGGTCAATCTCGCCGCTGCGGGTGCCACGGTCGGCGTCGCCGGCACCGTGGGCGTCACGGTGCTGAAGACCTTCACGAACGCGTACACGGGCAATGCGGTCACGCTGCGCTCCGACGGCAACATCGCGGTGCTCGCCTCGGACGACACGTCCCTCATCCTCGTCACCGCCTCCCTCGCCGTCGGCTGGGTCGGCGTCGGCGTGGGCGTCGACGTGGTCGTGGCCACCAAGAGCACCCAGGCGCACCTCGGCACGAACAACACGGTGATCGCCAAGGGCACCGGCGTCGGATACGGCTGCCCGAACACCGGTGAGGCCTGCATCGACAACGGCTCGATCGCGAGCGACTCCTTCGGATCGCAGACGGTGCACGGACTCGTCGTGCAGGCCGGATCCACCGAGAAGCTCTTCGGCATCGTCGCAGGACTCGCGGCCGGGTTCGTCGGCGTCAGCGGCAACGTCGGGGTGAGCATCCTCACCGTCGGCACGGGCGCCTGGATCGACGACGGAACCACCGTGGACAAGGGCTCCGGCACGATCGTCGGCGGCGTCGCTGCGAACCAGTCGGTGGCGGTCAACGCGACCGACCGCCTCGACTCGCTCACCTTCGCGGGCGGCGTGGCCGGCGGGTTCGTGGGCGCCGCGGGCGGCATCGACATCGGCGTCGCGAACGTCAGCGTGACCAGCTACATCGGCACTGCCGACGTCTGGGCGAACGGCGCCGTGGCCGTGAACGCGCTCGCCATCAAGCACGTCTCCAGCTACGCGGTGAGCGTCGGCGGCGGATTCGTCGGCCTCGCCGGCGCGGTGTCGGTCTGGTCCATCGGCACGACCCCCACCGACCAGTACAACTCGGACGCGAACGGCCCGCGGCGCGGCGCCTACTCGTCGGCGAACAGCTACACGACCGGCGACGTGGTCACCGACTCCGGGCACACCTACGTCGCCCGCAAGAACAGCGACCCCGCGCACGTGCACACCACGTCCGACGCGGCGTACTGGGAGCTGTCCGACCCGAAGAGCGCCGCCACGGGCGACAGCGGGGCCATGTCGGCGCAGGACCAGGCCGACGGCACGGCCTCCGGATCGGGCGACGGCTGGGGCAGCGCGCTCAGCGGCACCGCGGCGCAGAAGGTCGCGAACTACCAGGCCGGCCACGCCTACAAGAACGGCGTGATCGTCACCGACGGCAGCGGGCACTACTACCAGGCGAACGTCGCCTTCACCTCGGGCGCCTCGATCGCCGCGGACGGCACGAAGTGGACGCCCATCAACGCCCCGTACGCGAGCTACGTGTATTCGGGCGGCGACCGCGCGAACCAGGGCCTCGTCGCGGCATCGCCGGGCGGATCCGTCACGGCCGACACGTTCCACCCGACCGTCGGGCACCCGGCGCCGCCGGCCGGAACGTCCGCCACCATCTACGGCACGGTGCACTCGCTGCTGTCCGATGTGCAGGTCATCGCGGACGACCGCCTCGACGTCGTCGCCCTCGCGGGCGCGGCGAGCGTGGGCCTGGGCGCCCTCGGCGCCGGCATCTCCGTCCTCACGATCGGCCTGCACACCGACGCGGGCGTCGCCGGCACCGCGAGCGTCTCCGCCGCGGGCACCGTCGGTGTGCACTCGAACCTCACCGAGAACGTCACCGACATCGCCGTCACCGGATCCGTCGCCGGCATCTCCGTGACGGGTCAGATCGTGGTGCTGAGCGACACCAGCTCCCAGGCCGCGCACATCGACACCGGTGCGAGCATCCCGAAGGCCGGCACGAGGATCGACGTCACGACCCTGGCGACCCGCACGATCACCGCCTACGCGGTCGGCATCACCCTCGCGGCCGGCGCGGTCGGCGTCGCGGTCGCGGTGCTGAACCTCAGCGGCGACACCACAGCCACGATCGGCGACGTCGCGATCGGATCCGGCGGGGCCATCGGCGGCCTCACCGTCACCGCCACCGATCACGTGTCGCCGAACGTCCTCGCGGTCTCGGCGCAGGGCGGGATCCTCGCCGGCATCAGCGGCATCGTCGCGATCCTGAACTACACCGGCACGACTCGGGCGGCCTCCGGCGCACACGGCACCGTCACGATCGGCGGCACCGGCGTCACGGTGAGCGCCACCGGGACGCGCACGGACATGACCCCGGTCGCCGTGAACATCTCGACCGGCGCCCTCGCGGTCGGCTTCACGCTGCTGATCGCCTCGAGCGGCCGCCACACCGAGTCGGAGCTGGGCGGCGACATCACCACGAGCGGCGCCGTGGACGTCGAGACGAACGCGAGCAACGTCGTGACCGCCTGGACGCCGGGCGTCGCGGTCGGCGCGGCGGCGATCACCGCGATGATCCCGATCGCCACGATCTCCGGGCACACGACGGCCGAGCTCACCGGCCGGGTGGGCGGATCCGCGAGCGTCACCGTGCACGCGAGCGGCGAGAACCACGCGAAGGCGGAGGTCGACATCCTCGGCATCGCCGGCCTGTCGCTCAACGTCGGCGTCGCGAAGGCGACCATCGCGGACGGCGCCGACATCGCCGCCACCGTGAGCTCGGGCGCCTCGATCGCCTCGGGCGGCACGGTCACCGTGACCGCCGACATCCACGGGACGAACACCCGCAACGAGGCGATCGCGATCGGCAAGAACCTGAGCGCCGGATTCGTCGGCGCCGGCGCCGTGTTCGCCGCGCAGGCCCTGATGGGCGGCGCCGTGCACGCCGAGCTCTCCGGCAGCGTGACGAGCTCCGCGAGCGTCGCCGTCAGCGCGATCGGGGCCAACCGGGCCGAGTCGCAGCTGCTCGTGGTGAGCGTCGGCGGCCTCGCGGGGATCTCGGTGAGCCTCGCGGATGCCGAGATCCGTACGGCCGCGAAGGTCGAGGCCGTCGCCGTCTACGCCGGTGTGCCCCGCACCATCACGAGCGCCGGGCCGGTGACGTTCGACGCCGAGTCGCACAACACCGCGTACACCAAGACGCAGATGGGTTCGGGCGGCGGCCTCGTCGGCATCAGCGTCAGCGTGCCGACCGCGGACATCGCCGCGGCGACCACCGCCTCCGTCGACGTCGGCGTCGACGCGGCCTCGCTCTCGGTCACCGCGGACGGCACGAACAACGCCTCCTCGGTCACCGACATGCTGAGCATCGGCGGACTCGGCGCCGGCGGCGCCAACGACGCGCACGCGACGATCCAGTCCTCGGCGCTCGTCACCGCCGCCGTCGGTGCACACAGCACGGTCGCCCTGACCGGAGCCGCGATGATCAGCGCCGTGAAGAAGAACACCGTCGTCTCGACCACCAGCAGCGTCAACGCCTCGCTCGTGATCAGCGTCGGGATCATCGGTTCCACGGCGGCCGACCACGGCGGCAGCACTGCGGCATTCGGTGGCGAACTGGTCACCGGCAGCCAGCTCACCGTCCAGACCGACGCGACCGATGCGACCACGACCACGCTCGACATCGTCTCGGTATCCCTCGCTGTCGGCGTCTCGGCCGTGTCCGCGACCGGCGCCATCGACGGCACCGACGCGGCCGCACTGGGCGGCTCGACGAACATCCACAGCCCCGGCACGGCCATCACCGTGCACGCGGGTCGCGGGGCGATCGCACTCACCAACGTCACCGGCGGCGCGGGCGGGATCCTCGGGTCCGGCACCGACATGAAGGCGGTCGCAACCGTCGGCGGCACGGTCTCGGCCTTCGTCGACGACGGTGCGACCGTCGGCACCGTGTCGGGCCGGCCCGGATCCCTCGCGGTCACCGCCGACGATGCGGCCGTCGCGGGCGCCGGCGCCAAGGCGGGAGCGGGCTCCATCGGCCTCACGATCGGTGCGGCGGTCGGATCGGCCACCGCGAACCCCACCGTCAAGGCGTACCTGGGCACGGGCGTGCACGTGGTGCTCGGCACGGGAGCGACCAATGGCGTCACCGTGACCGCGATCTCGCATCGCGCGCAGGCCGTCGGCACGGCCAAGGTGGTCGGCGGCGGCATCGCCAACGTGGGCCTGCCCGGCGCGGACGCCACCACGTCGCCGACGGTCGACGCGCACTTCGGCGCGAACAGCACGATCCTCGCCGGCGGCACGGTGACCCTCGACGCGCAGTCGCTGGCCGACCCGCAGGGGGCACTGCTCACCGACGACATCGTGGGCCTCAACGCCGACGGCGGCGCCGCGCCCTCCGATACCGTGCTGTTCCCACAGCACGGTCTGTCCACCGGCGACCAGGTGCAGTACAGCTCGTCGAACCCGATCGGCGGGCTCCGCAACGGACACGTCTACTCGGTCGTGGTGCCGGTCGTGAACGGCGACCCCGACCCCGACCACCTGGGCTTCGGCGTCACCTGGACCGCCGCGTCGATCGACGCGCTGAGCCTGGTGCCCGGCGCGTCCGGTGTCGACACATCCCGCGGGCTGCTGCGGTTCAGCGGGCCGCACCACTTCGAGAACGGCGACGCCCTCATCTACCGCTACGACCCGGCGCATGCCTCGTCGATCGGGCTGACCAACGGCGGCGTCTACTACGTGCGCGTGATCGACGCCTACACGATCGCGCTCTATGCCGCGCAGGCGGACGCGCTGCAGGCCGCCAGCGTGTTCCACACGGGGGACGTGAGCGGCAACCTCATCGGCGGCACCCCGTTCACCGTCGGCCAGCAGGTCACCTACCGCTCCGCGCCGGCGAGCACCTTCACGCACGGCGCGGGCATCCCGGCCGTGAACGGCCATCCCGCCTGCGCCTACTGCAACCATGCCGTCGACGTGACGGTCGACGGCAGCGGGCACGTCACGGGCGACAGCGGATCCGCCTACAACGTCTACCTGCCGACCGTGAACGTCGACCCGGTGACGCACGCGGTCACCCTCTCCGACCACAACCTGCACGACGGCCAGGCCGTGATCTACCGGGTCAGCGACTCCTCGCACAAGATCCCCGAGCTCACGGTCGGCGCCACCTACTACGTGATCCGGCAGAGCGCGTACGCGATCCGCCTCGCCGCGACCTACTGCGACGCGGTCGGCCACGCCGGTGACGCGGCCTGCCCGAACGCCTCCGTCGTGACCCCGATCCACGTCTCCGCCCCGCCCGAGTCGCGCGACGTGCAGGCGTTCGCCCCCGCGGGCATCGGCCTCAGCGACGGCGCCACCTACACGGTGGGCAGCCGCGACGGATCCGGCCGGATCACCCTCACCGGCCAGTCGCTCACCACGGCGCACGTGTTCGGCGACCAGACGCTGTACCTCGCCGGGGCGGCGCTCAGCGCGGGCACCGGCGCGCAGGAACTCGTGCTCCGGCTCACCGGATCCCTCACGGGCTCCCAGAAGCTGCTCACCGCCGACGGCTCGTCGCTGCGCGCGGCCTCTCCGCCCCCGGGCACGGGCGTGACCAACGCCGCGGCCAACGGCGGCGGGGGAGGACTGGGATCCTTCACCTCGCAGACCGCGCAGACCACCGTCAACCCGACCGTGCGCGCCTACGATGCGGCCGCGTCGATCACCGCGGGCGGCAACGTCGGCATCAGCGGCACGACGCACACCAACGCGACCGCGACCACGAGCAACGGATCCGGCGGGCTCATCTCCGGCGCCGGCGTGTCCTCGCACGTCGACGGCACCGGCAACACCTCGGCCTTCATCGGCAGCGGCCCCGACGGCATCACCGGCACCACCCCGGCGACGCAGGTGAACGCGAGCGGAGTGAACATCACCGCGGGCGGCATGGTCCGGGTGTTCTCGACCGCCACGTTCGTGGCGAACGCGGACGCCGATACGGAGAGCGGCGGACTGGCCGGCGGATCCATCGCGCACGCCGAAGTGCACCTCACCGACAACACCGCGTCGGTGATCGGCGCCGGTGCGCACGTCGTCGGCGGAACCGTCAACGTGCTCGCCACCACCACCGGCTCGAACATCACGAGCCACGCGCGGTCGATCTTCATCGCCTTCGCCGGGTTCGCCACCGCCAAGGCGGTCTCCGAGCTGAAGAGCCGCGACACCGCGCTCATCGACGGCCAGACCGGCACGCCCACCTGGGTCGAGGGCGACAACGGCGTGGATCTGCGCGCCTTCCACAGCGGCAACACCCGCTCGCACGACGACGACCCCGAATGCTGGTGCATCGGCCCGTCCTACAGCGACGGCTACGACAACTTCGAGTTCTCCGAGACGGCGGCGGCGCATGCGGGCGTCACGGTCGAGGCGGGCACGCGGATCCAGTACGGCGTGAACACGAACGATGCGAGCCTCGACCCGGCCGACCCGTCGCCGTGGCACCTCGCCCACCCGGCCGGCCAGACGCACCTCGCGCTGTACGTGCAAGCCGAGACGAGACCAGGCGATCCGGTCGACAACACCGGCACGCGACACGTCGACTGGAACGCGGACGTGATCATCCACGAGGGCCCGAGTCCGCTGTTGATCATCGGCCCGGACGGCCACGTGGTGACCGCCGTCAACATCACCGTCAACGGGGTGAGCAACCCCGCACCGGGAACGGACTTCAGCGGCGCGCCCGTGATCGAGGTGAACGACCTCGTCAACCACGACACCGGCGACGTGCTGATGAGCTCGGGCGGCGGCACCATCCACAACACCCTCAACGGGGGCGCGAATGTGTCGAACCACTACTGGGGCACGTTCTACTACCGCGACAACTGGGCCGCGGTGACGATCCTCAACCACTCGACCGAGCGCCTCGTGATCGACGACATCAACGTCCTCAACGTCGGCACGCCGACCGTGACCCTCGCCGCCCCCACCGTGAGCGCGATGTTCGCCATCATCCGTCACGTCGACCCGACGCTCGTCACGATCACGAACGACGCCCCGACCGCATCGCCCGACCTGCTCATCAACGGCACGATCCTGAACCCGATCGGCGAGACCGACGTGTCCAGCACCGGATCGATCTCGTCGTCGACGGCGCGCGGCGGATCCAGCTCCGCGTTCAGCGGCCCGCACACGGACCTGATCCGCACGAACATCCTGCACCTCATGGCCGGATCCTCGATCGCCGCGCCCGCGACCTACCTCAACATCGACCTCGTGCAGTGGGCGGGTCACGACGAGGACCTCACCGCGCACTCCGGCATGAGCCAGTACCTCGACCTGCAGACGCTGCTGCGCGACCCCGCCATCGCGAACCCGCAGACGCCCGCCTACGTCATCCCGATCGACCACCTCGTGGCGGGGGACAGCATCTTCGTCCGCCTGCAGGCCACGCAGTACCAGACCTCGGTCGGCACGGTGCCCGGGATCCAGGTGACGGCGACGCCCGGCCCGAGCGGGCAATACGTGAGGTTCTACCACCCCGACAGCGCGCACTGCTACTACGCCGACGGCTGCACGAGCCCGCATCCGACTCTCGAACCCGGCGCCTTCGCGACCGGCGGCAGCGCCACGGCCAGCACGTACGACTTCAGCCTCCTCGACGCCGGATCGAACGGGAACAACGGGCAGATCGACGTCTTCGCGGCGAACGACGCGCCCGCGGCGACCCGGATCAACATCGTCGGCCTCGTGCTCATCGAGCAGCCCGCCTCAGGCGTCACGGCGGCCACGTACGGCACGGTGAACGCCGACACCAACGGCTTCATCGCGCTCACCGAGCAGTACGGAGACCTCCGCGCCGGCCTCATCCGCTCCACCGACGACGACGTGACGCTCACCGCGCCCGGATCCATCTACGACGCCCCGCAGCCGTCCCCGAACCCGCCGAGCTCCGGGCACACCCCGGCGGCGACCACGCCGCAGGTGGTCGGCGTGAACGTCACCCTGACCGCGCAGCACGGCACGATCGGCCTCGACAGCAACTTCCTCGAGATCCAGTCCTCGGTCGACAAGTTCGGCGTCCTCAACGCGCAGGCCCCCGGCGTGATCCGCGTCTCGCAGACCACCGGCGACCTGCACGTCGACACCGTCACCACCTGCTACGGCTCCAGCGCCAGCACCTGCGCGAACATCTCGCTGACGAACTTCCACGGCTCGATCACCGACGGCCACAACGCCGGATCCGGCGGCACGGCGGCGAACGTGATCGGCGACACGATCGACCTGCTCGCCCGGTACGGCAGCATCGGCGCCGCGGACGGCACGAACGACCTGAAGCTCGACTCCGCCAGGGGCAGCGGCTGCACGAGCAGCTACACGCTGCTGTACCAAGGCGCGAACTACCAGAACGCCACCGACGCCCAGCGTGCGGTCACCGCCACCTGCGACGTCGCGGCCCAGGCCGACGGCAGTATCTTCCTCACCGAGGTCGACGGCTCCATGAACGTGCTGCTCGCCCACGCGGGGGAGAACACGGGCCACGTCGCCGGCCCGAACAGCGTGCGCCTCACCACGACCGAGACCGGCGCCGAGGGCAACGACATCCTGCTGCTGCACTCCGGTTCGACCCTCGTCGTGGAGAACACCCCGCAGACCGTGCTGCAGGGCCTCATCGAATCCGACGGCGGCAACATCGTGCTCCGCTCGGCCGACGACATCGTCACGGATCCGAGCAGCATGATCCTCGCGTTCGCGAGCACCGTCGCCGGGGTCGTGGCCGACCCGAACCAGCGGGACAACGCCACCGGCAACATCGACATCTACGGCGACTGCCACAACGCCGCCTCCGGCGCCTGCCAGATGCCGACGCTCGACACCACCGCGCCCGACCCGACCGTCGGCGACGGCACCGTGATCGTGCTGCGCAGCGGCCAGGCGGCGGCGGGCGGCCTGCCCGGCGAGATCGCCAACGGCGCCGGCGGTCTCACCCGGGTGTTCGGCAACTCCGAGGCCGACACGATCGTCTTCGACCGCACGATCCTCGTCGGCCAGACCCGCGCCTACGGCGACGGCACGCCTACGCAGGCCGGCCTCTACGCCCCGCTCTGCAACGGCCCCCCGAACACGTGCGTCGACACGTTCGTCGTCAACCGGCTCCAGTCGATGGTGCCGCTCGGCCAGCAGGTGAGCCGCGGCGCGACCCTGACCCTCGACGGCCAGTCCGGCAGCAACATCTACTCGGTCTTCACGAGCGGCAGTCAGTTCACCAGCAACAACTACGAGCTCAACGTGCTCGGCTCGCACGCCCCCGCCGACGGCACCGACACGCTCAACATCTACGGCTACGACACGTACACGGCCGCGTCCCCGGACTCCACCGGCATCGACCCGAGCACCCAGCACGAGTACGCCACCAACGACATCTTCCTGCTGCGCGGCACCCCCGGCGGCATCCTCGGAGAGACGGCGGCGCGGCCCGCCCTCTACCAGGGCACCGGCGCCCACCCGGTCTCCGCGGACCCGTACTCGGCCGGATCCGGATTCGTCGCCCTGCTGCACTCCACCCTGGCGGGCACGCAGGCGAACCTCGGCGGCACCACGACCACCGGCACCACGGGCATCTACGGCGTCGAGCGGATCAACTACGACTCGGCCATCAACGGCGGCCTGCACGTCTACGCCCTCGGCGGAAACGACTACTTCGCGGTCGACGACAACGCCGCGGCCACCTACCTCGACGGCGGATCGGGCGACAACCAGTTCCAGATCGGCCAGATCTACGGCGAGCGCCGCAGCGCGGGCGCCGTCGCCTCGCCCGCCCCGTCCTACGGCGCCTCGGGCAACCTCGCCGCCGAGAACGTGTTCGACGTCGCGACGGTCGCCACCACGCGCGGCTGGCTCTCCCGTGGCACGAGCGCCCCCCTGGTCGCCCAGGGCGGCACCGGCAACAACACCTTCACGGTCTACTCGAACCACGCGGTGCTGCACCTCGAGGGAGACGGCGGCAACAACCTCTTCATCGTCCGCGGCTTCGCCCTCGCGCAGACCGACGCGGCCGGCAACATCATCCTCCCCGGCGGCTGCACCACGATCGAGGCCCCCGCGTGCATCCCGATCCCGATCACGACCAACGGCTACTCCACCGCCGCGCAGACCGACGTGCGCACCGGCGCGGGCAACAACCAGGTCGAGTACAACATGAACGCCCCGGTGTCCGTCGACGGCGGCACCGGCTTCAACAAGCTGATCATCCTGGGCACCGAGTTCGCCGACCACATCGTGGTCACCGACCACGGCATCTTCGGCGCCGGGGTGTCGGTGACCTTCAAGAACATCCAGGTGATCGAGGTCGACGGGCTCGAGGGCGACGACGTGATCGACGTGCTCTCCACCGCCCCCGGGATGGCCGTGCGGGTCATCGGCGGCCTCGGCAGCAACCAGATCAATGTCGCCGGCGACGTCAGCGGCAACGTGTACTCGCGCGATATCAACGGCACCAGCGGCACGATCAACCTCGCGGTGATCACCCAGGACCAGCTGTACCAGGACGTCGTGATCCCGGGTGTCGCACTGAGCGTCGCACAGGGCTCGCAGGGCGCCGTGATCATCACGGAGCACGCGGGCGGCACGCTCGTGAAGGAGACGCAGAACGGCCAGGTCACCAGACCGCCCATCGGCACGATCGACGCGTACAGCGTGCGGCTCGCGCAGGCGCCGACCTCGACCGTCTACATCGCGGTCACCGCCGAGCCCGATATCCGGCTGAACCGGGAGGGCAGCCCGCAGGGCGACTCGATCCTGCTCGCCACGACCGCGCTCGGATCCGTCCCGAACCCCGGCACGACCACCGCGGACAGCGACTTCTACCGGCACGTGCTGATGGACGCGCTCGCGACCGATCTGCCGCAGCGCGCACTCGTGCTCGTGTTCACGCCCGGCAACTGGCAGATTCCGCAGCTCGTGTGGGCGGGCGCGATGAACGATGCGCTCGACGATGGCCTCCGCACCTATGAGATCAGCCACAGCGTGCTCAGCGCCGACCCGTTCTTCGCCAATGCGCCCGTGCGTAACGTCGAGGTCACCAAGATCGATCCGGGCACCCCGGCGATCCTCGTCACCAACCTCGGCAACACCAACACGACCGGGATCTCGATCGCCTCCCGCTTCACGGACGGCGTCGGCAACGGTTCGACGACCTTCACGTCGAACACCGCGCACTTCACGCTCAGCGACGTCGGCCAGCCGATCTCCTCGATCGACGGCAGCGCCGCGATCCCCGCGAACACGGTGATCCTGTCGGTGGTCGACGGGCACACCGTCGTCCTGTCGGCCGCGGTCGCCGGCACGAGCGGCATCCACTTCGCCCTGCCGAGCCGGCTCGCCGCCGTGCAGCAGTACCGCGACGGCGCCACCACGAACGGCTCGAACATCCTGTACTCGGCGAGCGCGGGCTTCAACGGCGGCGACGTCGGCCGCAGCCTCGTGGAGGCCGACACCGGCAGCGCGATCCCCGCAGGCGCGACGATCGTCGCGGTCGCCGGGGACGGCACCTGGGCGCAGCTGTCGGTGGTCGCGGTGGCGACCGTCACCGGCCTGGTCTTCGCGATCCCGGACCGCAACGCGAGCAACCTGATCCTCGGCGGCAGCGGCAACGCGACGTACGCGATCTCCGGCTACGCCTCGGTCGTGCTCGCCGCGCAGCCGAGCGCACCCGTGACCGTCACGATCACCGCCGCGAACGACGCGCGCATCTCCCTCTCCAGCACCGACCCGCGGTTCCACGTGGTCACCGCGGCATTCGGCACGACGGCGGGCGTGTACACGATCACGTTCTCGACGCTCGACTGGTCGACGCCGGTCATCGTCAAGGAGGACGCGACCGCGCACTACAGCATCGCGGATCCGCACAACTCGTACCTGGTCACGAGCGTCACCAGCAGCGGACCCGAGTACACCGGTGTCGACAACGGCCTGACGCCGTGGGACGTGCTCGTCATGAACGACCTGACGCCGGCCGGCATCGTGCAGGCCCCCGCGGGGATGGTCGTGACCAAGTGCGGCGACGCGCTGTGCACGGTGCCCGGACCCGGGTCGAGCATCAGCATCCGCCTCGCCGCCCCGCCCAGCAAGGACGTCACGGTCGCGCTCGTGACCGACGGCCAGACCGACATCGTCACCGACGGCGTACGGGTCACGAACGGCGCGATCGGCGCCCAGAAGACCGTCACGTTCTTCAGCGGCAACGTCACGATCGCCGGCCTCGTGGTGACGCTCGCGGCCACCGAGCTCGGCAGCTTCCTCGCGGACGGCTTCGCGCTCGGGCAGCAGATCCAGCTCACCGGCGCCGGGGCACCGCTCACCGCGACCATCACGGCCATCACCGCGACGACGATGACCCTGAGCGTCGCACCCGCCGCGGGCCCGCACACGGTCACGATCGGACGCGTCGTCAATGCCGGACTGCTCACCGGATCCGTGGTCTACGACTCCGCCGCGGGCACGCTGCGGCGGGCGGACGGGTCGAGCTGGCTCGACGACGGCTTCCTCGAGGGCCAGATCTTCAAGATCGGCGCCTCCGCGACGATGCTGAAGATCCAGGCGCTGACCGGCAGCACCTCCACGAAGGTCGACATCCTGACCGTGACCGACAAGACCGCGCTCGCCGCGGTGCTGGGCGCTTCGGGCACACCGACGCTCACGCTCACGCAGTGGGCCGCCCAGGTCACCTTCACGCCGTCGAACTGGTACCAGCCGGTCGCGATGGGCGTGGTCGCCGACCCGAAGTACACTGTCCCGCCGGGCAACGCGTCGCTGCTCAGCTTCCCGAAGACCCCGCACCTGCTCTCCGCGATCCGCGGCCCGCTGTCGGTCGAGGGCGGCCCCACGGCCGGCAACCACGCCGCGCTGCAGCTGCCGGTGATGCTGCCGCAGGAGGGCAACGCACTGCCGTTCGGCATCGGGATCCAGCCGCCCGAGGCGCAGCAGGTCAACGTCCTGAACATCTTCGACGACGGCGCGCAGCAGAACCAGACGGGCGTGCTCAGCTCGACGACCCTCACCGGCTTCGGCATGGGCCCCGGCCTCGACTTCACGCACCACAAGGGCTACGAGCCCGGCAACCCGGCCAAGCCGACGTTCGGCGAACCGCCGGTGTTCCCGAGCGGCATCAGCTTCGGCTCGGTCACCGTCGACCCGGCCACGGGGCAGATCCAGACCAACGCGAGCCTGTCGACGATCCAGTCGCTGAACCTCCTCGAGGGTCAGGGCAACGACACCCTGACCGTGACCGGCACGCTCGTCGGCGGACCGTACACGAACGAGGACGGCACACCCGGCACGACCTTCGTGCACGGCGGCCTCACGGCCCTGCACGGCGGCGGCGGTGCGGCGCTCAGCATCACCGGGAACTTCGACTTCACGGCGACCACGATCACGCGCGATGACGGCACCGCCTGGGCGGCGGACCAGTTCGCCGTCGGCCAGCAGCTGATGTGGAACGGCGTGCCGATCGGCGTCATCACGGCCGTCAGCGGCGCGGTGATCACCTTCGTCGGGAGCGGCCCGGCGAACGGGACGGGCGTGCATGGCACGGTCGCCGTCTTCGACCCGGCCGTCCACGTCATCACGAACGTCCACTTCGTCGGCAGCACCCTGATCCGCACCGACCTGCGCAGCTGGGTCGAGGCGGGCTTCTCGATCGGGCAGCTCGTCACGGTGAACGGCGTCGTTGTCGGGGCGGTGATGGGCTTCACCGGTCCCACGCAGGACATCCTGCAGCTCAGCGCGAGCCCCGTCCCGCCGTGCGCGAGCGGCACCACCTGCACGGTCACGGTCGCGCAGGCCGCCGCGAGCGCCAACGCGGTGCGCTACGGCGGCAACGTCTTCACGGTCACCGGCGGCGCCGGCCCCGGCCCGGGTGCGACCCCGCCGACCGTCACCGGCACGTTCACGACCGGGCTGTCCGGATCCTCGCCGACGCTCACCCGCAGCAGCGGATCCTGGATCGCCGACGGCTTCGTCTACGGCATGGTGCTGCAGGTCGGCGGACTGCCGGCCTGGACCATCACCGGAGTCACCGCCACGGTGCTGACCCTCAGCGGGCCCGCGTTCACGAACCCGACCGTCAATGTCGCCGCGGTCGGCTACGCCCCGTCGCCGCTCGTGGTCTACGGCGCGACCTCGCAGGACGGCATCTGGTACTCCGGCGACCCGCACACGCAGACCAGCCGGGTGTTCGGATCCAAGCCGTTCCCGAACCAGGTCGGCGTCGGCACGCCGCAGTTCGTGTTCCCGGTCGCGAACCCGTTCCGCCACGCCGGCAACAACGTCATCGACGCGAGCGCCCTGTTCGCGGGCGTCCCGAACGGCCAGGTGCCGTCGGTCGGCCTCACCGTCTACGGCGGATCCGGCGACGACACGATCCGCGGCAGCCAGGCGGGAGACTTCCTCGCAGGCGGATCCGGGAACAACACCATCTTCGGCGGCCGCGGCGACAACATCATCCTCGGCGCCAACGGCGTCAACACGAACGTGATCAGCCGTGCGATCTCGTTCCCGACCGTGAACAACAGCGTCTACGAGAACGCCGATCCGCTCATCGCCGGGAACAACCTGATCTACGGCGACGTGCCCGGCGCGACCGCGACCGACCGCTACGGCGACTACGACAACCTCATCTTCGGCGCGATGGGGGTCGTCACGCAGGACACCCAGGAGGCGACGGTCGGCGTGATCATCGCAGGCCCGCTCGGCGGCACTCGCACGGTCACCGGCGGCCTCACCTCGCACCTGCCGTCGGGCTCGGCCCTCAACGGCGTCGCGACCGTCACCTGCGTGACCGCCTGCTTCCGCCTCACCGACGTCGGCCTCGCGATCGCCGACACCGCGGGCACGCTGCTCTCGGCCGGCACGATCATCACCGCCGTGAGCGCCGACCTGAAGACCGCGACGCTCTCCCGCAACGCGATCGGCAGCGCGTCCGCCGGCAGCGCGTCCTTCACGGTCGGCCCGCCGCAGGGCTACTGCCGGCCGACCGGGGCCTCGCAGCTCAACGTCTACTGCCCGGCGAGCGGCACCACGCCGTGGGGCGACGCCCGGATCGAGAAGCTCCAGACGACGCACGACATCCTCGCCGCGTACTCCGATGCGACCCAGAACCACGGGAACAACCGGATCTACGCGTCCGGCGGCGACAACGTCATCGTGGGCGGCGACGGCGCGAACGACATCCAGGGCGGGCCGGGACGCAACCTGATCATCGGCGGCAGCGTCGCACTGAACCGCGCCTCGCAGCTGTTCGACTATCGCAACCCGCGCTTCCAGGACCTCGCCGGCACGCAGATCTACAGCACCACGCCCGGCTCGCTCACGCAGAGCCTCACCGACGGGCTCGCGCAGAACGATCCGACCGGCCACGCGTGGTGGGGTGACTTCCTCTCCGGCACCGGCGGGATCCTGCTCTCCGTCCCGCTGGGAGATGCGAACCGGCCCACGCAGCTGCAGGACTCCGCCAACAAGGGCGCCGACTACATCGCCGGCGGATCCGGATCCGCGATGATCTTCGGCGAGTCGAACGACAACATCATCCAGGCGCACGGCTCGATCGACATCACCGCGCCCGCTTCGCCCACCGGCTACCCGACCGTCTCGAACGGCTCGCCGTCGATCGGCAGCGTGTTCGGGGGAGCGGCCACCTGCTCGTTCCGCGGATCCTTCCTCGGCAACCGGGTCGGCGCCTGCCGCGACGCGAACAACGCCCTGCTGATCAACCCGTCCGTCGACGACTACGCGGCGCTGCAGTACCGGCTGAACGGCAGCCTCGTCTTCGGCGCCCACACGATCGCCCGCACCGACGGGCTGTGGTGGGCCGACGCCGGCATCGCCGTGGGGCAGACGCTCACCGTGAACAATGTCATGGTCGGCGTGGTGACGGCCGTCAACCAGGGCACGCTGACCGTCACCGGAGCTCCGGCTCCCGCCTCGTGCACGTCCCTGCCCTGCACGGTCACCGCGACCGTCGCGGCGACCGACGGCCAGAGCTACGTCGAGGGCGGCCGCGGTGACAACACGATCTTCGGGAACCGCGGGCAGAACGACATCATCGGCGGCAACTCCGACTTCTTCAGCCTCACGCTGCCGAGCGAGCGCGCCAGCGGATCCAACCTGATCTTCGGCGGATCCGGCCTGAACGCGGGCCGCGAGGACTGCGGCGACGGCGTGCTCGACGCGACGAACCACTGCATCACGAACCCGAACGGGCACGCGCACGACGCGAACGTGATCCTCGCGAACAACGGGGAGATCATCCGCCTCGTCGGCACGAACCACCAGTACGGTGTCGGCAACGGCGTCGCGATGTCGGTCGGCTACCTGAATTACAACTACGACGTGAACGGGTACACGACCGCGACCGAGCGCATCATCGCCCGGGCCGTGAACCTGCTCGACGCGACCCCCGGCGGCCCCGACCTCGCGAACCAGCCCGGCCCTCAGGTCACCGGATCCAAAGCCACCAACGGCGTGGGCGACATCGGCGGCACCCCGATCGTCGTCGACGGCGTGCACCTCATGCGCGGCAGCGAGATCCACGCCGAGTCCGGTGACGCGTTCATCTACGGCGGACCGGCGAACGATGTGATCTACGGCGGCGGCCAGAACGACACCATCATCCTCGGCTACGCGGACAACTGGGTCTCCGGCGGACGCGGCGACACCTGCATCATCGGCGGCGGCGGACGCTGCTTCGCGAGCCGCAACAGCTCGAGCTACGGCGAGCCGCTGTACGGCATCGCGCCGATCCCCGCAGCGAGCCTGTCCGAGCTCATCACCACCCCGGGCAACGTGCAGCAGGCGGTCATCAACGTAGCCGGCGCCCTCACCTACACCGCGGTGCTCTGGCCGTACAACTGGGATCCGGCAGCCAACGGCAGCCCGAGCTTCTCGACCGGCTGCAAGCAGAACGCGATCTGCGACCACTACCAGCCGCGCTTCGGGCACAACATCATCTACGGCGGCTGGGGCAACGGCGTCATCCACGCCGGTCCCGGACAGTCTGCGGTCTCGGGCGCCGAGGCGCCGGAGCTGGGCTACGCCGACAACTTCGACCTGAGCGGCACCGCGATCAACCAGGCGCCGTACGAGACCGACTGGTACCACCCGTTCAACCCGGGCAACCCGGCCGGCTGGCACCCGCTCGGCGACGACGGCAACGGCAACGCAGCGCGCGCAGGGATGTCCGGCAAGTCGAGCTACTTCGACCCGTCCGACCCGCGCCGTGAGGTCTGGCTGAACTCGGTCGTCTCGAATAACTTCGTGCTCGGCGCGCCGAACCCGCTGCTGTGCAAGACGATGGTGGCCAGCCCAACCTGCCTGCCGTTCTTCCTCACCTTCGACCCGACCGACGCCGGGCTGCCGCTCGACCTCACCTGGTACCCGGGCACCGGCGAGCCGCAGATGCCGACCACGGGGGACAAGGCGATCTTCGGCGACCTCGGCAGCGACTACATCGTCGCCGGCATGGGCCGGGTGCGGGTGTACGGCGGCTGGGGCGACGACCTCATCGACCTGCGTGCCGACACTCACGTGAACGGCGGACTCAACGACGGCCCGGTGCCGAACCTCGTCCGCAACGCCGACGGCTCGTTCAGCCGTGCGACCGCGAACTTCGTCTGGGGCACCCCGGCCTGGGAGTCCCTCGCCTACGGCGGCGCCGGTCAGGACATCTACTTCGCGGGCACCGGCGGCGACCGGCTCATCGACTGGGTCGGCAACCACAACAGCTACTACGTGCCGTTCTCGCAGTTCGGCATGCCGGCGGTCAGCCGCACGCTGCAGCCGTTCCTGCCCGAGTTCCTCTACGCGCTGTCGAAGAGCGACGGCGCCGACCAGACGCTGATGACCCGGTACGCGCCGTACGACGACCGCTACCAGGGCCTCGCGTCCCGCAACGGCGAACCGTTCGGCGAGCTCGGCCTCGTCCTGCAGCACGACGACGCCTGGCACCAGCAGACCGGCGATCCGTTCAACCAGATGCCGGAGAACCTCGGCGGCGTCGCCAACGACGTGCAGAAGACCGCGAACGTGCGGCCGTTCAACTCCTCCGGGATGGGCGCCTCCTCGGGCATCGTGAACGCCGCGGGTACGTTCGCGGCCGCGCGTCTGTCGCTCCCGTCCGGAGCAGGCGTGAACCTGCCCTCCGGCATCACCCCGGCCACCGCCACCGCCGTGCCTCTCGTCGTGAGTGGTGCGCCGGGGGCCACAGTGACCTACACGTTCACCCAGGGCAGCCGGGTCGTCTCCGGTTCCGGCACGATCGCGGCGGGCGGATCCTTCGCCATCGTGCTCGACCTGTCCGCCTTCGCCGACGGGGTCATCACGGTGACGGTCGTCGTCACGGTGCCCGCCCGGACACCCACCACCCTCACCTCACCGCTCGCGAAGAGCAGCATCGCGCCGACCGCGCCGACGGTCTCCTCCGCGACCTGGGCGAACCTCGCGACCAGGTCTGTCTACCTCGTCACCGTCCGCGGCCAGGCGGGCTCGATCGCGAATGTCATCATCACCGATGGCGCAGGGCACGTCGCGAACGGCATGGACATCATCGACACGAGCGGTGTGCTGATCATCCCGGTCGACGTGTCGCAACTGCTCGACGGCTCGCTCACCATCACGACGACGCTGACGAACGGCATCGGCGCGAGCACGGCGACCGTCACGTCGACGACCCTCGACTCCGTTGCTCCGTCGCTGACAGTCGGTGCGGTGCCGGCCACGGTCACATCCTCCAACGTGGGCGGCATCTCCGTGACGGTGTACGGCGAGACCGGCGCCCTGGTCCGCTACGTGTTCAGTGATGGGGTCACGTCCGTCACCGGTTCGGCGACGCTCAACGGCAGCGGGAAGACCAACCTCTGGAGCGGATCCCTCTCCTCGCTGCGCGACGGCTCGATCACGCTCACGATCACCGAGACGGATCCCGCTGGCAACCCGACCGTCTTCAGCCAGGCCCTGCTGAAGAAGGTGACTCCGCCCGCCGCACCGAAGGTCACGCTCAACGCGCTCGACGACAGCGGCTCCTCGAGCTCCGACTACGTGACGAACGTGGTCTCGCCCCGCTTCGTCGTCGTGCAGGCGGGCGACGCCGTCTCCACCACGGTGTACGTGAACGGCGTCGCGTACACCGGCCAGGCCCTCGCGACGGGCACGTACACCGTGACAGCGGTGAGCGTCGACGCCGCGGGAAACACGTCCGCCACGGCATCCGCACCGGCGACTCTGGTCGTCGACAACTCTCCCCCGTCGGGGACCGTCACGGTCGCGGGTGCCGTGGCAGGCGGCACCACCTATGTCGGTGCCGGATCCATCTCTCTCAGCCTGTCGTTCAGCGGAGCACCCGCGGGGCTCTCGCAGGTCTCGTTCTCGATCGACGGCGCACCCTTCAGCGCCCCGGTCGGCTACGCCACCTCGGCGACGCTCGCGGCGCCATCCGCCGAGGGCGCGCACACGGTGGCGGTCCAGGTGACGGACCGCGCGGGCAACACGATCACGATGACGCGCTCGTTCGTGATCGACCGGACGCCGCCGACGAGCACCTGGGCGATCACGGCGCCGTCGAACGGCACCGCGTACGACGTCTCGCAGCGGATCACCCTCACCAGCAACGCGACCGACAGCGGATCCGGGATCGCGTCGGTGCGCGTCACGATCGACGGCGCGGCCTGGGGGAGCGGGATCGCGCTCATCGGCGAGACTCTCACCGCGGGTGCGCACACCGTGGTCGTCACCGCGATGGATGCGGCCGGCAACAGCTCGACGTCGACGTCCACGATCACGGTGCGGGCGACCATCGCGGGGCTCCGTACCTCGGTGTCGTACGGGACGTCGAGCGGGTACATCACCTCGTCGTCCGTGTCGTCGAAGCTCCTCGGCGATCTCACCGCGGCGCAGAACGCTCTCACGGCGGGAAACCTCGCCGCCGCGAAGTCCGCCCTGGCGACCTTCGCCTCCGACGCCGCCGGCCGCTATGTCGCGTCCGCCTACTCGACCCTGCTGAAGAGCTGGGCGAACGACCTCGCCGCGTCGCTCTGACGGCGCAGGTCTCCTCCGCGGGTTCCGGAGCCGGATCCTTCGCGGTGCTAGGGTGGCGCCCGAAACGGCCCCGAGGAACACCGCATCGAGGAGCACCCCCCATGTCGCAGGAACGCATCCACGTCAATCCACTGCACCATCGGCCGGGAACCACGCTGCTGGTCGACAAGCACCGCATCCCCGATCAGGGAATGGATGCCCTTCTCGCGTATCACGTCGTCAGCGACGAGACCATGCTCGACGGCAATGCCCGGCTCAACCTCGCCACCTTCGTCACGACCTGGATGGACGAGGAGGCGCAGCGCCTCTACGCCGACGCCGTCGACAAGAACATGATCGACAAGGACGAGTATCCGCAGACCGCGGCGATCGAGACCTACTGCCAGCGCATGATCGCGGAGCTCTGGCACGCCCCTGATCCCGCGGCGGCGCCCGCCACCTCGACCATCGGATCCAGCGAGGCGTGCATGCTCGCCGGGATCGCCCTGAAGAGGCGCTGGCAGGAGCGTCGGCGCGCGGCCGGGCAGGATGCCGCGCGGCCCAACCTGGTCATGTCGAGCGCGGTGCAGGTGTGCTGGGAGAAGTTCTGCAACTACTTCGAGGTCGAGCCCCGCTACGTGCCCGTGAGCGACGAGCATCCGGCTCTGGACGGCGCGCAGCTGGAGCAGTACGTCGACGAGAACACGATCGGCGTCGTCGCGATCATGGGCGTCACCTATACCGGCGCGTACGAGCCGGTCACCCGGATCGCCGCAGCGCTGGACCGGATCGCGGCCGAGGCAGGGCACGACGTCCCGATCCACGTCGATGCGGCCTCCGGGGGCATGGTCGCCCCGTTCCTCGACGCCGACCTGGAGTGGGACTTCCGGGTTCCGCGGGTGGCGTCGATCAACACCTCCGGACACAAGTACGGGCTGGTCTACCCGGGGCTCGGCTGGGTCGTCTGGCGCGACGCTGAAGCGCTCCCGGAGTCGATGATCTTCCGCGTCAGCTATCTCGGCGGCGACATGCCGACGCTCGCGCTGAACTTCTCGCGGCCCGGCGCCCAGGTGCTGCTGCAGTTCTACATGTTCCTGCGGCTGGGACGCGAAGGGTATGCGGAAGTGCAGGGGACCTCGCGCGCCGTCGCACGGTATCTCGCGGACGGGATCGGGGCGATGGACGAGTTCGCCCTCATCAGCGACGGATCCACGATTCCGGTGTTCGCCTGGCGGCTCGTCGACGGCCACACGGAGAACTGGACGCTGCACGACCTGTCCGATCGACTGCGCATGCGCGGCTGGCTGGTGCCGGCCTATCCACTGCCGGCCGACAAGGAGCAGATCACCGTGCAGCGCATCGTGGTGCGAAACGGCGTGACGATGGATCTGGCCGAGGCGCTGCTCGCGACCATCCGCGAGGAAGTGGCGTATCTCGACGCGCTCACCGCGCCGCTGCCGGACCGTACGACCGGCCCCGGATTCCGGCACTGATCGCCCCGAGGTCGTAGCGAATGCGACGACGGGGCGCGCGCGGATCGAGCCGCTCACGCCCCGCCGGCATTGCGGTCACGCGACGATCGTGCCCTCGTGCCGGGGGATCGCCGGCAGCAGGAGCAGGGCGACGAGCAGTGCGAGCCCGGCGAACACCGCGCCGACGGTGAATCCGTCGTGGAAGACGGCGGTGCGTGCCGCCTCGATCAGCACCGGATCGCCGTGCGCGGCCTCGGTGAGCGCATCCACGCGGCGGAACGCCCAGGTCGCCGATACGGCGACGCCGAGCGCCCCGCCGACCTCCTGGCTGGTGTTGATGAGGCCGGCAGCGAGTCCGGCGCGCTGCTCCGGCACGCCGGCCTGTGCGGCGATTTGCAGCGGCACGAACGAGAGCCCCATGCCGAGGCCGGCGAGCGCGAAGATCGGCAGCACCCCGGTCAGGAAGCCGATCGAGGCCGGCGCGAGCGCGAGCAGCACGAGCGCGGTCGTGAGCAGCACGAGGCCGATCACGAGCACGATCCTGCCGGGAACGCGCGACACCAGATTCGACGCGACGCCCGCGCCCACGGCGACGAGCACGGCGAGCGGCACGTAGGCGAGTCCGGTCTGCAGGGGCGTGTAGCCGAGGACCTGCTGCAGGAACAGGCTGGCGAAGAAGAACACCGTCACCACAGTCCCGAGCAGGAACAGGGTGGCGAGGTTCGCGGAGCGGGTCAGCCGCGGACGGAAGACGTCCAGCGGCACGAGAGGCGCGGCCGCGCGCCGCTCGACGGCGATGAAGAGGGTGAGCAGCAGCAGGCCCAGGGTGAGGAAACCGATCACCACCGGGCTCGTCCAGCCCTGCTCGATCGTCTCATTGAGTCCGAACAGCAGGCTGAGCAGCGAGGCCGTGAGGAGTGCCGCCCCGAGCGCGTCGAAGCGGCGGCGCGGGCCTCGGGTCTCCGGCAGCACGCGCGGGGCGAGCAGCACAGCGGCCAGAGCCACGGGCACGTTGATGAAGAAGATCCAGCGCCAGCCCGGGCCGTCGGACAGGACGCCGCCCAGCGTGACGCCGGCCACGGAGGCGATGCCCGTCAGCGCTCCCCAGACGCCGAGCGCCTTCGCGCGCGCCGATCCGCCGGTGAACGTGGTGGTGAGCGTCGAAAGGGCTGCCGGGGCGATGAGCGCGGAGCCCAGGCCCTGCACGGCGCGGGCGGCGAACAGGATGCTCTGGTCCTGTGCGACGCCTGCGGCGAGCGAGGCGAGTCCGAACACGGCGAGTCCGATCTGGAGCATCCGGCGACGTCCGAGGGCGTCGGCCAGGCGCGAGCCGAGCAGGAGGAAGCCGCCGAGGATCGCGCCGTACAGCGTGACGACATAGGGGAGGTTCGCCTCGGAGATCCGGAGGTCGTGCTCGATGGAGGGCAGCGCGACGTTCACGATGCTCACATCGAGGAACACCATGAACTGTGCGATCGAGAGGAAGGCGAGGACGAGCCCGGGGTGTGCGATGCCCGGAGCGATGCCGGGGCGTGCCACGGGCGGAACAGTGGAGGAAGCGGTCATGGGAGTGTCTCCTGTGGGGTGCGTTCGTGCGATTGCCACCACGTTAGTTTCCTCAGTACACTAGGTACCTAGGAGAAACTGGCAACGATTTCGAGGAGCCCAGATGACTGTATCCACGATCGCCCCGATGTCTCCCGCCAGGGAGGGTGTGCTCCCCGATCTCGGGATCGGCGGATGCCCGATCTCGCCCGTCGTCGACATCGTGTTCAGTCGCTGGACCACGCCGATCCTCTGGCAGCTGGAGGCGCACGGGCGTCAGCGGTTCAACGATCTGCGGGATCTCGTGGAAGGCATCACGGCGAAGGTGCTGACGCAGCGGCTCCGCCAGCTCGAGCGTGACGGGCTCGTTGCGCGCACCACGTATCCGGAGATCCCGCCGCGGGTGGAGTACGAGATCACCCCGCTCGGGCGCAGTCTGGCGCCGGTGTTCTCCGCATTGGTGAACTGGTCGGGCGACCACCTGGCGAGCGTCGCGTCCGCGCGCGCCGATTACGATGCCTCGGACCGCCCTCGGCCGTAGGCGGGCATCGGCGCTACGATCCGTCTGTGGACTATGTCGTGCTGTACCGTCTGCGCGATGGCGTGGACCGGACGAGGGTCGGCGAGGTGTTCCCGCGTCATCAGGCCTACTACCGGGCGTTCCATGAGGCAGGGGGAGAGCTCGTGGCGCTCGGCCCCTTCGCCACGCAGGACACGGCGGCCGGATCCATGGGGATCTTCGCGACGCGCGACGCCGCCGAGCGCTTCATCGCCGCCGATCCGTTCGTGACCGAAGGGCTCGCCGAAGCCCGGATCCTGGACTGGAATGCGGTCTGGCTCGACGACCGCGCGGAGAGCTGACCGCCGGGTGCGCGAGCCTGCGAAGCGGCATCGCGCCGTCTCCGGCGTCCCACGCGCGGTGCGCCCGATCTCGAGGTGCCCCCGCTGGGATTCGAACCCAGACTGAAGCGATTTTAAGTCGCCTGCCTCTGCCGTTGGGCTACGGGGGCCGCACGTCGAGCCTAGCGAGCGCGGCCCCGCGAGCGATGTTGACTCGGAGCCAATAGGGTGGGGGAGTGCTCGAGCTCATCGCCGATCAGGGCCACGCGTCCGCGTCCGCCCGCCCCGCTGCGCACGCCTGGGAGGATCCGGCCCGCTGGTGGCCGCGCCTGACCGAGGCCACGGCGCACCTGCCTGCGCCGGTCGGCGTGATCGACCTCGACGCGCTGCGCTACAACACGATGGACATGGTGGTGCGCGCGGGCGGGCTGACGATCCGGATCGCCACGAAGTCGGTGCGCGTGCGCGAGGTCATCGACGCCGTGCTCCGAGTGCCCGGGTACCGGGGCCTCCTCGCCTTCACACTGGCCGAGGCGCTCTGGCTCGCCGAGGACCACGACGACATCGTGCTGGCCTACCCGACCGCCGATCGTCCGGGGCTCGAGCGCCTGCTCGCCGACGAGCGCGCCGCCGCCCGGATCACGCTCATGGTCGACGAGGAATCCCAGCTCGACCTCATCGACGCGGTCGCCGCGCCCTCGCGCAGGCCTCGGGTGCGCATCGCGATCGACGCCGACGCCTCCTGGCGCGCCCCGGGCCTGGGCCACATCGGCGTCTTCCGCTCGCCGCTGCACACGCCGGAAGAGGTCGCGCGCTTCGCCCGCAGGGTCGCCGAGCGCGACGGCTTCCGTCTCGTCGGACTGCAGATGTACGAGGCGCAGATCGCCGGCCAGGGCGACGACACCGGCAGCGGCGACACGCTGATCCGCACCGTGCAGGCGCAGTCCCGGCAGGAGCTGCGCGAGCGTCGTGCGCGCATCGCGGAGGCGGTGCGCGCGCTGGTGCCCCTCGAGTTCGTCACCGGAGGAGGCACCGGATCACTGGAGTACACCGGATCCGATCCCGCGCTCACCGAGATCACTGCCGGAAGCGGGCTGCTCGCAGGGCACCTGTTCGACGGCTACCGTGCCTTCGCGCCGGCGCCCGCCAGCGCCTTCGCGTTCGACGTCGTACGCCGTCCTGCGTCCGACATCGCGACGATCCTGGGCGGCGGGTGGATCGCGTCGGGTCCGCCCGTCTCCTCGCGTCAGCCGCTGCCAGTGTGGCCGCAGGGCCTGCAGACGGCGCCGCGGGAGGCCGCGGGCGAGGTGCAGACGCCGCTGCGTGGCGAGGCTGCACGCACGCTCCGAGTGGGTGATCGCGTCTGGCTGCGGCACGCGAAGAGCGGCGAGCCCGCCGAGCGGATCCTGAGTTATCACCTCGTCGACGGCGGTCGCGTCGTCGACGAACTGCCCACCTATCGCGGTGAAGGAAAGGCGTTCCTGTGACACGCATGGGCGGAACCTGGCAGAACTGGGGCCGTTCGGCTTCGATCCGACCGATCCGCGTCGAGCGCCCTCGCTCGCCGGAGGGCGTGCAGCGCGCCGTCCTGGCTGCGACCGCCCAGGGGCTGCGCATCAAGGCGGTCGGCGCCGGTCACAGCTTCACAGAAGTGGCGGTCGCCCCCGATGTGCTGCTGGAACTCGACGACCTGCAGGGGCTCGTCGCGGCCGATGAGGCACGCGGCCGCGTCACGCTGCTCGCAGGGACACGTCTGCACCGCATCCCGGCACTGCTGGCGCCGTATGGCCTGGCCATGGAGAACCTCGGCGACATCGACCGGCAGTCGATCTCCGGCGCCATCTCCACCGGGACGCACGGCACCGGCGCGGGCTTCCGCGGCATCGCGGCCCAGGTCGTCGGCGCGACCCTGATCACGGCGACGGGCGAGTTCCTGCGCGTGGATGAGGAGCACAACGCCGAGCTGCTTCCCGCCGTCGCGCTGGGGCTCGGCGCGCTCGGCATCCTCGTCGAGGTGACTCTGCAGTGCGTGCCCGCGTTCGTGATGCACGCGGTCGATGCGCCGGCTCCGCTGGACGAGGTGCTGGAGACCGTGCACGAGCGCGTGGCCGCAGCGGACCACTACGAGTTCTACTGGTTCCCGCACACCGACGTGGCGCTCACGAAGACCACCGAGCGGCTTCCGGAATCGACGGTGCGGCGTCCGCTGCCGAAGGTCGGCAAGTGGATCGACGAGACGCTGCTCTCGAACGGCGTGTATCGGGCCGTGTGCGCGGCCGGCGTCGCGGTGCCCGCGATCACGCCATCGTTCAGCCGGCTCGCGGTGAAGCTCACGGGCGATCGCGAGTACACCGATCTCTCCCATCGCGTGCTCACGCAGAGCCGCACGGTGCGATTCCGCGAGATGGAGTATGCGCTGCCGCAGGATCAGATCGTGCCGGTGTTCCGCGCCGTGCAGGCCCTCATCGCGAAGCGCGGATGGCGCATCGAGTTCCCGATCGAGGTGCGCTTCGCGGCGGCCGACGACCGCTGGCTGTCCACCGCCTACGAGCGCGACTCCGCCTATCTCGCGGTGCATCGCTACTGGCGCCACAACCCGCGCGAGTACTTCGACGCGGTGGAGCGGATCTGCCTCGCCCACGGCGGCAGACCGCACTGGGGCAAGCTGCACACGCTGGACTCCGACGACTTCCGGGAGCGCTATCCGCGCTTCGACGACTTCCTCGCGGTGCGCGACCGGCTGGATCCCGAGCGCCGATTCGGCAACGGCTATCTGGAGCGCGTCCTCGGTGCCTGACCGTTCCCTGGCAGCCCGGCGAACACGGAGCATGCCGGGATAGGATGGGCGAAACCGCGTTTGTAAGGGGGGTCGTCGTCCGTGGATGTTCTTGTTCCTGTACTCGTCGTCGTCGGAGTGATCGTCGTCCTGATCGTCGCCGTCGGCATCTATCTGTGGGCCACGTACAACTCACTCGTACAGCTGGGAGTCCGCGTCGACGAGGCGTGGAGCGACATCACTGTGCAGCTCAAGCGCCGGGCCGACCTGATCCCCAACCTCATCGACACGGTGAAGGGCTATGCCGCGCACGAGAAGGCGGTGTTCGAGAACGTCACGCGCGCCCGTGCCGAGACGTTGTCGGCCTCCAGCCCGGGTGAGGCAGGGGCCGCTGAGGGTCACCTGCAGCAGGCGCTGAAGAGCCTGTTCGCGGTCGCAGAGGCGTATCCGCAGCTGCAGGCCAGTCAGAACTTCCTGCAGCTGCAGGCCGCTCTCGTCGACACCGAGGACAAGATCCAGGCCTCGCGCCGGTTCTACAACGGTGGCGTGCGCGAGCTGAACACCAAGATCAAGGTGTTCCCGAACAACCTCTTCGCCCGCAACCTCGGATTCACCGAGCGCGAGTTCTTCGAGGTGGCCGACGGCGCAGCCATCGCGGAGCCTCCGCGCGTCCAGTTCTGACGCCGCAAGGCGACACGAGAGGGCCCGATGCCGTACGGCGTCGGGCCCTTCTTCGTGCGGAGGAGGGCGGAGCCTCATAGGGAGGAGGGCGGAGAAGCGCTACGCGTCCTCCGTTCCCGGGCTGCGGATCAGATCCCGAGCGGCACCTGGTCCGACCGCCCCACGTCGTGCCGGCGGACCCGCTCCGGATGCCCGTCCAGCACGTCGGCGAGTGCTGCGGAGGCGTCGCCCCAGCCGGATACGGAGACGTGCTCCAGGCCCTGCCATGCGGCGGCGGTGCGCAACTCGGCGGCGATGGGCTCGAGATCCGCCACGGGCCGGGCCTGCGGCTCCCACCATGCGGACTGCACGCGCAGCGTGCCCGCCGCGCGATCCGCCTTGAGATCCAGCCGTGCGGCGATCCGATCGCCGACCAGCACGGGCAGCGAGTAGTAGCCGTAGCGGCGCTTGGCCGCGGGCGTGTAGATCTCGATCCGGTAGTCCAGCGAGAACGCCCGCAGCGCGCGGTCGCGGAACCACACCACCGGGTCGAACGGCGTGAGGATCGCGGTGGTCTCGATACGCCGCGGCAGGGCGGCCTCGACGTGCCGCCAGGCCGGCACGGGGCGCCCGCCGCGCTCCCACCCGCGCACCCGGACGGGCTCCAGCTCACCCTGCTCCACCAGGTCGTCGATCGCGTCGAGCACCAGCGCGCGGTCCTTGACCCGGTAGTAGTCGGCGATATCGGCTGCGGTCGCGACTCCGTGCGCCTTGGCGGCCCGCCGGACGAGTTCGCCGATCGCGGCGGTGCGGTCCAGATCGCGCCCGAGCAGCTCGGCCGGCACCACGTCCTCGGCGAGGGCGTACCGGCGTTCGAAGCCGTCGCGTCCGGCGATCGCCACCTCGCCGATGCGCCACAGATACTCCAGAGCGTGCTTGACGTCGTCCCACTCCCACCAGCCCGCCTTGCCGCCCGGGGCGTCGCCGCGGATCTCGGCGGGGCGAGAGGCTCCCCTCTCGCGCAACTCGGACCGGACCCAGTCCAGCGTGCGCGCCGAGGAGGTCCGCCCCCAGAACTCGCCCCGCTTGGCGCGGAACGCGTCGCGGCGGAAGCCCCACAGGGGCCAGTCCTCCACGGGCAGGAAGGTCGCCTCGTGCGCCAGATATTCGGTGTATCTCCCGGACCGCGCGGCGGTCGGGCGAGACAGGAACGCGCGCTCCAGCAGGGCGGGGTCGTACGCGCCCAGGCGCGAGAACAGCGGCAGGTAGTGCGAGCGCGCGAACACGTTCACCGAATCGATCTGCAGCACGCCCATGCGCGCCATCGCCGTGTGCAGGTGGCGCACGCCCGGCTTCGCGGGGCGCCGCCGGGAGAAGCCCTGCGCCGCCAGCGCGATCCGCCGGGCCTCGCCGGCGCTCAGCGTGCCGATCGCGGGGCGCTCGGCTGTCGGGCGGGTGGCGGCGGGAGTGTCGGTCACGTCGGCCAGCGTATCGACAGCCGTCGACATCGGCCTCGCCCGACGCCGTCGCACGGACGAGGCGCCCGGCGTCGCGCCCGTAGACTGGGCCGATGAGCGAGGACAGCACGCCCCGGCTGCGCGATCTCATCCGCCAGCGCACCGTCACCGGCCATGTGGACGTCCGCGACGACGTGCAGCGATCGCTGCCTCCCGGGTTGCGCATCGCCACCTCCTACGCGTGGCGGCTGCTGGTGATCGCCGCCGCGCTCGGTGTGGTGATCTGGCTGGTCATGCTCTTCAAGATCCTGGTCATCCCGCTGATGGTCGCGATCCTGCTCACCGCTCTGCTCTGGCCTGCGTTCAGCACGATGCTGCGGGCGCGTTGGCCGCGCTGGCTCGCGATCGTGGTGGCGCTCATCGGCACCCTGGCGATCGTGGGCGGTCTGCTGTGGCTGGCGGTCTGGCAGATCACCCAGCAGTGGGACGGCGTCCAGACGCGCACCGTCGCCGCCTGGGCGCAGCTGCAGCAGTTCCTCCTCGACGGTCCGCTGCACCTGACGGCGAAGCAGATCCAGGATCTGCTCGACCAGTCGGTGAAGTTCCTCGGTGAGCAGGGGGAGCTGCTCAAGAGCGGGGCGATCGCAGTCGGCACCACGTTCGGCCACGTCGCGACCGGCGCCGTGCTGACGCTGTTCATCCTGCTCTGCCTGCTCGCCGACGGCGGCGGCATCTGGACCTGGACCCTGAAGCTCTTCCCGAAGGCCTCGCGCAGCGCGGTCGACGCCGCCGCGCGCAACGGCTGGGCCACAGTGATCAACTACGCGCGCACGCAAATGCTGGTCGCCTTCATCGATGCGGTCGGCATCGGTCTCGGAGCCTTCCTGCTGGGCGTGCCCCTGGCCGTCCCCGTCGCCGTGCTGGTGTTCCTGGGTTCCTTCATCCCCATCGTCGGCGCAGTCGTCACGGGCACCCTGGCGGTCTTCCTCGCGCTCGTCTACAACGGACCGTGGATCGCGCTGTGGATGCTCGTCGTCGTCCTCGCGGTGCAGCAGATCGAGGGCCACATCCTGCAGCCGATCCTGATGGGATCCGCGGTCAAGGTGCACCCGCTCGCGGTGGTGCTCGTGGTGGCCGGCGGCGCCCTGATCGCCGGCATCCCCGGAGCCCTGTTCGCGGTGCCGCTCGCGGCGTTCGTGAACGTGGCCGCCGTGACCGTCAACTCCGGTGCATGGCGCACCGGCGCCGCCCCGAACGGCGACTACATCTGGCAGACCGTGCCGCGGGCGCGGAGAAGGAGCAAGCGATGACGAACGACGCGACCCCCACCGGCGCCCACGTCCCCACCCTGGCGGAGATCCAGCAGGCGGCGGACGGCCTGGACGGCGTGATCGTGCGCACCCCGACGCTGCCCTCCGTCGCGCTCACGAAGGTGCTGGGTTCGCCCGTCCTGCTGAAGATGGAGAACCTGCAGCGCACGGGGTCGTTCAAGATCCGCGGCGCCGTGCACCGGCTCTCCACGCTCACGGCGGACGAGCGCAGCCGCGGCGTGGTCGCGGCCTCGGCCGGCAACCACGCGCAGGGCGTGGCCCTCGCGGCGCAGGCGCTGGGCATCCCCGCCACGATCTTCATGCCCATGGGCGTGCCGGTGCCGAAGCTGCTCGCCACACGCGGGTACGGCGCGGAGGTCGTGCTCGAGGGCGAGACCGTGGCCACCTCGCTGCGCCTCGCGGCCGAGTTCGCCGAGCGCACCGGTGCCGTGCTGATCCCGCCCTTCGACCACCGCGACATCGTCACGGGTCAGGCCACGCTCGGCCTCGAACTGGTCGAGGACGTGCCCGACGTCGACACGATCCTCGTCGGCATCGGCGGCGGCGGCCTGATCGCCGGTGTCGCGGCGGCCGTGAAGGCACGCGCGGCAGAGCAGGGCCGAACGGTGCGGGTGATCGGCGTGCAGGCCGAGAACGCCGCCGCCATGGGACCATCGCTGGCCGCCGGCCACCCGGTCGAGATCACCACGCAGCCGACCATCGCAGACGGCATCCTCGTGGCGCGCCCCGGCGACGTCCCCTTCGCGATGATCGCCGAGCTCGTCGACGAGGTCGTCACCGTCAGCGACGACGACATCGCCCGTGCGCTGCTGCTGCTGCTGGAGCAGGCCAAGGTCGTGGTGGAGCCCGCCGGCGCGGTCGGCGTCGCGGCGATCCTGGCGGGCAAGGTGCACGAGAGCGGCACCACGCTTGCCGTGCTCTCGGGCGGCAACATCGACCCGCTGCTCCTGCAGCGCGTGGTGTCGCACGGCCTCGCTGCTTCTGGGCGCTACCTCACGCTGCGCATCCCGCTGCCCGATCGCCCCGGCCAGCTGGCCCGGGTGTCCGAGCTCATCGCGCACGCCGGCGCCAACGTCATCGAGGCGATGCACACGCGGCACGGCCACGGTCTGCAGATCAACGACGTCATCCTCGAGCTCAGTGTGGAGACGCGCGGTCCGGAGCACTCCGAGCTCACCCTCGACACGCTGCGGGCTGCGGGGTTCGAGCCGATCGTGGTGCAGGACTAGCCGCTCCCGGACTCCTCGCATACGACGAACCCGCCGGCCCTCGATGGCGCGGCGGGTTCGTCGTCTGCGGGGTGCGGTCAGCCCGCGAAGGTCTCGACCTTCAGGATCTCGACCTCGATGGAGCGGCCGTTGGGCGCCTCGTACGAGGTCTTCTGGCCGACCTTGAGGCCCTGGATCGCGGAACCGAGCGGGCTCGCCTCGCTGTAGACGTCGAGGTCGGTGCCGCCGGCGATCTCGCGGCTGCCGAGGAGGAAGACCTCCTCGCCGCCCGCGACGGTCGCGGTCACGACGGTGCCCGGCTCGACGATGCCACGGCTGGCCGGGGCCTCGCTCACCTTGGCCGTCTTCAGCAGCGTCTCGAGTGTGCGGATGCGCGCCTCGATCTTGCCCTGCTCGTCCTTGGCCGCGTGGTAGCCGCCGTTCTCCTTGAGGTCGCCCTCCTCGCGCGCGAGCTCGATGCGCTTGGCGATCTCCTCGCGGCCGACCGTGGAGAGGTTCTCCAGCTCCGCGACAAGACGGTCGTAGGCCTCCTGCGTGAGGAAGGGGACCTGTGCGTCGTTCGACACGGTGAACTCCTTGCGAATCGGATCCGGGAACGGAACGTCCCGGATATGCCAAGACGCCCCGGCACCTGCCGGGGCGTCGCTCAACACGATGAGCCTAGGACACCCAGCAGGAGTTCACCAAACCCGTCGTCGCAGCCGAGACGATCGGCACATGCTCGGTGAACGCCCGGGCGTGCTGCTCCGATGCGGGGTAGGTGACGAGTCGCCAGCCCACGATCCCGAACTCCTCGTCCTGCGCCTCCACGATGCAGTGCACCGGCCTGTTCGTGGGCGCCGAGATCTGGAACGACACCGTCACGCTGTGATCTGCGCCGAGGTGGAAGCCCGTGCCGGTGACGTCGACGGTGTCGGCGGATCCCTGCCAGGTCCACCAGCCGAAGACGCCGACGATGACCGCGGCGGCCGCGATCGTGAGGATCATCGGCAGACGCCGTCGGGGTCCGCGGCCGTAGCGCTCGTCGAGCTGGGCGGGGGTCGTCACGGCGGGGTGCATCCGATCGTTAGGCTGGTGGTTCCAGGTTATCCCGATCCAGGCCTGGGGCCCGAACGGGGCCGTGCCCAGAAAGGCTGAGACATGATCGAGGCGATCCTTGCCGCGGTGACGGCGACTCCCACTCCGACCCCGACGGTCGACCCGAACCTGGTCACCCCGGGACCCGTGGGATTCGTGATCGTCGCGGTGATCGTCGTGTTCGCGGCTCTGCTGATCTGGGACATGCAGCGACGGATCCGCCGGGTGCGCTATCGCGAGGAGGTGCGCGCCGAGCTCGACGCGGAGGAAGCCGTCCAGGGGACCGAGCCGGGCGAGGGCGAGGCGGACGCGCCCCGATCCTGACTCCGCCGGATCCTGACTCCGCAGGCAGGGCGGATCCGCCCGGCCGAATCGGCTGCGGGAAGGCGGGCCCGGTTCAGCCGGGCAGGCCCAGCGACGGCTGCAGCGGCGCCAGCGAGATCAGCAGGCATGCGGTCCAGTGGCAGAGGAAGGCCAGCACGGTGCACACGTGGAAGATCTCGTGGAATCCGAACCTCCCGGGCCACGGGTTGGGCTTCTTCATCGCGTACACGATCGCGCCGCCGGTGTAGAGCAATCCGCCCACGCAGACCAGCACCATCATCGCGACGTTGGCGTGCAGCAGATCGACGATGTACATCATCGCCGCCCATCCGAGCAGCAGGTACAACGCGACGTACAGCCAACGGGGGGCGTTGATCCAGAAGACGCGGAACAGGATCCCGAGGATCGCCCCGGACCACACCAGGATCAGCAGCAGCGTGCCCTTTTCCGGCGCGAGTGCGAGCGTCGCGAGCGGCGTGTAGGTTCCGGCGATCAGCAGCAGGATGTTGGCATGGTCGATGCGCTTGAGGATCGCCTTCGTCTTCGGCTTCCAGTCGAAGCGGTGGTACAACGCAGAGTTGCCGAACAGCAGCAGCGACGTGACCATGAAGACGACAGCCGCCCATTTCGCGGGGGTGCCATGCGCGAGCGCGATGAGCACGATGCCCGCCACGATCGCAACAGGGAAGGTGCCGGCATGGATCCAGCCCCGCCAGGTCGGCTTGATCTCGAGCTGCGCGTCGGCGGTGGCCGCCTCCATGAGGGGCAGCTCCGGCACATCGGGGGCAGCGGGTCGGCTCGCTCTGCGCATAGTTGAACTCTAGGCGTCCGCCCATGCCGCAAGCCGCACATATCCCGTGGACGACATGGCGGCCGGATCCCCTCCGCGCGGTAGCGTAGGGGAGTGAGCGCACGGTCCGAACAGCCAGGGAGTGGCCCCCTCTATCGGCTGTACTCCCGACGCCTGCGGCGGCGGATGGACCCGGCCACCATGCCGCACCACATCGCGATGATGATCGACGGGAACCGTCGCTGGGCGCGGCAACTCGGCTACGCGACTCCTGCGCACGGCCATCGCGCGGGAGCCGCGAAGATGCGCGAGTTCCTGGGCTGGTGCGACGAACTCGGCATCCGGGTGGTGTCGCTCTACCTGCTGTCGGCCGACAACCTGCTCAAGCGGGATTCGGCGGAGCTGGCCGACCTCATCGAGATCATCGGCGAACTCGCCGACAGTCTCTCCCACGAGGGCAACTGGCGGGTCAAGCACGTGGGACGCGCCGACATCCTGCCGGCGGAGCTCGCGCGTGTGCTCGTCGAGGCGGAGGAGCGCACCCGCGACCACACCGGCCTGCACGTGAACCTCGCCGTGGGCTACGGCGGACGCAACGAGATCGTCGACGCGGTGCGGTCGATCATCGCGCAGCACGACGCCTCGGGCGGCACGCTGGAGGATCTCGCCGCGCACCTCACCCCCGAGATGATCGGCGAGCACCTCTACACCGGCGGTCAGCCGGACCCGGATCTCGTCATCCGCACGAGCGGCGAGCAGCGGCTCAGCGACTTCCTGCTCTGGCAGAGCGCGCACAGCGAGTTCTACTTCGTCGAGGCGCTCGGACCGGATCTGCGACAGGTCGACTTCCTGCGCGCGATCCGCGACTACGCCGACCGCGACCGCCGCTTCGGCCGCTGAGCGACGGGCGACGCGGGCATCGGCTGCGCGGCGCCTCGGAGCCGCGCCGCTGCGTGTCAGACTGACGGGATGCGTGCCATCGACGAGTACATCGCATCGTTCGACGAGGATCCGGGATATCTGAACTGGGCGGCGTTCGGGCCGCTGTCTGCGGCCGCGCGAGCTGCTCTGGTCTTGGACGCGGACCTGCTCGCGACCGGGCGTGCAGAGAGCATCCTCGCCGCGGCCGGCCGGACAACCGAGGCGCAGACAGCGGTCGCCGGGCTGCTCGGATCACGCCCGGATGAGGTCACGGTGCACCCGTCGTCCACGCACGCGCTGCAGCAGGCGCTGGCGGGCCTCGATGGCACCGTGATCGCCTCGGCGGCCGAGTTCCCCAGCGTCACGATCACACTCGAGCGGGCTGCGGCCGCGTCCGGCGGACGGCTGGCAACCCGCTGGATCGCACCCGTCGGCACCCGGGTCGCCGCCGACGCCGTCGCCGAGGCGCTGGATCCCGCCGTGACGGCGCTCGTCGTGAGCCATGTCGACTTCCGTTCGGGGTACCGTGCCGATCTCGCCGCCCTCCGCGAGGTGCTCGGCGAGGACCGGCTGCTCATCGTCGACGCCGTGCAGTCCTTCGGCGTCGTGGAGGAGGACTGGGGTGTCGCGGACGTGGTGGTGGGTCATGGCTACAAGTGGCTGCGCACAGGGCGCGGCACCGGGTTCGCCCGGTTCACGGATCGCGCGCGCGAGCGGATCCGCCCCGTGCTCAGCGGCCGGATCGCGACCGCCGCGGCGGGTCTGCCCACCGACGCGCTGCCGGATCCGGCGCTGTCGGCGCAGGCGTACGCGGTCAGCGCGCCGGATCCCCTCGCCGCCGGACGTCTCGCAGCGGGCGCCGCCGAGATCCAGGCGGCCGGAGTCGGCGCCGTCGCGGAGCGCCTGGCCCGCAACGTCGACGCCCTGCTCGCCATCGCGGACCGACATGGGGTCGACGTGGTGTCCGCGCGCGAGCCCGCGGAGCGCGCCGGCATCGTGGTGCTCGCGCCTGCGGATCCGCAGGGGCTCGGCGACGCGCTCGCCGCAGCCGGCATCCAGGTGACGGTGAGGTCCGGAGCCGTCCGGGTGGCGCCCCATGCCGGCACGACGGCGGAGACGCTCGGCCTGTTCGAGGCCGCCCTCGCCGGCGCCCGAGAGTTCACACGTTCTTAATCTGACAGAGGGCGTGTCCCTCCTGCGTGATGTCGGTGGGGAGTCGTACGTTCATGGCATCGGACACGGCGTCCGATCGAGTCGGCCTCAAGGATCGCGACTCGTGGCCCTGGCCGGCTCGCCTACTACCGGGAATCCCCGGGTCGGGAGAGGGTCGTGGCCGCACGTACCGCACTGAAGAACAGCACCCGCACCAGCGCCGTGAACGCCGCCAACGAAGCGGCAGGACCGGACGGGGGTGCAACGCCCGATCAGGATCTGAAGACGTACGTGCTCGACACGTCCGTGCTGCTGTCTGATCCGCAGGCGTTCTTCCGCTTCGCCGAGCACTCCATCGTGCTCCCGGTCGCCGTGATCGGTGAGCTGGAGGGCAAGCGGCACGACCCCGAGCTCGGGTACTTCGCCCGGCGCGCGCTGCGTCACCTCGACGAACTGCGCGTCGAGCACGGCCGCCTCGACTTCCCGATCCCGATCGGCGACGGCGGCACCCTGCGCGTCGAGCTGAACAACTCCGACCAGACCGTGCTGCCCAGCGGCATCCGCCTCGGCGACAATGACAGCCGGATCCTCGCCGTCGCGATGCATCTCTCCCAGGACGGTCAGGATGTCACGGTCGTCTCCAAGGACCTGCCGATGCGCGTCAAAGCGGCCTCCCTCGGGATCAACGCCGAGGAGTATCTCGCCGAACAGGCGGTGGACTCGGGCTGGACGGGGATCAGCTCGATCTCGCTCTCCGGCGATGAGATGAGCGACCTCTACGAGAGCGAGGTCGGCACGAGCGAGGAGGCGATCGGGCTTCCGGTCAACACGGGGCTCATCATCCACTCGGAGCGCGGATCCGCGCTCGGACGGGTCACGGGCGACGGCGAGTACACGCTGGTCCGGGGAGACCGTGAGGTGTTCGGCCTGCACGGGCGCTCAGCCGAGCAGCGCATCGCGATCGACCTGCTCTCGGACCCCGATGTCGGCATCGTCTCGCTGGGCGGCCGCGCCGGCACGGGCAAGTCGGCCCTCGCCCTGTGCGCCGGTCTGGAGGCGGTTCTCGAGCGGCAGCAGCAGAAGAAGATCATCGTGTTCCGGCCGCTGTTCGCGGTCGGCGGGCAGGAGCTCGGCTATCTGCCCGGCGACAAGGACGAGAAGATGAGCCCCTGGGGACAGGCGGTCTTCGACACGCTCGGATCCGTGGTCTCCGGCAACGTCGTGGAAGAGGTCGTGGAGCGCGGCATGCTCGAGGTGCTTCCGCTCACGCACATCCGCGGACGCTCGCTGCACGACGCCTTCGTGATCGTCGACGAGGCGCAGTCGCTCGAACGCAATGTGCTGCTCACAGTGCTGAGCCGCATGGGGCAGAACTCGCGGGTCGTGCTCACCCACGACGTCGGACAGCGCGACAACCTGAGGGTGGGCCGCCACGATGGCATCGCCAGCGTGATCGAGACGTTGAAGGGCCACAGCCTCTTCGGGCACGTGACCCTGCAGCGCTCCGAGCGCTCCGCCATCGCGGCGCTCGTCACGGAGTTGCTGGAGGGCGGAGAGCTCAGCTGAACCTCGCGCCGTGGACGAGCCTGGATGCTCGTCCACGGCGCGGCTCGCTAGCGGGCCGCGCTCCGATGCGGGACGCGACGACCACGGTGGAGAGTGAGCAGCAGGATGAGCGCTCCAGCCAGGCTGAGGCCGCCCGCGATCCAGAGCGCCGCCGCTGACGAGTCGCCGCCCGTTGCGGCGAGTCGGGCACTCGGAGCATCGCTTGCCTGCGGCACGGGCATGCTGATCTCCTGGGCCGCTCCGCAGACCCCGCGATGGTAGTCGACGGGCGGCCCTGATGACGGGATCCAGGTGACGATCTCCTGCCACACGACCGGGAAGCGGATGTCGTGGACGGCCGGGCTCAGGTACTCGTCCGGACTCGAGGTCACGGTCACCGGTGTGCCATCCAGCGGGAGCTGGTTCTCCGCGGTGCAGACGGTGCTCAGATCCGCCGTGCCCTCTGGACTTCGGAATGCCTCCCACCGCACCGTGATCGCGCCTGTTCCCGGCAGGGGGCCCGCGACGTGCGCCGTGTCCGTGGCGCTCCCGCCCCACGGGAGGTCGGTCTGCGCGACGGTGGTGACGGTCGGCAGCTGTATGCGCTGCGTCTGTTCCGGCAGTCCGAACTTCTCGTTCGACGGGATCACGAGTTCGGGAGACGTCTGCGCCGCGAGGGGGATGGACCACTGCCATGACATCGCTCCGTCCGCGACTTCGGGTGCGGATATCTCGCCGGAGAGGACCTCGAGGGACGTCGTGTCCTGCGTGCCGGCCGTCGTGAAGACGGCCTTCACGGTGCCGCGTACCTCGGCGCCCGCGGGAAGCTCATCGCTCGGTTCGGTCGTGCCGGCCGGGAGATGGACGTAGGAGCCGATCGCGACGACCTCCATCGGCCGGCCGGAGGCATCGTTGAGCCACGGGCCGTCCGTCTGCACGGTCACCGCGTCGTCCCCGCGCCCGCCGGGCCCTATCGTGTCCGTGAGGATCTTCGACGAGAGCGTGACTCGCATCGGCACGGTCGTCGTCTCGGTCGCCATGCCATAGGCGTGCGACCAGGCGTATCCGGGCGGGAGCCATGACCGGGTCTGCGGAGGGGTGCCCGCCTCGTCATAGGCGGCCACGAAGGTATAGCGCCCCTGCGGGTGGGTTCCGGGGATCGCGACCGTCTGCGACGTTCCGGGGCCCATGGCGAGTACCGCGACGGTGCCGACGGCCTCGGCATCCGCAGGGATGTCCGGGCTCTCGACCGGCGCGGAGGCACCCGCGGCATAGGCCGTGACGGTGAACGAGACGGGCCGATACCCGCCTCCCTCGTGCCGCGGCCAGGCGTTGTTCACGCCGTCCTCGCCCGGAGCCGTCGTGAACGTCAGCGTGTCGCTGAGCTCGCCGTCGGGGCTGATCGGCGCCGTCAGGCTGGTGAGCACCGGACGGAAGACGGTGCTCCGGTCGCGCGCATCCTCACCCCGCACCGGGAACTCCACCGCGACGGGCCCGATGCCCGTGATCACGCGCTGAAAGCCGGATCCGTAATCCAGCACCCGGATGCGCCCCGGCCAGGTGCTGCCCGCTGAGAAGCCACCGATGCTCACCGCGCTGACACGATACGGTATGCCGTCGGTGCTCGGAGGAACGCCTTCGATGGCATAGTCCACACCGGTTCGCACGTCAGAGAGCGTGTCGGTCCCGCTGTCGACGAAGGTTCCGTTCGTCAGTGCGAGCGTGCCGGTCGCCGGAACGGTGGCGTTCACGCGCAGCGAACCCCGGTACTCGTCCGACGAGTCGATCGTCAGAGCGACCTCTCCGTGTGCCGCCTCGTCGATCGCCGCGGCGATCACGCTCTGCGCCTGGTCGTACATCCGGCGCGCCTGTTCGATCACGTCGCTGCGGCCCGCGTACGAGGCCGCGGTCGCGAATCCTCCTGCCTTGACGAAGGCCGTGATGGCGATCTCGACTGCGGCGGCCGTGACGTCGTCACCCGTACCGCCCCAGGTGCTGGCGATGAAGTTCATCCCGCGCACCGCGTCCTCATCGGCGTCGATGGCGTTCACCACGCCGGGACGCGCTGCGAGGGATGACACGATCGTGTCGCTCTGGATCCCGCGTCCGAACGAGATGTCCAGGCTGCTGTCGATGCAGTACACATTGCCCGCACCGGGCTCGATCGTCGCGCCGATATGGCCGTGAGTGCCTCGCACGCCGGGGCCGAGGGCGGCCACCGCGGACGCCGCTGGGGCGAAGGCCGCCCCGGTGATGATCATCGCCAGGCTCAGGCTGACCGCGGCAGCCGTGCGCCATCGCTGCCGTCTTCTCGGCACCTCGTTCTCGCTGCCGTCGGTGGCGTTCTTCATCTTGCGTGGCATCTCCGCGCTCCTCTCGGGTCGAAACGAGGATGCCGAAGCCGGCGCATGCGGACGGGGCCGGATACAGAACCGGTGCAGAACTTGCTGAGATCCCTCGATGTGCGGGATGACGTCTTCGCCGGCCCTCCGAGGCGACGTTCGAGCCCGGGAACGACGGATGCCGCGCCCCCGAGGGGACGCGGCATCCGCGAGGCAGGACCCGGGGTCAGCCGGCGTGCGTCATCGAGAGCAGGTCGAGCTTGGCGTCGAGCTGCTCGAGGGTGAGCTCGCCGCGCTCCACGTAGCCGAGCTCGATCACGGCGTCGCGCACGGTGATGCCCTTGGCGACGGCGTGCTTGGCGATCTTCGCCGCGGCCTCGTAGCCGATGAGCTTGTTCAGCGGCGTCACGATGGACGGGCTCATGCCGGCGAACGCGGCGGCGCGCTCCAGGTTCGCCTGCAGGCCGTCGACGGTCTTGTCGGCCAGCACGCGCACGGCGTTGGAGAGCAGGCGGATCGACTCGAGCAGGGCGGTGCCCATGACGGGGATCGCCACGTTCAGCTCGAACGAGCCGGAGGCGCCGGCCCAGGCGACCGTCGCGTCGTTGCCGATCACGCGAGCGCACACCATGAGCACGGCCTCCGGGACGACCGGGTTGACCTTGCCCGGCATGATCGAGGATCCGGGCTGGAGGTCGGGGATGTGCAGCTCGCCGAGACCCGTGTTCGGACCCGAGCCCATCCAGCGCAGGTCGTTGTTGATCTTGGTCAGCGAGACCGCGATCGTACGCAGCGCGCCCGACGCCTCGACGAGGCCGTCGCGGTTGGCCTGCGCCTCGAAGTGATCCTTGGCCTCGGTGATCGGCAGCTCGGTCTCGGCCGCGAGCAGCTCGATGACTTTCTGCGGGAAGCCGAGCGGAGTGTTGATGCCGGTGCCGACCGCGGTGCCGCCCAGCGGGACCTCGGCGACGCGGGGGAGGGCCGACTGCACGCGCTCGATGCCGAGGCGGATCTGGCGGGCGTAGCCGCCGAACTCCTGTCCGAGGGTGACCGGGGTGGCGTCCATGAGGTGGGTGCGGCCGGACTTGACCGCGTCCTTCCACAGCTCCGCCTTCGCCTCGAGCGCCACCGCGAGGTGGTCGAGCGAGGGGATGAGGGTGTCGATGAGCGCCTGGGTGACGGCGATGTGCACCGAGGTCGGGAAGACGTCGTTGGACGACTGGGAGGCGTTCACGTGGTCGTTCGGGTGCACGGTCGCGCCCAGGATCCGAGTCGCGAGGGTCGCGAGCACCTCGTTCATGTTCATGTTCGAGGAGGTGCCGGATCCGGTCTGGTACGTGTCGACCGGGAACTCGCCGTCGTGCTTGCCTGCTGCGACCTCGTCCGCCGCCTGGGCGATCGCGTCGGCGATGGCGCCGTCGAGCGTGCCGAGCTGCTTGTTGGCGAGGGCGGCGGCCTTCTTGATCCGGGCGAGGGCCGCGATCTGCGTCGACTCCAGACCCTTGCCGGAGATCGGGAAGTTCTCCACGGCGCGCTGCGTCTGCGCACCGTACAGAGCGTTCACGGGCACGCGCACCTCGCCCATGGTGTCGTGTTCGATGCGGTACTCGATATCAGCCACTGCTGTTCCTCCAGATGTGACGGTGTGTTGAGGGGGATGTTCAGGCGTGGGCGTCGCTGAGGCCCACGGTGACGACGGGCACGGCCGTGCCCTCGTTCAGTCGGTAGTTGGCGCCGACGATGCCCAGTACGCCGTCGGCGACAGCCTGGGCGATCAGCTCGGAGGACTGCAGCAGATCGCGCACGGTGTTGCGCAGGTGCTCCTGGCCGACGAGCTCGGCGTCGATGTCGGCCACGGTGGACCCGCCCTGCTCGGCGAGCACCTTGCGGGCGGCCGGCACGATCGGGGCGATGAGCTTCCAGATGTGCGGCGGAAGGGGAGCGGCGTCGATCGCGGTGCCGTCGATGGCGGCGCGCACGGCGCCGCAGCTGTCGTGGGCGAGCACCACGATCAGCGGCACGCCGAGGACGACCACGGCGTACTCGAGGCTCGCGACGATCGACTCACCCAGGACCTGCCCGGCATTGCGCACGACGAACAGGTCGCCGAGGCCCTTGTCGAAGATGATCTCCGCGGCGAGGCGCGAGTCGGAGCATCCGAACAGGGTCGCGAGCGGCGCCTGCCCGTCCACGAGCTCGTGACGCTTGCCGACGTCCTGGTTGGGGTGCTCGGGCTCGCCGGTGACGAAGCGCCGGTTCCCCTCGCTCATGAGTCGCCAGGCCTCATCGGGGGTCAGTGTGGTGATATCCGTCATCGTCCGCTTCCGAGTTGGTCGATCTGCGGGCTGATCTTGGCGACCAGCTCCGCCGTGCCTGCCTTGCCGAGGGCGCCGTAGACGAGGACATAGTCCTTGCCGACCTGGGTGCCGAGGGCGTAGTTGATGTTCGCCGCCGAATCCGGGTTCGGGATGACGTACTCGTCCCAGGTGCGCCCGCCGATCTTCACGGTGCCCTTCGAAGACGTGCCGCGTAGCGGCGTGGCCGCCCAGTCGGCGTCGGCGTCGAAGGCCTGGGCGATGTGCGCGTAGCCGCGGGCGTTGTCGGCCTGCGGCGCCACCGTGATGTCCCAGACGACCGGCTTGCCGTCGACGAGTACGGCCTTGTTCACGCGCCAGTTGTTGGGCGGCGTCGGCAGCAGGACCGGGCGGTTCAGGGTGCTCTGCGCGTTCTTGGCGGCCGCGGGAAGATCCACGGCGTTGGCTCCCGTGAAGTCACCGCGCGGCACGATGAGCACGATCAGCAGGACGACTCCGACGGTCGCGATCAGGGCCGCGATGAGGCCGCGGAACGTCTGGCTGGACCGGTACGCGGCGGAGGAGGCGGCCTTGCGGTCGGCCGTCTCGGCGGCGGTCTCGGGACGGCCGAGCTCGGCGACGACCGGCGGCTGCTTCGGAGCGCGGCTCATCGTGCGTCTCCCTCGGCGGAGCGCGAGGCGGCGCCGCCTTCGGGACGTGAGGCATCCAGGCGGCGCTTGGCGCCCAGGAGCCATTCCTCGCAGCGGGCGGCGAGGGCCTCGCCGCGCTCCCACAGCGTGAGCGACTGCTCGAGGGTGGGGGCGCCCTGCTCGAGCTCGGCGACGACGCGCACCAGCTCGTCCCTGGCCTGCTCGAAGCTGAGGCCCGCGGGATCGGCGACGGTCGGCGCAGAACTCCCTGCGGAGGCGGACGGCTCGTTCGACACAGTCACGCCTCCATCCTACCGGCGCGCGTCGGAGCCCTCGGCCGGAGCGGGGGCGGGTGCGCCGGCCGTCGGCGGCGCGGCGGTTTCCGGACGCGCAGCGCCCGTGGCATCCATGGGGTCCGACTCGGCGATCTCGCCCTCCGACAATGCGCGGAGCGAGCCGCGGTCGACCGTGAGCGTGAGCGCGGTGCCTGCCGGGGCGTCGGCGGCATCGCGCACGATCACGCCGTCGTCGCGGTGCGCGATCGCGTACCCGCGCGCCAGGGTCGCCGCCGGCGACAGCGCGCGCAACGAGGCGCGCAGCTCGGCCGTGCGCCGGCCGGCTGCATCGACGGCGCGACCGAGCGTGTCACGGGAGCGGGCGGCGAGCAGCCACACTTCTTGTGCGCGGCGCTCGATGAGCGGATCCGGATCCCGCAGCACGGGCCTCGACCGCAGCTGCTCGAGCTGGGCGATGTCATGCGACACGCGCTGCGACACCCGGGTCGTCGCCCGTGCGCGCAGCTGCGCGACGAGCGCCCGCTGCTCGCCGACGTCGGGCACCACGCGCTTGGCCGCGTCGGTGGGCGTCGAGGCGCGCAAGTCGGCCACGTCGTCCAGCAGCGGATGGTCGTTCTCGTGACCGATCGCACTGACCACGGGCGTGGACGCGGCCGCCACGGCGCGCACCAGCCGCTCGTCGCTGAAGCCGAGGAGGGTCTGCGGATCTCCGCCGCCGCGCGCGATGACGATGACGTCGACGTCGGGATCCGCATCGAGCTTCTTGAGCGCGGCGAGCGTCTCCGGCACGCAGCGGTCGCCCTGCACAGCCGCGTGCACGGTGCGGAAGCGCACCTGCGGCCAACGCAGCTCGGCGTTGCGGTGCACATCCTTCTCCGCGTCGGAGTTCTCACCCGTGATGAGTCCGATCACGTGCGGGAGGAAGGGGAGCGGCTTCTTGCGGGAAGCGTCGAACAGTCCTTCCTGACGCAACTGCACGCGCAGGCGCTCCAGCCGCTCGAGCTGATCGCCCAGGCCCACGTGCTTCATCGCCGACACGGTGAAGCTGAAATCGCCCGCCTTGACGAAGTAGTCGGCCTTGACCGCGGCGACCACGTGATCGCCCACGGCGAGATCGGCGGGGATCCGCGCGCGCACGCTCGACCACAACCGGATCGAGATCTGCGCGTCGGAGCGGGTGTCCTTGAGTCGTGCGAAGACATTGCCGGCGCGCACGTTCCAGCTCGTGATCTCGCCCTCGACCCAGACCGTGCCCCACTGCGCCACGAAGTCGCGGATCGTGGCATTCAGCCGTGCGATCGAGGTCGGCGCGTCCGCGGAGGACTCGCGTGGCGCGACGGAGTCGGCAGGCGGGGCCTCGCCGGGGACGGAGGCGGCTTCGAAGACGGTCATCGCTTCCCCAGAGTAGCAATGGGCTTCCGCCCGATCCCGGCCTGCTGTCAGGACGCCGCCGGTAGAATCGGGGCGTGAGTTCACCCGTCGCGCTGCCTGTGCCGCAGATCCCTCGTCGCCGCCCCACGGCTGTGCGCGAGCCGCTCCAGGACCGTCCCGTCGACGGGCGCAAGCGCGTGCTGCTCGCCGCCCCGCGCGGCTACTGCGCCGGTGTCGACCGCGCGGTGGTCGCCGTCGAGAAGGCTCTGCAGCGCTACGGCGCCCCCGTGTACGTGCGCAAGCAGATCGTGCACAACATCCACGTGGTCACCGAGCTCGAGGCTCAGGGGGCGATCTTCGTCGACGAGGTGGACGAGATCCCCGAGGGGTCGCACGTCGTCTTCAGCGCGCACGGCGTCTCGCCGATGGTCGTGTCCGCCGCCGAGGACCGGCACCTGCACGCGATCGACGCGACCTGCCCGCTGGTGACCAAGGTGCATCGCGAGGCGGTGCGCTTCGCCCGCGACGACTTCGAGATCCTGCTCATCGGCCACGACGGGCACGAAGAGGTCGAGGGCACCGCGGGTGAGGCCCCGGATCACGTCACCGTCGTGAATTCGCCGGCGGAGGCCGACACCGTCGAGGTGCGCGATCCTTCCAAGGTCGTCTGGTTGTCGCAGACCACGCTCTCGGTGGACGAGACCATGGAGACCGTGAACCGGCTGCGCACGCGCTTCCCCGAGCTGCAGGATCCGCCCTCCGACGACATCTGCTATGCCACGCAGAACCGTCAGGTCGCGATCAAGAAGGTCGCCGCGGATGCGGATCTGGTGATCGTGGTCGGATCCGCCAACTCCTCCAACAGCGTCCGCCTTGTCGAGGTGGCGCGCGAGTACGGCGCGAAGGCGGCCTATCGCGTGGACTACGCCGACGAGGTGCAGCAGGAGTGGCTGGACGGCGTTGCGACAGTCGGCGTGACCAGCGGCGCGTCCGTGCCCGAGGTGCTCGTGCAGGAGGTGCTGGAGGTGCTCGCGGAGGCCGGATACGGCGACGTCGAAGAGGTGCGCACCGCGGAGGAGGACCTCATGTTCTCGCTGCCCAAGGAGCTGCGCCAGGACATCTCCGGCCAGCGCGACGAGCGGGCGCTGGGCGGACGCAACCGATGACCGATTCCGGCTCCGCAGAGCAGCCGCGCCGGCCGGCCTTCGGCGAGTATGCGACGCCGGAGGAGCAGAGCCGGCGTGCAGGACGGCCACTGCCGCAGCCTGTGATGCACACGCCGCCGATGGCGCCTCCCGTCGCCCCGCCCGCGGCTCCCGCGGAGGCGGCGGAGGAGCGCGCGGCGCATCCCGTCGACCGCATGGCGTCGATCGCGTTGCTGGCCTACGGGCTCTGGAACGTCATCACCTCGACCTTCGCGTTCCTGAACCCGTCGTCGCTGATGGCGACGATGATGCAGGCCGTGGGGATCTCCGGCACGTTCTCGAACTACTCGCAGGCGCGGATCTGGGGCATGGTTGCGGGGATCCTCCTGATCGTGGGGTGGGTCGTCACCGCTGCATGGTCCGTGGCTCGGCTGAGGCGCGGCAAGCTCACGTGGTGGCTCCCGGTCACCGGCGGCGTCGTGTTCGTTACTCTGACGACGATCTGCATGATGGTGCCGTTCTTCACGGACCCTGCGGTCATCGCCTACCTGAACCAGCAGCTGCAGAAGTAGCGCCCCGAGACGGCGAGAGCCCGGCACCCCGATGGGTGCCGGGCTCTCGCATTCCGCGGGGCCGTCGCTCGATCAGCGCGCGTTGCCGTTGTTGAAGTGGTAGTCGCCGTCGCCGTCGCCGTCGCCGTCGCCGGTGGTGGTGCCGTTCGCACCCGGGCCACGGCCGTCGGTACCCGGCTCGACGTGGTTCGTCTTGGTGTGCACGATGTCGTAGTAGACGGTCTGGTCGGCCGCGTTCGGGAACACGCGGTAGGTGAACACGTTCTTGTTCAGCTCGACGATCGGGACGACGCGCTGGAACAGCACGTTGCCGTTCGCGTCCTTCGCGGCGATCCAGCGCGAGGAGCCGTCGGCAGGGACGGACCAGTCGCCGTGCATCTTCGGGCTGTTGTCGAGGTTGTACATGGTGAACGTGCCGTCGGCCTTGAAGTACGCCCAGCCCACGAAGTTCGACACGGCGGGGTTGTCCAGCGCTACGCGATCGCCCTGGGCGTCGCGTGCGCCCGTCGTCTTCCACGGGGTGGAGGCCAGCGTCTCGGACGGGGTCAGGATCTGCTTCGAGAAGGACACGGAAGCGGCGGTGGTCGGAGCTGCGGCAGCGGCGGTCGTCGGGACGACGGCGACGGCGGCGAGGGCGATGGTCGACGCGGCGATGAGCTTGCGGGAGAAGGAGATGTTCATGTCCTCCACGTTAGGAATCGAGGCGCATCGTCCACATCAGCCGATCGGCTACTTCCGGCATCGCCGAGCGGATGATCCTGTTCCCGGATCCGGGAGTGGGCACGCGACCATACTGAGGGGATGACAGGTCGGGATCCGGGTTCATCGATGGTCGGATCCGGGATCCGCCCGCCGATGAACTTTCGGGGCGCGGGCCTCGTTTCCCACTGAGGAGGCGACTGTGGATGACGACGACGAGCGGCTGACCGCGCTCTACGACGTGCACGCGGGTCCGATCCGTCGCTACGTCGTGCACCTCACAGGGAGCAGCGCCTCGGCGGACGATGTCGTGCAGGAGACCTTGCTGCGCGCCTGGCGCACGCCGCGGATCCTGGAGCAGGAGGTGACGACGACGCGGGCCTGGATGTTCACCGTCGCCCGGCACCTCGTCATCGACGAGGCGCGCAGCGCCCGGCGCCGCCACGAGTATCCGGTCGCCGAGCTTCCCGAGCGAGCATCGGGCGATGTCACGGACCGGCTGTTCGACGCGATCCTCATCGAGGACGCGCTCGCCGAGCTCAGCCCGGAACACCGCGCGGTGATCGTGGCGGCCTACTACGGCGGACGCAGCGTCGCCGAGATCGCGACCGAGCTGGGGATTCCCGCCGGCACGGTGAAATCCCGGATGCATTACGGACTGCGGGCCCTGCGGCTCGCGCTGCAGGAGAGAGGGGTGATCCGGTGAGCGCTGATCCGTTCGCGACGTGGGATGCCGCCTATGTGATGGGCGCGCTGTCCGCCGCGGACCGCGCGCAGTACGAGGCGCACCTCGCGAACTGCGCCGATTGCCGGGAGGCCGTCGCCGAGCTCGTGCCGGCCGTGGGTCTGCTGTCCCGCGTGCACGCGGATGACGCGGCCCGCATCGGCGTCGGAGAGGCGGATGCCGCCGGCCCGAAGCTGCTGTCGATTGCCCGCGCCCGAAAGCGCTCCCGGCGTCGTGCGCTGTGGACCGGCGTGGGCATCGCCGCGGCGCTCGCCGTCGCCGTTCCCGTCACGATCGTCGCCCTCGCCCCCCGGCCCGCGGTCGAGGTGGCGTTGCAGGGGGCGGCCACGGTGCCGGTGAGTGCGACGGTGTCCCTGACGCCGGTCGCCTGGGGGACCAAGATCGACATGGCGTGCCTGTACGGTGCGGACGCCCCCGACGCCGGCTGGACATACGTTCTCACGGTCGTGGACCGAGACGGCACGACGACGGATCTGTCGACGTGGAAGGCCCAGCCCGGGCGCACCGCGACGCTGTCGGCGGGAACGGCCGCCGCGCTGACGGACATCCGCACCGTGGAGATCCGCACGGCCACGGGAGATGTCATCCTGCGCCACGACATCGGCGGCTGATCCGCAGACGGCAGGAGCGCCGCCGGGACGGATCCCGACGGCGCTCCTGGACGCTGCTGCGGCTGTGCCGCTGGTCAGCTCTGCGGCGGTGCGGGTGGTCAGCTCTTGGACTGGCCGTACGAGCCGAGCTGACGGGTCGACTCGATGACGCGCTGCGCCATCGCGGTCTCGGCGACCTTGCCCCAGGCGCGCGGGTCGTAGACCTTCTTGTTGCCGACCTCGCCGTCGACCTTCAGCACGCCGTCGTAGTTGCTGAACATGTATCCGGCGATCGAGCGGGTGAACGCGTACTGGGTGTCGGTGTCGATGTTCATCTTCACCACGCCGTTCGCGACCGCGAGGGCGATCTCCGCGTCCGTCGAGCCGGATCCGCCGTGGAAGACGAGGTCGAGCGGCTTCGCCCCCGTGCCGTACTTCGCGGCGACCTGCTGCTGGATCTCGCCGAGCAGCTCGGGGCGCAGCTTCACGCCGCCGGGCTTGTACACGCCGTGCACGTTGCCGAAGGTGAGGGCGGCGATGTACCGGCCCTGCTCGCCGAGGCCCAGCGCCTGCACGGCCTGGTCGACGTCGGCGAAGGTCGTGTAGAGCGCCTCGTTGGAGCCTTCGTGCGCGACGCCGTCCTCCTCGCCGCCGACGACGCCGATCTCGACCTCGAGGATGGCGTTGATCGCCTTCATGCGGGGGAGCAGGTCGCGGGCGATCTCGATGTTCTCCGCGAGCGGCACGGCCGAGCCGTCCCACATGTGCGACTGGAAGATGGGGTTGCGTCCCGCCTTGACCTCTTCCTCGGAGGCGGCGATGAGCGGCTCCACGAAGCCGGCGAGGGCGTCCTTGGGGCAGTGGTCGGTGTGCAGCGCGACCGTGATCGGGTAGTTCTTGGCGACCTCGGTGGCGAACTTGGCGAAGGCGAGCGCACCGGTGGCGCGGGCCTTGACGGTCTGGCCGGCGAAGTAGTCGGCGCCGCCGGTCGTGACCTGGATGATGCCGTCGGATCCGGCTTCGGTCAGACCCTGCAGCACGGCGTGGATGGTCTGCGAGCTGGAGACGTTGAACGCCGGGTAGGCGAAGCCGCCCGCCTTCGCGCGGTCGAGCATCTCGGCGTACTGATCCGGGGTGGCAACGGGCATGGCATCTCCTGTGCTGGATGACGGGGGTCGGTGCCACTCTAGCGCCGCAGGATCGGCGATTCAGAGCGCGTGACGGCGGGCTCGGGAGGGCGGATCTTCGCCCTGGTAAAGAAGCGCCTATCTTTCGGATTCACAGCGCAGAAATCTGCGGATCCGTAACCTTCCCGCCCCTACGCTGGGGGCATGGTGAGCCTCTCAGCCGATCTCAGCCCCCTCCACCCCGACCGCAACCTCGCACTGGAACTCGTCCGTGCGACGGAGGCCGCGGCGATCCGCGCCGTCCCGTTCATCGGACGCGGCGCGAAGGAGGCGGCTGATGGCGCCGCCGTCGATGCGATGCGCGCCTTCCTCGGCACCGTCGATTTCGACGGTCTGGTGGTGATCGGCGAGGGCGAGAAGGACAACGCCCCGATGCTCTTCAACGGGGAGCACGTCGGCAGCGGCGTCGAATGGGCGCAGCAGTACGACATCGCCGTGGACCCGATCGACGGCACCACCCTCACGGCCGACGGCCGGCAGAACGCGGTCTCCGTCATCGCCGTGTCCGACCGAGGAACGATGCTCGACGCCTCGAGCGTCTTCTATATGGACAAGCTCGTCACAGGCCCTGCCGGCGTCGGCGTCGTCGACATCCGCCTGCCCGTCGCGGAGAACATCAAGCGCCTCGCCGGCGCCCTCGGCAAGCCGGTCGACGAGATCGTCGTCTCGGTGCTGAACCGTCCGCGTCACGAGAAGCTCATTCAGGAGATCCGCGCGGCCGGAGCGGGCACCCGCCTGATGAGCGACGGCGACGTCGCCGGCGGCATCAACGCGGCCCGGCACGGCGCCCGCACCGACATGTGCATCGGCATCGGCGGCAGCCCCGAGGGCATCGTCACGGCGTGCGCGATCAAGGCCCTCGGCGGGCACATCCAGGGCCGGCTGTGGCCGCGCGATGATGACGAGCGCCAGCGCGGCATCGACGCCGGGCTCGACATGGACAAGGTCTACGAGGCCGACGACCTGGTGAGCGGCAACAACACGATCTTCGTGGCGACCGGCGTGACCGACGGCCAGCTGGTCGCCGGCGTCCGACGCGAGGGCGACTACCTCTACACCGAGAGCGTGGTGCTGCGCAGCGCCTCCGGCACCCTGCGCCGGATCGCCTCGGAGCACCTCGTCTCCAAGTGGCTCTGAGCGGGTTTCCTGTCGCGTCGGGTTCCTGAGCGAACCCGCTGCGATAACGACCTGATCGCATTCCGTGTCTTCACGGCCTCACCTGTCACAATGGAGAGGCGCCGATCGGCGTGCACGGCGCATTCAGCGCGGTCCGGAATGCGGAGCAGGGGAGCGTGGACGATGGCTGCGGAGAACATCTACCGCCAGGAGACGGTCACCGACACCGGTTCGGTCAAGATCGTCGAGATGGATGCAGCTCGCCGTACCGACGTGCTGTTCCGCGTCCGTCGTGACGAGGGCCACGAGATCAGCGCTTGGTGGATGATCGGCGCCTTCGTGCTCTTCTCCGCCACCGTGGTCTTCCTGCTCAGCGCGGTTCCCGGGAGCGCCTGACCTCCTGCTCGGTCTGATCGTTCCGCTCCGCACGATCGCTCGACTCGGCGTGGTCTGGATCCTGACCGCTCAGGCGCGCGCGCAGGTCGCCGAGGTCTGCGCGGATCCCCTCCGCCTGATCCTCAGCCGCGGAATGTCCCTCATCGGCTGATGACACCAGCTCGTCGGCGGTGAACCGTCGCGTGGCACTGGTCAGGGTCGGAGGCGCGGTGAGCGCGTCCGCATCGACGCCGGGGAAGCGGCGGGCGGTCACCAGCACCCTGCTCTCCAGGGATCCGGCGAACCGGTTGTAGCTGTCGACGGTGCGCTCGAGCGCGCGACGCAGGTCGTCGGCATGGCCTGCGAGCACGCCGAGCCGGTCGTACAGCTGCGTGCCGAGATCGAGGAGCACGGCCGCTTCGGCGGACAGCTCCTGCTGCTTCCAGGTGTACGCGACGGTCTTCAGCACCGCCCACAGGTTCACCGGGGTGGCCAGTGCCACTCGCTTGCCGAAGGCGTAGTCGAGCAGTGCCGGATCTTCGTCGAGCGCCGCGGACAGCAGCGACTCCGTGGGCAGGAAGCAGATCACGAACTCGGGGCTCACATCGAGGCCCGACCAGTACGCCTTCTTCGCGAGCGCGTCGACGTGCGCTCGTACGGCCTTGACGTGCTGCTGCATGAGCGATCGCCGCTGCGGGTCCTCGGACGCGAGTGCGCCCGCCGCCAGGAACGCGTCGAGGGGAGCCTTGGCGTCCACCGCGATCGACGCACCGCCGGCCAGGCGGATCACCATGTCCGGACGGCCATGGCCTGCGTCGGAGCGGATCGTGGCCTGCAGGTCGAAGTCGACGTGCCGGGTGAGGCCCGCGGCCTCCACCACGCGGCGCAGTTGGGTCTCGCCCCACACGCCGCGTGCGGAGGTCGAGCGCAGCGCGCCGGCCAGGGACTCGGTCGTGGAACGCAGCGCTTCGCCGTTCTCCTCGGAGCGCCGGAGCTGCTCGCTCAGCTGTCCGAACTGCGTCTGACGCTCGCGCTCCAGCACCGTCACCGTCTGCTGCATGCGGCGCAGGCTCTCCCGCACCGGGGCGAGCGCGGTGAGCACGGCGTTCTCCTGCCGCACGCGCTCCGCGGCGTCGTGCTGCTCGCGGCGGGCATGCTCGACGGCATCGCGGTACAGGTCGTGCTGACGGTCGCGGTCCTCCCGGACGACGGAGAGCTCCGCGTCGGCACGGGCGAGGTCGGCGGCGCCGCGGCTGCGGCCGAGGAACCAGCCGACCGCAAGGCCCGCCACGGCGGTGAGTGCGGCGATGAGCAGTGCGAGCGCGTCCATGCGTCCATCATGGGCGCGGCCACCGACATCGCCGGAGAGCGCGGCCGTGGACCGGCGGAACGGCGTCAGGCCGCGGCGCGCACCTTCGCGGGCGAGGCCGGGGCGAGCGGGTCGCCGAGACGCACGCCGATCGCTTCGGCGAGTTGCTGCACCGAGCCGGACGCGGTGCGGCGGGCCGCGTCGATCACGATCTGCGCGCAGGCCCGTGCATCGGCGAGGGCATCGTGGTGCGGGAACGCGCCGAAGCCGGCGGCCGCGGCCGCGACCGGGAGCTTGTAGGAGTCGAGGTCGTACACCTTGCGCGCCACGCTGAGACTGCACAGCGACTGGTACGGCGGGCACTCGTCGCCCGTGGCCTCGCACGCACGACGGATCACATTCAGGTCGAAGCCCGCATTGTGCGCGACCAGCACGTCCGCGCCGGCGAACGCGCAGAGCCGGTCGAGCTGCTCGCTCCAGCCGTCGGCGTTCACGACCTCGTGCGGCTGGATTCCGTGGATCCGCACGTTCCACTCCTGGAAGGTGTCGTGCCCGGCCGGCGGGCGGATCAGCCATCCGGTCTGCGCGACGACGACGCCGTCCCGCACGCGCACCAGGCCCACCGCACAGGCAGAAGCAGGGGAGGAGTTCGCCGTCTCGAAGTCGATCGCGGTGAAGTCCAGGGCCACGCATCAACCCTCCGTCGGCCGCGGTCGGGTGCCTGTCAGGCGCGCCGAGGCCGAGCGGATCCGAGCGTAGGCTCGGGTCATGGTCGAACGTGCGACGAGCTTCGGATCCGAGACGGGCAGCTATGAGAAGGGGCGTCCGGAGTATCGGTCGGACGCGGTCGCCTGGCTGCTGGAGCCGCTGTCGGGCTCCGACGCGGCGGTGGTCGACATCGGCGCGGGGACGGGAAAGCTCACTCGCGCCGTGCTCGCCCTGGGCGGCACGAGCGTTGTGGCGGTGGATCCGGATCCGCAAATGCTGGACGCGCTGCGGGAGAAGACGCCAGGAGTCGAGGCGGTCACAGGAACCGCGGAGGCGTTGCCGTTGGCGGACGCCGTCGCGGACGCCGCCACTCTCGGCCAGGCCTGGCACTGGGTGGATCCGGTCGCGGCATCCGCCGAGATCGGGCGGGTGGTGCGCCCGGGCGGCGTGCTCGGGCTGATCTGGAACGTGCGTGACGACCGCATCGACTGGGTGCGACGGCTGACCGCGATCATGGGCGGCAGCGCGGCGGAGGAGATGATCGCCGAGAACGCCGTGCGGGCCGCGGCGCCGTTCGGTCCCCTCGAAGAACGGCGCTGGGAGTGGAGCCGGGAGATGACGCGCGCCGAACTGCACGCGATGGCCAGCTCGCGCAGCCTCATCATCACGTCCTCCGACGAGGAGAAGGCGCGGATCGCGCGGGCCATGGACGAGCTGTTCGACGAGCTCGGTCTTGTCGAGGGTGCGACGCTGTCGATGCCGTACGTGACCGCTGCCTATCGCGCGATCCGCGGATCCTGAGTCGACGCGGGCCCCGGTAGACTCGTACCCCGTGGCTCTCACCATCGGAATCGTAGGACTGCCCAACGTCGGCAAGTCCACCCTCTTCAACGCCCTCACCAAGAACGACGTGCTCGCGGCGAACTACCCGTTCGCGACGATCGAGCCGAACGTCGGCGTGGTGAACCTGCCCGACGTGCGGCTGAACAAGCTCGCCGAGATCTTCGGCAGCGAGCGGATCCTGCCCGCGACGGTGTCGTTCGTCGACATCGCCGGCATCGTGCGCGGCGCCAGCGAGGGGGAGGGCCTGGGCAACCAGTTCCTCGCGAACATCCGCGAGGCCGACGCGATCGCGCAGGTCGTGCGCGGCTTCGCGGACGACGACGTGGTGCACGTCGAGGGTGCGATCGACCCGAAGAACGATCTCGAGACGATCAACGCCGAGCTCATGCTCGCCGACCTGCAGACGCTCGAGAAGGCGATCGTGCGCATCGAGAAGGAAGTGCGCGGCCGCAAGACCGACGCCTCGGTGCTCGAAGCCGCGAACGCCGCCAAGGACGCGCTCGAGCGCGGCCAGCTGCTCTCTACGAGCGGGATCGACCTGGCTCCGATCAAGGAGCTGGGGCTGCTGACCTCGAAGCCGGTGATCTTCGTCTTCAACGTCGACGAGGCCGTGCTCACGGACGCGGCGCGCAAGGCGGAGCTCGCCGCCCTCGTCGCGCCGGCGCAGGCGATCTTCCTGGACGCGAAGATCGAGTCCGAGCTCATCGACCTGGATCCGGAGGACGCCGCCGAGCTCCTCGCCTCCACCGGTCAGGACGAGTCCGGCCTCGACCAGCTCGCCCGCATCGGGTTCGACACGCTGGGCCTGCAGACCTACCTCACGGCAGGCCCGAAGGAAGCCCGCGCCTGGACCATCCACAAGGGCGATAAGGCCCCTCAGGCGGCCGGCGTGATCCACACCGACTTCGAGAAGGGCTTCATCAAGGCCGAGGTCATCTCGTTCGAGGACCTGGTCGCGACCGGATCGGTCGTCGAGGCCCGTTCCAAGGGCAAGGCGCGCCTTGAGGGCAAGGACTACATCATGCAGGACGGCGACGTGGTGGAGTTCCGCTTCAACGTCTGACTGGATCCCACTGGGCGGATAGACAGTAGGCAAGTAGATCTGCGGGTGTTGTCATAATCCCGCGTAGCGTCTAGCTCCACCACTTAGAGTCCTTGCATGGCTACATGGGATGCTGATGCTGAGACGACGCGCCCCGTCGACTTCCGACTTGTGCAAACCAGCTTCATCGCTATGTTCTGGCGGCCAGCGCTACTTGAGGACACTCTTGGCCAGCTGCGGTCCCTCGATTATCGGGTGATTGAATTCGATGCTGGTGCGTGGTCCTCGGACGCCGAGATGTACGGGGACATCGCGTCACAGCTCGGCTTTCCCGACTATTTCGGGCGGAACCTTGACGCGCTGAACGATTGCATGAGTGACGTTGCGTCAGGCAGCTACGGCTGGAGCGTCGGCACGGACACGGGCCTCGTGATCGTGCTGCGAGAGTTCGATGCGTTCGCTGCGGGAAACCGCCGGATCGCACAGAGACTGTTGGAGATCATTGCGGTCCAAGCTCGATACGCCATGCTCTTCGGTCACAGGATCATCTGCCTCGTGCAATCGAACGATCCACGATCGGATTTCGAGCCGGTGGGCGCGGCCGTGGCGTGGAACGACGCTGAGTGGTTCGACTCCGAACGCGGCCTCTGAAGCGACGGCGCCCCCATGGAGCTTGCTCTGTGGCGCTTCGGTGGAGCTCCGCTTCAACGTCTGAAACTGCTTCAGGTCCGAGACTGGGGTGTCCCGCATGATGCCTTTGCTCGACGTGACGATCATTTGCCCCGGACAGGGGGAATTGCTGTCGTTCGGTTGCCGAATGCCAAAGTCTCCGAGATGGATCAGCCAATCCAGTGTCGATTGGAGACGCGGATGGCGAGGACGCACCATGGCGGTTGACCCCTATGCGCCCGATGACTTGCTCCCCAGACTCGTGGGTGACCGGATGTACTCAGTCGAGTTCGTCCTCAACGATTACGTGCAGTTCCGCTTCGACGGATCGCCGCAGGGCGAGAAACCGGTGACGTTGAACTCCTACGTGTGGCCGCTGGTGGAGTTCGGAGGGCGTACCTGGGAGGAGCATGACCTCGGATACGCGGATGCGGTTCGTCGACTCACGCCCGGTGCCGTAGTCGCGACCACCGAGCAGACTGGCCATGGGATCAGGATCGAACTCGATACGGGTGCCTTTGTGATCCATCCCCGCGTCGACGAGGTCTACGTCGAGATCGCAGAGATCAGAGGTTGGAGTGACGGTGCATGGATGCTGTGGCGTCCAGGCGAAGACAGCCTTGAAGACCTTCGGCAGTCTTGATGCCGGATGCGACAGCGGCGGCGAGGTTGAGTCGTCGGCGTGAATCGGTGCAGGATCCGTCCGACGTGTGGCACACCCGGGTGTCGCTGTCATTGGGGTCACATCGCGAGCGATCTAGGGACACTGCGCGGACTCCGGGGGTGTCTCGAGGGCCGTCGTCGACCATCCGGCTCACCGGCTTCGAGGACGAGCCGGTTCCATCGTGCAATCCTGGAGTGACGATGAACCAGCTTGAGTTCCGCTATGACATCACCGACGGTCGCATCACGCTCCGGCCGTATATCGACGCTGTTGACGTGCTGGCGGGATACAAGAACAGCCAGGGGCGAGACCCTGACGCCCTTCTGCCTCCTCTGTCGAGCCAGCTGTTTCCTGTGAGTATCGGATTTCCGACTGTTCTCGGGGTCTGTTCCTGCGGCGAATCAGGGTGCGGATCGTTGACCGCTTCGATCAGACGCGACCATGGGGAAGTTCTGTGGGAACCTGCGGAGTCGCCGGAAAGTGAAACCCTCAGCCGGTCGTACAGGTTCGCGCTGACCGATTACCTCGACGCCATTGATCGTGCGGCCGGTGATCCGCCGTTCGGAGAGGGGCAGGGGCGACGTGTCGCGCGGATAGTCCGGCTCCAGCTCGGCATGTATGACCGACGATACGAATCGATGACCGCGTTCCATCGCGCGCGCATCGACTGGATTTCTGCGTGGCCTTGGACAAGCAATGTTGTCAGGGCATCGGTAACGACGGCAGGTGAGCAGATGATCCACGAATTCGTTCCGCAACTCGACGAAGACGACGCGCAGCTCGCGGGACGCATCGCCGCCCAGCTGGTGCGGTTGCGCATGCTCGAGTGACGTCACTCAGCTCAAGTCTTGTTTCGCGTTCAGTCCTCGCGCAGTCCCATCGGCGCAGCGGGTTGAGGCGAGGCGGAGTAGTCCGGGCCTTCGTCTGCCACACTGCGTGGATGGATCAGCAACGCTTCGAAGTTCGCGTGGGGACCGCACGTGAGAGTGTGAGCATCGAGGTTCTGGGTCGGCAGTTTCCTGACGCGCTTGACTGGTCGGATGGGAACTGGCTGATCAGCCCCATCCATATCGACGTGGGCCGTTTCCGTGCCGATCTGCCAGCAATGCTGCGTGTCGATGAACTCGAGCGGTTTCGAGTCGCGCTGGAGGAGATTTCGCAGACGTTGACTGGTGAGGCCGTGCTTGAGTCGATGGAACGCTGGCTGCGACTGACAGTGCGGTGCTCGCCGACAGGGTCGCTGCAAGTGGCAGGGACAGCCGTGGATCTGCCCGGAGTTGGCAACGAGCTTCATTTCGAGATCGGCGGGATGGATCAGAGCTTTCTTCCGGATCTCATCGCTGATCTGTCCGCAGTCGAGTGGGCTTACCCGCTTCGACGAGATGATGGGTCTGTTAGGCACCGTTAGCCGACCTCACGACGCCTTCCTCTCGTTCGTCAGCTTGTGAGGTCGAGACCCAGCGCAGCGAGTGACAATAGCGGGCAGCTTTGACGGGCGAGCGATCCCACCGAGGGAAGTTCGGCTTGACGAGCGGGGGCCAGAGCTCGTTGTTCACGACGTCGAAGGGGCTCTGAGCACTGCGCAGGAGTTCGCCTCAGCGCCCCTGGCGCTTCTTGTACGGCTTGGGCTGCCCCTTCACCACGGGGGCGCGGCCCTTTCCCTTGGATGCCTTCGCCTTGCCTCCGGATGGCGCGCTCGACTTCTGCGGAAGCGGGGGAGCGGCGGCGATCCGGCCGCGCGCCTCGGGCAGCAGGAGAATCCCGGCACTCGTCAGTCGGGTGGCACTGCCACGGGTGATGAGCGGGTGCCCGACCTCTTCCTCGAGCTTCTCGATCGCCGAATACAGAGCGGTGAGTGAGATTCCGAGCCGGGCTGCTGCACGCGGGAAATGCAGTTCCTCCGCGACGGCGACGAACCGCCGGAGCTGGGTGATGTTCATGCAAGCCCGTCCTTCCCCGCACGGATCGCGGCCGACCCCAGCGTACTAGCGGGTGCGGGCGACGTCGTGCTTCAGCACCTGCGGCCAGGTGTCGACGTCGACGGGATCGCTCGCCACCGAGAGCGTGGCGTGGGGGAGAAGGGAGGCCAGTGTCTGCGCCGTCGTGAGGGGGTGTCCAGGATCCTCGACCCACGCCAGGATCGTGGTCGGGACGTCGATGCGCTCGATCGCCTCATGGGCGGGCAGGTCGCTCATCGCGGCACCGCGCAGCAGGGAGGGTAGCAGCGCGTCGGCGACGTCGGGCACGGTCTCCGGTGCGCCCGCGGTCGCAGGCGGACGCGTCCCTCCGCGATGCGCGGCGACCAGGGCATCGACGCCCTCGGATTCCACGAGGGCGGCATCGTCCCGGTAGTTCTGCGCCTGCGTGGCCCGGGTCTCCCATGCGGTCGGGGGCACCATGAGGGTGAGCCCGACGAAGCGGCCCGGCTCTCGCGCCGCGGCATGCAGCAGCGTCGCCGCTCCCATGGACGGCCCGACCCCGTGCACCTGTTCGCCTGGAAACCAGTGATCCAGCAACCGCAGCAGATCGTCGGCGAGGTTGGACCACACGTAGTCCTCCGCGACCTTGCGGCCGGTCGATCTGCCGTGACCGCGTGCGTCGTATCGCAGCAGCCGTGTTCCGCTCAGCCCTCGGCCGAGGTCCAGATTCAGCACCCGATCCCTGGCCCTGCTCGAGGTCAGGCCGTGCAGCTGCACGACGGGATGCCCGCCCTCGTCGCTGAGCGCGACGGCGAGTTCGGCGCCGGTGACTTCGAAGGTGGGCATCGGGTTCCTTCCGCTCCGGCGTCGCACGTCGGATCCGCAGAGGCGACGCCGATGTCAGAGTAGCGGGACGCTAGGGTACTGCCATGCGTCTGACCCACGTCACGCAATTGCGCCTCCCGTTCGGTCGGCTCTGGGGGTACGACGTCAGCGCCTCCGAACTCGGCCCGCGCCTGCCGGTCTCCTTCGACCAGCGGATCCATGTCGGCCTCGGAGACAGGCCGGGATCCTGGATGGCGATCTCGTTCCACCTGCCGCGGCCCGTGACGAAGGACGCGCTCGCGGACGCCTGGCTCGCGGTGATCGCGCGGCACGGCACCCTGCGCACCGCGTTCGCTCCGGGCGCGGACGGGCAGCCGCAGCTCCACGAGCTCGCGATCAGCCCGGGATCCTGGGTCGAGCACGAGATCCTGCCGGGGCAGGCGGTGAACGACGCCGTCCGCGATGTGCTCGATGGGGCGTGCTCGCCCTACCGCAGGCCCTCGTACCGTCTATGCGTCCTCGAGAACGCGACGGGGATCACTGTCGTGATCGGATCCGACCATGCGCACGTCGACATGTGGTCGATGCTCGTCATCGCTCGCGACCTCCTCTCGGCACTGGACGCGGCGCGCGACGGCCGGGATCCCTGGACCGCGCCGGCAGCGGCATTCGTCGACCACACCCGTTCACTGCTCGAACGCGCTCCTGCCCCTGATGAGGTGCGCCGACGGTGGGCCGACATCATCCGCGACAGTGGCGGAGCCATGCCACGATTCCCGCTCCCGCTCGGCTCGCCGGATCCGCAGCGCGAGAGGGTCGAGGTGCGCGACGTGCTCGATCCGGATGAGAGCGCAGCCTTCGCGGCGCAGGCGCGGGAAAGCGGCGTCTCGACGCTGACCTTCGCCGTCGTGGCTATGACGGCGGTCACCCGCACGCTCGCCGGCACGGCGCTGCGCGCCATCTTCCCGGTGCACAGTCGTTACGAGGACACCTGGCACGACTCGGTGGGCTGGTTCATCACCAACTCCGTGCTGGAATCGGCCGTCGCAGAGCCGCGTGAAGCGGCCGCCGCCGTCAAGGAAGCCGTGCAGCTCGGGTCGTGGCCGCTCGCCGACGTGCTCGAGCCCTGGGGCGGGATGCCTGTCGCGCCGGGGATGTTCGCGATCTCCTGGCTCGACCTGCGCCGATTGCCAGTGCGGATCGACTCGGTCGGACTCGACGCGCAGTACGTCGGCGCGGCGATCGACACAGACGGAGTCATGCTCTGGTTCATCCTCGACGAGTCAGGGTTGCATCTGCGCTGCCGGTATCCCGACACGGCAGAGGCACGCGCCAACGTCGGCGAATGGCTCGACCTGCTCGTGGCGCGACTGCAGACGGAGGCGAGGACGTCCGTCCGAGGGCTGCTCCGGGCGGCGGGCCGCACCTATCGGATCGAGCGTGCGAGCCAGGCGGACATCGAGGCGATCGCTGCACTGCTCGCCGACGACCCTTTCGGCGCGGAGCGCGAGGACGTCGAACTCGGCCGGTACGAGGCGGCGTACAACTCGGTCAGGCGTGATCCCTCGAATTATCTCGGGGTGGTTCGAGACGACGACGGCCGCATCGTGGCGACCATGCAGCTGACCGTGATTCCCGGGCTCTCTCGCGGAGGATCCACTCGGCTGCAGATCGAGGGTCTGCGCGTCGCTCCGGCTGAGCGTTCGCAGGGCCTCGGCACGGCGATGCTGGAGTGGGCGCACGATTTCGGGCGGTCTCGCGGGGCGACCCTCGCTCAGGTGACCACCGACGAAGCCCGGGATCGGGCACGCGCCTTCTATACGGGGCTCGGCTATCGGACCGCGCACGTGGGACTGAAGCGGCCGCTCGACTGATCCGCGTGCTAGCCCACTGCGCGCAGGCGTACGCTGGCAGTGTTTCCCGAGGAGGCGCGGCCATGTCCGACACTGATGAGCGGCGCGAGTCTGCACACATCCCGGAGCCGGGGGAACCGAGCGTTCCCGAGCTCGAGGCGGACGAGAACATCGCGCCGCGCCCGGAGGAGGAGATCGCAGACCTCCTCCGCGCCGAGCCCGACGCGGACGACCACGTCAGCTGACCCGGCGGACCTCCTGCGGCCAACCGCAGGCCTCGGCGATCCTGCCGGCCCAGAGCTTCGCATCGTCGTCGTCGTCGGCGACGTCGATGATGGTGAGGCCGCCGATGTACTGCTCGCCCGGGGCGAACTGCCCTTGTCTGATCACGGGCGTGCCACCGGAGGCGTCGGCGGTGAAGGCCGACTCCATGTCCTCGTGCACGCCTCCCGCGAAGACGAGCACGCCCGCATCGCGCATGTCGGACACAACAGCGTTGCAGAGCGCGCCGCGCTCGGAGAACCACTCGGGACTGTGCTCGCCGACCCATTGCTGGTTGAAGTAGATGATGTACTGGCTCATCCTCGTCGCTCCCTGCATCGTCGTGTCGGGCCCGTCCAGCGATCGTACGCCGCCGTCGGTGCTCCAGCGGGACTCGATACGATGGCTCGGTGACTACCGAGAACAACAGCATCTTCGAACCCGATGGCCGCGCGATCCCGTACGTCGACGAGATGTCGGAGGGTGACGGGCCCGTTCTGGTGCTGATTCCCGGGCGTGGTCTCGAGGGCGGCGCGCTCGGTTCGGTCGCGCACATCCTGGCC
>Ga0308157_10000622_pt1 | contig 105557 bp, 105 predicted proteins | sample PhyBR1_FD_201035 | JGI IMG/M metagenome (GOLD analysis project Ga0308157, IMG submission 201035) | Phyllosphere microbial communities from UC Gill Tract Community Farm, Albany, California, United States - DLSLB.R1 | ecosystem: Host-associated > Plants > Phyllosphere > Unclassified | place...
TTATCTCCAAAGGCATCGCCAAGGCACGCATCTCGGGCGAGGGTTATGGCGAGAGCCAGCCTAAGGTTGATTGCGGCACAGGATGTACCGAAGAGCAGCACGCACAGAACCGCCGCTCAGAGTTCATCATCGTGAAGAAGTAATTATAGGACTTAACAAACCAATTTTCAATAGGAAGCGGCTCCCATCGGGAGCCGTTTTTTGCCTTTATCCTACCGTTAACTATAGTGACTCTACGTACAACGGGGGCACCTTTAGTCAGAAGTGACGACTCTTAATGATTTTCCCTATTGAATATGAACACACGCAATGCTGTAGCTGCGTGAGCGATCGAGGCGGCATCCTGCGGAGGCACGGAGCAGATATAGCCGAAAGCGCGGCCCGGGCATTGGCCAAAGAAGGGGAGGGACACGCCCAAAGAAAAGTAAAAACTATTCGTTATCTGCCTGATACCATTCGGCATAGGAAGTTTCGGTTTCCTGAAGCCTTAGGGAATGTAGGGAAATAGAAGAGGGCAGGCGCTTATTTATCTTATCGGCAAAGTCGATGACCATATTCTCGCTGGTAGGCTGGTACTCTGTAAGGATCACATGATGCCCGCGGTCCTTTAGTTCGTTGGCCAATTCAATGTGCGGCGTATTCTTGTTAAATACTGTGGCGTGGTCGAATATATCCACGATCTCTTCCTTGACGATCTTTTTGAGGTCACCGAAGTCGATAACCATACCAAACTTTACATTATTAGAGTCAGTTATAGGTGTACCAATAACAGTTACCGACAATTTGTAGCTGTGGCCGTGTACGTTCTTGCATTTGCCATCATAGCCATAAAGGGCGTGTCCGGTTTCGAAAGTGAACTGCTTGGTGATCCTGATCCTGCTCATTGTCGTTGTATAATAAGCCGCAAATTTACTAAATAATATCCATATTGCAGGCTATGGGTTTTCGGGGTATATTTGGCCTAAAATACCCGCTATGGACGACTTGGAACTGAACCCGCTGTACGAACAGGTAATTGACGGCCTGATGGAGCAGAACTACTGTATCGTAGATCATTTCTTTTCGAAGGAAGAAGTAATTGCACTGCGCGAGACATTGATCGTGAAGTATGAGGAAGACCGTTTCAGGAAGTCGGCTATAGGCAATCAGGCTAACGAGCAGGTTGTCGGGGCCATACGCGGTGATTTTATTCTGTGGCTGGATGAAAGTGGTGCTGCCCCTTCAGAACAGCAGTTCTTTGCGAAGATCAACGATTTTGTGAACTACCTGAACCGTACGTGCTACATGGGTATCAATGAAAAAGAGTTCCATTATGCCGTTTATCCGGAGGGGACTTTTTACAAGCGCCACCTGGACACATTCCAGAATGACAGCCGCCGCAAGTTGTCAATAGTGTGTTATCTGAACGATGAAGACTGGCAGCCGGAATATGGCGGGGAACTAAGCATTTACCTCGATGATACTGGCGGCGAAAAAACCATCAATGTTTACCCTATGCAGGGCCGGATGGTGATATTTGAAAGCCAGCTGTTGGAGCACGAGGTAAAGCCGGTAAAAAAGGAACGCCTGAGCATTACGGGTTGGCTGAAGACGAGGGGTGATTTTGAGAATAATTTTTGTCGCATCTAGACTGCGCTCGATGTGACAAAAATTATTCTTATTTGTCCTTGAATTTACCCAAGGCCTCTTTTGTATGATCGGAAAGCACGAGCCTGCCTGATATTTTAGCATTTTCATTCAGGAGCGTATCCCAATGTTCCGTACCCTGCCAAAGGACTTTTTTCATGGAGGCCAGCGCTTGAGGGTTGTAGGAGGCGAGTTTTAATGTGAACGTGTCAAGCTCTTTGTCGAGGTCGGCAATAGTTTCAAATACTTTAGCATATAGCCCTCTTTCCTTTGCCCAGTAGGCATTTTTCCACTCGTCAGCGGCCAAAGTGAGATCGGCCAGGGCCGACTTGCCCATTTTGCGCTCTACGGCAGGGGCAATTACGAACGGCCCTATACCAATGGTGAATTCAGACAGCTTTATGGCGCTTTCTTCGGTCGCTAAGGCATGATCGCACGCGGCAGCCAGTCCGACACCTCCACCCACGGCTTTGCCCTGTATACGGCCTACAATGAGCTTGGAGCAGTTGCGCATGGCATTGATCACATTGGCAAACCCTGAAAAGAACACGGCGCCTTTTTCCAAACTGTCTACGGCAAGCAACTCATCGAATGAGGCACCGGCACAAAATGCCTTTTCGCCTTCGCTTCTCAAAACTATGATATTCACATCGGGGTTGTGGCTAAGGGTGTTGAGTTCGTCAGTTAACCTTTGCAGCAGTTCTCCCGGAAAGGAGTTGCTGGCGGGGTGGCCAAATTCTACCGTAGCGATCTTATTTTGCACAGAAGTGTATAATGAGCCCTGCGGCCTGGTGGTAACGGTCATGGTTTGTTTTTTTGGTAAAATTAGCAGATCTTAAGGGAGCAGGAAATACTTTTTTAAAGATTTGTAATCTGTTGTTTGGAAATTGGTATTTAAATACATTATATTTGCCGCCAGATCATGGGGATGTAGCTCAGCTGGCTAGAGCGCTTGCATGGCATGCAAGAGGTCGTGGGTTCGACTCCCATCTTCTCCACTTTTATGAATTTTAAGGCTTTTCAAAACAAAGCAAAATCTTCAAAAAGTGTCGTAAAACCTGCAAAACCAATGTTTTGCAGGTTTTTTTGTTTTTAGGCCACCTGCAAAGTTTTCAAAAGCGCACAAAAGTTTTGTGGCACTGGCTGTGGCAATTTTCCTCAAAGGTAAAATTGCCACAAAAAGTTAGTTAAGTTTTTGATTATCAACCTGTAAAGCAGGCTAACATCTTGATTGAGAGACGCTATAATTCGACCTTTATTAATTTAAAAATGTTGAATTATGTTAGAACAAAGTTTTGGGCTTACCTTCTTCCTGAAGAGCTCCAAAAAAAAGAGTAATGACCGATTTATTTACTTACGGGTAACGGTCGATGGACTTCCCAAAGAAACCTCTACCAAAAGGAAGTGGGATGCCACACGGTGGAATCAAAAAACAGAAAGGGCTACAGGTACAAGAGAAGACGCTAAAGCCACAAATTTCTTTTTGGAAACGTTAGTGACCAAAATAAACAATTACAGAACTTTAATGATGGCGGAAGGACAGACAATTACTGCCCAACGCCTTATTGATTTCGTGCTTGGTAAAACTGTGTCGAAGGCTAAAGTTATAGAGGAATTCAAGCTCCACAATTGCGAAATTTTCGCACTGGTGCCTAGGGAGTATTCCAAAGTCACCTACATCCGTTACGAAACGGCAAAGGCTCATGTGCAGGAATTTTTAAAGTTTAAGTATAGAATTGATGATCTCGAGTTCAGGGAACTTAACTACGAATTTATAAAAGACTTCGAATTCTACCTCAAAACTGTAAAAAACATTAGCAACAACACCACGCTTAAATACATTTCTAACTTTAAAAAAATAGTTCTCAGGGCAATAGATAAAGAAATCATAGCAGTTGATCCTTTCAAAAGATTTAAGGGCAAGAAAGAAAAGATTATCAAAAGGCCATTGACCAGGCAGGAATTGAGTTTGCTGGAAACGCACCCTATGCCTGTTGAAAGGCTTGCGGTGGTCAGGGACGTATTTGTATTCCAGTGCTACACAGGCTTGGCATATATTGATGTTTACAACCTTATGAATTCGGATATTAAGATTGGAGACGATGATGAACTATGGATCATTAGTGAGCGGCAAAAAACCGGAAGTTCATTTAATGTCCCTTTGCTTCCTCAGGCGCTCAGGATAATTGAACGCTATAAAGACCATCCCCAGTGCTTAATGCGCAATACAGTCCTGCCAGTAATTTCTAACCAACGAATGAATGGGTATCTAAAAGAGATTGCGGATTTGTGCGGTATCGAAAGCACTCTAAACACCCACAAGGCAAGGCGCACTTTTGGAAGTACGGTCACGCTAAATAATAACGTCCCAATTCATGTAGTAAAGGAAATGCTCGGGCATAGTTCAGTCAAACAGACCGAAGAATATGCGCTGACGGAGCAACAGGCAATAGGAAAAGAGATGAGAGTACTACGGGATAAATTCAAAGGGAAGGAGCCTCTACCTATAGAGGTTTCATTTGAGATTATCAGCAGGCTTGAAAATGAGATTATGGAATTAAAAAAACGATTAGTTTAATTACTAAGGGTATTGAGACGGGCCAATTGTTGCCACACTGCGGCAACAATTTAAACTACTAGTAATCAATGGTTTATAATTGTGTCGACAATGATGACACAATTAAAATACCCTAAAAATAAATTTAAAACCCTATTGTTACCAAATTGGTAACAATTTAATATATTTGCAATGAGAATAATTGCTGTAAGGACACTAAAAGAATATTGGGAGGAGTTTCCGGATTCGGAGAGACCGCTGCAATACTGGTACAAGGATGTTACTGCTGCTGAATGGGACAGCCCGAATGACTTAAAGAGTCAGTTCGGTAATGCTTCAATCCTGACAGGCAAAAGGATTGTTTTTAATATACACGGTAATACCTACCGTTTGATTGTTGATATTGAGTATCGCCTGAAGATAGTTTTTATAGTCTGGTTAGGCACCCACACGGAGTACGATAGGATTAACGCAAAAGAAATTAGTTATGTTAAGACTGATAAAAAATGATTCGCAATATGAAGATACTCTCGGCCGTATCTATGAGCTAATGCAACTCGACTTGCAAGCTGATACCGAAGAATCTGACGAACTGGAAATTCTTTCGATGCTGGTTAAAAAATATGAGGACGAGCATTACCCTGTTGCTGAGCCTTCGCCAGTCGAAGCGATAAAGTACAGGATGGAGCAACTGAATATTTCTGACGCTGAACTGTCAGAAATATTAGGCGCGCGTTCCCGTAAGTCAGAAATCCTGTCGGGGAAAAGAAAACTTAGCCTAGCCATGATACGTGCTTTAAAAGAAAGACTGAATATATCTGCTGATATACTAATACAGATTTACTAATTTTAGTTTGGTGCGAGAATTCATTTTTATAATTGTCGCCTCACTGAGGCGACAATTATATGGCCACTAAATTAATACACCATTTTGTCTCATCACTGATGAGACATTTTTTTTTGAGTTCAAGGGGAACAGCAATATCTCTACCTAGATTGCTCGTTTTTTGCAACTTTTTGAATGTTTTTATAAATTTTCGACTCAGACATTGCTATTACTTTTGCCTATTAAAGTCAGAATGATGGACAAATATACCTTAACATCGGTTGGTATAAGTACATTGCAGGAATTGCTATATAGCCTCAGCGATGATGAGCTAAGGGCAGAAGCAGAACTACTTGCAGCAGACCCCTGCGTATGGATTGCCGCTCATATTGAACTGCAGGTGCATCAATTGGAGTGTTTGCGAAGTATCCATGAGGATTTCTTGCGGATTTTTGGATGGAATGTCTCGGCTGCATTATTAACCCGCAGGCCAATATCCTTATCTTATAGAGTTGACGAAATGTCAAATGACCCAACTAAGAAACTATGCATTTTATATAATTGCAAAGTTTCCTCCCATTGGGCTGACGACCATCATTTATCTACGGGTAGCCTTGATATAGTAATTACTCAATAGCTTTAATTGTAATCTACAATTAAAATTTTAGCTGAAGGCGAGCATGGGAGCATCGCCGGATGCTTGGCGGCATTTATGCCGCCTTTTTAATAGCCGGGAATGCTTGAAGCCTTTTAGGAAATAGAAGCAGTCAAGCGCCGCACGGAAACCCCGGGAAGGTTTCGTGCGGCGCGCGCCTCAGACAGGCAGCGGCACTGTCCTGAAGTCGGCTATGTTCAGGAATAGCCCTCGGTGGGTTGTCATGCCTTTGCGAAACAGCTGCCAAAGCAATGAGCATCCCATCTGCGCCAATGTGGAGTTGATAAATAAATCCTGCTTTTCGAGTGCCTCGGCAAGCGAGCAGCTTGGGGCATCGGTATCATTTTCGGACTGCTTTAGCAAGTCCTCAAATTCCTGCGTTACAAAAGGCAGGCTGCCCACAGTTTCAAATTGCTCTGACTTTGGCTGATGTATGCTGCCAATAGTGGAGAGGATAACCTGACCCGTATCTTTGCCGTTACCGAAATCCATCCAGTACCTCGGGGTATTGGCATAGTGGCTGCCGCCGTTGGCTTCTGCGAGCACTCCCGCAATCTCAAATCGTGCTGCCACTGTGTCCACGCAGGAAATGTAAATTGCTGCCTTAGCATTGCCTGACTGGCTGTCAAACTTCTTATCCACAGCTTTCCATCCCGTCCCGAAGAAGCGGTTGCAACGGGTAATGAGCGCAGCAGCCTTTGGCAATCCGACTTCGCATTGGGCAAACAGCTGCCTGCCACGGTTCGCTTCGGTCACAATATCGTCATCCCACAGGCTTACCTGAAACCCTGCATGCCCGAGTGCTTGCAGGCTGTGGCTCATCCGCGCAAGGGCTGTCAGCACCTGCGAGCCTGTACCGCCTGCCCCGATTAGGCAGACTTCTACAGGATTGGTTGGGTTTAAAAGTTCGGGTGCTGTAAAATGGGCTTTAGGTTTCATCGCAGTAAGTGTTTAAGTTGCTTGTTATTGGGTACAAGTTCCTCTACAGGAAAAACGCTCCCTGTTTCGGCAAGGCTTTGGTAGAGGCTGATAAGGTTGCCTTTTACAGGGTTATGCCCGCCAATGAAATGGCTAAAATAACTCCCGAAGAAATAGCCCTCCCAAGCCGTGATAAACTCTTCCAAGGCTGCTGACTGGCTGATGCGCACGTCAACAGAACCCATGCAGACATTCCCATTATGGTAAAGGTTGAAGAACGGGGCATTAAACAATGGCGTGCTTAGGCGGGGCTTTCCCTTAGTTGCAACGGCATAGACAAACAGCCTGCTCTTATTCGCTGCCCAAACTAAGGCAGGTAGGGGGAGTTCCTGCGATGCAATCCCGAGGCTTTCTGAAAAGTACAGCTTTTGGGTCTGTGGCTTGGTATACCACACCACGCTGCCATCTTCAGCAGGATTGATGTGAAGCACGCAGGAAGGTAGCAGCCCCTTGGACTTTAGGAAGGCTTTAGCGGCAGCTTTTCGTGTATCAAGTGCCTTTGCCAGTACCTGCGCCTCTTTTACGCTTAGAGCCCTTGCATTGACGGGGCAGCCGTTTTCGTCAATGTCGTAATGCTCAAGGTAGAGGTCATTGGCATTGTTCTCGGGTTTGAATACCACGATAGCGGCAGCAGGGTGGTAAAGTGTCGGTGTGGTGTCAGTTGTTTTCATCGCCAGTTGTATTTAGTATATAGCATACATCATCTATAAGGGAAAAGAGCCTGCACTCAAAGTCAAGGCTCTCGGTGTCCTGCACCCGCCCGTCAAAAGTGCGGGTCAGTACGGGCTGCTGAATATCACGGCATTCGTTGAACTCATTGTTCACGCACTCCGATAGGGTATGGTAGAGCCACCCTTGGGTCTCGGCACAAAAGCCGATGTACTTGTCCATCGTGATGCAGTCCTCATTATAATCATCATCCTCTTCGCCATGCAGTATTTGGGTATCGGCGTGGCGGTACACATGCCCCTGCGGGTGATCCCGCCAAAGCCCGAAAGCCTTTTCGGCAATAGACAGGCAATCGCAACCAAAGCTGTCAGACGGCGTAAACCGCTCCAATACTCCCTCAAAATGGTTCAGGTGGCAGGGGTTCCACAGCCTGCGCTGCATTACCATGCCTATATGTTCAGCCTTGTTCAGCTGTGAGCGGTTGCTGTTATAGCTTTCCTGTTCCCAATCTGTTGGGTCATTCTCCACCCATTCCCGTATCATGTCGTACTGCCAACAGAGGTAGCTGCTGTCATCGGTATAGTAGGAGATGCCTGCTATGTGGTACAGATAGGCGCACGTAGAGAGCAGCAGCTGTGCTGCGTGCTTTGTTCTGCGGTCTTGGAGCAGCCCATGCAGCGGAACAACAGGGATATAATAGAGCGTGTTGCCTGTGTTGTAGGTTTCCTCGGCTTGCAGCACGATGCTGCCCGCAGCGTTCCTGCTTTCTGTAATTTCTATCTGCTCCTGCCTTGCCCGTAGCAAGCCTTTCGCCTCCCAGAGGGCTACCGCCTTGTTATAGGGGTAGCCAAGGGAGCGGGTTTCCATAGGTTCAATGCTGTAATGTCCACACAGCAGGGTAAAGGAGCAGTAAAAATCTTCTTCCTCCTTTTGTGATGCAGCAACAGGCTGCCCTGCAAGGTGGGGTAGGAAGCGCACCTTTAGAAAGCCATAGGCAGCAGCCCCTGCGGGGCAGATTGCAGCCTGTCCCGCTGCACCTCGGCGGCATCCCTGCGGCGGTTTACTTGCAGCAGGAACTGCCCTGCGCTTTGGTGCAGCAGCTTTTGCCTTGTGTTTACAGGCAGGTGAAGCTGCCCGCTTATCCTTTGTTGCATAATCCATAACTTTAGTTTTACGTTATCCTTTTGTACCCATCATGCTCTCAAAGCGGTACTGTACTTTATCCTCACTGATGACAGGACCACTGATTTTAGCGGTTGTCAATATGGGGTAAATATTGGCATAGAATTGCAGCACCGCATCGATGCTCCATTTAGCATCGGGGTCGGTAAGGGTAATCTCATTCCCCTTCTCCCTCAGCAGGAATATCCTCGGCATTTGGCTCGCTATCAGCATAATATTCGGTATTAGGTTCTACATCTTCCTCTTGGGTCTCGGCAGGCTGCGCTGCCCCGAACAGGTCAGGCGCAAACTGCGCCTTAAGGCTATCCCTGCGCCCCCGCAGCTGTTCGGCCTTGTCAGGGTACTCGGTCGCCTGCGGCACTTTGCACCACGCTTCCTTAAACTTCCCTTCTGCCTCAAGGGCATCCACCTGCTTCATCGCCTCAAGGAATTTCTTTTCCTTAGGGCTTATATCTGCGGCAGACTTGTCAGGCTTTTCGGTTTTCTTTTTCTCCATTGCAGATTGTTTCTTCGCTTCTTCCTGCCCTTTAAGGAACTGCTCCATGTTAGTCAGTAGCTGTGAGGTTGCCTGTACAGGGGCTGCGATGTTGGGGAAAAACCCTTCCCCGAGTTCCTGCGGCGTACCTTTAAGGATAAGGGGAGGGATATGTGCCTTTGCAGCATCACCGCAAGCATCGTTCTGCAACAGCACGGAAACGGTCAGTTGCTCCCCGTCCCGGCGCAGGGTCAGGTTCAGGCAGCCCTGAAAGTCAAGGGCTGCCACCTGGCTGAAAAAATTTGTAATTGCCATAATCTTAAAATTGAATTATTCAAATAGCAGCGTAACTGCCTGCCTGTATTTATTATTCTCATCATGCCTCGCCTGTTTTACGATGCAGTCGATTGTAAACAGGGCATTATGCCCGTCAAAGAGATGGTCAGCAAAAAGGCTGCTGCTCTTGGTCAGGCTCTTCCCGTTCCTGTGGATTGCCTCGGCTACATTTGTTGCCACCCTATACCAAAATTCAAATGGGATAAATCCGTTGTCCCAACTGCTGCGGATGGCTTCCTCGTTATCGGTCAGGTATTGGCAGGCCTGCTGCAGGCTCTCCAGTATGCCCTGCACCTGTTCAGGGAAAAGTGCTGCGAGCAGCTTGCCCTTCTCCACATTGTTGAGGTTCTGTAATGGTTTCATAAGCTGTATTTTTTAATGCAGCCCCGCCTTGCGGGGCTGCGGTTATACCTAATTCATAAGAAGGGCAGCTGCCCCGCCTTTTGCAAAGTCAGTACAGAGGTCAAAGGCTTTTTGCGCCCGTGCCTGCGCTGTACCGCCGAGATAGATGCTTTTCATCTTGTCCTCATCGTTCTTGAAGTTGCGCACGTTTTGGTAGTAGCCCGTTACGGCGTTGTATGCCCCGAATACTGTCCCTTTAGTGGTTTCCATCTGCTGCGTATCGCTTGCCATTGCGTACCCGAATGCAGCATCACAGGCATTTTTGAATACGCTTGAAAGTTCTTCGTCCGCACCCTTTTTTAGTAAATTGAAAGTCTCGGCATTGGGGCAAAGTGCCAACTGTATCAGTTTTTTTACTTGTGCATCCTCAATGCGCACATTAGCCCAGTCGTTAAAGATGCCCTCCAACTGTACCGACAGGGTATCAGCCAAGCCCATTACCCTGTGGGCATCCTCTAACCGCTGCTTTGCATTGCCGGTGTGCCTGATGCGCACCACATTGGCAGCCGAACGCAGGGCAGCGTTAAGGGTGTTTTGGCAAACGATGCGGATAGGGGTAAAAGCTGCGGTAATGCTTCCCGAGCCATCGTGCGAGGTAGTCAGGAAAATATACTTTTCGGTAACGTCATCGCCATTGCCCACACGGATATATCCGGGCAGCTTGGCAGTGATAAAAATGCGCTCCCCCTGCCCGATAGCCCCTGCGGTCTCGTATAAGATACCGTCCCCACCGCCCACGATAGCATCAAAGAAGGCAAAGGCATCGGCATTTTGCACGATGTGGTAATCCTTGCCTACCACGCCAAAAATAGCATTGGTGTCCGTTCTCATAGTGGCGTACTGGTCAGGTACGGCAAAGTCAATGGCAGGCTCTGTGCCTTTAGCAAAGAGGGGCGCTTTTACCACTTTATAGTCAAGCCCTGCGTGTGCTATCGCCTCACGTGAAGTCGGGTAGTTCTGCACGGTTTGACCAAGGGCGTGCCACGCTTTTTCCTTTACGCTGAAAAAAGAGTATTTTCCTGTGTTCTCGTTGAAATTCAGATTATGTGCCATGATATTTAATTTTTAAAATTGAACTTAATTTAAAAGGGAAGGTCATCGTGCTGCCCGTCAGGGCTTACCTGCGCTGCTGTAACCTCCATCGCTTCGGGCTGTGCCTTTGCGGGGGGTGCAGCCTTGTTCTTATCTGCTGTAGCCCCGCCACCGTGAAGCGTGATTTTAGAGGTGTGGAAGTTCAGCCCCGCTTTAGCATTGCCTTCGCCGTCCACCCATGCCCGTGCGCTCACCCGCCCCGAGAGTTCCACAATACTGCCTTTGGTGAGGTACTGCGCTATGCCTGTGGCTATCCAGTAGGAACAGTCAAAAAATTCGGTCTGCGTTACCCGCTCGCCGTTTTTTGCCTTGTAGCTGTCGTTAACCGCTACCGAGAAATTAACTACCTTCTTGCCTTCTGACAGGCTGCGCACTACCGCATCGCCTGTCAATCGTCCTGTAATGTCCATGATGTAAAGTTTTAAATGAAACAATCTTATTGCATCCTCTTCAACCCCTGCCAAAACAGCATTTTCCAAAAGAAAAAAGGGAAAAAAAGAAAGCCGTCCTGAAGTGTGCGGGCGCAAGCGAAGCGCTATAAGTCCCAAGGGGTGGCCATCGGCCATTATGCGCGCGCAGCCTGCGCCCGCACGATAACTTCGCTTGCCTTTTTATCCCTTTTCGCATTGGAAATGCCCATTTCTGTCCTTCCGTTATTTAAAATGGTTCTTGAGCAGAGGAGTGTATATTCAGTGGTAGCGTTGCTAGCAACAGGATAAAATAATGAAGTGTATTTGGAGTGTTTGTATGAATTTAATTTTTATATTGACGTGGTCTAACTATAGCATATGGAACACTTTACCGATGATCAAAATGAATATGCCCGAAATGGAAAAGGAGAGATAAAGTTCATATTGGAAGTGGAACGCGGTACAAAAGGTTTTACTTGCCTTGGCTGCAATGAAGCCATGCACCCTGTCCGCAGGACCATCGAGCATTATAAATCCTACTTCCGGCATGAGGCCAAAGATGTGGCAGTTGAGCGTAAGTGCACCTTTAGCAGTGAACAAGCCAGAAGGATCCTGGCAATGGACATACTCTCTCGCACGAAAAGAATTAAAGTTCCTAACCTTTACAAATACTCACCGGACAGTACCTCTAAAATTCTTATCAGGGAAGCTTCCTATATAGAGGCTTCAAGCGTAAAAGGTAATATTACTTTCTATCATGATACGGAGGGGGTGTTAAGGTGGGGCAGGAGTCCTGATGCCGATCAATCGGCTATTTTACAACAAGCTGATATTGTCTTTTTTAATATACATGAGGAACCGGTCCTTATAATTCGGTTTTCGGAAAAGAACAAAGCCATAGAAAAAGAGAAGCTAAAGATTCGTGAATTAGGAATTGACACAATCCAGATAATACTTCCTAAGGACACACCTGAGAACATCGCAAGAGCCCTGGAAATCACCCAGTACACCAAGTGGGTTTACAATCATGTAGAACAAAGCACAAATTATGCACAATTACAGCAACGAAATAGAGAAGGAGTATCAGCATCTGATGCAATCGAGATGGGATTTTTTCAGGAAACTTTCGCCTGCAGAGAGAGCCAGATTAACAATCTTGTACGAAAAATTACAAGATACCTGGAATCGCAACACTATAGGGAAACTGAGCGACAGCTTAGAAAAGAACTCTCAGGAATTGCAAGCGATACAGTCCGAGATATCACAGAACTGGACGATTTACGAAGCTCGTATCGAGCGGGAGTTGAAGCGAGATATTCGGGAGAAATTGAAACAATTGAAAGCGGCGAAAGAGAATTCCGATTCAGCTTTGGAGCTACGCAAGAACAAGTTAGAGCAACAGAAGAAGATTTGGAAAGAAGATATATTGCTAAGAGAAAGGGAATTATCGACCGAAGAAGCGAAGTTGAAAAGCTTATCCGAGAGTATGACGATGTTGAGCGATCAGCGGCTGAAATTGGAAGAGAGCAAGACCGTATTGATAACGAAATCCAGTCAACTGAAAGAAGAGTCGCAGAAATTATCAGAAACCGAGAATCTGTATCAGAAAGATTTAGCGACCTTACAGAGCAGGAACAATCTAGAGCTGAAAGAGAAAGACAACATCTTGCAGCAGAAGAGGACAGAATCCCGGAAGATATTGAAGAAGGAAGAAGAGCACAATCAGCAGCTTTTGAAAGAGATAGAGAAGGAGCAATTAAAGCAGTTAAGGATAGAGATTGCAGCGGAGTTACCGAACTGTCCGGGGGAATTAAAAGAATTCTTGATCAGCGGAGAATTATCCTTGATTGGGATGAAGTACAAGAGCCTTACAACAGAAACAGAAAAGCTTATGACTGCTTTATTGACCGGACTTACAAGAAATGGTTTGACAGTTGAGGAATACTTTAAAAAAATGGATGAACACGCTTGCGCTTAATAGTATATTGCTGATATAAAACTGTCAACTCTGCAAGTCAACTCTCTAAATCGGGTAAATACTTATCCAGAGCTTCACCCTGTTTAAAAGCCAGCTTGCCAATAATCTTATTGTCTGAAACGCTATAATGAATCTCTACATAGAAGTCGTTAATAGCATATAGCTGATGATGAATTCTGTTATATAGAATATTATCTACATGCACACCGCGTTCCCAAACGGTTTGGTATTGCAGTTCTTCCGAAAGGATAAGGAATTCGTACAGCTTCATGACTGCTTTTCTATAATTGACAAGGTCAGGGCATCAGGCTGGCCATTAAAGTACTTTTCCAGTACCCGGCTAAAAACAGGATTAGAATTCTCAACAGCTGCAAATAAGGTCATACATGAGCGCAGCTTCAGATCATCAGGAGTGCCGAATATCTGGTTGGCTGTCTTGCCCTCGAGGGCTAATAGTGCTTGTGAAATCTCAACAAGGTGCCTGCCTAATACAGGGTGCTTCAGGTACTCGGTCGCTTGGGAAATCCCGTTCAGGCCAAAATAACGAGCGGTCTCACTGGTGCCCAACCCTTTGACTTGGGGAAAGATGAACCACATCCAATGCGATTTCTTACTGCCTTTTTTCACTTCAGTGAGGGCGGTGAGGTACATTTGGTTTTGCGCTTCTAAAAACCTGATTAATTCTTTGTCCGGCATTATATCAAACTCAATTTTAGGTTGGCTAAATTACTACTTCATACGGTATGTTCCAACCGTATTAACGGTACAGAGGATTAAGAAAGCTTCCTTATCCTACGGAAAGTAAGGTTGATCCTGGGCAGCATTTCTTTAGCCGATTTCGGGATATGATGTTCCCAATAGGTATTAGTGGTTCCTGACATCAGCAGCAAAGTGCCATGATGCAGGGGAATCTCTATTTGCCCGATAGCTTTATCCGTCTTATGTCGGAACCGAAATGGCCTTGTCTGCCCAAAAGTTATCGAAGCAATAGAAGGGTTCTTGCCGATCTTATGTTCCTTATCGGAATGCCAGGCTACGCTGTCACTCCCGTTGCGATACAGGTTCAGCAATACGGCATTGAAGGAAAGCCCGGTCTGTTTTTCAACTTTCCAGCGCAACTCCAAAAGATCTGGTGTCCATGGCAGTGCGCTTTCGCCTGCTTCCTCCTGCTCGCCATACCAGGCGATCATACGGGGAGCCGTAACCACCTTATCATACATAGGAATCTGGTATTCGTGCCATGGCGTGTTCTGCAACAGCGCATGGTAGTACCGGTCAGCTTTTTCCTTTGGGATAAAGCCATCGTACTTCATAAGCTCCAGGTCCGGCAGGTCATATGTTTTTTTACCTTCTGTACCCGATGTGAACAGATCGGTATCATTAAATAGTGTCATAACATTCTACTCTTAGTGTGTTGCTTTCTCTTTAGCCTCAGCCATCTTATGCCTTGGCAGGTTGATCTCCTGTTCCTGTGGATACGGCGCCCTGTGTGTCATGGAGACATCTTCGCGCAGCTTCTCCTGCGTACGGGAACTTTCGATGTCTGTTTCCCTGTAGCGTGGGTCAGGGATGAAAGGCATCTTTTCCATCTTTGAGATGGTAATCGTGGGAAAATGATAATCCACTTCCACAGTCCCAAGTAGCAAATAACATCCGCCGCCCTTAAAAGGATACTCCTTTAAGCTGCCGGTGAAGTGGGCTGTATCGAAGAACTCACCATTGGCATCGATCCACGTCCCAAAGTACATGGCACCCATCTTTGTGGGGACATGCTTGCGCGATACGAGATAAGCGAGCATCTTTACCTGCTTCTTATGATGCTTCACCAAATCGCGTGCCATCACATCACCGCGGTAGGATGTTTTCAGCAGGTTAAAAGGTGTGACAGATACAGGGAAACCCAGCAGTTCGATCTCATCAAAGGCATCCTCAAATGGGGAGCGCCTCAGTTTGGGCAGCTTGTAGTCCCTGACAGGTTCCGGCAGTAATTGCGGATAGCGGTTCTCCGGCTTAAAGTTCATCATGATGCGCCTTGCCGTAACCAGCACCTCGTTCTTTGTCTTGCCGGTGCAGCGCAGGGCACCGATATAGATCAGCAATTGCAGGCCCTCAATGCCGATAGGGATGCGGTTGATAAAATCCTCAAGGGACGTATAATTACCATTGGCATTCCGCTCATCCACTATCCGCTGCGCGATCTCTCCCTGCAAGCCCTGCAGGTGCATGAACCCCAAGTACACGTCCTTGCCATAAAGTGTAGTTTCCACCATGCTTTTGTTCACGCACGGGTTGTGGATAGCAGCCCCTGACATCCTCGCCTCATGGACATATACCTCGGTACGGTAAAAGCCCCCCTGGTTGTTGATGACCGCCACCATAAATTCAATCGGGTAATGCACTTTCAGGTAGAGGCTTTGGTAGCTTTCCACGGCATAGGATGCCGAGTGCGCCTTACAAAACGAGTACCCTGCAAAGGATTCGATCTGGCGGTAAATCTCCGTACTCAGCTGTTCCGGATGCCCTTTTTCGGCGCAGCACCTGAAAAAATTATCCTTTACTTTCTGAAGGGCTGCCTTAGACCTTCCTTTGCCACTCATAGCACGGCGCAGGATATCACCATCGGCAGCAGGAAGCCCTCCGTAGTGAAGGGCAATCTTGATCACATCCTCCTGGTACACCATGATGCCATACGTTTCCCCAAGCTGCTCCTCGAACACCGGATGAAAATACTCAAACTTGTCAGGGTAATTGTGGCGGAAAATATACTCTTTCATCATCCCGCTCTGTGCCACGCCGGGGCGAATGATGGAAGAAGCGGCAACCAGGGTCTTGTAGTTATTGCACTTCAAACGCCGCAGCAAGCCCCGCATAGCCGGGCTCTCGATGTAAAAGCAGCCAATGGTCCTCCCTTGCCCCAAAAATTCATTGCATGCGCCTTCGTCCTTGGATATTGACGTATCACGGATATTGACGTCAATCCCCCTGTTTTTCTTAATTAGCTTTACAGAATCATCGATGTGCCCGATGCCCCGCTGCGAAAGGATGTCAAATTTATCAAAGCCTATATCCTCGGCAACATGCATATCAAACTGGACGATGGGAAAGCCCTTTGGCGGCATTTCCAGTGCAGTAAAATCCGTAATGGGGTCCTCCGAAATGAGTATGCCGCAGGAATGCATGGAGCGCTGGTTGGGGTACTTTTCCATCATCATCCCGTAGCGGTGTATTATCCGCACGATCTCGTTCTTGTCATGCTGGTCCATCGAGGTTCCTGATAGCTTATCCAATTCTTCTTTGGGCCTGCCAAATACTTTGCCCAGCTCCCGGAATATGGATTTGTACTTAAACTCTACATTGGTGCCGCAAAAGGCTACATGGTCTGCCCCGTACCGCTTGAATATATAATTCAGAATGATATCCCGCTCTTTCCACGACCAGTCAATATCAAAATCAGGCGGGCTTTTGCGGTTGAGGTTCAAAAAGCGCTCAAAATACAAATCCAGCTCCAGCGGGCAGATATCGGTAATACCAAGGCAGTAGGCTATGATGCTGTTGGCACCACTACCGCGGCCGATATGCAAAAAGCCCATCGAATTGCTGTAGCGGATAATATCCCAGGTGATCAGGAAGTAGCCGCTGAACTCCAGTTGGTGGATGACCTTCAGCTCTTTTTCCACACGTTCTTTCGCTGCGGGATTATCAGGGCCATATCTTCGGATAAGCCCCTGATGGGCAAGGCTTGTCAGCAACTCTAAATCAGTATCCCTGCCTGAGGTATAATTTTTCTTATTCCGGGGCACGCCAAACTGGTACTCAAAGTTACACTTATCAATAAGGGTATAGGTGTTGCGCAGTATCTGTGAGTACTGGCTGTATTCCGCTATCAAAATTTCCATCGGAGCCATTACCTCACTTGCCGCGCAGTAATCATCAGAGGTTAGTTTGCTCCCCAATGTGTTCAGGTCAATAGCCCTCAGTATGCGGTGAAGGTTGTATTCCTGCTTGCCCCTAAAGGTAACGGGCTGTAGTACGACCATTTTGTCAAGCTTTGATTTCCATTGGGGGCGTATCAAAAGCGAAAGCTCTTCAGGGCGAAGGCCAATGTATTCATACTCCCGCAGTGAAACGGGAACATTATGCAAGGGATAGATGATTGCCACATTGTCAAAATCAGGTGCGAAGCCAGGCAGGGGAACATCTTCGAGATTATGTTTGGTCCTGTGTCGGTTGATCTCTCCCAAACCTTCACGATTCTTAGCCAATGCTATATACAGCAGCCTGTTGCCCTCGCGCATTTCCATCCCAACGATAGGTTTGATGCCTTCCTCAATGCAGAGCTTGTAAAACTCATAAATGCCCGTCACCGTATTGATATCAGTCAGTGCCATAGCCGCTGCCCCGCAGGCTTTGCCTAGGGCAACAAGGTCGGCAACGGGTATAGTCCCGTACCTGAGGCTGTGAAAAGAGTGGCAGTTCAAATACATATCAAATCGCTTTAGGCTTAATAAAAGCGCCGCTGCAGCGCATGACCGCACCCGGCCCGAAACGGTTCTTTATCCTGTCCATGGCCTGGTAGAGGGACATCATCTCCTGTGTGTCTTCAAAAAGATTAATCTGGTAGGAGCCCCGCACCAGCTTGCTGAAGCGTACCCCGACAAGGCGCAGGCTCATACGGCGCTGGTAGAGTTTCTCAAAAACTTCCAGCACCGCCCTTGTCAGCGTATGGTCTGCCGAGGTATAGGCAAGGGTAACCTGCCGCGTCTCGGTGTCAAAGTTGGAGTACCTGATCTTAACGGTCACATTGGAAGTCAGCCAGCCTTCGCTGCGCAGCTGGTACGCTAACTTCTCCACCATCCCGGAAAGGACGGAGCGTAGGAAAGCAATGTCCGTTGTATCCTGATGGAAGGTATCTTCCGTAGATAAGGATTTACGCTCCCGGTAGGGCTCCACAGGATTGTTATCGATACCGTTTGCCTTCTTCCATAATTCCATCCCGTTTTGGCCGATCATTTCCTGGAGCACCTTTACCGGCATCTCTGCCAGGGTCTGGATGTTGCGGATACCGATACGCGAGAGTAGGTTAAAGGTGGCATCGCCCACCATAGGTATTTTCCGGATGGAAAGCGGGTTCAGGAACTGCTGCACCTGAGGCTGGAGTATTTCAAGGTTGCCTTTGGGCTTGCCTTCCCCGGTAGCGATCTTTGACACGGTCTTGTTTACCGAAAGCGCAAAACTTAGGGGCAGCCCTGTTTCATGGGTAACTTTAGCCACCAGTTCACGGGTCCATTTGTAAGAGCCATGGAATTTGTCCATTCCTGTGATATCGAGGTAGAATTCATCGATGGAAGCCTTTTCCATTACCGGTGCATTCTCTTCTATAATTTGCGAGACCGTATTGGAATATCGGGAGAACAATTCCATATCACCCTTAACGATGCGGGCTTCAGGGCACAGCCTTAGCGCCATCTTTATCGGCATTGCCGAGCGCACCCCAAACCGTCGCGCCTCATACGAGCAGGAAGCCACCACACCGCGGTCACCACCGCCAACAATCAGGGGAATACCTTCAAGGCCAGTATTTTGCAGCCTCACGCAGGATACGAAAAAAGTGTCCAGATCCATATGTACAATCGAGCGTTCCATAATCCTTCCTATTTGTACTGTACAAAATTAGGACAGATAATCACAAAATAGTCTATATTTGCTGTGATAAATAATCACAAAACGCATATGTCTTTATTCTCTGACAATATCAGGCACTTAAGGGTAAAAAAAGGCTTCTCACAGGAAATCGTGGCGGAAAGCCTCTCCATTTCGCGCGACAGGCTTGCAAAATACGAGTCCGGCACCAATCAGGCGCCGTATGAGACACTGGTCAAAATCTCACATTATTACCATATAAGCATTGACCTGCTGCTCACAGCAGATATCCGTAAGATTGATATCGAAGGCCTTCTAAAACTGGATGACAACCGCATCCTGCTGCCGATCAAGGTCGACAGGGAAGGAGAAAACGTTATTGAGATCATCCCGCATAAAGCGCGCGCCGGCTATCTTACAGGCTACAGCGACCCGGAATTCATAGAGGGGCTGCAGCAGATTTCACTGCCCTTTCTTCAGCACGGGAAATTCAGGGCGTTCCCTGTAGCAGGGGACTCTATGCCTCCGCATAAAGAAGGCTCGTTCATCATCGGAAGGTATGTGGAGCGGCTGGGTGATGTCATGGATGGCAGAACGTATATATTGCTGACAAAAAATGAAGGCATCGTCTACAAGCGGCTGAACCGAAATGGGAAGAACAGGCTGATATTGAAATCGGATAATACGTTTTATGAACCGTATGAGGTTAGGGCTTCCGATATCCTTGAGATATGGGAGTTTGCCTGCAGTATCGCTACCAGTGAGCATGACCCGGATGACATGAACCCTGAGACCATTAAGGATATGTTTATGACATTGAAGCAGGAGCTCAGGCAGCTCTCGGCTAAGGCATCCAGCCAGGCCTGATGAACTAAATAATTGTTAAGGTACGCACGGTGAAGCAATGAATTTTGTAAATTCAATATGCTAAAACCGACAATTATGGCTGATAACAAGAAAAAAACAGGCGAGCCGGACCGCTCCCTAATCAATACTTCAGAGAAGTACGAGATGGATTACTGGAAAAAGAAACTCGATGTTTCCTCTCAGCAGCTTACAGGCGCCGTAAGGGCAGTAGGCAACAAAGCGGAAAACGTTGAAAAATACCTAAAGGATAAAAAGAAGTAAGCACCGCTTACTTCTTTTTGCTTTCATCTGCTTCATCCATCTGCGTGATAATGTTGTTCACTTCTGTCTCAGCCTCCCTGAGCTTTGACTGGCAGATTTTAATCAGTTCCGATGCCCGCTTTACCTTTTGAGCAAGCTGGTCCACAGAAATCGTATCATTTTCTATCTCGCCGGCTATTGCTGTGAGCTCTTTATATGCCTCTTCATAAGTCTGTGTCTGTTCCATGTGCTTTTTTTTCTATAACGGTTGAACGTATGTTAGTATCTGCAAGGACTACTTCAATAACAGTCCCTTCATTGATTTTATCGGCGTTGCTGACGATCTCCCCATCAACCTTGATAATACCGTAGCCTTTTTTTAAGATGTTTGCCGGGGACATCAGCTTTACTGTGGTGCTGAACCCTTCCATTTTACTGTTGTGGCTCTTTAGGCTCGCCAGCGATACCCTTTTAAGCCGCTCTGTTTCAGAACTGATGCTGTTCCTGCGGTTGGCAAGGGTTATCCTTGTAGTCGCTATAGCTTTTGAAGAGAGCTGCAGCAGCTTTCTCTTTTGCGAAAACAAAAGTATCCTTGACTCCTCAATTATATCGTGATTTACGGAGGCCAAATTTTCCCTGCGCCCGCTGAGTGTATCTTTTGCACCCATCAGGATGGCATGCCTGGTATCGGTAAGTTCTTTGTTATGGGAGGACAGCAGCTGTTGGGAGGCTATAAGTATATCTTTTTGGAGCGATAAGAGCGCCTGTTCAAACGTGCGGTTGTGCGCTATGATAAATTCAGCGGCCTTTGTCGGGGTCTTGGTCTGCGTATGCACCATCAGGTCGGTTATGCTTTGGTCTTTCTGGTGTCCTATGCCCGTTATAATCGGAATAGGGAACTTAGCCACAGCCCGGGCGATGCGGTAATTATCGAACAGCAGGAAATCTGTCTGGGCCCCGCCGCCCCGCGTGATTACCACTGCATCATACGAAATCCCGGAGTTGTAAATCTGGATAAGCTTAGCCAGCAATTGCCCTGCGTTCTGGTCACCCTGCACAGAAGAAAAGTAGTCATCCACATAATACGTATACCCAAAGGAATTATTTTCAAGGGTATGCTTAAAATCTTCCGCCCCGGCAGATATCGATGAGGAAAGCAGGGCTATCCTCTGTATCACCGGATTTAGCTCGAGGCTGTTGTTGGGCGTTATAAAAGCATCACCGAGCCTTGTAATAAATTCATTTTGCGCAACCAGCTTTTCCAGCGTTGCTTTCTTCTGCTGTTCCAATACCCCAAGGGTGAAACTGGTATCAATATCCAGAAGGCTAACGCTGAGCCCGTACACTGCATGGTATTCCACAGCTACAAGAGCCAATACCTGTATATTATTGGTGAACCGCTGCCCGGTCTGCTCTTCAAAATTAGCGATCTGCCTTGAACCGCTGCCCCAGGCTTTCCCTGAAATCTTTGCCAGAAGGTTTGCTGATCCGGTTTCCTTTTCGACCATATCAAAGTTATGATAGCTTTTCTCTGCCTTGTAGGAATGGTTGGTAATATCGGCAATAACCCAAAAACGCTGTTCCCTAAAAACCTCCTGCACTGCTTCGGATATCCCCGCAGTAAGCTGGGATAACCGTAAAGGGGCGGGTGATGGCTGAGGCTGTAACATATTTATCAGGCAAGGGTGTTTGCTACAAATATATTATAATTTCAGCGGATGCTATTTGCGGACCACCAAATGTGCACGCGCCGGGTCAGCCAGCAACGCTTCTATTTCAGATTGTATTATCTCCTGCACATCCTGCTTCACCTGTTCGTAATTGCGCTGTATCATACTCTGGTCAATCTTGCGCACAGGCTCTATGTCCTTAAATCCTGCTTCTTCCTTCTGCATGGCGGCGTGGTCATTCTGAATCTCGCAATGAAACGCCTTCAGCTCAATTTTCGACAGGGGGTCATCGGCAACCATGCCGACGAATTCACCGGAGCTCAATGATGCGATCTTCGAAGCGGGTATGGCTGACTCCAGCTGCTTGGACCGGCTGATGGAGGTATCATTGCTGTTGATCGACAAGCTTTCCCTGTCCTGCATGATCTTGCCGAAGCGCTCGGAAAGCTGCTTAGCAGTATCCCCGGTTACCTGCCCTGCAATGATATTGCCCGTAATATTCATGATCACATCGGCCTGCTCACGCCCATAATCCTTGCGGAGCTGGCTGAAATCCTGGATGCCCAGGCAGGTGGCGACCTTATTGCTCCGCGCCGTGGCGATAAGGCTATCCATGTTGTTGAGGTAGATGGTCGGGAACTCATCAAAGACCAGGCTGCTTTTCTGCATCCCTTTCCGGTTGACCTGCTTTACAAGACGCGTTACGAAAAGGGAAAGCACCGCGCCGTATATCTGTATCTTTTGCGGGTTATTCCCCATGCAGACGATTTTAGGGTCATCAGGATTGTTGATGTCCAGGGTAAAATCGTTCCCCGAGAGCACATAATACAGCTGCGGGGAGGAGAGGCGTGCCAGCGCGATCTTGGCAGAGGCAATCTGTCCCTCAAGCTGCTCCATCACGTCGTTAAGGTATGCGGTGACAAAAGGATTGATCAGCACTTCAATTTCCTTTTCGCTGCGAAGCAATGTAAAGAGGCTATCATAGTCTACCTGCATCAGCTCCAGGACATGGGGCAGGGTACAGAATAGCCCGTCCTTGTACTTCCGCAGATACCAGATCACGGCAGTCAAAAAATTGATAGGCGATTCCACAAAGAAATCCCCCTGCTTCTTGATCCATTCACGGTTGAGCCCCATCAGGATAGTACGGGCTGATTCCGCCGCATCGGTAATATCAGTCATGCCGGAAGGCTCAAGGGGATTGCACCGGTGGGAACGGCTGAGGTCATCGAAGTTGATCACATAAAATTTGGGAGGTATAGGATAGTTGTCTTTGTGCTTAAGCCACGAATTATAGGCAATACGCGAAAGGTCATCAAACTTGAAATCATATACGAACATCGTAAAGCCCTTGGCGATGTGCTGGGTAATCACATGGCGTATCACGAAATAAGACTTTCCAGAGCCTGGGGTTCCGAGGACCATCAGGCCGCGGAACGGGTTGATGATATTGATCCAGCTGCTACGCACCTTATCCTTTAAATGATACTTTGCCGGAAGATTAATGGAAAACTCATTCTCCAGATACCGCTCCTCCTGCGGGAAAGTCTCGTTCAGCTTGTTGAAGATATCCTTCCCGTCCAGCTTTCGGGTGATGAGCCGCGAAAGCTTTGTCCCCCAGGAAAGCATCAGCAGATATCCTGCCGCAGTCAAAAGCAGGTAGGATGTAACCGACCAAAACAAAGACAGGTCTAAAGCAGTAATCCATGCTGAAGCTATGAACAGCACAAAGCCTACAACAAATCCACGAATGGCTAAAAAGAACGTGAGCTTTTCATCCTTGCGTCCCTTAGCGCCTACAAGAGAAATTACCAGGAACAGCAAAGCGATCCACTTGGGCTTTGAGAAGGAGCTAAACAGTCCGGTGCGTACAATATTTGAAAGTATCTTATCGGTAAAGCCCGAGGCCAGTCCCGCTTCCCTGAAGGCTACGTAAAACTCGAAGTAAACATGAAGGAACAGTACCACAAGGCTAATCAGTCTTGTCATATCCAATATCTTTCGCAATGCCTGCTCATTCTCTCCCGTATTCATAACCCTCCTTCATTAAGTGTTTCCCTGCTGCCCTCTCCTTTTCCTTTTTTTCTTCCGCGTAAGATTCTTCGGCACGTAGTCTGCTGTAAATTCTGCTGATGTAAGTGTTTTCAGGATGTCAGAAATCTGTGTGATAAGTGCAGCAGCCTGCGGGTCATGCGAGGCTAAGCCTGATGAAAGATGACCCAGCCTTTCCTGTGTCTTGTCTTGGGCATCTTTATCCAAACTAAGCTTCCCAGAGACATTAGGAAAACGCTCCAGCATTTCCTTTGCACTATAAGCCTTGCCCAGGGCACTGCCGTTAAACACCCCGCCGGTTTGGTGGTCTACATAGGTCAGCCCATAAACCCTTCCCTCATCATTTTGGCGCTTCACTACGGTGATGCCCTGGCCTGCCAGCATACCAGCCATATCTGTAAATGTTATATGCTTTCCACACACCGCAAGCCTGTCAATGATATTCTTTACCCTTGCCTTAGGCGGAGCAGAAGTGATCTTATTTTTTGCAAACTTTACCTCAAGCCTAGAAAGTGTAGGTCGGCTATGGAACAGGCTGGCCTTAATAGGCACACCCATTGGCTCGCCCTTATCGGAAATGATCCGGTAGAGCAGGCCGCCATGCCGTTTCACCCTTGAACCCTCTGCCCCCTGATCCGCCCGGATATTGTAGATCCCTAGCACCGCATTGAGTTCTGCAAGGCTTGAGTATCGGTATCTATCCAGTACCGCCTCCAGCACGTTCTGTATTGCTGAACGGGTCTCTGATTTCCCGTACTCCGCAACCCGCACTGTTTTCTCAGTAGAATTCCTCTTATGCCCCTGCGCCCGCACCAAGCCAAACTCCACCTCAAGCTTTTTTCGGGCAGGTTCCGACTTTCGAATTGCTAAATGATGCAGATCAATCCTGCTGCCATCGTGCCGGATGTTGGTAGTCACAATATGCAGATGCGGGTGCCCTGCATCAAAATGGCGGTAGACCAGATACGGCTGTTCCCCAAAACCGATTTCCTCCATATAAGTCCGCGCAATCTCGGTCATTCTCTCATTGCTCAGCGCATTTTCTGAAGGATCAAAGTTCAATGAGATATGCAGGCTGTTACGGCTGACATTGGTGTTGAGTTCCATGCGTCTTTGAAGGTAGCTTTGCTTCATTGTAAAGTTCAACCTTTCATTATCAACAGGATAATTGCCGGCGTGAAGGCATACCGCTTTTTTAGTTGCAACTTTATTTTCATTGTAGTTGAGCAGACGATTAAGGGAGCTGCTGACCTTTATTACCGCAACCATCGCTCAGCGATATTTTGTATTACATCCTTAACTTCTGCAAGCTTCATCAAAATTGAAGCCGCCTGAGAAGTGAACTGTAAACCCCAAAGCTCCTGTTCCAAAGGACGAAGCGTATGTAGTCTTTTTGTGATCTGGTTCAGGTTATTGCCAAGAGCATTCAATTCATTATTGAGCAGGACCATCTGCTGCACCATTTCGTCTTGTGAAAGATTACGATACGTTGCCACTATTGGCCGATCTAAGATAACATCACGAATATAATGGCTGAGGTTACGGCAATTTGAGTTAGCCCGTTTTATCATTAACTCTTTATGCTCGGCTTGAGATAATCTGAGATGTATCCATTTTATTCTATTATTGCTTTTTACCTGCATTTCCATCCTCTAGTTAATTACTGCATCTAGTTACGAAATTAATGAGGATAGATAAGCGATACAATCATAAGTAAATAATGCATAAGACATTGTGAATAAGAATATACAATGATAATTTAAATAGATGAAATTGAATGAAGCACTAGTTCCTTATAAACCGCACCTCCGGCGAGGAAGCATAGACATATGTCAAAATGGTGGTCTTACGGAACAATTTTCGAACCATTTTAAACTAGATTTATGTAAATTAAAATGACAAATGATGTGTTGACATCTTCACTCGTGTCCATGATGGAGAACAAAGTAAAAAAATAATAATTAGACCATTAATGACATATAGGTCAAACACTACAAAATTTAATAACTCCTAGCTATTAATCCTCATAATTGGAATGTAAATCAAGTGGGTCTAGCTTTTCGTAAATCGGTTTTGCAAATTCAGCCAATTTATAAAGGAAATCCAAGTAATTTTCCTCTTCCATTATTTCCTTGGGAACAGGAAATATTTGATACTCCCAATCTTCTAAATTAAGTGTTCGTTGTAATGGCAGTTTTTTATCGAATTCGGTTAATCCTGTTAAATCTTTGCTGAAGAAAGGATATGGAAAGTGATCATAAATTTGTTGTATAGCATTGTACTTTTCGATAAATAAATGAAATTCTTCCCTTTTAATCAATTCAAAACTATCAAAAAAATTTATCGCCATACTGTCGTATTCTGTGTGGACTATAGCCTTCAATTTTTTATGAAAGTATTTCAAATACCAACTTTTAAAGAAGGTTTGTTGGAAAGCATCCCATGTCAATAATTCTACATTAGTATTTTCAACTGAATCTTTTGCTCCTTGCTGAAAATTACTTGTTGAAATTATATATCCTTTATTTGCACCAACATCATTTACAACCGTTCTAAGTCCGTGTATATACAACTGGGGTATGTTAGAGTTCCACATCTTACATTCGCAAAGAACAAGATACTTTCTGTCGTCTATAATTTCTTCTGCATATACATCAATTTCAATAAGACTTCTGGTTGAGGATACTTTCTTTTCAATTTCAACCTTGAAATTACATTGAGTCAGAATTTCTCCGACTTTATTTTGTAAATCTTTCCAATCTAACGGTTTAGTTGCTATTTTCATGCTATTATCTTATCGCAATTGTGATTATTTTTTTAATATCTCCTCCCTTCGATTTAAATACATATCTAACCTTTCATTAGCAACTTTACCAAAAATATCTTTGTTTGAGAAGCTGACATATTGATTGTCATTTTTGTTGTAGACATCGTATATTCGTTGACGCTTTAAATTGAGATTGATATCTTCTGCCATCCTATTTCGAAATTGTGAAACTAAATAAAAATTATCTAAATTAATTTTAGACTTTTTCAATTCTTCCTCAATCCGAACTTTTTCTATTAAGTACTCTGTCCATAAAGTAGTGTATAGATGTCGTAAACTATCCCTTGTATATTCAATTCTGTTTAGTATCTTATTTTGTGCTTCAGCAAAAGTCATTTCATCAATAATATCAAATTTATTGATAAAGTCCAAAGACTTATAGTCTTCAGTTGAATATTCTAAGTTATCTTCTCTCCAATGTTCACCCTCATTGATAATGGTTAATACTTCGTAGCATGGAGTCGTATATGTTACCTGAATGAACAATTGGTAACCGTCGCCACTTTTGAAAAAGAATGTTTCTTTCATTTTAGGAATTAATGTTTAAATTGTTTTAAAATTTAGCCGACAACTAAAGTAGCAGAATAATTTGACTTATATTGAATCTGTGGAAATTACGATTTACTAAATTTAGAACTATGGAATATAAAAGAGATGGTCGGGCTCCAATCCCATTAAACGCGATAACATCTAAGATTATGAGTTCTATTAAGGCTAAAAATACCAAACCTGAACTTTTATTACGTAAAGCTTTATGGGATAGTGAAATAAGGGGATATAGATTGCATTGGAAAAAAGTTGCCGGTAAACCTGATATCGCATTTCCTGGGAAGAAGATAGCAATCTTCGTAAATGGCTGCTATTGGCACAGATGCCCTCATTGTAATCCTAGCACGCCAAAAACCAACGTTGAATTTTGGGAAAATAAATTTGCAAGAAATGTAGCTAGAGATACCAATAAGAATTTAGAATTAGTAAGTCAAGGCTGGAAAGTACTAACGGTATGGGAATGCGAGTTAAAAAAAAACCTTGATTCCCAAGTTAACAGAATAAAAGATTTATTAAAAATCAGTTGAAAATTTTATCTCTAACATAACTACTGTTTAGCCAAAAGCAGTGCTTTGTATATTCAGTCAAACCTGTGGTCTTATCAGGAACGGGGAGGATGTAAGTATCTGCTGAATTTTGTGCATGTGGTCGTACATGAGCAACATTACTGAACGCTTTACTGGGGAAATTAGTTGCACGTACAATCTTGCCGTTACTTTCTGTCTTTAAATTACGTACAATTTCACCACTTGAAATAATATCCTTTGTTCTGTCCCATACTTTTTTTACCTCTAAAACATCTTCGTAGGGCATATTCCAAAATTTGACTTTTTTTAGAGCGAGTTTATCTCCTTGATATAGAAAAAAAACGAACATAAACTTATGTTCTAAAATATCCTTAATATTTGATTCGTCCCACTCTTCAGATATTATATCTTCATATTTAAAGTTAGGGAAAGAAATATCCTCTTTCGGTAAAAAATTCTCTTTTAACCTAACAGTCCTTATTATCAGCTCTGCCTTTTCAAATTCTTCAATTTCTTTGTCAAGTGAGACACCTAATATTGTCTTAGTTAAATTCGCATAAAAATTTTTAGCAGATGTATTTAATTGTTTTCCGGTCGTTTCAGCTATCTGTTCGACAGTCATGCCATAGTAAGGCTCAAATTTAGAGATAACCACTTCTTCAATAGTCATTTCCTTTGCCACTTGAACATTAGGAATCAATTTACCGTAAACTTCCGACGGTTCATTAGCTAAGGAGGCAATTATATGATTTACATAACCTTGTTTTAAAGAGTAAGCCCTTTGTTTTGCTGGAATTTCGCTGTTGGGCTGCTTTCTAACAGAATTTGCATTTGCCCCCTTTGTACACGCCCCTAGATAAAATGTATCACCTTCTGAAAGTTCATGTGCCTTACCTTCGATTACCTTATTTCTAATTATAACCCAATCCTTCTTAATAATCTCTAAATCCTTTTCGGGAAAGTTCCATTCATCAACAAGCTTAATTATTAAATCTAAAGGTTCAACCCCCGTTTGATGTAAATAGAAAATGAGAAGTATATTTGCACTTTTACGCCAAAAATCACTATCATCAAAATTCTGATTGACGATTTTTAGGTAATCGATTATACTTAGAACAAGTCTTTCTTTTGCTCTAAACTCATGATTTCTGAGTTGTTTTAAGGGAGAGGTTTTCAACTCTAATCCTATTTCAAAAAAATCAGCTTCTGATTTTGAATTAGGCTCATATCCGAAATAGAATTTTTCTACCAGTTGCCCAAAATTACCCTTTCCGGAATATCCATGTGTTAGGATGTCTTCGGCGCAAACTTGTCTTAAACTTTTACCTTTCAGTAACTTTCCATACTCTAAAATAGAGTTTTTATCTTTTGGGTTGTATGGTAAATCATTCATTAGCATCTGCAATTATTTGAAAATCGAGCAAGTTATTTGCTGGATTGAACCTGTAAGTTACCAATTTTACTTTATTCCATACCGCAGCTATAGAAGGTCTCACCCCGTAGATAAATTTTCGTTCAATTTTTTCTCGAAACGTTGCGACTGCATTATCCGTAAAATTGTAGCCAACTAAGTAAGCATTGATCATATTATAATCGCCAAAAGCATATTCATTTTTTATCCAATCAACATATTTCATTAACTGTAAAACATCTTGCACATCCACAGTACCCCTCTTTATTTCAATTACCAAAAAATTACTTATAGTTGGCCTTTGATTAGCAATAAATCGATAACCAAAGACATCCATTTTATCCATATAATCGATTGGCTTAAAGGGTGAAGCAATAACTTGATGCGATAAATAGTCCCATGATTGAAAAATTTCAATTGCCGCCTCATGTCTTCCATTTATTTGATGTATTACCGCTGCCTCAATAGCCATCTCGTGACGTAGACTAAGGTCTGGATTAGCTATAGTATTAAGTAACGGGGTGATAGATAATCGGTATAAATCATTGTTTAATATTCTTAGTCGAATATTTTCATGAAAATCAACATGGTTCGTCTGGAATATATTCTCGGCATTTTGGTTTTCAAGTGCTTTAATATTTCTCCGAAGTATAATGTTTTTGAATGCCTGATTTTCTTCATCAGAGAATTTTATAAAACTTAATTTCCAAAAGGCTCTTAATATTATAAAGCTAGCTGGGGAAGAAGCGAGGATTTCATCCATATCTACGCCTTGTCTAAAAAATAAAGGACTAGGAATAAAAGTGCAAATAAATCTAAAATCCAAACTTTCTTCATTACCAGAATCGAAAAGCATTGAGTTTCTGATATGGTTATAATTCTGGATAGTAGGAAGATTTGAGTCTGGATAATTTAGGAATTTACAATCCGCACCTATATTAATCAAAGTACCTATTCCATAAATTTTTCTATCTATAAAAAAATAGATATTATCTCCCTCTCTCATCGACGAGTAATCTGCAAACGTTCCCTCGTGTGGAAGTCTCCAAACATTTTGAGGCTTTGATAACCTTGTGGAATATATGCCCTTTCGGATAGACTCTAAAAGTGACTGTTGACTGTCTAAACTGAACAGGTATCCTGCCATGCTAGGGTAATATTTTCTATTTTTTTCCTAAGTTCAATCCCTACTTTTTCTATAACTCCGACCACTAATGCATTGCCCATGAAAAAGGCTCTTTTAGTATCTGTTATACCATCCAATTTGGTATGGTTGTCTGGAAACATGTTAAGTCTTTCAAGTTCCACTGGAGATAATCTTCTTAATCCCTTATGAGTTTGTATAACATGTTTAAATCTTGATGCTGATTTTCCTCCTTCACCGGTAATAATTGTCCTTGATGGTTTATCTAAAGGGTCTGGAAATATCATACCTCCCTCACTATAAAAATATTCGAATCCTTGTGAACTTTTTCTTACCTCTCGCTTCGCTCCCTTCAGATAAGTCCATTTATCTATATCATTATCGGATATATAAAAATCTTGCGAAACTTCACCATTTTGTAGTAGGTCTTTTAAAACTGTAAAATTACCTTCATACGAAGATGTTGTTTTGATAGTTTTGACCTTGCCATTGAACATTAAACCGGAGTTTTCAAATAAACTAGTTTTACTACCTTTATTAAAATTATTAGAAATACTTACGACGTCTCCTTCTAGATTAAATTGTCTTACAGAAGATTTTACATTTTCTATAACGGGAAATGCGCTCGCTAGAACACCATTATTCAATATCCAGTCTTCAGATGTGTGTTTTTTCAACGATTTAAAGATTTCTGTTTGTTCATGATAGGCTAAAATAAACACCCTTCTCCGTCTTTGTGGCATTCCATAATCTGCTGCATTTATAACTCTCCATTCAACTGCATAGCCAAGCTCATTCAAACTTTGTAAGATAATAGCAAAATCCCTTCCTCGTTGTCCTGATGGAGAAATCAATAATCTGTCTACATTTTCGAGAAATAAATACTTAGGTTTATTTGCTTTTTCAGAAAGAATTTTATGAATAGACCACCATAAGACTCCTTTCTTGCCAATTAGTCCCTTAGAATTCTTTAACGTCGTGGCAACAGAATAATCTTGGCAAGGGAATCCTCCAACTAACATATCATGGTCAGGGATTTCAGCCACATCTACGTTTGCAATATCTTCGTTACTATGATTGTCCTTACCAAAACGGCTTTCGTAAACCATCGAAGCATGTTGGATTTTTGTAGAGGGTTCCCATTGATTACTCCAAATAACTTCATATTTAGATTTTAAACTTTTAGTATAATTAGAAGATGAAGACTTCCCATTCCAACCTTCTAGTCCTACACGAAATCCTCCGACCCCTGCAAATAGCTCAACAACTTTGATTTTATTTTCCATAGGAATTTCTTGTATTAAATAACTCTTTTCGCAAACACAAAAATAATAATTGTGTTATTTACAATGCATTTAAACCAATTAAAAATTGGGGCATACTTTATTCCAACAACAAATAAAGATATTACGAACATTTTTCGTTCGTTCAACATATTTCTTAAATGTTAGTGGGATAGAAATTTCAGTAATCAAATTTAGTTTTTCTCGATGAATTAATTGATTTGTTGTCATTTTTTTATAGACAAAATATTGTAGCAGCTCCCTGCCCCCGAGTTCCGAGGAAAGGGCTGCAAGATCCGGTTGTGTGATACAACCGTTCATCTTGCCGATTGCACCAGAAACAGCAATCTTCGTAAACCTTTCCTTATTTTTTACAACTTCTTAAAATGGAATATAGCTCGCGAATGTGAATACGCAGCACAGCGGAGTATTCTTTTTCGCACCATATATGAAGGAAAATCCTGAGGCCACCGAAGGTTTTTATAGATTAATTAAAGCTTTGGAAAGGTAAATTATGCTTAAGATTTTTTTGGCGAGAAACTTTAATTTTAGGTCTCAAAAGAGTTGTTTAATTAAAATGTAAAAGTATGCTGACAACAAATGAAGTGGCACAGGTGTTCGACACGATCTTGAGCAGTCCTGGTATGAACGATGCAGTAAAAATTGATCTGCGTATTTCAAGGAAGAATGTATTGCTTTTGGAGCAGGTTATTAGCAGTGGCCTCAATGCAAATGAAGGAGATCCTGCATTATTATTAGCCAGCCTGACCGAAGATGACCGCAACGAAATAAAAGCAATCTCGGAAGATTGCCTGCAAAAAGCAGGGCTCGTAGAATTGAGTGAAAAGTTAAAGACGTTGGGGAAGGCTGAAAAAAAATGAGTGCTGTAACCAAGATTTAAATCACGGACAGGATAGATAATTCTATCCTGTTTTTTATTGCACATTTTCGTAAACTTCCCGCTTGTTTTTTACAACCGTTTTGTTTGAAGGTGCATCTAATTTAGCCATACAATTCATGATTATGCGGCTATCTTATTCCATAAAAGAGGTTACTGTTTATGTGATATGTCTTCTATACGTATTGCTTTTCGTTTATGCCTCTGCAGCGAAGCTGCTGGATTTTGAAAATTTCCAAGTGCAGCTCGGGCAGTCACCCTTATTAAGTGTCTTTGCGGGCTGGTTGTCCATTCTTGTCCCGGTAGGAGAATTAGTGCTTGCCATCCTGCTATTGCTGCCACGTTTCAGGCTGCCGGCATTGATAGGATCGTACAGCCTGATGCTTATGTTTACGGTATATATTTATATTATCCTCAACTACAGTTCGTTTGTTCCCTGTTCCTGCGGAGGCATCCTGGAAAAGATGGATTGGAATGACCATATCATCTTTAATTTAATTTATACCCTCCTGGCAGTAATAGCAATTTTTTTAATGCCAGCCAATACAATAAAGCATCTTATGCCATGAAAGTAACAACCACAAATAAACTGATATGGATTTTCATCAGCACCTGTTTAAGCTGTACATCTGTCATTATCTTGTTTAAAATATCAGAAGCTAGGATGCATCAGGAGAATCCTTTTATAAGAAGGTATCCCCAGGGCACATCAAAGGATAAAGATAAAGACCTGCATTACAATTCGTATTATTTTGCAGGAACTTCGGGCGACAGTATTTATATGGGAAATACTACGGCCCCGCTGTTAGTAACCCTAGCAGATACAGCCATCGAAAATATCTCTAAATATTCAATACGACTGGATAAAAGCTACCGGCCAGCCGAAACACAGCTACGCGTGGGGCCATCCCATTTTTACCTCATCGATGGTACACAACCAGGGATATATATGGGGCTAAAAAGCAAATGGGAAGCGACATTGCGTTGGCGGGGGCAACAACCATTTTCACAGCCTCAGCTAACAAGCGCCTACAGTCTTGCCTGCCGTACCATCGACCCTAAAAGCGGTGAAAGCGAACTGGCTCTACTGCGGTTTGACAACGATTTGTTTGACATAAAAGATAATGTACTGGAAAAACAGGTTGACGGCATCTTTGATAGTGACGGAAGATTACATTATGACCCCTTAACAGCACGACTTGTCTACACCTACCTATACAGGAATCAGTTCATCAGCACCGATAACTCGCTGAACTTAATAAGAAGGGGTAAGACAATTGATACCATTACCCATGCCAATATTAAAGTATCTTATGTAGAGGACCATGCTGAAAAGAAATTCGCTGCACCACCGCTTGAAGTAAATCGGACAAGTGCTGTTTGGGGCAATCTGCTTTTTGTCAATTCGGCCCTGGTTGGGAAGTTCGAGGAAAAGCAGGTGTGGAAACAGGCAAGCATAATTGACGCTTACAATCTGGACAATGGAAATTATATAGCAAGCTTTTACATCTATAATATTGACAACAAAAGGTTGCGAAGCTTCATTGTGACGAGGCAGTATTTATATGCATTGGTTGGCACGCACATCGTGCGGTACCGACTTGCCGAGGTTATAACCTCTCATTATACCAAAAAATAAAGATATACAGCGCAGTATCAGGGCAACGGCTGAAAACCTGAAAAAGAGTAGGCCACAACCATTAATTTTATTTATTATGAAAGCAATTATTTTAAAGCAGGCAATTTCCTTAGCGACACTTGCCATTGCAGTAGGCGGAGCCTTTATGTCAGATGCAGCAGGCAAGGCTAAAGAAGATGCTGCCTTGACACAGGGATGGCTCAAAGGAAATCCCGAGGGTACAATTTGCCATCAGAGCAATATGTGCGAGATCAACAATACGGGTAATATCTGCAGAACAGGGCCAGCCTCGACAGATCCCCAGTTGTTTGGAAAGTTTGTTTCAACGGGGCCTTGTGTCCGTGAGGTTTATAAACCGTAAGGACCCGATTTAAAAAAATGCAGTTCCGCAAGGAACTGCATTTGTATTTTCAGGAATAAATCCTACTCCGAAAGCCACTGCGGCTTAGGTTCCCCTCTTAAATAATGCCCAAACCATCCCTCAATACTGCGTGTCAGGAGTTCCTGCTTCGCATTGTCAGTCAGCACATGTTGCTGGCCCGGGAAAACCAAAAGGCTGTGCTCTTTGCCCAGCCGCCTCAGAGCCAGATAGAACTCAAAGCTTTGAGAAGGGTCAACCTGGCTGTCGTCTTCGCCACACCATGACAGCAATGGGGATTTTATATGCCCGGCGTGGTAGATAGGCGAGTTATCGACATAGCCCAAATAATTGCTGAATAATGAACCTCCCATGCGCAGCTGCCCGAACTCATAATGAAAAAAATTTGGAAGGCCATATTTCGTTGATACATAGAGATAGCTGCTAACGAGATCGGTAATGGCAGCTCCGGATACAGCAGCAGCGAATAAGTCAGTCTGTGTAATAATATAATCTGTTTCATATCCTCCGAAAGAATGCCCGATAAGCCCGACCTTATCTTTATCTGCAGCGCCCATTTCTATTGCTTTCCTTACCGCCGCAAGAACACAATCAGTGGCAGACCTGCCAGGATTTCCACCCTCATAGCTGATGTCAGGGAGCAGGACCAGGTAACCCTTCGAAGTTAGATTTGCTATATTAAACCCATTCTCATTATAAAGCGAAGGGTTGATGTAATTGTTGCGCTTTGATGTTTGCTTGTCATAGATATGCACTACCATAGGATATCTTTTCCCTCGCTGGTATCCTGGCGGATAATACAGCGTTGCCTTGAGCGGCTGTCCCTTCGTGTTATAAAATTGTATAAGTTCAGCTTTCCCCCACGCATATTTATTATGATGCGAGTTACTTTGGAATAACAGGACAGGCCTTTGCCAGCCAGCTTTTAAAGCCATAAGCGCAGGAGGCCTGCTGAAAGCCTGCTCTATATAAAATAGTAGCCCATTATCTGCAAGGATAGCATCGCCAAATTTAGAGTCTTTCATCACAAGAGGGATGATCTTATAGCTTTTATCCAATAATACATATCCTGACAACGTATGCCCCATGGCATGTAAAACCAGATGCCTGTTAAGGTCGATACCCTCTTTCCTTTGCTTGCTGCTATTGCCGTTCAATTGAGGAGCGAACCGATACCGGATTCCTGCTTCCTTTCCGTGGGTCAATCTTTTGGCTTGCAGGGAAACCGGGTCGATCATCCAGATGTCAAATTCGTCATAAACAAATACTGCAACATCATCTTTAGACCATACCGGGAAGGCAAACGGCGCAGTAGCGTTAGGCATATCACCAATCTTTTTAAAGTCTGTGGGAAGCAAATTTGTAAGGCACTTGTGGATTTTTTCCTCATTGTCAAATACCCACCAGTTTCCTTCTTTGAAGTAGCTGATGTACCTGCCAGTGGCCGAAAAGGAAACGGTGCCTATATCAGCTGCGTATGCCTCAAGTACGATTTGCTGCCTGCCTGTGGCTAAATCCGTAACGCGATAATCTTTACATGGATGAAACCTGCTGTGCGGCTCGTAGGGAACACTACTTGAAGAGATAAAATGATTCCTGCGAAGGTCAAAAGAGCCTTCCGGATAAGCAGTATCAGTAAGTGTTAAAAACGTGCCTGTTCCCGGCTCCCACATTACCAGCAGCTTTCCATCCAAAGGCTCCGGGCCATATTGCTTCACCGGATAGATACGCTTGTCGTCGGAGTGCCAGACCTGCACGATAGGGTTTGCAGTGGCAACAGGAACGGAATTTATTGGAGCCTTCCAGAAAATTCTTCTGCCATCACCTGAAAGCTCCAGGTCACTAACGCCACTTAACCCAGGACTTAGAATTTCTCCGAAAGCCCGATAGGGTTCAGGACGAAATAAAGCGAGCTGTTTTTGACTAATATCGTATAGCCCCAATGTAGCACCCACAAGCGTTTCCCCGTTATATTCCTCCCCCGCAAAGGCCAGCTTTTCGCCTTTGTTGTCCCAATCGAGTAATTGATATTGTGCCTTTCCTGACAAGAGTATGCTGTCCTTTTTAGTGACCATATCAAATAAATGCAGCGCATATTGCGGACCTTCGTGCTTACAATATGCCAGCAGCCCTGAGTCTGCATTGTACTTATACGTACCGGCAGTGCCCAGTTCACTACTTTTCCCGTCTGGAAGCGATAACCAGCAGAGTAGTTGTAGTGACCCTCTTTGCTGCTCGTAAATTACAATTGCGCGGTTTGCGTCATAGAGTACCGATGTAACATTCTTTAGGGTGTATCCCATCTTGCCCTCAAGGCTTTTTACCACCAGTTCCTTATTGCGGGCCAAGGTGCTAAACCATTTGCCTGCAATGAAGCTCCCATCCCGGCTCCCGGCTATCCTATATCTGATCTTTCCTTTTCCGCTGCTTACAAATAGCGTGTCTTCTCCGGTCTCGTAAGAAACAGAGTAGCTTACAAACGCGCCGTCAGTGGATACCGTTGGGGGATTGAGGTAGTGCCACAGCCTGTAAGACTGCTCATCTACTTCCAGCCTGCCATTGGACTGTGCGATGGCAGGTGAAGCAGAAAGAACAATATAAGATGCTATTGCAGAGGAAATATATGCCCGTCCAAAGCGCTGGATGTATCCATTCATAGCCAATAAAATTTAATATCCCGGATTTTGGGGACTCAGATTAGCATTTTTTAGAAGCTCTGACTCCGGTAACGGAAGCAGTCGGTCTGTCGTATTCCAGCCCGGCTTTTCTCCCTGTAATTCTGAATCCAGGCGTGCAGTCCTTTTCAGGTCAAAGAAGCGGTGCCCTTCAGTAAATAATTCAACATGCCGCTCCCTAAGAATAGCATCAATAAGGGCATCTGCGGTCACCGCGGGCGTACCGGGCAGTCCGGCAGCATTCCTGACCTTATCAAGGTCTTCTGCTGACCCGATTAAATCTCCCTGCCGTGCGCGTGCCTCCGCCCTTATCAGATACTGCTCACTCATCCGTAACTGAATAGAATATTCGACAGATGCCGGTGTGGTTTCCCTTTCTTTGTACTTATTGGCATAATACCAGGTGTTCTCCCCCTCTGTGACCTGGCCTGTCCAAAGTTCTTCCCGGAGATCACCAGGCTCGAAGGCGGCCAATAAGCTGCCGCTTAAGGCGGTATGGTTTGGCGGGCCGCCCTCAAAGATGAAGTTCTGGCCTTCAGCTGTATTCTGTCCCGGCATTTCGGGCGCCAATTGCCAGATTGTTGTAGAAGCTTCTTTAAGGAAAACGGTACTTAAATCATTTGTCCAGGCATATTCCGCATCATTATTAATGAGGTAGGAGGCACTTTCAGCAGCCTCCGCCCAGTTGCCATGATAGAGATACACCCTGGCCAGCAGCGCCGTAGCTACAGCTTTATTGGGCCTTATCCGCTCGGGATAAATGTACTGCTGGGGCAACAGCGAAACAGCGAGCTGCAGGTCCGATATGATCATGGTATATACCTGTTCGGAAGGCAATCTGCTGACGGTACTGTTACTTTGATAATCGGTGGTAGTGATATAGGGCACTTCACCATAAAGATTAACCAGATAAAAGTGGTACAGCGCCCGCAAGAACAGTGCTTCCCCAGTGAAAATATCCTTATCCCCCTGGCTTATGCCTGTTGATGCCGCCAGGCCCTCGATCACAGCATTGGATGCGTAAACCTGGTTATAGGCAGAAGACCACCAGCCCAGAACTTCATTATTGGGCGGTGTTAAGGCATTCAGGTAGAAATTTCGTGTAGGGTTGTAAGCATCGCCGTAATACTCAAGCTCATCGGCGTATACTCCCATATTCGTGGAGATGCCAAACCTTCCCCCTGTCAGCATGCCTGCGTCGCGCAGCCTAGAATAAATGCTGCTCAAAGCTGCGTTAGCTGTTGCCTTGTCGTTAAATACTGCCATAGAGGTTAGTTGTGATGCGGGCTGGTCAACCACAACGAAGTCTTCGCAAGCTGCCAGCAGCATCAATAAAAGTGCAGTGCCGGTATAAATAGTACGGGTTATAATATGTTTTGTTGCCATGGTACGATAGATTAAAAATTAAGTTGAAGGCCTGTTGTAATTGTCCTGAGCGGAGGCAGGTAGCCCGCGAACCTGAATTCGGGGTCAGCACCTTTATAGGGAGTTATCGTCAAAAGGTTCTGGGCCTCAAAGGTGAGCCTGCACTGCACGCTTTTGATCAGGTTGTCCGGTAGTGTGTAGGAGAGTGCGATATTTTTCAGACGGATAAAGGAAGCGTCTGTGACTATAGCGTTGCTTTCAAAATACTTTCCGCCTGCATCAGCGGCTAAAGGATTGGCTCCGGTGGTGTATTGCTGGTGTGAGGCGATATCGCCCGGCTGCTGCCAACGATCCATGACAGCAGGCGGCTGGTTGCCCATAGCGCCCGGCCGGCCGGTGCTGTACTCAGGGCTGTAGTTGAGCTGCTTTACAAACTGAAATAGGAATGAAAGCTGCCATTGCTTATAGCTTAGCTGGTTCTGCAATCCGCCGAAAAATTGCGGGTTAAAGTCAACAACCGTCTGGCGGTCCTCAGGTGTGGTGATTTGGCCATCGCCATTCACATCCACAAATGTGTACACGCCGGTTTGCGGGTCAACCCCGCTGTAGCCGTATAACTTGGTAATGTTGAGCGGGCTGCCGATAACATACTGGTTGCTGTAGGTCGAGCCTTCGAGACCCGGAAACTCAATCAGCTTGTTTTTTGAAACTGCAATATTAAAGTTGGTTGTCCAGCTGAAATGCTTACTGTCGAGATTTGTGCTTCGCAGTGTAAACTCCATTCCGCTATTTTGTACTGTTGCATCAAGGTTTGCCTGTACGCTGGGAAATCCGGTAGTCGCCGGCAAGGGGATACCTACGAGCTGGCTTGAGGACCTGTTTCTATACCAGCCTGCTGTAATATATATCCTGTCCCTGAAGAATCCCGCCTCAACTGCAAGCTCCAGTTTGCGGTTAGTTTCCCATCCGAAGTCAGGATTAAAAAGCCGTACCGGAGCAATGCCAACCACACCGCCGTAATTACTGCCGGCTGTACTGTAAGCATCCATAAATTGGTAATCCCCAATCTGGTCATTCCCACTGGTGCCGTAGCTGCCCCGCAGCTTTAAAAAGCTCACGATCTTGCTGTCTTTTATAAGTTCTTCATTACTGATGATCCATGCCGCACCGATAGCGCCAAAGCTGGCAAACTGCCGGCCCGGGCCGAAACGGCTTGACCCATCCCTCCGTCCGGTAAGGTTGATAAAATATTTATCCTTAATGCCATAATTTATCCTTCCAAAGAAAGCGTGATAGCGGTACTCGGTGCGCTCGTCTGCCAAAATGCCAACATAGCCGGCAGCAGGGAAATGATTTATCAGCGCATTGCTGGGAAAGCCGAACGCAAATTGCACGAACTGGTTGCTTTTAACTTCCTGCCATGTCGCCCCTGCAAGGGCTTCCAGCTTACCAGGCCCGATTGTCCTATGCCATGTGACCTGAGGCTCCAGTATCCAGCTTTGCCTGTCCGTATTGTTGAAAACGGCAGAAGAAGACTCGCTGCCCACACCGTACGCCGGATCGTATATTGTGGAAGGCTCGGTCCTGGTTTCTTTGTGGCGCGTGTCTGTGAAGCCGCTGCTGGCTTTAATTGCTAAATCTTCCGTGAGGTTATAGGACACAACCATATTACCTATAAGGTCTGAAGTATTGGCTAAGTATTCCGCATTAAGAGCGGCAAGGGGATTCTGCCATGTGCTGTTTTCCCAGTTCAGATTTCCTTGGCCGTCGTAAAGGGCCGGGGCGTTAGGGGCAAGGGTAATAGCCCTTCGAGTCAAATCGTTCCCCGGCAGGTCATTCTTTTGGATAGTATACCCTGCCGTGAGGTTTATCCTGAAGCGCCTGTCCTGCGATTCGTGGTTGATGTTTGCCCTCAAATTGCTTTTGTTATACCTGTAATCGCCTGGGAAGACTGTGGTTTCCGTGTGCCAGTTCGATCCGACCAGAAACTGGGTTTGAGCCAACCCGCCTGACACCGATGCCTGTGCGTCCTGATATACGGCTGTTCCCCCAAGCAGTTCCTTTTGCCAGTCCGTGTACCTTGACTGGTCCCACGTGCCATTGATGTCATAGTCAGCAGGCCCGTACGGTATGCCGTCATTTTCAAAAGCTTCTGCGCGCATGGCCAGGTACTGCCGGGTGTCCATCAGGTCCATAAATCCCGTGACTTTACCAATTCCGCCGGAATAACCTACATTAAAACGCGTTTTACCTTCCTTTCCCTTTTTGGTAGTCACCAGTACCACTCCGTTAGCTCCCCGAGAGCCGTAAATTGCAGTTGCGTCAGCATCCTTTAGTACCTCAATACTTTCGATGTCGCCGGGATTGATGCTGTTAAGCGGACTTGAGGTAAAAGGCATAACCACGGTACTGGCGCCATATCCGACCGTTTGCGTTGCGTAAGGGACACCGTCTATGATAAAGAGCGGGCTGTTGCCATCAGCCCTGAGGCTGTTCTGTCCGCGCACCTGAATATCAAAGCCACCACCGGGTACTCCCGTATTTTGCGTAATACTAACTCCCGCCATACGGCCCTGCATGGTGGCTAATACATTGGTTACAGGCTGCGTTTCGATATCTTTAGCCGTTATGCGCGAAATGCTTCCGGTGCGGTTCCTGTCCTTTACTGAGTAATACCCTGCGTTAATAACAACTTCCTGAAGTTGCGATACATCCTCCTGAAGTATGACATTATGCCGGAGGGACGTAACGGCTAACTCGATATCCTTAAAGCCAAGAAACGAAAATACGAGCGTGTCGCCCACTGCAGCGGCAATAGTGAAATTTCCGTCATCACCTGAGACAGTGGATGTGGAGCTGCCCTTCACATAAATTGTGACTCCCGGCAATGGGCCGGTACCATCGCTAACGGTTCCGGAGACACTTGACTGCCAGTTTAAAAGCGGATTATAGGATTCAAGAGAGTTGGCATGCATGTGGCTGCACCACAGCAACAGCCCTAAAATAAAGGCAAAGCAGCCCTTATCCAATGAAATTATTTTCATAATTTTGAATTGTTAAATGAAACGAAAGTTTTGTTTTCTCAGGCCTTCTGCACGCACCGCCAAGTAGCAGCAGAAGGTTTTTTTGTGTCTGGTCAGTTTGGTCAATATCTCATTGGCACGTATTTATTGGTTGATAATAGGTCAGTTATTATTTTACCAATACGGCCGAAGTCTGCTCCGGGTATTGCGTTGTGGCGCGAAGGGTTCAAAGGGAATGAACCTGAAGGGATAGAAAACAGTATTTTCTTATACGCGTCCATCATGAAGTATTGCTACCATGCGATACCAACAAACATTGCTAAGAAATCAGATGAGTAGAGACAGTCTCCTAAAAAAGGAGGCGTGGGTTTAAACTCAGCTTATCGAACGGAGGTACTGGTATACCTTGCAACAATAAGTGAGCCCACGCCATATGGCGTGAGCATTTACACTTATCTTCCCGTTGCTAAAAATTACCAGTTTTCCGTTCGGGATTCAAAGCGAATGCTTCAAACTTTATAATTGAAGTATCGCAAATATAGATTATCAGTAACAAATATAGTGATGTTTTTTAAATGTGGGCTTTATAGCCCACAAAATATTTTTAAAATCTAAAGAAATTGCCTTTTTTAATACGGTATGTCTAATAAATCACATAAAAAGCAGTTTCAAATTTTATTTGGGAAAAAGCTAAATTCCTTAAGAGAGGAGCGTGGCTTAACACTAAGACAGTTGGCTCAGAATTGTGATTTAGATTATAGTGACATTGGCAAATATGAAAAAGGGGAAGTGAGTGTACAACTTAAAACTATTTATGAACTTGCCAAAGGATTAGGTGTGCAGCCCAAAGAACTATTCAATTTTGAGTTTGTAATACCAAAAGATTAGAAGATGCTGAAAAGCATCTTTTTATTTTTATAATATTTTTAATCACTTTAAAGATTTTAATACTTTTATGTAACTAATATTTATAAGTATTAGCTGGTACAGCAATTTAATAAAAACAGAAATGAAAGGAATAGTAAAATTTATTAATTCCAATAATGGCCTTTGCGCTATTGAATTAGAATCAAATAATTTCACCATATTTGAGGATTTTGATGAGGGCTTCGAAGTTGGCGATCAGGTCTCAGGCAATCTCGAGGATCTAGGAGGAGAAACTTTGTTTAATGTTACACAAGGTATTTCTGTTGATGGTTTTATTGAAAATATAGGCTGTAGTGAAGGTCAATTGCGTCAGCAATTAAAATTTTAGCATAGTAGATTGGTAGCTCGATTGTAAGCATTTTAATAGAGATATCACGTGAATTTTTAGATGCTTATTTGGATAGTTTAAATTTGACTTTGTGCTTTGCTTGCTTAAACCAATTATCACTTACTTGGTTGTTATCACTATTTGGTAGTGGGTCAGCAGTATTCACTTTAAATGTTGCGGGTAGATTTACACAATGACCAAAAATTAACGCATGTTGGGTTGGAATTGATGGCATCCTGCGCATGATTGTTTCAGAGACGTGAGGTGTAATTTGTCTAATGTGTGATAAATCTTCTGGATTTTGTATTCTATGTACTATAAAGTTGCTGCATTGACTTAAAACAGTTTTAGAAAGTTCACTAGGTCTTTGTGAAGATACCAATAAGAATAAACCAAATTTCCTTCCCTCTTTAGCAACACGTTCAAATATTAGGCTAGCTTTTAACAAACTGTTTTGAATATTATTACCAATATAACGATGCGCTTCTTCTAAAACTAGATTTACCGGAAATGTATTCCGCGGTTTGATTTCTTTTACAGCTTCATAAAGTATGCGTGTGATTACACATGAAATTACTTCCACAACTTCATCCTCAACTGAACTTAAATCTATGTTGATTATTTGATTCTTCTTCCATGTCTTTCTATCAGAATGAAACAGACCTAAAATTTGCCGCTTATACTTTCTAATATCGCCATCATCTTGTCTAAAAAAAGCAAAATCGGGTCTATGCATTAAACTTTTGATTCTCGTTATCATTGAAGAATTATACTCACGTATTTGATTATTTCCATGCGCTTCTTCATATAACAAAGCTAAGTCTATAACCTCTTCTAAATATTCAAATTTAAAATGATGATAGGGTTCATAAACAGGCATTTTAAAAGTATTGGATAGGAATTTTAATTCGCCGTCATCTTCCTTCTTTGAATTTAAAAATTGTATTAGTGCATTTGTTCCTTCCATTGTTCCAAAATGAACTATAAGGCAATTTCTAATTGTGAGTGGAAATGTGCCTAAAGTTCTGATAGTTAATGTCGAATGCTCACCTTGTTCGTCAGAATATGTGAAAGCAGTTTCAAGATTAATATCCTCTGTCGAGAATTTTTGCAATAGGGATGCAATTCTAGAACTATTAGCTCCGGGTCCGTTATTGCTTCTTAAAATTTGTGTGATACACGTTGCTAAAATGTGATTTTTTATTTCTCTCACATCTTCTCCAGAGGAAAATATTGGTGCTAAGCCCAACGCATTGCGCAAAATAGGAAGTTGCGTTTTTTCACTTGCTTGAAGCAGTAGTGCCCATTCTTCAATGGTTAAAAACCAATGGGGTAATTTGAAAGCTTGTACGCCTTTCTCGCGATCTTTATCGATTGATAAAAATTTTGCATTTAGGTTTTCATCTATTTTATTGATTTCAGCAAATGCCTTTTTATACTCACCATTCACGTCAAAGAAAACAAATGTACTTCCTGATGCACTATGGCTATCTAACTTGTATAAACCTTGAATAATTGAAGCTATTGTGCAAGATTTTCCGCTTCCAGTATTTCCCAAAATTGCTGCATGACCCCCGAAGAATTTATCTATGTCGATTTTAATATCGTAGTCTGGAAAAATTGTTGATTTTCCGATTGATAGAGTTTTGTAAACATTAAATTGTTGATGTTCTTCATCTATGCAATGCTCCTCACAATCATCTTCGCAGATTTTTTTTATAGTATTCTTGACATTAAAAATAGTGTCAAGTTCATGCTGTTTTATATATAATGTGTCAGTATAAAGTGGTGGATACACACTTACACCAAATTCAAATTCATATTCTGAGGATAAATTCTTTTTCAGTTTTAGTGTTCCGATTGGAAGAACTTCTAAAAACTTTCCTGAAAGAACTTTACTTAGAATTTGCTCTTTGGGATTTGTAAAGGGGACATTTAAATCTCTTTCACGAACACCTGCAACCTCTGCAATTATATAGTAATTTTGATAGGGAATAATAACATAACTATTTAATTGAGCAAAATAATTTATATCATCAAATCCATTTACATTAAAGTTTTCGATACCTGATAAAAGTTCTATTGTAAATCTATCGGAGTTAATTGCAACAACTTTACCAATAACTCTTTCCTTGTCATCCCTATTCATCGCCTTTGTTGATTAATGTTTTAATAGCTTTTTCAATAGTATCATCTATTTCATCATTAGTCATATCAGGCAGAATACTTTCTACAAAACCTTTAAAATAATGTAATTTATCACCTTCATCGGTTTCCCCTCCAATAATCCAAATTCTGGGGTCATCCAATTTTTTCAACGTGTCTATTTCAGAACTTCTTTCGGGATCACCTAATATTATTAACCTGAAAGAGGGTATGGTAAATGCTTGATAAATCAAATTATTAATATGCTCATCACTAAAGCTATATCCAAGAGTTATGAGGATATTATTGTTTCTCATTAGTTTCTTTTGAAACTCTCTAAATAAATCTGAGTAGGGGCTACCGAAACTTGCATTATACTTTAAAGGAGTTGGATGTATCATTATATTTTCCTTCTCTTTCAAATTATCATAACTAATATCTTGAATTTCCCTTATACGAAATAGTTTAGAACTTTCCTGGTCACTCACCCAGTTTACAGAACCATGAACTTTATACAAATAGAAAAAGTTATCGATCACGTTCCATTTGGACTGACTTAAATCCATTTTTTCAGAGAGGGCATAATTAAAAATAGTAGGATTAAAATATTTATGTATTCCCCCTGAAAATCCATTTACATAATGGATTCCCAATCTATCTAACGCTGTTTCAGAATACAAGTCGTAATTAGTTGTAAAAATATTTGCTTTAGGTAAATTTAAATTCCTGTATAATAGTTTACGATAGAATTTTTCGTATAATAGTTGAAGAGGTCTATCCTTACCATTATTATCTTCATTAAGTATTTTCTTTGTGATATATTCTTTAGCTTCGGAAATTATATTATTTACCATCTCCCTTTTATTTAATATATCATCGCTGCCCGATACATTATCGAGGAAAAACTTATAGCTATGAAGGACTCCTAGGAAAAACTCGATATTTTTGAAAAACTCTTTATTTTCTACATTTAATTCCATTTCTTCGGATAACCACATCTTATTTTTGGCTGATAAATTTTTTGTGAAAAACTCTTCAGCTAAATAAACCATGGTTGGAATACCTATCTCTACATTGGTAGATCTCGGCGGATCATCAGCAGAATCTTCCTGGACGATGTAAGAAGAACATCCAGAACCTAATAAAAATGACAGATTTTTACCATCTAAAATTTTATTAAATGATTCTTGAATTTTTTTCACCGCATCATCGGTCGATCCTTCTGTATTGAGAAAATCAGAATTGCCTTTGAAAAAGTAAGGTTTTTGCATGTTTAGAACATATTAGGGTATAAAAATAGTTAAAACTAACAGAATGATTCAGCATTTTTTAATATGTTGGAAACTTTACTCTTCTACATTTTCATTCTTTTCATAATATCGTGCAGAATTTATTAATCCAGTTTAAATCGGTGGAAGGTGTGCATAACCCACAGTTTCAATCTAATTTGGATTTTTATAAACTCGGATATTGATTGAAGATATTTCATATGAGATTAATCGCCGAACAATATGACCGCGAGCTGCAGATAAAGATTGCCCAGCAACATTCTTGTTTCAAAAATATGTCCTGCCTTATTATCAATTGGCAACATAGAAAGGTACCAAATCTTAACGGCACCGATAAAAGAGGAATAAGACTACTTTGATACCCAGTCAGTTGATGGTAAATTTCATGAAGTACTGAATTTACAAGTCCTCAATTTACAGTCCCGTGGCATCCAACTTATCCAATTCCTCCACAAAAAAACCCGGCGGCATCCCCGTGGTCTTCTTAAAAGCTACAACAAAATGCTGCGCGGTTTTAAAGCCTGCTTCTTCTGCCAATGCTCCATGAGTATATCGGCGCAGCAGCGGCTCGTCTTTAAGCCTCTCAACCAGGTAGTCTATCCGCAGATCATTAATGTAGTTTATAAAGCTCTTCTGCTTATGGTAGCGGACAACCTTAGAGAGATACTTCGCATTGGTACCGAAATCTTCAGCAAGTTTTTCTGTCTTAATATTCTTTTTCAGGAAGCCCTTTTTTCTTTCTAAATCCTCCAGCTTTGATAAAATGCTTTCAACAATTGAAGGATTTATAGTTAGCGTCTTTGCAGTATCCTCAGGTATTGCCTGTTGCACTTTTTTAGCAGGGTCGACAAGATCATCAAAACGCTGGCGATATATTTTTTGGAGCCTCTTGTGCCGGCGCACAAGCCAAACAATAATTATAGCAAGTATAGCTGCCAATCCTGTAACCAACCACCCGGACCACCTGCTGCGCTTCAGCTCATATTGTATTGCCTCTTTTTCGGCTAAAAGTTCTGCCGTGTCGTATTCCTTGTATATACGGTTACTAAGGTAACGGAATTCCCTTCCCAACGTGGTGTCTGCCTCCAGGAGTTTTTCAATGTAATGCAGTTCTACATCTTTTTGATCCTGTTCATGATGGTATTTTATCAGGTACTCGTATGCCCTCCGCAGTTCCGGTCTTATGAACTTTTTGACTTTTATAAGCCGCTCCACCTCCATAAAATAGCGAATCGCCCTTTCCCTCTCTGCAAGGTCCCAATATGCTTTGCCAAGATAAAAATTAGCTGTAGCCTTGCTAGCAAAATCTTCCTCTTCGCTTATGAGGGGAAGTGCATCAGCCAGATATTTTATTGACTTTGCATATTGCTTTTGTTTATAGAGATTAATACCAGTTGCCATATCAAGGTAAGGCAGCAGGCTTTTTATTTTCAGCCGAGCACTCTCCTGCAATGCCAAATGAATTGTAGCTTCGGCCTGCGTATGTTTATCAGTGTAGGCATAACATAAGCTCAGGGAGTGCATGGACTTGAGGTAGGGGACAGGTTCGCGTGCTTTAAAAAATTCAATGCATTCACGGAACAGCGAAATGGCCTCGTGATAATATCCCAAATAAAATTTTAGTTGGGCAATGCTATATTTGACTTTATGCCTCAGATATCCATCTTCCGAGGCAACCAGGTACTTATTTGCCATCAGGTAATTATCCAGGGCCAATTGGTGCTCCTTATTTTGATAATGGGCTACACCCTTGGTAAGATATGCCGAGCCAAGCAAGTCTTGGTCATTTGACCTTCTGGCAGCCGCTACCATACTGTCGGCATATATAAAGCGGATGCTTCCCTCACTCTCATGCAGCATCTCCTTATATGCAAAGACTGCTTCCGGCCAATTTTTCTCCTGCTTAGCCCTGGCGAGGTATTGCCTGAGGTAAGGCCAGACCTTCGGTGTGCTTTCATGAAGCTCTATCTGCGATAAAAGATAATCGTAGTCAGGAAAAGTTTCCGATATGTTTTGTGACCACAGGCTGAGGGTTTGAAGTATGCAAACAACTGCCCCTGCAATTCGTAATTTCATGTAAGATGCTTAATCATTTGCCTTTGAGGCAAATGCAGTTATATACAAAAAATTTTGGGAGACTACAATTATAAAAGTAGTACAAATACTGCCAAATATGCTTAAAAATACCATAAAGTTATGTTATGCAATTCCGGAATTACACAGCTACAGTACCGGAAGCACACAGGCAAACAGTTGTGAGGGAGATGTGCTACAGGTAGCTTTGTCATGAATTCAAAAACGCAGGGAATTTAAAATATTTCCTTGTTCTGCTCCCCGGGTGAATGGAACTGAATAACTGATTCAGTAACGTTTAATTTATGACATTATGAAGACACTTGCTTCAATTTGTATATTATCGGTAATACTAACCGGCTGTAGTCCTGAAGGTGCTCTAATAGAGCCTGTGGCAGATAGTCCTGCATTTAATGCTAAAAAGTCGTCAGGCCTTCCTATCAACCCCGACAACAGCAAGGATTACACAGGTGCAATTTATTACAGGCTATTAGATGCCTATTATGCATTGCCTCCAACGCCCAGAACTTTACAGCAGATTATTTCTACAGGAGAGTCGCTGGCTTTTGATGACCCGGGATTCGTTGCACTATCCGACTATAATTTCTATCAGTCACTTTCGGTTAGTGATGTGGAACCTTATATTTTTTCAGAAGATCAGGATATAGAAAGCCTACTTTCGGAAAGTTACAGCCCCAAGGCACGGAACCTTTATACGGAACTGACTTTTGAATTGTCAAAGCTTAAAAATGAAGAGGCCACGTACGAAGAGGCGACTGAATACTTAATAGGCTTTGAAAACAGTATTAGTCAGCATCCGGAAGTTTCTGATGATGAGGCGTCCGCGATTCTTGTTACAACCTCGATGCTGCGACATGCGATGTACCATGATAAAAAGCGAAAACGCAGGGACAGGGATTGGGACTGGATGACCACCAGCGTAGCCGCAACGGCCAATGCTGCGCTGGAATCTGAAGCACAGGCTATCACTGTATTTTTTGCGACAGATGTATATGAGAATTGATATCAAATCCCGGGAGTAGCTTCCGGGATTTTTTATATAAACAGCCGCAAAATGGAACAAGGGCAAGTAAATGAATTAATGGTGCGGATTATGAAGTTTCCGGCAGCATCGGCCTACGTTACCTTCCTGGTGGATGGAGAGAAATATCAATACGCCATCATTGTCGTAATGGAAGGCAGGATCGAATTTGCAAATTATGGAGATTTAATCCAAAGCACATCTACAGAAATATGTTTTGTAAAAACGGCAACCCTTATAAAGGCAATTACAAATAAGCCTGTCAAAATATTTATAGTCCAATTCAGCGAAAAATTTATACAGGACAACCTGTATGATGTACATGCCGGCACAATCTCGAAGTTGTTCAATGCTGAAATTTCAAAAGCGAAAGCTGATGTAAATACCTTTAAGGTCGTAAAGAGACTGCTGCTACTTCTCCAAAAGCACAATAATGGATTATCCTCTGCCAATTCACCAGTTATACGCAAGCTGACCTTTAATCTACTTCTTAGCTGCATCTCAGAATTAAAGGATGTCTCGATGCCGCAGGTACAACTGGCAGCTAACTATAAGGTGGTGATTTCGATAAAGTTCCTTCAGATGGTTGAAGAGTTTGCTATAAAGCAGCACGGAGTAAAGTTTTATGCCGCAAAACTTTGTACGACGCAGGGCAATTTAACCCGGATCATCAAAGAGGTAACGGGAAGGGTGCCAAAGAATATCATCGAGGAAGCGCTAGTCCAGAAAGCTAAAGCAATGCTGGACAACAATCTTCATACCATCTACAATGTGGCTGATGAACTGGGGTTTAAATCTTCTTCCGCGTTCATAAATTTCTTCAGATTCCATACAGGCCGTACCCCAAATGATTACCGCAACAGAAAATCCAGGCACTTATGAAAATCGTCCGTACATACTCGCTGGAATGGCTGGACTCACTTATCTCTGTAACGCTGAATCCTGAAAAGCCGTACAGACAGAAAATACAGCCCTCCGATATAGCATCGCTTCTTGAAAAAGTACCTGTTGAAGCCCTTCAGGTACAGTCGGAACTTACCTGCCAGGTCTTTGCCCTTAACAAGGATAGCCAGGTCCGGCACCTTATCGGAAAATATCATGGTGCATTAACGAATCTTCGCGACGCTATCAAATCCTATCAGAATAATCCCGATTTCACAGCTGAGCAACTTCAGGGGCTTGAAAAGCTACTGTTGACCAGCCTTGAAGAGCTGCTCCTGTTCGTTGAAAAACGCTTCGCTGCCTACATAACGCCTGCATTGCAAAACGTTCCTGCAGAAGTACAGCCACCTGCAAATAGTATCCAAACTGTAAACGTGGACAGGCGTAAAGTACTTTGCACCTTATCAGCTGACCAGATTGCCCTGATACTGCGTGCGGCGGACGAATCGCAAATCCTGAAGGCGCGTTCGATGAATGCGGTTTTCAAATTTATCATTCCGTATTTGTCCACCCCATATAAGGAAAACCTTTCGGCCGCAGCTGTCCGCAGCAAAGCGTACAATCCTGAGGAAGCCGACAGGGACGCTGCCGTTGAAGCGCTTCAAAGAATCATAAAGAAAATCCAGGGCTACTGAGGAACAACTTGGGGAACAACTTAAAGTTGTCCTTTTACAGTATGCGAAAGGGAGGTAATTTCGTGAGTGTAAAATGAGTCCAGCGGTTTCCTCCGCGATGATGATTGATAAATGTTGAACGAAAAAAAAGACGCTTATGTTTACAGAAATTACCTGGGCCACGTACCTTAGAATAGTTGCCGCCCTATTGTTCATTTACTACACTTTACTTATCCTGAAATTCTACTTCCCGCAAATCAGGGCTTCGCTTTCCTCTGCGGCCCCGGCGCTTGGCACGCTGAATCGCCACGATGCAGCCGCATCCCACGAAGAAAGCACAATCACTAAAGGTAGCAGCCACGTGATACCGTCAGGCTCCTTTACCGCACAGGAAATAGGCAACGATTACGACATTATTGAAGAGATCGTTGAAAGGGTCAAATCGGTGCTGAAGCATGCAGCTGATACTACGATGGAACCTTCAGAAGTTACCTCAAGCTTCACGACAATCCTTACCGATTACCCTACGCTTGCCCGCTCTACCTTCAGGCCATCAATCAATGAATTCATTGCCAGCGAAAGTGAGCAGCACGGCTACCTGACCATAACACAGGATGCAGTTGAGCATCTATGGCCCGTAAAATAAGACAGCGGAGGCTTTTTTCCCTGTTCATCCCGCAGCAGCGAGAAGATGGTGACAGAAAGAGGGGACGGCAACAGTGGGAGCCTCCGTTTATTTTTCCACTTAAATATTTAGCACATGAAAACTATTGTAAGCAAAGCAATGTGTATAGGCGCTATTGTCCTTGTGATGGCATTGCCATGGGCAGCCACAGCGCAGGATGGCCTGGCAGGCATCAATGAAGCCAACCAGCAGGTACGAAGCTATTTTGACGCGGGGACCGACCTTATGTATGCGGTCGGGGCGATACTTGGCCTGATAGGCGCGGTAAAGGTGTACCAAAAATGGAATGCCGGGGATCCCGATACAGGTAAGGTAGCCGCCGCATGGTTCGGCAGCTGCGTCTTCCTGGTAGTGGTGGCCACGGTCATCCAGTCCTTTTTTGGCATCTGACCATGGCAACGGTCTACAAGGTTAATAAGGGGATTAACCAAAGCATCGAATTCAAAGGGCTGAAGGCACAGTACATCTGGTATCTCGGCGGGGGCATCATCCTTCTCCTGATACTGTTTGCCGGACTGTTCATCATTGGCTTACCCTCGTTTCTGTGTGTGGGGCTGATCGGGGTATTGGGAACATTATTAGTGGTCAAGACCTACAGCCTTAGCCGGAAATATGGCGAATACGGCATGATGAAAGCGCTTGCCAGGCGGAACTTGCCAAAGCACGTGAAGTGCTACAGCAGGAGGGCATTTATGAAAAGTAAATAGCATGATATGGAAAAGAAATTACACACGATACTACCGATACTGGACGTGCAGCAGGGAATCATAGTTTCGCGCCAGGGTGATGCAACGCTTGCCTTTGCATTGGAACTGCCCGAGATTTTCACGCTTTCCGATACGGAATATGAATCGTTCCACCATGCGTGGCTGAAAGCCATCCGGGTGCTGCCAAAGCATACGGTACTGCATAAGCAGGACTGGTTCATCCAAAAAGGGCACCGCCCTGCTGTACATGAAGGTGGCACCAGTTTCCTTGACCGGAGCAGTGACCTGTTCTTTAATGAGCGGCCCTTCCTGGACCATAGCTGTTACCTGTTCCTGACCAAAAAGCCTAGCGGGCGTAAAAATTCGAACTCACTATTCTCCACACTGTCCAGGCCAACACTTTTGCATAAGGATACCCTCAGCGCCCAGGGCCTGCAGGATTTCAGGGATTCCGCGGGGCAGTTCCGAAGGATATTGGAAGACAGCGGATTCATCAAAGCGCTGCCGCTATCGGACAGCGATATTTATAGTGAGGATAAAAAGGCAGGCTTGCTGGAGCGCTACTGCTGCCTTAGCGAGAATAAGGAGGAACTTATATTTGGCGACTTATCATTTGATGATGCGCTGCTGATCAATGGCAAGTACGCACAGCTTTATACATTGGCCGATGCGGCAGACCTTCCAGCCCTATGCGGCCCGCGCATTACTTACGACCGCTATTCTACCGACCGTACCAGTTTCAGCGTTGGCTTTGGCTCACCTTTAGGACAGCTCCTTTCGTGTAACCACATTTACAGCCAGTACATTTTTATCGATGATGCGGCTAAGACATTGCAGCGCATGGAAAGCAAGCGCCTGCGCCTGCAATCCCTGTCAGCCTATAGCAGGGAAAACCTTATAGCGCGTGATGCAACCAATGACTTCCTTAATGAGGCGATCAGCAGGCAGCGCCTTCCGGTAAAAGGGCATTTTAACCTGCTCGTTTGGTCTGACCGCAAAGAAGACCTGAATGACCTTAAGAATAAGGTGTCCTCAGCCTTAGCACAAATGGATGCTACCGCTAAGCTGGAGACGGTCGGGGCACCGCAGATCTATTGGGCCGGAATACCGGGCAATGCCGCGGACTTTCCGATGAATGACACTTTCGACAGCTTCGCTGAGCAGGCCTCCTGTTTCCTCAATTTGGAAACCGGCTACCGCTCGTCGCTTAGCCCCATGGGAATAAGGCTTGGGGACAGGCTGACCGGGAAGCCCGTCCATGTGGATATTAGTGACGAGCCTATGAAGACTGGGATAATTACCAACCGTAACAAGTTCATCCTCGGCCCCTCGGGCAGCGGCAAGTCGTTTTTCACCAACCACATGGTACGCAGCTACTATGAGCAGGGGACCCATGTCGTGCTTGTGGATGTGGGGCATAGCTATAAAGGGCTATGTGATATGGTAAATGGCTATTACTTTACTTATGAAGAGCAAAACCCCATCCGCTTTAACCCTTTCTACATCGGCGAAGGTGATAGGCTGGATACGGAAAAGAAGGAAAGCATCAAGACATTGCTGCTCGCGCTTTGGAAAAAAGACAACGAGACATTCGGCCGCAGCGAATATGTTGCACTCTCCAATGCATTGCAGGGCTATTACGATAAGTTAGGCAAGGATGACAGCCTGTTCCCTTGTTTCAACACCTTTTATGACTTCCTGAAAAATGATTTTATAAAGGTGCTTGAAGGGGATAATGTGAAAGAGAAAGATTTTGATATCAGCAATTTCCTGTATGTACTACGGCCTTATTATGAAGGCGGTGAATTTGACTACCTGCTCAATGCTACGGAGAACCTCGAGCTGCTTCAGGAACGCTTTATCGTTTTTGAACTGGACAACATCAAGGACCACCCAATCCTGTTCCCGGTAGTCACGATAATCATTATGGAGGTATTCATCAGCAAGATGCGGAAGCTAAAAGGGATACGTAAGATGATCCTGATTGAGGAAGCCTGGAAAGCCATTGCCAAAGAGGGAATGGCCGAATACATCAAGTACCTCTTCAAGACCGTACGTAAATTCTTTGGTGAGGCGATAGTGGTAACGCAGGAGATCGAAGACATCATCTCTTCACCTGTAGTCAAGCAGGCCATCATCAACAACAGCGATTGCAAGATCATGCTGGACCAAAGGAAGTACCAGAACAAATTTGACCAGATACAGGAACTCCTTGGGCTTACCGATAAAGAAAAAGCGATGGTGCTATCGGTCAATAAAGCGAATGATCCGGATAAAAATTATAAAGAAGTGTTTATCTCCCTCGGGGGCGTATTATCCAAGGTATACCGCACAGAAGTATCGTTGGAAGAATACCTCGCCTACACAACGGAAGAGAGTGAGAAGGTAAAAGTCCAGGAGTATGCTGCCCGCTATGGTGGCGATATCAGGAAAGGCATCGCAGCCCTGGCTCAGGATATCAGAGAAAAGAAATGATAAAAGGACATTATGAAACTACACTTATCAATAGTATTAGCATGTTTCCTGCTATGCTCCAGCGTAGAGGCCAAACCTGTTGCAGCAGCCCCGCCAATAATCGGGCTTATAAAAGAAGCGGTAAAGAAAGTCATTAAAGCGATTGACCTTAAAATACAGAAGCTGCAGAATAAGACGATCCAACTGCAAAATGTGCAGAAGCAGATTGAGAATACCCTATCGAAACTCAAGCTTAATGAAATTTCAGACTGGGCGCAAAAGCAGAAAGACCTCTACAGCCAGTACTATAATGAACTGAAGGAAGTCAAGGCAATCGTCAGCCAGTACCAGCGCATAAGGGACATTACCACCAAGCAGGCCCGCCTGCTCTCCGACTACCAGCGCTCATGGGGGTTGTTGCGCCAAGATGACCATTTCACGGATGACGAACTCAACTATATGGAAAAGGTATATAAAGGTATCCTTGATGACAGCCTTGAAAATATGGAACACATCTTTATGATCGTTGAATCGTTCTCAACCAGCATGAGTGATGCGGAGCGTCTGGAACTCATCAATAAGGCTGCTGATCGCATCGACCGGAATTATGATGACCTGAAAACATTCAACCACCAGAATGTGGTGCTTTCGCTCCAGAGGGCGAAAGGGAGCAAGGAAGTGGAGCAGATGAGGCGATTGTACGGAATCGGTAACTAAATCAAAATCCCATGAAAAAGTTATTTATCGCCATAGCATTAGTTATAAGCTATTCGCTATGTGCACAGGCAAAGCAGGACAGGGTGATGCTGCAACAGATCATTATGCTTAAGACCTATGGCGGCTATCTGAAAAAGGGCTATACCATCGCAAAAGACGGGCTATCCTTCATCGGCAGGATGAAGAGCGGGGAGCTGAACCTTCACACCGTGTTTTTTGACGGCCTGCAACTAGTAAATCCAAGGCTGAAGGACTATGAGAATGTCTATACTACAATATGGCTTGGCACCCAAATTCTTGAGGTCAAGACGAATGTAGAGCAGCAGCTTGCTGATGACCTGTTTTACGCCGATGAAAAAGAGTATATCCGCCGGGTCTTTATACGGGTTGCCGAACAAGCCGAAAGTGACCTTGAAACCCTCTATGACGTAGTAACGGATAATGCCATAGTAGCTGATGATGCCCAGCGGATAGAAAGGATCGATGCCCTCAAAGCTGAAATGGAAGCCCGGTATATCTTCACACGCAGTTTTGCGGATGAGGCCTTAGGTCTGATCGCTGCACGGAAAAGGGAGCAATCGGAAGTTAAGGCATCGCGCCAATTGTATAACCTAAACGCTGCCCCATGAGAACCAAAACCTACCTGATGCTGTTCGTCTTTCTTATGGCATCCATTCCGAGAGCCAATGCCCAGGCGCAGGAACTGAAGCAGCTCGCCTTAAACATCGAAAAGCTCAGCCAGTTCCGGGCTATCCTGCGCGATATGAAGAAGGGCTACGAAATCCTGACCGAAGGTTATAATACGGTTAAGGACCTTACCGAAGGCAATTTCAACCTGCACAAGACCTTTCTTGATAAATTATTGCAGGTAAGCCCGGCAGTTCGAAATTACAAGCGTGTAGCAGATATCATTGAGTACCAGATTAATTTGGTGCAGGAATACGGGAGGCATAAGAACCGCCTCACATCCAGTGGCCTGTTCAACAATAATGAACTTGCCTACTTCAACAACGTTTACGATAAGCTTGTTGACGACAGCCTGAAAGACATTGACGAGCTGACCAATGTCCTGACTGCCGGAAAGCTGCGCATGTCGGATGAGGAGCGGCTTGAAGCGATTGACAGGATTTATGTATCCATGCAGGAAAAGCTGCTTTTCCTGCGGGACTTCAATTCGGACACCACAGTTCTCGCTATACAGCGTGCCAGGGAAACCCGCGATGTGGAGGCTATACGCCTATTGACAGGTACGAATCCTTAAATATTTCAATCATGAAAAAAATCAACAAAAAGGCTGTATGCTTTACAGCCCTGGGATTATTGTTGCCTGCCATGGCCTATTGCCAGTCGCTCGCCGATGAGATGAGCAGCCTGCACGTCCTTTTGGAGCAGCTCTATGATGAAATGATACCGCTTTGCAGCAACCTTATCGGGGTGTCGCAGGGTATTGCAGGGTTTGCTGCCCTGTGGTATATCGCTTCGCGCGTTTGGCGGCATCTTGCCAATGCGGAGCCGATAGATTTCTATCCCCTGTTCCGGCCATTTGTCATCGGGTTCTGCATCATGCTGTTTCCCTTAGTGCTTGCCATGATCAACGGCATCATGAAGCCAACGGTCACCGCTACGGGCGCGATGGTCGAGAATTCCAACCGTGCCATTGAGGAATTACTTAGACAAAAAGAGGAGGCGATTAAAACCACCGATGCCTGGCAAATGTATGTTGGGGAAGACGGCAGCGGCGACCGGGAAGAGTGGTATAAATATACACACGATGGCGCGGAGGCGTCTGATGAAGGGCTGATCGAAAGTATCGGGAACGATATAAAATTCGCGATGGCTAAAGCCTCGTACAATTTCCGCAATTCCGTAAAGGAATGGATGAGTGAGGTACTTCGGGTACTCTTTGAGGCAGCTTCGCTTTGCATTGATACCCTGCGCACCTTCCAACTCGTGGTGCTCGCTATACTTGGGCCGCTGGTTTTTGGGCTTGCCGTGTTTGACGGCTTCCAGCACACCCTTACGGTATGGCTGGCACGGTATATCAACATTTTCTTATGGCTGCCTGTAGCGAATATCTTCGGCAGCATCATAGGAAAGATCCAGGAAAAAATGCTGGCGATGGACATCGCACAGGTCAACGAGCATGGCGACACTTTCTTCAGCAGGACGGACATGGCTTACCTGGTCTTTATGATCATCGGCATCGTAGGCTACTTCACGGTACCCTCCGTCGCCAACTATATTGTCCATGCAGGCGGTGGGGGCGCTCTGGGACAGAGAGTCACCAACCTGTTCAGCACCACATCGACAACTGCGACTGCTTCTTCCATTTCCGGTGCAGGGATGGTCGCCGATTCCTACGGTGATATGGCACGCCAAATTTCCGGAAGCCTTTCCGGTTCAGCCAATTCATCACAGTACTTCGACGATAAGGATAGCCATATGAAAGATAAATTAAAAGGTAAAAGTTAAGCCATGTTCAGAAAATTAGACAATATCGACACCGCTTTCCGGCACGTAAGGACCTTTACGTTGGTGGTAGTGCTGGCCAGTACCCTGATCAGCGGTTTTGCACTATACAAAAGCTTTACTACAGTCAACCGGATGCAGGACAAGATCTATGTGCTTGCCAATGGGAAAGCTATTGAAGCTTATGCATCCGACCGCAGGGATAACATCCAGGTTGAGGGAAGGGACCATGTGAGGAACTTCCATCATTATTTCTTTACGCTCGACCCCGATGATAAGGTAATCCGCCAAAATATTACCAAAGCGCTATACCTCGCCGATAATTCTGCCAAAGGCGTGTATGATGACCTAAAAGAAAACGGCTATTACGCAGGTATCATCTCCGGCAATATCAGCCAGGCGATCACGATTGACAGTATCCAGGTGGATATAGGGAGTTACCCTTATCGCTTCCGCTGTCAGGCCACCCAGCAAATCATCCGGCCGACAAGTGTCGTTACAAGAAGCTTAATCACTGAAGGGAGCCTCAGGAATGTTTCACGAAGCGATAACAATCCCCATGGATTCCTTATTGAGCGCTGGCGCACCATTGACAACCGTGACCTGAGCACCGAAAACAGGAACTGATATGGAAAAGAAAAAGACAACACCGCCACCGGTTCTTGACAACTACCTTCGACTCATATACCTGAAGGCAAAAGCCAGATGGGCTGAATGGATGGACAGGAACTCAACACGGCTGGGCGCAGGGAAAATAAAGATTCTCTTTATCGTTGTAACCACCCTTTTTGGGACCTTGTGCTTACTGTTAATCTTCTCGGGCGGGCAGCTGTTCTTTACCAAGCCCAGCATACGGCCGGATATCATCCAAACGATAAGGGCGCCCTCCGCAGCGACTACTACAGCATCTCCCTCAGATACCCTGGCGATGAAGCAAATAAGGGCATTCCATAGCTATATGGAAAATCTTTCGGTGACCAAAGGCGGAAGGAAAACAAGGGACAGCATTTTGGAAGCAAGGCCGGGACTGCTGGACAGCATCAGGATTTTAGAATCAATGTATAACTATAATAAAGATGAATAGTATGAAAAGTAATTCACCAAGACAGAAGGGACGCGGCAGGAAATTCCTGCTGCTGCTTCCGCTCTTTATTTTACCGTTCGTAACGCTGCTGTTCTGGGCTATGGGTGGCAGTAGCGCCAGCCCATCCGGGGCTGTGAATAAAAAAGGGTTTAACCTAAAGTTGCCCTCTGCCCAATTCAAGGAAGATAAGGCGATGGATAAGCTTAACTATTACGACCAGGCGGCAATTGACTCCACCAAACTGGATGAACTCCGCAAGAAAGACCCAAATTACAGGTTTGCAGCCGTAGATTCTTCCAATACAGGTAAAGTTGCAGGCAACGGCTTAAGGATGGACAATTACCAGAGCCCACAGGAAGAAAAAGTGTATGAGAAGCTGGCAGCATTGCAACGCACGATAAGCCAGCCTTCCCCATCGCCGGTATCATCCTCAAATCCTAGCCCCACTGCACCACAATCAGCCCCTTCCGCTTATGAGACAGAACTTAAGCGGATGCTGCAGTCCATGGACAGCCCATCCCAACCGGACCCGGAGATGGAACAGATCAGCGGGATGCTTGAAAACATCCTGAATTTGCAGTATCCTGAACGAATGGAGCAAAAGCTGAAGGAAGAATCAGCAAGGAACAGGGGCCGCATCTACGGTGTTGCATTGCAGCAGGAACAGGAAATCATAGGGTCGATGGCTAATCCCGAGACTGCCGATACAGGATTATTTGGAATCAAGGTCCGCCACAATGGATTCTACGGGCTCGATACACCTGCAGCCGCTTCACAGGACAATGCTGTACAGGCAATAGTTGCGGAAAACCAGACAGTGGTCAATGGCGCTACAGTTAAGATGGCGCTTGCACAGGATATTTATATAAATGGAAGCAAGATTCCTAAAAACACTTACGTATACGGTACCGCTTCCCTAAAGGGTGAGCGATTGGCAATCGAGATCACCACCATTAGGCACGGAAATTCAATCTATCCCGTAGAACTTGCTGTATTTGACCTGGACGGTTTAGGCGGAATTTACATACCGGGTGCTATCAACAGGGACGTTACCAAAGCTTCGGCTGACCGCTCGATGCAGACGCTGGGAGTGACCACCCTTAGCGATTCATGGGGAGCCCAGGCGGCAGGTGCCGGAATTGAAGCGGCTAAGGGCCTGTTCAGCAAAAAGGTCAAGCTTATAAAGGTAAACTTGAAAGCAGGGTACGCAATCTTGCTTAAAGACGAAAAACAAAAAGACAACTAAATATTACTATTATGAAAATGCTACAATCAATTATTGTTTTGCTGCTGGGCTTCTCATGGCCGTTGGCAGCACAGGATGGGAGTTACGACCTGCCGGTCACCAGCTCGCTGGCCATTTCCGATGTGCATACCACAAGTTTGCTGTTTCCTTATCCCATCGTAAGCGTGGACCGCGGCAGCCAGGATATTTTGGCACAGAAGCCAAAGGGAATCGAGAACATCCTCCAGATCAAGGCGGCGCAGCAGGATTTTACAGCGTCAAACCTAACTGTTGTAACCAGTGATGGGAAACTCTACAATTTCCTGATCGCTTACGAACCGGAACCTTTTTCTTATGCCTATGATTTTTCAGCAGCTAAAGCAAAAGGAAGTGCTATTACTACCGATTACAATAGTGAACAGATTAATGCCCTGGCATCGAAGGCATATCATGACAGAAGCCGCATTGCCATTTCCGAAGAAGCGTATGATATTACCCTCTCAGTTACGGGCATTTTCATCGCAGAAGATTATATCTTCTACAGGATATCGCTTAAAAACGAGACGGCTATCAGCTATGATATCGACCTACTACGATTTTTTGTCAGGGATCAAAAAAGAAGCCGTCGTACCGCTTCTCAGGAAGTGGAGTTGACACCGATCTCCATTTGGCAATCGGTCCTAAAAGTACCCGCCCAAAGCCTAAAAAGCTTCGTAGTAGTGCTTCCAAAGTTCACTATTCCCAACAAGAAGAACCTGTACCTGCAACTGACCGAGCGCTCAGGCGGGAGGCACCTGCAGATGAAAATCAAGAACACAAAGGCCGGCAAGGTAATACCACTGCCGACTATCAAGCAATAACTAAAAACCAGAAATTATGAACGAGAAAAATTTTGATTACCTGAAAGACCAGGTGAAATACACAGGATTTGGAGAAGCCCTTGAAGGCGATCTAAGACAAAATATTGAACAGCAACAGCCAACCTTCAGCCTGAAGCATGATACTTTCTACGGCGATGACAGGGTGTCAGCGGAACTGAACTTCAAAAAGTCAGAGCAGACAGACATGTATTTTTTCAACTCCTATAACGTCAGTTTACAGAAAGAAGGCAGGCCGGAAACCCTGGACCAAACGTTTTATATAAACAGGGGCAATAACATTACCCTTAAGGAAGCGTACAACCTGATGGAAGGGCGTGCTGTCAATAAGGACCTGACTTCAAAGGAGGGTGAAGTGTATAATTCTTGGTTGCAGCTCGACTTCAAAGATGCCGACGCCAATGGCAGCTTCAAGATTAACCATTATCACGAAAATTATGGTTATGATCTGGAGGCAACTTTAGCCAAGCATCCTATTAAGGAACTTCAGAATGGGTCGCATAAGGAGGACCTGATGAACTCGCTGAAAAAAGGTAACCTCCAATCCGCTACTTTTATAAAGGACGGTCAGGAAGTCAAGCAATATATTGAGGCAAATCCCCAGTTCAAGACGCTCACTATCTATGATGTCCAGCAAAAGAGGGTTGATACAAGGCAAAGCAATGTCCAACAGCTATCCCAAGAGGAAGGAAAAGGACAAAAGGAATCGCAAAAGGTGAAGGCAGGTGACGCAGATGACGACGCTCCGGGTGAGGAGAAGCAGAAAAAGCAGCGCCGTAAATCCAGAAGCGTGTAACCATGAGTGTGCTTGAGCCCCTTACGGTTTTCTTCGAGAGGACCCGAAACGACCAGCGTATCAGCAATACGCATATCGGAGTATTCGCAGCGTTATTGCAGTACAGGCTGGAAAGGGGCTTTTGTAACCCAATAGATACAAATAGCCTTGAGATTATGGCCATTGCAAAAATCTCTGCGCTAAAGACCTATTACCGCTGTTTAAAGGACATGAGTGACTACGGATACCTCCGCTATGTACCATCCAAGAAAAAGAACAGGGCCAGCAAGATTTATTTTTCGGACTGACGTACCACTATAAAATTCATTTCTATGGAAGAGGGTGTGACAAAAGAGGATTTGCGGCAATTTGGCCTGCTTCTTATCGGCACGATCAGCAAAATGATAAAAGTTGGAAGCGAAAATGAGAAGGATACCGTGCATCCGGAATGGCTCAAAAGCCGCGTGGTAAGGAAACTTCTTGACATATCCCCCGGGTCTTTGCAGAATCTCAGGATTACCGGAAAGATACGATTTAAGAAGGTTCTTGGCTCTTACTATTACAACCGCTCCGATTTGATGCATTTGTTTAACGATGATCAAAGTCCTAATGCAACTAAGTGAAATCACATATTATTTAAGAGCAATTGAGCAGGACAGCAGGCTCAATGTGTGGCACACCGCCATCCTCATAGCGATTATGACAATGGCAATTAAGCAAGGACGATCACAAGGTATAGCAGTCAGCAGAAGCAGAATTATGGCGACGTCCCATGTTAATACTTTACCTACCTATCATAAATATCTTAAAGAGCTACAAGTATTAGGATACATCCAATACAGACCCTCCTACCATCCAGGAATAAAAAGTGAGATAGATATATTAGTACAGATGTAAATTTATTAAGGCTATATTTTGGATTTTTGATGTTAGATATATTCCAGCTAAAAATCAGATACTAAGGATTTAATTTAAGAATTAGGTCAATTCCGCTAGGTGCCCTTGGCAACACATAAAAACAGGTATTTTTACTTGCTGTGGTTTCTACCAAAACTATTATATTCCGCAACGGAAATTAGAGGCATATCAAATTTTGGCTTTTATGAATGTTAATGATTATTTAATATATTTATGCTTCCTGCAAATGCCTTGATTTTATGAAGCAGTCGCTAAAAGATCTTATTAAAAACACTGTAGTTCTTGAGTGCAATTTGCCTTGCGATCTTCGGAAACTTGCGCGTTCACCGCTGTCTACTAAAGAAGATAATTGTTTCAAAATTATTGACCCTGCCAATCTGTCCCGTCTAATCTACAATAATATCATTAACTATGCTTATGATGTTTTCGAAATGCTGTACGATGAGCAGGTGCTTTTGCAACGCGCATTGTATTCAAGAATCCGTTACAATTCCAACGCATCGAATACCGCTAAACTGAGTTATGGGTTCTATGGGGAAGTACTGTTACACGCACTTTTACATGTGATTTATAGGGTGCCACCAATGATTGCAAAGGGGCATTTCTTTATTGCAGGAAATGGAGAATCTAAGGGATATGATGCTTATCATCTTATTGAGGCTAATAATAAGATTCATTTATGGTTCGGTGAAGCTAAGTTTAGAGAGCAATCAGCTTCGTGCATTAAAACAGCTTTAGAAAACCTGGACTCAAAGGTGCTGACTGATAAGTATTTTATTGAAAATAATTTTATACCAATTTTTGACGAGATGTCCAAAAGTACAGCGTATGACGGAACGCTTCAAGGAAGCAAATTATTAGAAATAAAAAAACAATGGGTAGAAAAGGGTTGTATTACTATTGATGACTTTAAAGTAAATAACATCGGTCTTGTGTACCCTATTATGATAGCATTTAATCAAAGTTCCGGCGGCTACGAAAAAAGTATTTCAAATTGCCTCGACTACATCAGCAAAAATTACAGCCAGCTGCAATTCGATGGTCTTTCCTTAGAGCGAACTATCTTTTTTATTTTCATTCCGATGGCGGATGTAAAACTGGTTAAAAATACAGTAATCCAATGGATAGAATCCAAAGAACAATTGATGTAGCGAGAGCGCTGAACGGCTATAATGCTGGTAGCGTCCCCGACTATCACCTTATACAAAAGGTCTGTACTTATTTTGACTATATTAAGGACAAGGCACTCTCTGAGCCAGACAAAACCTTTTTGCTTTTTTTGGCGAATAAAGCAGGCATACCCCATTACTACGACATGCTGTCAAATACTCAAACACAGGACAGCCTATATTTTGAGGACCATGACTTGGGACTAATCACTTTTTCATCACTTTTACACGAGACTTCGCTTCATACTGATGAAAAGAATAAGCTGCACCGGTTTCAAAAAGAGATCTTGCAGTTATTTGTTCCGGGAAAACTGAACCGTTATTTTCTTTCGGCATCGACTTCTTTTGGTAAAACCCATCTTACATACGAGGTAATAAAAAAGATGAAATATCAAAACGTAATTCTGATATTCCCTACAGTTGCCTTGCTTACAGAGAATCTTGCTCGGCTAAAGGAGAAAGAGACCTACAGCTATTTTTCTGAACATAGCTATGCAATCCACACCCTTAGTGATGGAAGGGAAGAATACGGGCCACGGAATATTTTTATTTTTACTCCTGAACGTTATTTGTCCTTTCTCGATAAGAGGGGCGGAAGCCTGTCGATAGATTTTGTATTTGTGGACGAGGTATATAAGATTGACAATGAGTACATGGATAACGATGAGGAAGAGGTAAAGGAACACGACCGTGATCTCGCGTACAGGATGGCAATTTATTACGCCCTAATAAATAAAGATGTTGATTTAATGCTGGCAGGGCCTTACATTTCTTTCTATAAAGAATCAAATCCGGATTATAATGCTTCTTTCGACCTGTTCCTCTCGCATTACAATATTTCCCTAATCAATAAGAACAACTATGAAATTGTAAATAAGTCATATGCGGTTGTAAAGGGACGGAAAATGCAAGAAATTGACAGCATAAAAATTGATTTCACTGAGAATGGCGTTACCGTGACCACAAAACATGGCAGACTGCGAATTATACTGACTAGCTTCTTTAAGTACAAACCCTTAGAAGAACAGAAAACGATTGTATACTGCAGCACTAAAGTTTCGGTTGAAAATTACGCTAACCAAATTGTCGGTTGGCATCTCTTACAAAAGCCAAAAGATGAAGCTTTTGATCTTTTCATCGACCATCTGGAGCGTACTTATCATACTGATTGGTGTGTAATCCAAGCTTTAAAAGGTGGAGTTGGTATTCACCATGGCGTAGTGCCAAAATATATACAAAAAGAAATTGTAAAACTTTTCAACATCAAAGGTGGTGTCACGGTCCTAGTATGTACCACTACTATAACTGAGGGGGTAAATACCTCTGCGAAAAATCTAATCGCTTTATTTGACATGAAAGGGAGCAAACCATTAAAGGCATTTGATGCCAAAAATATTGCAGGAAGGGCCGGTAGGTTTATGAAACATTATCAGGGCAGTGTTATTACAATTAAGAATAACTTCGATAAAGTGATTTCTAATGATGACGGGGGTATCCGTCATAAGAATTTTGACGTAACCCTCCCCAAGCAAGGTGCTGACCTTGATATGACAAATGATGACTATTTGGGAGAGACAGGCATGGATAAAAGAAACTATATTGATCAAATGCAGGCAGACCGGGGTATTCCTCAAGAAGTGCTGCAGCTGTTTAAGACAATAAGCAGAGAAGACAAAATTATTGTTTACGACCGTATTCTCAAACTCGACAGCACTGCGCTGAACAGGGTCGCCTATCTCTTAGAAAAGACAATTCAGAACCAAATTGATTTTGAGGGTTTCCAAGTTGTATTGGATGTTATTAGCCCTATAGTTAAAGACAAAAACTTCATTTTTCTGCTTGGTAAGAGTATGGCAATGGGCGATGATGGGCAGCCTGTTGAGCGGGAATATAGCAGAATTACCTATTATTTGTATTACTACCTCCGAGATGGTTTTGACGGCCTTTTTAATTTCCGGGTTAATACGCTAAAAGAAGATATTGATAAAGCAATGCGTAAAGCGTCTGAGCTCGTGTATAATACCTTTAAATATCAATTGGTAAAATACCTAGGGGTTTTCAATACAATGTATAAGTACCGCATGTCAGTTGTGACCGCGAAAGAACTTGATGATGTCCCTGGGCTTGACCGCCTTTTAACGAAACTGGAATACAATGCATTTTCTGACCAGGCAAAGATCGCCAGCGATTATGGAGTGCCGCAGCGTATTATTGACTATTACGATGCAAAATCAGAAGGGGGTAAAAACAAGATACTGAATTCATTCGATCCATTCGAGAAGCATGTGTTTGATACAACCCGCAGGTTATTTGAATAAGAATTTTTTAACCGCTAAGTTACCGCTGTGACAGTAATAGATTTTAACACATGAAGATAAAATTTCAGGATTGGATTGAATCCAATCAATTTTCGGAAGATGCTGAGCACTTATTTCAAAGCTCGGTCATCTGTTATAAAAGCGGCACCTATACGGCTTCGCTCTTGATGGCTTATCTTGGATTTCTGGTTGTGCTGAAAGAACGTCTTTTGAAAGCAACAAAGCCGACGCTATTTCCCCAGCATACATGGGAAAATATGATTAGGGACCTTCGAAATGAGAACCTGTGGGAAGAAGTTCTGACTAAGGCACTAAACAGGCAAGAAATACGTAACAGTGCGAAGGTTAGGATTCAGGATCCAATTTTTGTTATTCACCAAAATGTAAGGGAACAAATAACATATTGGCGGGGACGACGCAATGATTGCGCACATTATCGAGACAATGTTATTCGGGAATCCCATGTGGAATCATTTTGGAGTTTTTTAGAAGGTAATTTGTGGAAAATTACTGTTGAAGGCGGCAAGGCAACTCTCATCAACAAATTTATCAGACATTATGATATCAGGTACACACCTGCGGGCGCTGATGTCATGCCATTAATATGCGAAATTAAGCATGCAGTGGAAAAAACCGAGATGCATGATTTTTGGCAAGGTTTATTTGATATTACAAATAATTTGTTTGATTATGAACTTGAGGTGGCGCTGATCAAAAAAACTATATCCCTAAATGATTCTGAACTGATCACATCTTTATTTAGTTACATTGCTTTGCATGAAAAATTAATGTATGGCTGTATCAATCAGTGCCCTTCGCTGCTACACTACATGAATTGGGATAAACAGGAGATTAGGAATTTTTGGAAATCAAAGCTTGGTTCATTACGTAATGTGATATCGGTATTTGCTACTATGTTGCGGAATAATCTAATTCCTGATGAAGAACTTGAAGATGCTATGGAGCACATTGCCCAGACTCTTAAATATACAGATGATCCTGATGATCATTTGATTTTAAAAAGTAAAGGTTTTGGGGAATATCTTTATCATATACTGTTTGTCCAAAATAGTAAAAAACATTATCAATATTGGAAATTTATGAATAATAATTATCCCCTGTTTGTCCAATATTTAAAATTGTATCCTCTTAAAGAAGAGGTTGTTTTAATATTATGTGAAGAGTTTTCTAAATCTAGCTGGACCCCTGATTTTTTAATTGATGCCGTTAAAAGATTGTTTGATACAGAACGTAGTAAGCAGCAGGAATTTAACAACAAGGTGATATCACTCGGAATCACGTTACCTGCAAATATTTCGTAACCTACTGCCCTGTACGCTATCAATTATTTTCTTATCCAACTATATATGTGTCTGGGAATTTTTCGACATTCTGAATTTTTTCTTATCATTTTTTGATGATGTAAATTTACGGTTTTATATATTTTTTGAATTTGTGGCAAAATTGTGGCACAACTAATTGGCTAAATACATATACATCTGTATATCTGGAAAGTAATTTTGAAAGTTCGACTCTGTTCCCCTCCAAACTACAAGGGTTAATTGTTTTTACTCCTCGGCGAGTACTATAGTAAAGATGATAGCGGTGATTTTTTTATTTTAAGCCGCAATTTTGCGGCGCTTACAGAAGATTAACGCCGCAAAAATTGCACGTGCGGTAATAAAATATTATTTTTACCGCAAATATGCGGCGATTATGTATATACATGAAAGAAATAGCTGGCCCCAATTTACGTGGGATGCTGAGGCAATAAGCGCCCGGCTCGGAACGATAAGACACCGTCAGGGACGGATACTGGGTCAAATGGAAGGCCTAGGCTTTAAGATACGCGAAGAAACCATGCTCAGAGCCTTAACCCTTGACGTGGTTAAGTCAAGCGAGATTGAAGGTGAGCTGCTCAATCCTGAGCAAGTACGCTCCTCAATAGCCCGTCGGCTAGGAATTGAAATTGCGGGAACTGTTCTCGCAGAACGCAGCGTGGAGGGTGTCGTCGAAATGATGCTTGATGCAACACAGCATTATGATAAACCCCTAACGGTCGAAAGAATCTTCGGTTGGCACGCTGCCTTATTTCCGACTGGGCGGAGCGGCATGTATAAGATAAAGGTTGCCGACTGGCGCGATGGTGGCATGCAGGTTACTTCAGGGGCAATGGGCCGCGAAACGGTTCACTTTGAGGCGCCTAAAGCGGATAAAGTGCCGCAGGAAATGCAAATATTCCTGAAGTGGCTGGAAGACGGGCATAATCTTGATGACGTGCTGAAGGCTGCCATAGCGCACCTGTGGTTTGTGACTATCCACCCCTTTGACGACGGTAATGGCAGGATAGCTCGAGCAATTGCTGATCTGCAGCTGGCGCGTGCCGACCAAAGCCAACAGCGGTTTTACTCGATGTCTGCACAAATCCAGGCGGAGCGCAAAATATACTACGACATTCTGGAAAGTACTCAAAGGGGAGACCTTGATGTCACCCAATGGCTCGAATGGTTTTTAGACTGCCTCATGCGGTCAATGGACCAGACCGATGAAATTATTGAAAGAACTCTTTTACGCGCCAGATTCTGGGAAATCAATAGTGATACCGAGTTCAACGGACGGCAGCAAAAAATACTGGGTATGTTGCTCGATGACTTTTTTGGAAAGCTGCATGCTGCCAAGTATGCTACAATTACAAAGACCTCAACTGATACCGCCCTTAGGGACTTACAGGACCTTGTTAAAAAAGGAGTACTGGAGCAGGAGGGTAGCGGCAGGGGTACTACCTATCGCCTGAAGTAGACCGGCAGTAGTACAATTCTAAACTGTATGCAAAAAATAAACAATGCGGTATGCAGGAAATGAGTTCGACTACTGGCCTCTCCCATGATAAGTAGTTTTTAAACGCAATAATTGCAAATAGGATGCAGCGGCGTGTTGTTGTATACTTATTTCGTGTACGAGGCATCCCCGACATTAATTATAGGCAACACTTGAAAGAATCCAAATATTTTATAGATATCTTCCAAAATTGTATAAATGTTTACTGGATGTATAAGCTATCTTTGCAGTGTAATGCTACAGTGATTCTTACATGAAGTCAGGAGAATATCTCAGATTTTAAATTAATTTAACGTAAAGCATTTCAAATTTAATTAATTTTGTACTTCAAATTTTGTGCGATTGAAAAAGTTTCATATAATAGTATTGATGACACTGGGCCTTTTAATGAGCCCGGCACTTTCTTTTGCCTGCGGCAAAAAGGGTGACAGCCATCATAAGGAAACTTCTGCGAAATCCTGCAAGAAAGAATGCTGCAAAGAGAAAAAAGAATCTTCGCCATGCGGGAAGAGCCACAAGGATTGCGATGGCAAATGCGGACATTCATCGTGCAACTGCGCTTCTTTTTCAGCCGGTGGATTTGCAATTGTCCCATTTACGGAATATAAGCATGAGCTTATGGAATACATTTCTGAAAATGTACAATTCGGTTACACCGAAACATTTATTAAATCCGCGATCGATTCATTACGCCTACCCCCGAAGATAGGCTAGACCCCCACACGTAACAGCCATAAGTGCGTCCTTTCGGGACAGCTGTACACCTGCTGTAGTTTTCAGTGACTACGAGGGTGCCGCACATATTTCCTATTTTTTTTATAAAATTTAATAAGTCATGGGTTTACTTAAAAAACTTGTGGTGCCGGCATTTGTACTGGCATCAACATTCCATGTGCAGGCACAGATAAAAAATGCACAAACCATCTCAGCCAGGGTCTCAGGTAACTGCGGCATGTGCGAGACCACCATCGAAAAAGCCGGTAATGTCAAAAAAGAGGCCCAGGTAGAGTGGGATAAGGATAAGCAAATAGCCACTATCACGTACGATCCCCACAAAACTGACCCCGATCAGGTACTTAAGCGTATAGCACTCGCAGGATATGATAATGAGAAATATCTTGCACCGGAAGAAACGTATAACAACCTGCACGGATGCTGCCAGTATGAGCGTTCCATTGTTGCAAATGATAAGAATCAGGAGGAAGCCCACGCGGGGCATTCGGTTGGCGCATCCGCAACCAACACTATTGGTAACAGTGCCGAAACTGCTGCATCTAACGCTTTGGCACCCGTATTTGCAAGCTATTTCAGCCTGCAGGAAGCACTGGTAAAATCGGATGCCAAACATGCTGCATCTATTGCCGGTGAACTGCAAAAGGCAATTGGAAATGTTTCTATGGGGGCTCTCACCAGTGAAGCGCACAAAACGTGGATGGCTGCCAGTGAAAAGCTCAATGGCGATGCCAGGGGCATCGCGGCATCACAGGACCTGAAAAAACAAAGGGCACTGTTTGCAAGCCTTTCCGAGACCATGCATTCAATTGCAGAAGTAGCGGGCCTGCAGCAGACCGTGTATTACAACAATTGCCCGATGTTCAATGACGGGAAAGGAGCCAATTGGCTAAGCGATGAAAAAGGTATCAGGAACCCTTACTATGGCTCACAGATGCTAACCTGCGGAAAAACCATTGAAACCATAGAGTAGTATGAAAAGGAACCTGATATTGATCCTGCTGGTGAGCTTCTTTTCAATAGCTGCAAGCGCGCAGATGAAGAATGGTGCTGCCCTGCCTAAGCTGACCCTTAACACAAGTGCGGGAACTCCCGTAGAGCTTCAATCATTCAAAGGCAAAGTAACCCTTGTTGATTTTTGGGCTTCCTGGTGCGGTCCCTGCAGGGTTGCCAACAAAAAATTGGTGAAGCTGTACAGCAAGTACCAAAAACAGGGCTTTGAGATCGTGGGTATTTCCCTTGATAAGGAAAAAGCCAAATGGCTAAGTGCAGTAAAGAAGGATAAGATCGAATATGTACAGCTGAATGACCCTGCCGGGTTTGATGCAAAATCAGCAATAGCTTTTGGCGTTGAAAATATGCCGGCCAGCTACCTGTTCGATGCTTCGGGCAAGCTGGTGGCTGTCAATCCTTCAGCGCAGCAGATCATTAATGAAATTAATAAAGCAAAATAATTAAAATGAAAACAATATATAAATTCATGCTGTTAGCAGTTGTAACAGTATTCTCGGCCGCAAATGGCTACGGACAGATCCAAAAGGCAGAAATCATAGCAACAGGGCTGACCTGTTCAATGTGTTCCAACGCCATCAACAAACAGCTTAAATCCCTTGATGGCATCGACAAGGTAGAAACCGACCTCAATACGAACACGTTTACCGTATTTTTAAAGCCTGGGCATGGCATAACACCCGCGACCCTGAAAAGCAGTGTTGAAAAAGCCGGCTTTTTTGTGGGCTCCATGGTTATTACCCTTAGCCTGGACCAGGTTGTGCCAAAGGATAATGCGGCGATACAGGCTGACGGGGCCACGCTTGTGTTCATCGATTCCAAAGAGAAAGCACTCAATGGTGAGACAAGGCTGAAAATACAGGACAAAGGGTACGTGACCCAGAAAGAATATAAAAAACTACAGAAATCCTATTCAAAATACCCAACCTATAATGTGGAGAATGAAAGTGATTTCCACGTTAAGGTGATCTAAGATGAAGAAGCTATCCATAATATTCTTTTTAGCAGCGACCTACACTATGGGAGCGCAGGAGCTGTTCGTGATGACGGAGCCTGCCAGCAATGTGCCAGCGGGTTCTATCAGTGCACGCATCGGGCAGTCCCTGATGAAAGAGCAGTACGATTCGGGGTATAACTATCATATGATGCCTGAGGTAACCTGGGGCATCAATAAGGACTGGATGGTCAGGGCTACCGCCTTTGTGAGTAACAGGAACACTTACCTTGTAACAGAGGGCGGCGGCGTTTACGCTAAATACAGGTTCCTTTCACAGGACGACCTCCACAGCCACTTCCGGATGGCCGCTTTCGGGCGGTACAGCATCAACAATGCTGACATCCACCAGGAGGAGATCGAGACCATGGGGCACAACACAGGCGTAGAAGCCGGTTTAATAGCGACCAAGCTGATTAATAAGCTGGCGATCAGCTCCTCGGTGAGTTACGAGAAGGCCTTTGATAATAAGCCGGACTATGACTTTCCCGAGGGGCAGGCCAGCACAGCCGTCAATTATTCACTGTCCTTTGGCAGGCTGATGTACCCTAAAACCTACACCAGCTATAAGCAGACCAACATTAACCTGATGGTCGAGTTCCTTGGGCAGACACTTGCTGAAAACGGCCGGTCGTACCTTGATGTAGTGCCATCGGTGCAGTTTATCATTAACAGCCAGGCGAGGATCGACCTTGCCTATAAGCAGGAACTGTACAGCTCAATGCTGCGCTCGGCCCCCAATGGGGTCTACCTGAAATTGGAATATACATTTTTTAACCTGACAAACTAAGGCTCCATAAGAGCCAAGCATTAAATACGACAATTATGAAAAATACCATATTCAGCCTGCTGGTACTGTCACTGCTTACGATCGCGTGCGGCAAAAAAGAAAGCGATAACACAAGCGTTGCAAGCGATAATTTACAGGGTACAACTGAAACCGGAGCGACCGCTGACAGTGCAACAGCCACACAGGAATCCATGCCAAAAAGGGATGCAGGCCCTTCTGCTGCAACGGCAGCCGGTCCGGACGCGGGCTTTTCCACCAAAGGCATAATCGCAGCCTACCTGAAGTTGCAGGATGCCCTGGCAAATGATAATGCAAAGGCTGCCGCGCAGGCTGGCAAAACGCTTCATGGCGAGTTCAATAAAATTGACGCGAATGCAATCGATGCAAAAAAACGTGATGATTACCGGGATATCGCTGCTGATGCCAAAGAGCATGCGGAGCATATCAGCCACAATGCGGCAGATATTGCCCACCAAAGGGAGCACCTTGCAATATTGAGTAAGGATATTAGCGACCTTATTGCCGCTTTTGGATCAGAGTCAAAGCTTTACCAGGCTCATTGCCCTATGTACAATGGAGGTAAGGGCGCAATATGGGTAAGCGCGACCAAAGAGCTCAGGAATCCGTATTACGGGGAGGAAATGCTTTCGTGCGGTTCGATAAAAAAGGAGCTTTAGCATGAAATGGCGGCGGCGCACGATTGCGTTCATAGCCCTGGCACTGTTCGTAGTGATCCAGTTTTACCAGCCCAGGCAGGGCGAGGGGACACCTTCCGCGCAGCCCGGCCACATTGAGGCTGTGGCACATGTGCCGGTGCCGGTAAAGGATTTATTGCAGCGCTCGTGCTATGACTGCCATAGCAATGCTACGGATTATCCCTGGTATTCGTATGTGCAGCCCGTAGGCTGGTGGCTTGAGGGCCATATCAGCGAAGGCAAGGAAGAATTGAATTTCAGCGAGTTCGGCAGCTATTCCTCCCGGAGGCAGGCCAGCAAGCTTGAGTCAGTGAAAGGGCAGCTGCGCAAAGGCGCCATGCCGCCCGAATCGTACAGGTCGCTGCATAAAGATGCACAGCTTTCGCAAGCAGAAACGCAGGTACTCATAGATTGGGTGGAGGCCCTTCAGGATAGCCTCTCGCAGGAATAATTTATTAACTTAAAATATTTGGGTTATGAAGCATACATATGACATTCACGGAATGAGCTGCCAGGGCTGCAGGGAAGCAGTTGAAAAAGCGCTCAACAGCATTGAGGGCGTCACGGCGAAGGTCTCGCTTGATCCTCCGAAGGCAGACATCATAATGGACCGGCACATCCCAACGGAAAAGCTGCAGGAAGCGATCAGCGGTGCAGGCCATTACCGGATTTCCATGCAGGGCCACGGTGATGGTTCGATGCACCATACGCATACGGAAACACACCGGCACCAGCCACCCGCCAAAGACAGTACTGCGATGCCCGGTCAAAAAGTTGCGAAATACTACTGCCCGATGCATTGCGAAGGGGATAAGACCTACGATAAGCCGGGAAGCTGCCCTGTCTGCGGAATGAACCTTGAGAAGGTGCCGCAGCTCCAGGTTGACCCTACACAGTATACCTGCCCGATGCATCCCGAAATAATCAGGGATGCACCCGGCGCCTGTCCCATCTGCGGTATGGACCTTGTACCGATGGCTCCCGGCAGCGATGAAGAAAAAGCATATAATGTACTGCGCCGCAAGTTCTGGATTGCAGTAGGCTTTACGGTTCCTGTATTTATACTTGCCATGGGAGAGATGATCCCGGGCAACCCTATCGGAAGCGCCTTAGGGCAGGACCTGTCGAACTGGATGCAGCTGGCCTTTTCCCTGCCGGTTATCTTTTACTCGACCTGGATGTTCTTCCAAAGGGCATGGGTCTCCTTTACAACCCTCAAATTGAATATGTTCAGCCTTATCGGGCTGGGCGCTGCAGCAGCTTTTATCTTCAGTATTGTGGGGCTGCTGTTCCCCGGTGCCTTTCCGGAGCAGTTCCGCAGCCACCATGGGGGCGTCCATCTTTATTTCGAGGCGGTTACCGTAATACTGACCCTTGTGCTCCTTGGACAGCTGCTAGAGGCTAAAGCCCATAGCCGCACCAGCGGCGCTATCAGGGAACTATTAAAGCTATCGCCAACAGACGCTACGCTGGTAAAGGATGGTAAGGACAAAGTGATACACATTAATGAGATCGTTAAAGGTGATATCCTAAGGGTAAAGCCGGGGGAGAAGATACCTGTAGACGGGACGATCACCGAAGGCGGCACCAGTATCGATGAGTCCATGATAACCGGAGAGCCCATCCCTGTTACCAAGGGTGCGGGGGATAAAGTCAGCGCAGGAACGATCAACGGAACTAAATCATTCCTGATGTCGGCTGACCGCATCGGCGAAGAGACATTGCTGGCGCAGATCATTGAAATGGTCAACACCGCAAGCCGTTCCCGCGCCCCGATCCAAAAGCTTGCCGACAAAGTATCACAGTACTTCGTGCCTGCGGTCATAGGGGTCGCAGTCATAACATTTATAATCTGGGCTTCTTACGGGCCTGAGCCTGCTTATATATTTGCCTTTGCCAATGCCCTTGCAGTGCTCATCATTGCATGTCCCTGTGCCTTAGGGCTGGCGACCCCGATGTCAATTATGGTCGGTGTGGGCAAAGGAGCCCAACAGGGCGTACTCATAAAAAATGCTGAGGCTATTGAGAAAATGGCCAAGGTTGACGTACTCATAACGGACAAGACCGGAACCATTACAGAAGGCAAGCCATCTGTGGAAGCTGTTGTGCCAATAGCGGGTGCACAGGAAGCCGAGATCATCAAGGTGATCAGTTCACTGAACCAGTACAGTGAGCATCCCCTGGCGACAGCCATAATGGCGTTCGCCAGCAGTATGGGAATTTCCCCGGATAGATCGGAGGATTTTGATTCAGTGACAGGTATGGGCGTGACCGGTATGATCGGCGGGCAAAAAGTTGCAGTAGGCAATAAAAGCCTGATGCAGGAAGTGGGCGTGCAGGTGCCCGCGGAACTTGCTGATGCAGTTACAAAGGAACAATCTCAGGGCAAGACGGTCTCCTATGTAAGCAAAGGCAGTACCATCCTGGGATTTATCACTATCACCGACGCCATAAAACCAACCAGTGCCGCTGCCATTAAGGCCTTGCAGGATAAAGGTATTGATGTCATCATGCTTACCGGCGATAACGCTGCCACTGCAAAAGCGGTAGCAGGCCAGCTGGGACTACACCATTTTAAAGCGGAAGCCCTCCCGCAGGATAAGCTTGAGGAGATAAAGCGGCTACAGGCAGAAGGTAAAGTGGTGGCCATGGCAGGAGACGGCATCAATGATGCGCCTGCGCTGGCACAGGCGGATATCGGTATCGCCATGGGTACAGGTACCGATGTGGCTATCGAGAGTGCGGGGGTTACCCTGCTAAAGGGTGACCTGCAGGGTATTGTAAAGGCACATGATCTAAGCCGCAAGGTTATGGGCAACATCCGCCAGAACCTTTTCCTTGCATTTATCTACAATGTGATAGGCATCCCAATTGCTGCCGGGGTGCTGTACCCTGCCTTCGGGCTATTGCTTTCGCCCATGATAGCGGCGGCAGCAATGAGCTTAAGCTCTGTTTCTGTTATACTCAATTCCTTACGTATCCGGAATATCTAAAATATACAATTATGAAAATACACCTAAAACACCTTGTCCTGGCCTTCCTGCTGTCATTCCTCCCGGTATTGGCACAGGCACAGCATGGTGGCCATACGGCACCTAAAGCAAGTGAAGCGCCTAAAAGCACTGCTGTCTCTTATACCTGCCCGATGCATCCCCAGGTCCATTCCGATAAACCCGGAAAGTGCCCCAAATGCGGTATGGCTTTGGTGAAAGAAAAAGCACAGGCTGCAAAAAAGAAACCTGCAGCCAAAAAGAAAGCCCCGGCGAAACAGCCAAAAAAAGAAGAATCGGCTAAAAAAGAGGAAAACAACGCTGCCAGACAAAGCGCACAGCACCAGGGCCATACGAAACAGCAGGCAGCAGTACCAACGCCTGCACCGGCTCCCAGGGATATTGTAAAGAGCAAGCCAAAGGCTGTGCGCTACGACCTGTACATTGCAGATACGATAGTCAATTATACGGGCAAGGCAGTGGAAGGCATTGCGATAAACGGCAAGATACCGGGTCCGGAACTGCACTTCACCGAAGGGGATACCGCGGTGATCTATGTCCATAACAAGATGCACCATGAGACCTCCGTGCATTGGCACGGGCTATTGCTGCCCAATGAGCAGGATGGCGTGCCTTACCTGACCACAGCTCCGATAATGCCAATGTCAACCCATGTATTTACGTTTCCCCTGATCCAGAACGGGACCTACTGGTACCATTCCCATACAATGCTCCAGGAGCAGGTGGGTATGTACGGGGCTTTTATCATCCACAAGCGCGATGAGCAGGCAGTACCCGAATATACCGTCCTTATCAGCGACTGGACGGATTCGAACCCGCATGATATCGAACGCTCGCTGCACAAGGCCAACGATTGGTACGGTATCCAGAAAGGTGCCACGCAGAATTACCTTGAAGCTGCCAAAGACGGCAAGCTGGGTACAAAATTCACTAACGAGTGGAAGCGGATGCACGCTATGGACGTTAGCGATGTCTATTATGAAAGGTTCCTGATCAACGGAAGGCAGGAAGACCATGCGCCGCAATTCAGGGCAGGGGATAAGGTCAGGCTACGGGTGATCAATGGCGGTGCTTCGTCCTATTTTTGGCTCACTTATGCAGGGGGCAAGATCACTGTTGTGGCAAGCGACGGGGAGGAGGTTGAGCCTGTTGAAGTGGACAGGCTGATCGTGGGCACTTCAGAAACCTATGATGTCGTGGTTACTATCCCTGACGACGAGAGGGCATTCGAATTTGTGGCTACAGCAGAAGACCGAACGGGTCAGGCATCGCTATGGCTGGGCCAGGGGGTAAAACAGCTGGAGCAGCCCCTTCCCAGGCTGAAATATTTCGAAGGCATGAAAATGATGAACGACATGATGACCGTAGGGGGCCAGATGAAGGATATGGGTATGGACATGAGCCTTCAGACCATGGACATGAACGCTGTGATGTACCCTGAAATTACAGGTGCATCTGCAGGCGGCACTACAGAAGCCATGGATATGGACGCGGAAATGGACCACAGCGCCCACGGCCAGATGAACGCCGAGATCGTTACCCTGAACTACAATATGCTGAAGTCACCAAAGAAGACAACATTGCCAGAAGGGCCTATACGCACCATCCACTTTGAGCTCACCGGCAACATGAACCGCTATGTATGGACTGTTGACAATAAGGTGGTTTCAGAGACGGATAAGATACTTATCAAGCAGGGTGAAAACATCAGGATCGTAATGACCAACAATTCTATGATGCGCCACCCCATGCACCTGCACGGCCATTATTTCAGGGTCGTGAACCAGTATGGCGATTACTCGCCCCTGAAGAACGTAATCGATGTAATGCCGATGGAAACCGATACCATTGAATTCCATGCCGACGCTAAATACGGTGACTGGTTTTTCCACTGTCATATATTGTACCATATGATGTCAGGGATGGGGAGGATATTTACTTATGAGAACTCCCCGCCCAATCCACAGCTACCGGATGCCGAGGAAGCCCTTGGTAAGGTGTATGCCGATGACCGCCGCTACTATTTTTCCGCCGATGTAGGCCTTGAGAGCAATGGCAGCGACGGTGAGCTCCGCCTGGACGGCACGCGCAATTTCGCAGACCTCGAATGGAGGCTTGGCTACAACAACGAAACGGGCTATGAGACCGAGGCGCATATCGGCAGGTACCTCGACAATATGCAATTCTTTTCCGCTTACGTGGGATTTGATTTCAGGTACCATGATGCAAGCGATGCCGAGAAGAACCTATTCGGACAGATCAATACGCAGGACCAACGGGCGGTGGCCTGCCTTGGCCTTATCTATGTGCTGCCCTGGTTTGTGGAAAGTGATTTAAGAATTGACCATGAAGGAAAGGTAAGACTGCAATTCACCAGGGACGATATCCCGGTGACTTCACGCCTGAGAATGTGGGGGATGTGGAATAGCGACTTTGAGTACAGCGTTGGCAGCAGGTATATACTGACCAAGTTCTGGTCCCTGTCAGCCCACTATGACAGTGATATGGGGCTGGGAGGTGGCCTTGCTTTTACGTACTAAGCGAATCTAATTACTAAATTATAAATTATGAAGAATCAACAAATTGAAGACTGCATCAGTGCCTGCCTCGCCTGTGCTGTCGAGTGCAACCGATGCGCCGCAGCCTGTTTGAGTGAAGACCAGGTAAAGCATCTTGCCAGATGCATTCAACTGGACCTGGAGTGTTCTGCCGTTTGCAGGGCAGCAGCGGAACTTCTTAGCTTAGGAAGCGAATACAGCGCAGAACAGGGCCGCCTGTGTGCCGATCTCTGTACTGCTTGTGCTGAAGAATGTGAGAAGCACGCGGCGATGGCAATGGAGCATTGCGCGAAATGCGCAGAAGCCTGCAGGGCTTGTGCCTCTGCATGTATAGCGATGATTAACAACAACTAAAAATCACTTAAATTATGAAAAAAGCAATCTTTTTATTTACCGGAGCGCACTGTCATTTATGGTATCGTGCTCTGATGATGACAGCGCCACCAACGATGGGATTCACTTGCAGGCGCACGATGACAACAAAATGATGGATACTATGCATGGCATGATGGATGAGATGGCAGGGATGGAAATGACCCATGATCCCGATGTTGATTTTGCCGGTATGATGATTATGCACCACGAAGGTGCCATTGCTATGGCCAACCTGGAGCTGCAGGAAGGCAGCAACCCAGAAATGAAGGCAATGGCGCAGGCTATAATTACAGACCAGCAGCAGGAAATACAGGAACTTCAGGGCATTCTATCCTCAATATCAGCCGATGAGATGGACATGGGGTTCACGGATGAGCAAATGATGCAGATGGACAAAATGGACGCCATGGCGGACCAGCAGATGATAACTGGCAATATTGACAATGACTTTGCCAGCCTGATGATAATTCATCACCAGGCTGCCATCGACAGCGCTTCCTCTTATCTTCATCATGGGAGCAATCCACAGCTTTTGTCAATGGCCAATATGATTATCGAAGCGCAGAACGCTGAGATCATAGAGATGAGCAACTGGCTGGCTCAAAACCGCCGCTAAGCATAGGCACGGCGTGCTATGCAATGTAAAAACAGAATAAATGTAAAGCTATACCAACACAATTATGAAAAAAATTATCGGGATACTATTAATCATGGCGCTTTTGGGCATAACCCTATATGGCTGTAGTGATCAGGACCAGGCACAGCAGGTTGAAACGCAGGAGAGCCTTGAGGCTGCGCAGGACATGAGTGATGACCTGCACCACATGAACAGTTTTAACGATTCAATTGCCCATCATACGGGCGCACCGGAGCACCACTTTGACAGCCTGTACCACCATCACGATTCCCTTTTTGTTCACCATCATCAAAGTTATCATCATAGTACCACGGCACATCACACTGTGGCTCAGCAACACGAATATGATTCCATCAGCGCCGTTCATCACCATCTCGCACATTAACCAGGCAAAGATGTTTAACGATGTAATTAAAGCAATACTGCCGCTGCCATCGCGGCAACGGCAGTTTGATTTAAACCTGCACTTGGCATCATTAAGTGAACTCTATTTCAAAGCTGGCAGAAAAACAAAGTCCCTGCGATTGCTGGGACTTTGTTAATTAATTCCGGGCCTGCCAATCCTCCAGCTCTTTAATTTCTCTCTGTTGGTCATTGATTATTTTTTGCGCCATTACCTTAAATTTCGCATCTTTTGCAAACTCTAAAATAGTCTTGCTCATCTTAATACCGTCCTTGTGGTGTTTAGCCATCATGGCAGCGAAAGACTTATCTACTGATGTTTGGTCCATTTCCGGCATTTTCATCATCGCCTGCATATTATCGGACATAGCCTTTCCGAGTCCCGCATCAGTATCCACGGGATCATAATCCTTTGCCTTATCGTCAAACTGTCCGAGCATTGCGTCAAGCTCGCCGACCTCCTTTTGCTGCATATCTTTTATTTTCTGAGCCATTTGCTTAAGCACGGCATCTGTACCCGAAGCTAATTGCGCGTCAGCCATCGCGATGGCTCCCTTATGGTGTTCCTTCATTTCCGCGGCAAGGTCATAGTCAGATATACCTTTCTTCTCAAGGCCATGTATCGTTTCCATCATGTCGTTCATTGCTGCTATGAGTTCACCATGCCCATCGTCCGATGTAGCAGCAGTACGTGTTGCTGATACGGTGTCATTTGCCGCCCCTGTATTGTCGATATCACGGGTTTCGGTGTTTTTGCAATTAGACGCCAGCAGGCCAATCATCGCTATTAGCATCAGTATCCCATTTTTCATAATTTACCTTTTAAGTTGATTACCAAAATTAGCGACTTAGGTTTAGGATAGCTAGTTGTTTTAGAGACAATTAACTTTTATGAAGTAAGGGTTTATTTTATGAAAATCACGGCCTCTTTACTTTGACTTATGGAATGTAATCTGATGGTAGATGCACACCCTGATTATTTTATAGTGGAGATTTATAGAGATCTGTTGAGGGTAGATTTAGGGCAAGATGATATTTCAGATTTATATGTTGAGTAATCTATATTTCATTTAGAAAAGATCGATTCGACTAGCGCGAATCCAAAAAAAGATTTACATTCAAAGGGTAAAGCTAATCCGCTGCGGTAAAATATTTCTTCCTAAACCAAAAGGCAAGATTTACCAGCGCAATTAATGCCGGAACCTCTACTAAAGGGCCGATAACGCCTGCAAATGCCTGTCCGCTGTTAATGCCAAAGACGCCAATGGCCACCGCAATAGCAAGTTCAAAATTATTCCCCGTAGCAGTAAACGCTATTGACGTGCTTTTAGAATAATCAGCCCCGAAGAACTTCCCGATAAAGAAGCTTACCACGAACATCACTGCAAAATATATAGTGAGCGGAATTGCAATCCGGATAACATCAAAGGGGACTTCTACAATAAGCTCTCCCTTGAGACTGAACATTATAACTATTGTGAAGAGCAGGGCAATAAGGGTAATAGGTGAAATAAATGGTACATATCTTGACTCGAACCATTCCACGCCTTTGAGTTTAATTAATGCATACCGGCTTATCAGCCCTAATGCAAACGGAATGCCGAGATAAATACCCACACTTTCCGCGATTTGGGCAATGCCAATATCTATGGAAAAGCTATCGTATCCAAATACGGGCGGCAATACTGTAATAAATATATAGGCATAAAAACTATACAGCAAGACCTGGAAGATGCTGTTTAATGCAATCAGGCCTGCCGCATATTCCCGGTTGCCGTCGGCCAGGTCATTCCAAACCACAACCATCGCGATACAACGCGCCAATCCTATCAGGATTACCCCGATCATATATTCGGGGTAGCCATTTAGGAAAAGTAGTGCCAGGAAAAACATCAATACAGGTCCGATAACCCAGTTCAGTAACAGCGATGCTCCCAGCACTTTGGTGTTTGAAAAAACCTCCCCGAGTTTGCTGTAATTGACCTTGGCCAATGGCGGATACATCATAAGTATCAATCCAATCGCTAAAGGTATATTGGTTGTCCCGCTGGAAAATGAATTAATGAATCCGCTGCTTGAAGGCAGGAGATAACCTAAAGCCACGCCAAAACTCATAGCCAAAAATATCCATAGTGTAAGGTAGCGGTCAAGGAACCCTAATCTTTTTCTTTCCGCAGCAGGGAAGCAATCAGTTGAAGACATAATTAATTTTTTATTTGAGAAAACACGTAAAACATTTCTGTGGCAATCTGCACGCTGCGCTCATTATATTTCTCAACCTGCTGCGGCGTATTATCAAATGCTTTGGGATCATCGTAAGTAATTGCAATCCTTTTTTCAGCCCCGGCAATGAATGGACAACCGCCATCAGCCTGTGAGCAGGTCATTATAGCAGCGAAACCTTCTTCGGGATTAAACTCATCGTAATATGTCTTGGAAAAAGCAATTACCGGATGCTCGTTCTCCGCAAACTTTACCGCATATACCGGATTACTTGCTGAGGATAATTCCTGTATTTTAAATCCGGAGCCTCGAAGAGTTTGTGCAACTACAGGGAACATTGCGGTTGCTTCCGTTCCTCCCGAATAGCAAAATACATTAGCTATTTGGTAGTAAGCAGCAGCGGCTTGCGCCCATATTTGGGCAAGGTGGCTCCTTCTTGAATTATGAGTACAAATCAGGTTGAGCCTGATGTCCTCCTTTAGCGATACTTTCCCTTGAATAAAATCAGTAAGAGGTTGCAATATAGCTTTACGATCTTCTGACAGGTCATCGAAGGTGAAGCTATTAATAATGGCGTTAATTTCTGGATATAGCATAATACAACTTAATTAAATTAGCAGCAGCCTCCTCCCGGAGTACAGCTGTTAGTGTCATCAGCCCCAATTTCAGAAAGGCTTACTTTCTTTTTGCTATTGGGCACGCCGCATTGGTCAGATGCCAAACAGGCCGTTTGCTTATTAAGGAGTAAAAAACTTTGCCCGTCGAACCCAAGGTCATATTTCCCAATTGTCCCCTCCTGGTACTCTACTTCAATTTCAAAGTCATCGATGCCTAAAGCCTTTTCGGACAACGCTATAATCTTAGATAGCTTTGCTGGCTTAAGCCTGTGGTCCTCATCATTAGAATCTTCCCACAACTGGAAGTTGACAACTGTCTCCTTGCGGATGGTTCCCCCGCAGTCGATAAAATTCTTAGTAATGAGCCCAACTTCTGTGACATGGAAGTTTTCAGGGACAAAACTTCCATTTGGAAGCTTAAAACTTAATTGCTGTATAGTGTCCAGCAAGCTTTTGATTTCGGATAATTTCATATCATATATTTATTTTTGCTTTTAACAGCAGTTTGACTTCTTCTTTTCTGTGTAGTCTGAAATATGCTGGAAGAAACCTTTTATTTTTTCGAATCCGGCTTCATTAATGCAGTAGCATATAGCGTTTCCTTCTATATTTCCTTTTATCAGGCCGGCATTCTTTAATTCTTTAAGGTGCTGTGATACAGTGGGTTGTGCCAGCGGCATTTCATTGACAATATCGCCGCAAATACAGGTGTCAACCTTCATTAGGTATTCAAGTATTGCAATGCGTGCCGGGTGACCTAAGGCTTTTGCAAGAGTAGCAAGCTCATTTTGGCTTTCTGTAAAGTGATCAGTTTTTGTTGCTCCCATATTTTATTTGTATATTGCAATATTACGATAATAAATGATACATTTATTATTATCATTATTTTTTTTTGAAGAAGCTGCAAATTTCATTAAGCATAGTCAAGACTGAGCTGTGGTAACGCTTAGAAATCAACTGTAACCTAACTTTAATTCTTAAAAATAGGTGCTTAAACCAAAACTGAATCCCCTGGTAAGGCTTGGGGGGTTGCCAATCAGGTCAGTGGTTTCCATTATACGGTAATTAAGCCGCAGTACTGTCTGTGCTGTCGGGCGGAAGCTTATGGCGGGCATAATGCTCCATACCTGGTCACCAATGTTATAACCAGTCTCTCTAAATGTTCCAACATTATAATCCACATATTCAAACCTGCAGGCTAAATTGACAGTCGCATTTTCCCAGTCCAATATCTTACGTTTTAAAATAGGCTGTACGATATCTGCAAAGCCACCCATCTGTTTTTTGCCGTATTGCTGCCCGAAGGTCTCCGGCACATTCACATGCACCCATGCCCATTCTGCCGTAATAAAGGTATTTAGCACAGGCAAAGTATTATTGTAATCCAAAGCGTATGCGTCTACCCGACGTTTCTTATCCAGAATTAGTCCATCCTCTTCAAATTTATTGAATACCCCGCCCATGTATGATATGCCCAGCTCTCCGTATTTGGAGTTCCTGATAGATAACTTTCCGGTAAATAAAGGTAGGCCGCTGTTGATTTCCTCGAACCGTTCGGGATTCAGCTTTGATGCCGGGAGTGATGTCCTACCTAAATTGTTATCAATGATGCGGTCATCAAAACTACCTGAGAAATATAGCTCATATCCGTACATCCAGTCTTTTGAGTATTCTTTGCCATACAACCCGAATCCTGCATTGCTCCATGTGGCAGGAAGCATTTCGGTAGAGGATATTGGCCTGTCGGTAAATTCCCATTTCGGGCCATCATGGTTCTGATTGAACGATCCAATAGGGTTTAGGATTATCCCCGCCCTTAGGTTGGCTAGCGGTATAAGTTCCATATCAATTGCTGCAAACTCAATCGCTATCTCTTTTCCGCCTTCCTCAAACTCCAGCTCGCTCAAAAATTTGATGCGTTTGGATATGGTTGATGATACAAATAGGGTCATCCTCCTGAACTGGAACTGGTGGCCTTCTGAAACTCCATCAGTACCCAAATGCTGCCAGTTCACTTCGGCGTAGCCACCTATAGAAGCCGGCAACTTACCGATTCCAAGAAAGGGTCGGTTGTAGACGGCATCCATATTCAGTAAATTTTTGGTCGTATCAACAGGTATACGCCTAAGAAGCACAGGGTCAATTTGTGCCACCAAGGCAGAGGTAACCAGTAAACATATTATAGTAATTATTTTCTTCATTGCTTTTTTAGGGATATTTTGATAAAACCATTTTCGATAACAGTCGGGAATTTACGCAGGGCGAGGTCTGCCGGGCCATTACGTACCTCTCCTAAATTGCTGAATTCGCTGCCGTGGGCAGGACATTGCAGCGTATCGCCAAATACCTGGAGCTCGGCACCCATGTGGCTGCACTCCATCCATAAGGCTGCATATTCTTCGGCACTGTGCCTGAAAACACAAATAGGGAAGCGGAGCAGTTCATTGCTGACTACTACAAATTTCCGAAAGCCTTTTGTTTCATTACCAAAGTCTGATACAGGGACAACCAGATTGTCCCCTTCGATAGTACTGTTTACTGATTTTGCAGATGAACAGCCCGTTGGAAGCGCTATTGCCGCTATACCACCAAAGCAAGCCAGCCCGCAGGTTTTAAGGAATTGTTTTCTATCCATATTACAGGGAATTTAAAAATTTGAGTAATGCCTGCTTTTCCTCACTGGTCAGCTGGTTGTATTGGTTTCTGCTGGTAGTAGCCTCGCCACCATGCAATAGTATTGCTTCCTCTATAGAGCGTGCCCTGCCATCATGCATCAGGAAAAAATTCCCACCCTGTGAATTCGGGGATAGCCCCAGGCCCCATAGCGGGGGAGTACGCCATTCGTAGGTTTTAGCTGATCCTTCTGTATAGCCATCATCTAAAGCCGATCCCATATCGTGTAACAGTAAATCCGTATAAGGGTAGAAAGTTTGATAGGATAATGCCTGGACAGGAGAGTAGCCGGTCTTCAGTTCCGGCTTGTGGCATGCAGCACATTGGATTTGTGTAAATAACGCCTTGCCCTGCTGGACTTTGCTGTCATTTTGATTGCGGGGTATTGGGGCTTTAAGAGTCTGCAGGTAAAATACCACGTCCCGTATCGTATTATCGCTTACTTCGGGATCACCGCTAAGTCCTGAATACGGATTTATAGGCTCAAATGTCGATGTTATCCCTACATCCTGGTTGTAGGCGCTGGCTGTCTGCTGCAAAAGATCAAAGGCTGCGCCTTTCCTGCCAAACCTGCAGATGTATCTGCCGTTTTGGGTTGCAGATCCTTGTGGAGTAGCTACATACCCCGGTATATAATTCCAGTTAGGCACTCCTGATATCCCATCGCCATTAAGATCGTCAGGATCTGCCATCGCCAGGATGTCCGCATCGGAAACCAGCTCAATAAAACCTAAGCCCGTATTAGCCGGAGGCGTAAATTTTGAGAATGTCGCCCCGAAAGGGATTTGTTCCGGGGCATACCCCGGCAATGCCCTGTTCTGTAACTGTGGCCCCCCTAGGTGCAGGAATTGATTCCCTGTCTCATCAATCTGCCCGAAGCGGGTCAATGTAGTAGAAGGCGTGCCCCTGCCATCACCGGCGTGGCAGGCTACACAGCTGCTGGCTACGAAAGTAGGTCCCAATCCGGTTTGAGAAAAGAATATTTCGTCATTGAATGCCACATCACCGGCTAAAAACCGCCTATTTTGCTCATAGGTCAAGCCTGCGACCGGACCATCAAGAATACTATCGTCGGGTGCGGCGTCAGGTTCAAAATCTGAACACGACACTAAGCAGGACACAACGAATAACTTACATCCCCACCTAGAAGACGATTTCAAGCGAACCAATACACAGTTAAAAAGTGCTTTCATAAAGCTAAAATTAAATTTAGACAAACCTAAAAAATTAATTTTATATTTTGAAAAATTTTGTTATGGAATTTCTAAATTATTATATTCATGTATATTGCTGACTTTAATAATTTAAACTTTAACCTTTTTCCATCGTGCAAATTTTAACTGTACTGGTTTTTGAATTGTATTAAAATTTATTATATGGCCTTGACGTGCCTGCTGGGCCTTTGATGGTATCAACATGATATATACTGAAATTGGACAGATTCATAGGCCTAATTGTCACGGTAGTTATGTCTTTCGGTTCTCGGACTACAATTCGAGTTTACTGAAGTGTGCAATTGCTTACCAATCGTTCATGTTCACAAAGCCGCTTGAAATAGTTTTGAGCAAGTGTAGCATAATCATCACTTACGGTTTGGCCTTCATCTAATAAAGCTCACTCACATTACTAGCCAGGTTTTAAGGTTGGGTAATGGGTATCTTATGGATATTCAGACAGCAATGGTCATAGTCTCTGGTAAGGATTTGTTTATTATATTTCAATCTTTAGGAAGAACAGGCGTTTGGCTCGAGGAAACCTTCGATATATCCTATGAGTATGAACAGCAAAGTACAGTAAAAGGGTGTTGTTTGGAAAGGGTACAGGGTTATGAATGTTTTTTGAGGCATCATGCCAAGATCTGTTATTTAGACATAGATATACTAGCTATTTAAGAGCCCCTTTTTTTAATTGGTGTAGAGCGTTCCCTTCTTTTATAAATACTTATAGCAATATTGCATAAGGTAGTTATGATTAGGGCTGAAAATATAAATTGATTAACCTCCGGTTTCTCATCAATCATCTCCGAGCAGAAATCAAATATAAAAAAGGCTGCCATGACGTAGGAAAGCTTGTTGTCTTCCCGCAGCACCGCTTTGCGCCAGTTGAAGGATCGCGCTTTTTTAAACAGCAGTATGTTTGGAATAAAGGCGGGTATTTTTTCCGTGAGGTTCCGGTAATTTGAGGATAACTGGTTTCTGAGCTGCATTTCCTCTGCAAACATTATCCGCTCATAATACAGCCAGCAGAAAAGCAAATAGGCTATCTCAAACCATAGAAAGCCAGTCAAAAGTGCAGGCCCCATCCACATGATAACCATACCAATATATTTGGGATGCCTTACTACGGAATAAAGGCCGTTGCCAGGATAGCTATCGGCAGGCCGTCCTTTCATTTTCTTTCCTGATTCCGGTGCTGATGTCCCCAGTGCATAGGTATAAACAAGGAAGCCAAAAAGGCTAAAAAGCAGGCATAGATTTTCGTAAAGCTCTTCTGCACCTGTTTCCTGAAAGTAAAAGCTGTCAGGATAGACTTCACCTTTAAGAAGAAATGCATAACTAATAATCAAGGAAACAAAAGGGATCATTTTTCCATATTTTGATAGCCCATGCCCTTGCTTTTCAAATTCTTCAAGAAGTGCCATATGTAAAATTTTTAAGCGACCGGCGTTCCCAACCGTTTAATGCTGAGCAACTTCTGGCTTTCAGGCTAATTAATATTTGCAATTGTATTAATTGTCAGGGCGACAATAATTGTGTTGAATACAAATGATATAAGGCTATGCATCAGTACGTAGCGCCTGACCATCCTAGAGGATACGCTGACATCGGAAACCTGGAAGGTCATCCCTATAACAAAGGAGAAATAGGCAAAATCGATATAATCCGGCTGTTCTGAACCGGGAAAATCGATGCCGCCTACTTCAGTCCCTGTCTTTAATTTGTTGTGGTCATGATAAAGGTGCGCGTACCGTATGGTGAAAATAGTATGGAGCAGTATCCATGACAGTGCAACTGCCAAAAGTGTCACAATAGTCCGGATATCCTTATCGGTTGTAGATTCCGTTGTCTTTACTATTAGAAGCAGTGTCCCGAGCAGGCTTACGCATACAGAGGTCAGGACAATCGCGAATATAACCTTAAGCCCATCATCCTGTTTCATGACCACTTCATCCTGCTCTTTCGCTGTCGTGCTTATGAATAATAGCCAGCTCATCCCTGTAATGGAGAGGGTAAAGACATCCCATGCAACCATAATCCGTACAGTAGTGCCGAAATGCAGGAATATTGTAGCAATAAAGGCGATGACCGCCACTATGAGGGAGATTGCAAGCTTCTGGTAACCGCTTGTATCTACAATCCATTTTGAGCCGGCTGATTTCTTCTTCATAGCTTAAATCTTCATCCTTTGGATCCGTACCGCATTCAGAATAGCAAGCAGAGCCACACCAACATCAGCAATCACCGCCTCCCAAAGCGTAGCGATCCCACCAGCACCGAGTGCCAATACAATAATCTTTACCACCATTGCAAGGATGATGTTTTGCCAGACGATCTGTTTGGTTATCCTTCCTGCTTTTATAGCCGTTACGATCTTGGATGGCTGGTCGTTCTGGATAACGATATCTGCCGTTTCAATTGTAGCATCGCTTCCCAGGCCTCCCATCGCAATGCCTGCGTCCGCAAGAGCTACTACCGGGGCATCGTTAACGCCGTCGCCGACGAACGCTATCTTTTTACCCTCATCTTTTAACGCCTGGACTTTCTCAACCTTGTTTTCAGGCAGCAGGTCGCCGTAGGCATTATCAATCCCAAGTTTTTTTGCTACTTCATCCACGACGCTTTGCTTATCTCCCGAGAGCATAACGGTCTGGATTTTGAGCGCATGCAGATCTTTTATAGCGTGAGCCGCATCTTCCTTTATCTTATCGGCAATGGTGATGTGGCCCTTGTATTTTTTATCCACTGCGAGTACGACAATGGTGTAGACGATGCTGTCAATTTCTGAAGGATAGTCAATATTGAATTTTTTCATCAATTTTGCATTTCCCGCCAATACTTCTCTGCCGTCGATAACACCCTTCAGGCCGTGGCCCGATATCTCTTCTATCTCCTTAATGCTGGAATCCCTGAAGGAATCTTTTCCGGCATGCTCAACTACAGCCATGCCAATGGGATGGGTCGATTGGCTTTCGATTGCGGCTGCAAGCTTCAATAGTTCTTTTTCGTCGATGTCCGTGGCTTTTATCTCCTGGACCTTGAATATACCTTCGGTCAATGTACCGGTCTTATCCATCACTACGACATTGATGTCGGTCATCACATCAAGGAAATTGGAACCCTTAAAGAGTATGCCGTTTCGTGAAGCCAGCCCGATACCGCCGAAATATCCCAAAGGGATGGACACCACCAGCGCGCAGGGGCAGCTTATTACAAGGAAAACAAGAGCCCTGTAGAACCACACCGTAAATACGTAAGGGTCGGTAAAGAAATAGGGTACCAGGCAAACCGCAAGTGCCAGGGCAAAGACGATAGGCGTATAAATCCTGGCGAATCTGCTTATAAAAAGCTGCGTTTGTGATTTGCGGGCTGTTGCATCCTGAACCATCTCCAGTATGCGGCTCAGCTTACTGTCCTTGAAGAGCGATGTGACTTTTACCTCGGCAACGGTATTCAGGTTGATCATCCCCGCATATATCTTTTCGCCCTTATTTTTAGTGTCGGGTTTGCTCTCCCCTGTCAGTGCAGCGGTATTGAAAGAAGCTTTTTCAGAGACCATTTCGCCATCCAGCGCCACTTTTTCACCGGGCTTGACCCTTATGGTCTCATCAATCTTCACATCTTTCGGGCTCACCACGCTTTCCTGACCATCCCGTATCACGGTAACCTCTTCAGGCCTGATATCCAAAAGTGCTTTTATGCTTCGTTTCGCACGGTTTACTGCCGCGTCCTGGAACCACTCGCCAATTGAATAAAACGCCATGACGGCTACGCCTTCGCTGTACGAGCCAATTGAAAATGCACCGATAGTGGCAACGCTCATTAAGAAGAATTCATTGAAAAAATCAAACCTTATGGCCTTCCGGTACGCCATATAAAGGACATTATAACCCGCCAGGAGGTAGGCTATAGCAAATATGGTGAGGTCAGCAGGAAAAGGGGGGACATAGCTAAAGCCGAATTCAAGGGTCAGCATAACGAGTAAGATCGCGATGGCAAGCAAAAGCTTCCAATGCCCTTTCCAGCCCGTAACTCCTTCCTCTCCGTGGTCATGCCCGTCTCCATCAGAATGATCTTCTGCCTCTTCTTTTACTCCCTCTTTCGAATGAGCGCCCTGTTTCGGGATTTCCCTCTCATCAGGACTATTAGCGGCTTTTTGCGGCTCGCCAGCATTTTTGTCTTGCTCTGTCATACTATTACGTTTTTAATCAAAAATTAAAGCCATCATGTGTAATCTTTTCAATCCCGTCATTGCCTCGTGCCAGCTAAAATCCTATAGGTATAGCTACAGCTGTAATCAGTCGGGATGTTTGTCTTTATGCTTAATATTTTTCTTCCATTTGAGGTACCATTTCTGGTGGTGCAGCGATAAAAGGAAGTAAAGGGCTCCTGCACTCGCAGTGGCAATGATAAACATATTAAGGGCGACAGCAACTCCAACGGCAGATGTGCACCAAACCGTCGCGGCAGTAGTAAGGCCGTGGGAAGTATTTGCAGCGCTATTGCGGTAAATGATTCCTGCCCCCAGAAAGCCCACCCCGGTCACAATGTTGGCGATCACCCTTGACGCTGCAGCGGGATCGCTGGCCAAGTGGGTTGTTATTGCGGTGAACAGGGTTGCCCCCAGACATACCGCCCCATAGGTTCTTATTCCCGCATCGTGTCCGTGACGTTCCCTATCCAGGCCTATAAAAGCACCCAGTATAAAAGAAACCACTAACTTGAGTAATATGATTAATTCCGTGTTGATATCCATATCCATGTTCGTATGCTTATTTGCCCGTTGGCCTTTGTGTCAGGAATCAGGCACGGCAGTTGCCGTGCCCGAGCCTTTAGCCCTTAACGCCTTATTAGAACCAGCGTAAAGGACATTTTAAACACAAACCTAACACTACTTACTCTACTTACTCTACTTACTCTTAATGCTGGTGACCCTCGTGCTCATCGCTGGTGTGCTTGTGGCCTTCATGGTTTTCCTCAGTTATCTCTATAAGGTCCATCTTGCAGACCGGGCACTTGCCCTTAGCATCATAGGTTTTTCCTTTCTCGCAGTCCATTGGGCATTCATAGGCAAACTTATGCATAGTGGCTTCACTGTGATCATGGCCTTCATGTTCGGTTGCAGTAGGCTTATCCTCTTTTTTGCCGCAGGAAATTGTTGTGAGTGTGGCAATTGCTAAAGCAATAATTACGACTGATTTTTTCATATGTCAATAATTTAAGGTTATGAATTCATTTAATGGCTGTGGCCTCCGCCGCCTTCGCTCTTAAGCAAGTGGCTTTGTATGTAATAGGCACCTTTAAGTACGATTTTTGCATTGGGCTCTATTTTTTGTAGCACGGAAACCTGTACATAGCCCAGTTGTGCGGTACCCGTCTTAACCTCAATCCTTTGGAAGTGGTAGGACTTGCCGGTATCTTCATGTTTATCGCCATCTTCATGGTCGTGGCCTTCTTTTTCATCGTGGCTCTCTTCCTTATGCCCTTCTTCAAGTACAAAGATGAACTCGCGCCCATCTGCTTTTACGATAGCTTCCAGGGGCAGTGCTGCCACAGCATTTGTACCGACATCGATAAGTGCGTTCACGTACATTCCCGGGATCAGCTTTTGCTTGTCGTTAGTAATATCTGCATGGACCGCTACCGATTTTGTATCATTCTCAAAAGATTTACCAATACTGAATATCTTGCCGGTTACCTCGGAATTGTCCTGGTTGGTAAGTGTAAACCTTACATTCTGGCCTTCTTTGACACGTGGCAAATCTTTTTCATATACCAGCAGGTCGACATGCAGCTTCGAGTTATCCACGATGCTCACCAAGGGTTTCCCTGCCTCAACATTGCTGCCTAGCTTGATGTTGATGTCTGTGATAAAGCCTGCAATCGGGGCTTTAATCGCAACAGTAGAAGTTGTAGGGCCACCTGCGCTGATCCCAAGGGTTGCAAGTTGGCGCTGCAATGAACTAAAACGCGCTTTTTCTATCTCGTAGTTAGCTTTTGTCTGCTGGAATACTTTCTTCGAATTCACTTCCTGTTCGCTAAGCACTTTTTGCCTTTGGAATTCAAGTTCCAAAAAAGCCAAGTTGCTTTTTGAGGTGAGGTATGACTCCTGAATCCTGGTAAATTCAGGGCTTTCGATTGTTGCTATCGTTTGGCCTTTGTTAACATGCTGCCCCTCTATAACCAAAATGCTCCTGACTATACCGCCGGTATAGACCGACACATCGGCCTGGTTCTGCGGCGGAAGCTCGGTATAGCCATTAGCATTGATAACCTCGCTTAGGTTCTTCTGGGCAAAGGTGCCCAACTCGATCTTGGAGCCTGTGAACTGCGCTTCATTAAGTTCGACTTCTTTTGGCCCGGATGCACTCTTCTCGGTGTGTGCCTCACCTTCACCCTCGCCCTCGCCATGGTTGTGCCCGTCACCTTCGGTGTGGCGGAGCGAAAAATACAAGACAAGCGCAATACCCACTACTGCTGCGAGGATGAAATATATGATACTGGATTTTTTCATTTTTTATATTATTGATTGATTAAGTATTGGATATTGATTACAGTCTGGTTATAGTTGCTTACGGCGTCATTATAGTTCAGCTGTATGGCTGAGGCGGTCTCAATCCCCTGGACATATTCAACATAGGAGATGTCACCGTTCTGGTAAGCTCTTGTCGCATTACTAATAATTGAATTTGCATTTGGGATTGCCGTATTGCGGTAGTAGTCGATCAGTGACTGGTAGGTCCGTAACTGCTCGGAGAGCTGTTCGAACTGGCTCACCAGCTGTGCCTGCAGGTACTCTGAATTTTTTTTCTCGACCTCGATGCCGGTAGCTGCGGCCCTTGATTTGGCTACGCTGCTTCCTGCAAAGAGCGGAAGGGATACCCCAACGGAGAATCCCTGAAATTGCAGGGAACTGCCTGCGATGGCTGGCCCGTTCGGATCCTGGCTCCCGGTTATGGACTGTATGAAATAACCCGCAGAAAAATCAGGATACAGCGCCGAGCGCATCAGCTTCTGGTTGGCCTGTGCTATACGCACCTGGTTGTTGGCAAGCTCAAGGTTCGGGTTCTGCTTTACCATCGAGGAATCGGCGGCAAGTACAAAAGGAAGTTGTACAAACGCAGTATCTGAAACCGTGAAATCGTTCTGTAGTCCCAGCAACACCTTCAGGCTGGATTTTGCAACCTGTACCTGGGTCCTGTATTCCTTTATCCGTTGTTCAAGTTCCTGCTGTTTCGCAGTCGCAACCGCTTTTTCCAATGAATTGGTTTCCCCGGTCTCAAACTTCAGCGCCGCCGATTTTACAAATTTTTGCAGTACGGTATTCTGCTTCTCCAGAAGTTTGATCTGCTTTTCATAGTAGCGCAGCTCGTTCCAGGACTGGCGGATGTTGAACTTTATCTCCTGCTTGGTTACGCCAAGCCTCGACTGGCTGGCATTGCTGTATTCCTGTAGCAGCTTTCTTCTGGCTCCTATCTGGAAAGGGCTGAAGCCCTGGCTTACGGATAAGTTCTTATCATTGGCCTGTGAGTTGGTATTTCCAAAAGTGCCCATAAATTCCGTTTTGGGCATCTCGAACGCCGAACGGAGCATCTGGGACTGCATTTTGGTGTCCAGCTGTGAGGCTTGTATGCTTTTGTTCCCGCTGAGGCCCATTTCAAGTGCCTGTTCAATGTTCAGTTGCTGCGGGGTTTGTGCATTGGCACCGAACGTGGCAATGCACAATAATGCAACTGTTATGATTGTAGTGGTGGGTTTCCTTTTCTTCTTTCCAATTCCTTTTTCAAAATAAAGGTATAGGATCGGAAGCACTATAAGCGTCAAAAGGGTAGCGGTTATAAGCCCGCCGATTACCACTGTAGCTAAAGGTTTCTGTACTTCCGCGCCGGCACTTGAACTTATAGCCATCGGAAGGAATCCCAGCGACGCTACAGCTGCTGTCATGATAACTGGGCGCAGCCTTACTTTAGTACCTTCCCTGATCCGATCGTAAACATCCGTCATGCCTTCCGACTTGAGCTGGTTAAAGTAGCCGATAAGTACGATACCGTTAAGTACCGCAACACCAAAGAGCGCGATAAAACCAACACCTGCCGAGATGCTGAACGGCATGTCCCTGATCCACAGGGCAAATATGCCCCCTATAGCCGACAGGGGTATTGCCGTAAATATAAGCAGTGACTGCTTCATGGAATTAAAGGTAAAGTACAGCAGTACCAGTATCAGGCCCAGTGCGATCGGTACCGCAATTGAAAGGCGCCTGCTTGCATCCACAAGGTTTTCGAAAGAGCCCCCATAGGTTGTATAGTAGCCATCGGGAAGCTTAAGCTTGGCATCTAGCTTCGCCTGTATATCCTCGACAATGGTCTGTACATCGCCGCCACGTACGTTAAAGCCGACTACGATCCTACGCTTGCCATCTTCGCGTGAAATCTGCATTGGGCCATCTTCATAATTGACATCCGCGATCTGCTCGAGTGGAATCTGGCTTCCTGACGGAAGGGTTACAAACAGTGCCCGAAGGTTTTCAATGTCTTTCCTGCTGTTGTTATCAAGTCGGACCACGAGGTCAAAGCGTTTTTCGCCTTCATAAACCACACCGGCCGATTCTCCTGCGAAGCCCATCCGGATCACTTTGTTGAGGTCGCCGATCTTTAGTCCGTATAGCGCCAGCTTGTCCTTGTTGTACCGTATTGTTATCTGGGGAAGCCCGGCTACACGCTCTGCTTTTGCATCTGCAACGCCTTTTACACCCTTAATAAGCTGCACGACTTCTTCCCCTTTGCTTACCAGCATTTCGATATCATCCCCGAAGATTTTGATGGCCACGTCACTACGTACACCGGTCATTAGTTCGTTGAATCGCATCTGTATTGGCTGTGAGAACTCTGTAAACGCGCCTGGAATCTCCTCGAGTGCTTCTTCCATTTTTTCCATCAGCTCCTCTTTCGTCTCTGCTGATGTCCATTCGCTCCTGTCCTTCAGGAGAATGATCATGTCCCCTGCCTCTATCGGCATAGGGTCGGTCGGTATTTCCGCGCTTCCTATCTTGGTCACGATCATCTTTATTTCAGGGAACCTGGATTTAAGTATCTGCTCCGCCTTGGTAGTTGCTTCAATTTCCTGCGAGAGGGAACTTCCAGAGGCAATGATGAGGTGTGTTGCTATATCACCCTCATCAAGTTGCGGGATAAATTCGCCGCCAAGAGAATTGAATATAAACAGCGCCACGATGAATAATGCTATTGCTACGCCTATTATAGCCGCTTTGATACGTAGGGCTTTTTCCAGCAGCGGGTTATATACGCGATATATTGACTCAATGATTTTATCGCTGATGTTTTTCTTATGGCCTGTCTCTTTTTTAAGTGCAAGGGCAGACATCATCGGCACATAGGTCAGGGAAAGTATAAAGGCACCCAGGATGGCAAACGATACGGTTTGCGCCATAGGGCCGAACATTTTGCCTTCAATGCCTACAAGTGCCAGTATCGGCAGGTACACTATCAGGATAATGATCTCCCCAAATGCTGCGCTGCTACGTATTTTAGAAGACGCCTGATACACCTCTTCGTCCATTTGTTTGGTTGTGAGCTTGCCCTTCTTGCCAACCTGTAATCGGTGTATGATGGCTTCCACAATTATGACTGCCCCATCGACTATAAGCCCGAAATCTATTGCCCCAAGGCTCATAAGATTACCACTGACCCCGAATAGTTTCATCATAGAAATTGCAAAGAGCAGGGCTAATGGTATCACTGACGCTACGACCAGGCCCGCCCTCCAGTTACCAAGAAGCAACACAAGGATAAAGATTACGATAAGAGCTCCTTCGATAAGGTTCGTCTGTACGGTTGAAATCGCCTTATCCACCAGGACCGTTCTGTCCATAAAGGCTTCAATTTCTACTCCTTCCGGAAGCGATTTTTTAATCTGCTCCATTTTCTCTTTTACGATCTTTACAATCTCACCGCTATTTTCTCCTTTGAGCATCATAACCATCCCGGAAACTTCTTCTCCTTTGCCATCCTTGGTAACAGCGCCGTACCTTACGCCGCTGCCGATTTGGACCGTTGCTACATCGCGGATGAGTATTGGGATTCCGTTCTGGTTCTTAACAACGATTTTCTTGATGTCCTCAATACCGTTTACCATACCAATACCACGAATGAAATAGGCGTAGGGTTTTTTGTCGATATAGGCACCACCGGTATTTTCATTATTCACTTCCAGTGCCTCAAAAATCTCGGTTATGGTGGTGTTCATGCTCTTAAGCTTATCGGGCTGTACAGCAATCTCATATTGTTTCTGGATACCACCCAAGGTGTTAACCTCGGCAACCCCTTTTGTCCCGATGAGCTGTGGCTTTATTATCCAGTCCTGGATTGTCTTGAGCTGCGTGGCATCGTACTTGTCCTCATACCCTTTTTTCGGGAACACCACATATTGGTATATTTCGCCCAATCCTGTACTGAGGGGTGACATTTCAGGAACGCCGACCCCGTTGGGAATGGCATTTTCTGCCTCTTTGATACGTTCCGATATCTGGGCCCTTGCCCAGTAAATGTCCACTTTTTCCTCGAATACCACCGTTACTACGCTAAGCCCGAAGCGGCTGATGGAACGGAGTTCCACAATCTGGGGGATTGACTTAACGGATTGCTCGATAGGGTAGGTGATGAACTGCTCCACTTCCTGTGTAGCCAAGGTAGGAGAACTGGTAATAATCTGTACCTGATTATTAGTGATATCAGGCAGTGCATCTATCGGAAGGGTGTAGAGGGAATAACTACCGACCCCTATTAAGACTATTGTGAATAGACCAATAATAAATTTATTATTGATACTAAATTGAATGATTTTGTCTAACATTTTTTAAATTATAATTGATGAAAAATTGGCAGGTATCTTTCTGCGGCATTATGTATCCTTTATCTTCGGATGCTGCGGCAATAAATTAGCGGCATGGGGAAAACGGCGGATGGCTGCCAGATGGCAAACTATCTTTTCCGTATCCGTGAAGGATTCGTCAAGCAGAAGGAACGGCACTATTAAGTAAGTAATTCCCATGCAATACTTTGTGTTAGGTTGCTGAATTATTTATGATGTACAGTGAAATAATGCAATATTCGTAGTACTATACCGCCCAAAATAACGACGCAGGCGAGTATAATAAGTACAAACTTAAATATGAAGAGTACACGATTGTCCTTTTTGACAGCTTTTTTTGGTTTTGCCATAGCATCTGATTAATTCATTGCGAATCCATTACAATAAACGGTGCGTAGAATCCGCCCATTTCTAAAAGGGAAATCTTATGAATTAATTTGAGGCGGCTGCCAGATGCTTCCTGAGAATGATGAAGCAAAAACGTGGGTGTAATGAGGTATTTGTGGAACTGGCTGTTCGGTCAGAACAGGAAAATTAAGATTAAGTACGGTCATGTTATTAACAATCTGGACACCACAGCAGGCGCAGCTGCAAAAAGGTGAGCACATATCGCCTTCCTTATTATGGGAGTGCGTGCCTTGCCCGTCGTGTGCCAATTCAAACCCTGAATTCGGCGCACTACTATGTATTTCCGCATCTGAGCATGTCATCAGGGAAAGACCTAAGAGGTAGATTGTTAATATGAAGTGTACTATTTTCAACGTGGTAAAAGTATAAAAAAAATTGAAACATATGAATGAATCGAAAAAAAAACTAATTTGCGCCAACCCTAAGTTCACTTCACCGCACATTGGTCCGGAAAATGTATCTCCTTTATTGCGTGGGCCTTATGTTTTAGATGCATCCGCGACATATATGCTTCATGCCGTCACCTTGCAATTATTGCGCCATAATTACGTTTACGTACAAAGAACTCCACATTTACTATTAAAGAATAATTCCCTTTATAAATTCCATGAAAATTTTGCTAATAGAAGACGAGGAAATTTTAGCTAACAGCATCAGGGGCTACCTTACCGGCAACGGCTGGCTGTGTGAGTATGTCGGTTCCGCACGCCTGGCTATTGATAAAATTTCGAGCTATGAATACGATTGTATACTGCTCGACATTGGCCTGCCAGACGGGAATGGGCTAGCTGTACTCTCAGAATTGAAGCGCAGGAAAAGACAGGATGGGGTAATTATCATTACGGCAAATGGAAAGCTTGAGCAAAAGATCGAGGGTTTCAGCATTGGGGCCGACGACTACCTCACCAAACCCTTTGACCTTCCCGAACTGGTCATGAGGGTACATGCATTGGTACGCAGGAGACAGTTCCACGGGAGCGACATTATTACATTCAATGAGATATCAGTTGATATTGCAGCAAAAAGTGTTAGTGTTAAGGGTGCCGCCGTGGATATAACCAAGAAGGAGATAGGCCTTCTACTGTACCTGATCGCCAATGAGAATAAAGTGCTGTCAAAAAGTACGATTGCAGAGCACCTTTCCGGCGACATGGCCGATATGCTTGACAACCATCATTTTGTTTATGCGCACATCAAGAACCTAAAGCGCAAGCTCGGCGAAGCCGGATATGGGGACTATATTAAAACTGTATACGGTATGGGATATAAATGGGCTAATGAGTAAAAGGTTATTAAATAAGACATTACAGTATTATGTTTTCTATTCGCTGGGTATACTGGTTGTGGCGGCGGTACTCTTCTTTTCCCTTGCCAGGATGATCTACCGCACCGATGCAGATAAAGAACTCTCAGTGCTGCGGGAAGAATTTGTGAGGCTTACCATACCCGGGCTTGAACAAGGGGAAATACAAGCATGGAATAAGCATAACAGGGACATGAAGATCAAGGGCAACAGCATAGGGATAGATAGGGACACCCTCTTTTACCGCAGCTATTATAACTGCCTGAGCGAAAAGTATGAAAGGTACCGCGTGCTTCATTCCCCGGTGCGTATCGGGGATAGCGGCTACATCTTTTCAGCTAAAATCAACGTGATAGAAAGCAGCGAGCTCATTATGGGTATTGTTGGGGTTTTTACTATCGTTATGCTCTTGCTTCTGGCGGGGCTTTTGCTTATCACCGGGCGCCTGTCCCTGAAGCTTTGGAACCCTTTCTACAACACGCTCGCCCAGATAGAACGGTTCGAGATAGACAAGAAAGTGGCACCGGAACTTTCCCCGAGCGGCATCGAGGAATTTGACAGGCTTAATCAGGCAATCACCAATCTTATTGCAAAAAACACATCGATTTATGCCAGCCACGGGGAATTTATAGAAAATGCCTCGCATGAGCTGCAAACCCCGCTTGCTATCTTTAAGGCAATGCTTCAGACTTTGGTGCAACGGCCTGATATAACGCCGGGGCAGTTCGAACAGCTGGAGAACATCAATATCGCTGCCACTAGGCTGGCTAAGATCAACAAGAACCTGTTGCTGCTATCCAAGCTGGAAAGTACGCAGTTTGATGCTATAGAAACGGTTTCAGTCAATGCGCTATTGGAGCGCCACCTCCCATTTTTCAGAGAGCAGGCCTCTGCCCTTGACATCGGAGTACAATATGAGCCCGGAGCCCAACTTTCGGTGCTGGCAAATCCCGTCCTGCTTGAAATCGCAACTAATAATCTTATGCTTAATGCGGTGCGGTACAACCGCGTGAATGGCAGCATTGCTGTTACCGTGGGAGAACGGTTTGTCCGAATTGCAAATACGGGCACTACTGACGCACTTGACGGCTCGCGGCTGTTCGAACGGTTTTCGAAAGCGAATACCTCCGCTTCCGGCAGTGGTCTTGGCTTGTCGATCGTAAAAAGGATTGCCGCCCTCAACCATTGGAAAATCACGTATTATTTTTCAGATGGCATGCATTTTTTTCAGCTTGAGCTCTAAAATTCTAAATGTTTTCTAAATCGTACCTGAACTTTGTCTTACAAATATCAGGTATATGTTACATAAATTCAGGCCAAAGGGCAGGTTTGACGTGCTGGGTCACTTTTCCGTATGGTTCCTCGCCGCCTCCTTTCTGTTGCGCATTACTTTTTTCAGCCTTGAATTTAAAGAGGTTTCCCTTGGTGTTGCTGATATTGCATGGACACTTGCCACTGGCCTTTTTTTTGATGTGGGTACGCTCAGTTTTATATTGGTTCCGGGAGCACTGTATTATTTGCTGCTGCCCAACCGCTGGGTTGGATCTTATTTTGACAGGATAGTTGTGATTTTCTTTACTTCACTGTCCCTCTTTATATTGGTGCTGACCTTTTTTGCCGAGATAATCTTCTGGGACGAATTCAGTTCCAGATTCAATTTTATCGCGGTAGACTACCTCATTTATACCCATGAAGTTGTTGCCAACATTGAGCAGTCCTACCCGCTTCCTATTCTCATCAGCAGTATGCTCCTTATTACGGGTGTATTTCTTTATCTCTTTTATAAAACGCAGGCTTTTGCCCATACCTTCGGCAGAAAGGAAAGATTGATGCCGCGTTTCATCTTATTGATCGGAGTGCTCTGCGTCGCGGGCTTATTTGGCTATTTGGTAAGGAATGACCAGGCTGAATGGTCACCAAACCGATACAATTCTGAAATATCAAAATCCGGGATATATTCTTTTTTTGCCGCTTTCAGGAACAACCAGATGGAGTACAGTGAATTCTATACTGCCATTGACACGAACAAAGCATTTAACATCGTAAGGAGTCAGCTGCAGGGCCTGCAGGGAGGAGCGACGCCTTCCGTAAAGCGAGTGATCAGGGATTCATGCGGAATCCCGGAACTAAAGAAGAATGTGGTATTTATACTCGTAGAGAGCTTCAGCGGAAGCTTCATGGGAGAGTTCGGGAACGGGAAAGGGCTGACTCCATTTCTGGACAGCCTTGCCCAACAGAGCATTTTCTTTAAAGATATGTATGCTACGGGTACCAGGACGGTACGGGGTATGGAGGCCGTTACCCTGTGTATACCTCCAACACCAGGGCAGAGCATTGTAAAAAGGCCGGAAAACAGAGAGCTCTTCACTATTTCCAATGTCTTTAAATCGAAAGGCTATTCAACCAACTTTTTCTACGGGGGCGATGGCTACTTTGACAACATGAACGCCTACTTTGGCGGCAACGGCTTCACCATTTATGACCGGGGGCGGGGCAGTATACTGAGCGATAATATCAGGACAACACGCAACAACATAAGCGACAGCGAAGTTACCTTTGAAAATGCATGGGGCATTTGTGACGGTGACCTTTATGCCAAGATGCTTGCCAGTGCAGACAGCCATTACGGGAGCAATACCCCTTTCTTCAATTTTGTAATGACCACTTCCAATCACAGGCCCTACACCTATCCGGAAAACACAGTCGATATACCTTCCGGAACAGGACGCGATGGGGCTGTTAAATACACCGATTATGCCCTCGCTGAACTTTTCAGGAAAGCACGGACCAGGCCATGGTTCGATGATACGGTCTTTGTCATTGTAGCCGACCATTGTGCCAGCAGTGCGGGCAGGGATGAGATCGATGTAGCAAATTACCACATCCCTGCGTTCATTGTAAACCTTCAGGAGAATAAGAGGAAGGTCACCAGGCAATGCTCACAAATTGACCTTTTCCCTACGTTCTTTTCACTGATGCACTGGAGCTATACCTCAAATTTTTTCGGCAACGATATTCTTGACGCGCGCTACAAAGAGCGTGCACTCCTTGGAACATACAGAAAGCTGGCGCTGATGAAGAAAGACAAGGTCACGATTTTGTCCGACCAGAAGAGACAGTCGACCTACCGATGGGAAAAGGATGGGAACAGGCTGCTGCCGGTACCAACGGACCAGCCGATGCTAGAGGAAACCATTGCCTGGTACCAAACGGCGGATTACCTGTTTACCAACAAACTCTTAAAGTAAATATTATGGCCTATATGCATTTTATTATAAATCCTGCCAGTGGAAATGGCAGGCATTCCCTTTCCGAGGCCCAGTTGCGCGGACATTTTCCGAGCGATACCGTAAAAGTAGATATTACCTCTTACCGGGGACACGCATCGGACCTGGTACGGCGGGCACTCCAAGATAAGCCGGATTATATAATTGCATGCGGTGGGGATGGCACGGTGAATGAGGTGGCATCGTGCCTTGTCAGTACTGATGTTGTACTAGGGATTTTGCCGCTAGGTACGGGAAATGGCCTTGCATCAAGTCTTGGATTGCCCTTGGATTTACGGCAATCCATCGAATTGCTCAGGGGAGGAACGGTGTCGCCCATTGATGTGGGAACAATCAATGGGCAGCCTTTCTTCAGTAACTTGGGTATTTCTGTCGATGCGACGATCGTAAAGAAATACGAAGCCATTAAAGGCCGTTCGCTGTGGGGATACGTAAAGTCTTCGCTGCTGACAGTCTTCGGTTACAGGCCTTCCGAGACAATTCTTGAATACAGGGGGCACCGTGAAAAATTATCGCCATTCCTTTTCTTCGTCTCCAATTCAGGGGAAATGGGGCATGGCCTCAGCCTAACCCCAAGGGCACGCCTTAATGACGGGCTGCTGGATTTACTTATTGTACCGGAGGTAAATTTTATTGAAAAGGTTGCCTTAGGTATCCATATCCTGTGCAGGACGGTCCCTAAGTTTAAAAAGGGGAGGGCAATCCAGTTGCGGTCCTTCCAGCTGGAAATGCCGCTTAGGATTTTTATCGATGCCCAGATTGACGGTGACCACTTTTATTTCAAGACAAATAAACTGGCCATATCCGTATTGGAAAGCGCTCTTAAAGTAGCTACCCGTAAAGAACTTGGCGTATGACAAGACCATATACAACGTTGCAGCACTACATGCCTATAGTATGAGTTTTTATTATTAACAACTATAAATTTTACAACTATGATGACAGAAGACCGCAAAAACAGTGAAAAGCATGACCATGCAGAACACCACAGCCATGAGGAGCACCATCCGCATCCCGAACACCATGAGGGCCCTGGCCATGAAAACGAGCAGGAGCACCATAAGGAAAAGGAACATCACAAGGAAAAAGAACACCATGATGAGTCGGAGCACCATGATGATTCAAAGTAATTCTTGGAACTATCCGGCAGCCCTGTTACAGGGCTGCTTTTTTAATTAACAGGTATTAAGCTCAAAAGTGGTATATTGCTTGTTGCAATAAATCCCAATCCAGATGAAATTATTTATTATAACTACGCTTTGTTGCCTCGCAACACTGGCAGCATCAGCACAGGCGCATCATGACGAGCCCAAATATGGCGGCGTGGTAGAGGAGGCTGATGGTTACCATTTCGAGATGGTAAAATCCGGAAACCAGCTGACAATATATCTGTTAGGGGCAGAAGGCATACTGTCGTTACAATATGACGGTATTGAGGCGGAATTTATATTTGCAAAGAAAGCATCAGAGAAAGCATTTTTAGTAAAGAGTGATAAAGGTTATTTTGTCACCAATCTCCCCGCCTCGTCCGCATTCGAATATTGCACGGTTTACCTTAACATAAATGGGCAAAAAGTGTCTCCGGTTTTCAGGAATCCTGACCTAGCCAAAAAAAGGAAGCGCGGGCATAGCCACTAGTCAAATACCATTATCCAGCTCTTCCAGACGATGCAGCATCGGCGAAAGCCTGCTGATACTTATGCCGTGCCTTTTTGCGATTTGTTTTCTGAGTCTTATTTAGCTGAAGTCCTTCAGTCCTGGGATGAACTTTAATTGACCCTTAAATAATAATAATTAAATTGCAGGAAGTATCTGAATACTCAAAAATCAATAAACCGCAATAGCTACATGCGATTCGTATGGTTATACGCCGTAGTTTTTGCCTAAAATAGATAGAATGAAATCTGTGAAATCAATTTTCTTTGCTGCGATTTTCACAATTGCTGTGCCGGCCATCGGATATCTGAGCTTTGGCATTTGGCCAGCCCTCTTGTTTTTAACAGGATATCTGTCTGGATTTCTTTTATGGTGCTGCCTTCCGACACATTATGGCTTTAAGCGAATCAGGACGCTCTATCTTTTGGTCTTTGTTCTTTTTCTTGTGCATAGAGTGGAAGAAAAGGTGTTCGGTTTTTTCGCTGAACTGGCAGCAATAACCAAGGTTCCCGTACCGGAGATAATTTCATGGCCAGTTATTGTGCTTGTCTTATTATCGGTGGGGGGATGGGTCGGAAGCGGCTTCTGGTTTGCAAGGGGTAAAGCCTTTGGCGGGTATTTAATGTGGACTTTCTTTGCCTCCCTTGGCATTACGGAACTTGCACACTTTGTACTGCCGTGTTTCACAGAAAGGCCTTATGGCTACTTTCCGGGTATGGCGAGTGTCTTGCTGCTGGCTCCGGTGGCATGGTACGGAATGTATCGGCTTGCACAAAACAACGGCAATAAATTTTAATTCTGTATGTTTGCAATCAATAACAACAAAACTATGAGGATATTAGTAAGGACCTTTTTAATCACAGCACTTTTCTTACTGAGTGCCAACAGTCTAGTTGCACAAGAAAAGAAAACGGTCCAGACGGCGACTATTAAAACTGCTATTTACTGTGATCACTGCAAGGCATGCGAAACATGCGGGCCGAAATTTAACCAAACCTTGCTTAAAGAAATAGGTGTTCAGATGGTAGTCCTTGATGACAAGGCAATGACTATCAAAGTGACTTATAATTCCAAGAAAACAAGCCTTGATAAAATTAAAGCCGCAG
>Ga0308157_10000624_pt1 | contig 105506 bp, 91 predicted proteins | sample PhyBR1_FD_201035 | JGI IMG/M metagenome (GOLD analysis project Ga0308157, IMG submission 201035) | Phyllosphere microbial communities from UC Gill Tract Community Farm, Albany, California, United States - DLSLB.R1 | ecosystem: Host-associated > Plants > Phyllosphere > Unclassified | place...
TCGAACACGTCGCCCAGAAACTCAACCGCCGACCACGCAAGACGCTCGACTGGAAAACTCCAGCCGAGCGTCTGCTAGAACTTGTCTAGTTCACTTCGGTGTTGCGATGACCCCTTGAATCCGCCCGGCGGGCGGGGCCTTCGGCGTGTGCCGGATGCGCTCAGCGCAGCTCTGAGATGAGCACGGCGCTGGTTCCGGGCGTGGTGGCCTCGATGACGTGAGCGGCGTCGCCCGGGTACGACAGGTAGTCGCCCGGGTTCAGGAGCACGGGCTCCTCGGCAGGGCCGATCCTCGCCTGTCCTGAGATGACGACGACGTGCTCGATCGTTCCGGGGTGGTGCGGGTCGGAACGTCGTGGCTCACCGGGTTCGACTCGGATCATGTAGACGTCACGCCGCGCGCCGGGCGGGCTCGCGGAGAGCAGGCTGGCGCTGTAGGCGGATGCCGCGGATGACGGCACGCCGTCGATGTCGTCGGCGCGGATGAGAGTGGGGGCGCTGGCGTGCTCATCGACGAGCACGGCGAAGGGCACGTCGAGGGCGACACCGAGCGCCCAGAGGGTCTCGACGCTGGGGTTGCCGGAGCCGGTCTCCAACTGCGACACCGTCGCCTTCGACACTCCCGCCCTCCGGGCGAGCTCCGATACGGACATCCCCTGTGCCTCGCGCTCTCGCTTGAGCGTGCGGGCGATACGTGTTCCCAGATCCACGTGTTCATCATGTCAAACGATCGGTCACTTGACTATCCCTACGACAGTGTTCATGATGATGATCATGCGTTCATCGAATCGAACGACTCTCGTGGAGGATCCGGAGCGGCGCGAAGTCTGGCGCGAGGGGCTCGGCGTCGCCATCGCCACGAGCGCCTACGGTGTCTCGTTCGGTGCTCTCGCCGTGGCATCCGGTCTCGATGTCTGGCAGACGTGCGTGCTGAGCCTGGTGATGTTCACGGGCGGCTCGCAGTTCGCCTTCATCGGGGTCTTCGGAGCGGGCGGCATGGCGGCGCTACCGTCTGCCGTCGCCTCGGCCGCACTGCTGGGAGTGCGCAATATCGCCTACGGGATGCGGATGTCTCCGACCATCGGTCCTGGGGTCCTGCGGCGCGCCGCCGCCGCCCACGTCACGATCGACGAGTCGACGGCTGTCGCGATCTCGCAGAGCACGCCTCCGCTGCGTCGCCTCGGGTTCTGGATCACCGGGATCGGCGTCTTCATCGGGTGGAACATCACTACTCTCCTCGGCGCGCTGCTCGGCGATGTGCTCGGCGACCCGAAGTCGTGGGGGCTGGATGCCGCGGCCGCCGCCGCCTTCCTCGCTCTGCTGTGGCCGCGGCTCACGCAGCGGCAGGCGATCGCCGTCGGTGTCGCGGCAGCGGTGGTCGCCGCGGCCCTCACGCCGTTCCTGATGCCGGGGCTCCCGGTGCTGATCGCCGCTGTCGTCGCGATCGCGGTGGGATGGTTCAACTGGTACGGGCGCGAGGTCGCCCCGGTCGACGAACCGGGGGAGGACCGATGAGCGTGTGGACCGCCGTACTGCTGGCCGCATGCATCTGCGTGGCGCTGAAGGCCTTCGGATATCTCATCCCCGCCCACCTGCTGGAGGCGCCGCGGCCCGCGCGCATCTCCGACCTGCTCACCGTCGCTCTGCTGGCGGCGCTCGTGGCCGTGCAGACGCTCGGCAACGGGCAGGCCGTGGTGGTCGATGCCCGGATTCCTGCGGTGCTCGTCGCTGCCGGGCTGCTCTACCTGCGGCAGTCGTTTCTCGTCGTGGTGATCGCGGCGGCGGCAGTGGCGGCCCTCCTGCGGCTCGTCGGGTGGGCGGTGTGAGCGACGGGCAGGAATGCGACGCGTAAGATCGGGGCGTGCCCAACTGGTTGTCTCGTTCGCTCTCCTGGATCGCCTGCATGCTCGTGGGGGCCGTCTACGGCACGGCGGGAACGATCGCGCACAGCCTGATGTGGGGGCCCGTCCCGACCGGACTCATCGTCGGCGCCATCGCGTGCGCGGCGCTGCTGGTCGCGGTGCGCACGCTGACGCATGATCGAGGCGCGGCCGTGGCGACGGCGATCGGGATGATCGCGATGCTGCTGATCATCTCGGGCGAGGGACCCGGCGGCTCGGTCATCGTTCCGAACACCCCGATCGGGCAGGTCTGGATCTATCTCATCTGCGGTGTCGCGCTGCTCGTGATCGCCTGGCCGAACCTGAAGCCCGTGCGGCAGCGTGCGCAGAGCCCCGCACCCGTGCCCGCCGAGACGTCTGTGCAGGCAAACGAGTCGTAGACTGGAGGGGTGACGTATGTGATCGCTCTTCCGTGCGTCGATGTCAAGGATCGCGCCTGCATCGACGAGTGCCCCGTTGACTGCATCTATGAGGGTGAGCGTTCGCTGTACATCCATCCGGACGAGTGCGTCGATTGCGGTGCGTGCGAGCCGGTGTGCCCTGTCGAGGCGATCTACTACGAAGACGATCTTCCCGACGAGTGGCAGGACTACTACAAGGCGAACGTCGAGTTCTTCGACGAGATCGGCTCTCCCGGCGGGGCCGCCAAGGTCGGCGTCTACGCCTTCGACCACCCGATCATCGCCGCCCTTCCTCCGCAGGGCGAGTAGCCCGTGGGGGTCAGAGATCTCGCCGACTACCCGTGGGATGCGGTCGTCCCGTTCCGTGAGCGTGCCGCGCAGCATCCGGGCGGGCTCGTCGACCTCTCCATCGGCTCACCGGTCGATCCGACGCCCGATGTGATCCGCACGGCGCTCTCAGAGGCGACCGACGCGCATGCCTATCCGCAGAACATCGGTACCCCGGCGCTGCGCGAGGCGATCGTCGACTGGTACGCGCGCCGCAGGGGAGTGCCGGGGCTCACGGTGGAGAACGTGCTGCCCACTGTCGGTTCGAAGGAGTTCGTCGCGCTCCTGCCGACGCTGCTCGGACTCGGCGAGGGCGACATCGTCGTCTTCCCACGGGTCGCCTATCCGACATACGAAGTCGGGGCCCGTGTCGCAGGGGCCACTCCGGTGGCAGAAGACGATCCGGCGGCGTGGCCCGAGGGCACGAAGCTCATCTGGATCAACAGTCCGGGGAACCCGGACGGACGCACCTGGACCACCGATGAGCTCGCCGTCGCCGTCCGGCGGTCCCGGGAACTCGGAGCCGTTCTCGCCAGCGATGAATGCTACGCCGAGCTGGGCTGGGACGGCCGGTGGGCCGCGGAGCCGGTGCCGTCTGTTCTCGATCCCAGGGTGACCGACGGCTCACGTCGCAACCTGCTCAGCGTCTACTCGCTGAGCAAGCAGTCGAATCTCGCCGGCTATCGCGCCGCCTTCGCAGCCGGATGCTCGCGAGTGATCGGCGAGATTCTCACGGCGCGCAAGCACCTGGGGCTCATGATGCCGCTGCCGGTGCAGCAGGCGATGGTGGCGGCGCTCCGAGACGACGACCACGTGGCGGCGCAGAAGGAGCTCTATCGCGCCCGGCGCGATCTGCTGCGGCCCGCGCTGGCGGCTGCGGGATTCCGGATCGATGGCTCCGAGGCCGGCCTGTATCTGTGGGTCACCGAAGGCCGTGATGCCTGGAAGTCGATGGAGAGGCTCGCGGATCTCGGAATCCTCGGGGGGCCCGGCCCCTTCTACGGTGCGGATGCGGCGGAGCATGTGCGGCTGTCTCTGACGGCTCCGCTCGAGCGGGTCGCTGAGGGCGCACGCCGACTGCAGGGTCAAGATCTGTAGGTTCCCACTGCGGATCAGTGCCGTCTCTTGGCTGATGTCACAGTAGGCCGATCTGGCGACTAGGCTGTAAAGGCGATTCGGTCGGGACCCGGCCAGGCGCTCGGCGCCGTGCATCGCCTCGATCACATCCGACATGCTGGCCGAATCAGACCAGCGCGTCGCGTATACGTACAAGGAGGACCGCGTGAGTGCAGCGGGAGACCAGCAGGCCAAGGCGACTCTCACGATCGGTGAGACCACGGCGGAGTTTCCCCTCCTGCGCGGCACGGCGGGCGCCGACAGCATCGATCTCTCGACGCTGACGAAGCAGACCGGCTACACGGGCCTCGACTACGGGTTCGTCAACACGGCATCCACCAAGTCGAACATCACCTTCATCGACGGCGATCAGGGCATTCTCCGCTACCGCGGGTATCCGATCGAGCAGATCGCCAAGAACTGCACGTACCTCGAGGTCGCCTGGCTGCTGATCTACGGCGAGCTGCCGTCGCCGAGCGAGCTGGCGGCCTTCGACGAGCGGGTGCGCCGCCACACGCTCCTGCATGAAGACCTCAAGCACTTCTTCTCCGCGCTGCCGCACACCGCCCACCCGATGTCGGTGCTGTCGTCCGCTGTCGCGGCTCTCTCGACCTATTACGAGGGACAGACAGACCCGAACAACCCGGAGCATGTCGAGCTGAACATGGTGCGCATGCTCGCCAAGCTCCCCGTGATCGCGGCGTACGCGCACAAGAAGAGCACCGGTCAGGCGTTCCTCTACCCCGACAACTCGTTGAGCTTCGTCGACAATTTCCTCAAGCTCAACTTCGGTGTGCACTCCGAGCCCTACGAGATCAACCCGGTCATGTCGAAGGCGCTCGAGCTGCTGCTGATCCTGCACGAGGATCACGAGCAGAACGCCTCGACCTCGACGGTGCGCCTGGTGGGGTCGACCGGTGCGAACCAGTTCGCCTCGATCTCCGCAGGCATCCAGGCCCTCTCCGGTCCGCTTCACGGCGGAGCCAACGAGGCCGTGCTCAGCATGCTCGCCGAGATCCGTGATTCGGGTCAGGGCGTGGCGCGCTTCGTCGAGCGCGTCAAGAACAAAGAAGAGGGTGTGAAGCTCATGGGCTTCGGGCACCGCGTGTACAAGAACTACGACCCGCGGGCCAAGCTCGTCAAGGAAGCGGCCGACGAGGTGCTGCGTGAGCTGGGCGTCACCGACCCGTTGCTCGATCTCGCCAAGGAGCTCGAAGAGATCGCTCTCGCCGACGACTACTTCAAGGAGCGCCGCCTCTACCCGAACGTCGACTTCTACACCGGTGTGATCTACAAGGCGATGGGCTTCCCGACCCGCATGTTCACGGTGCTGTTCGCCATCGGCCGGCTTCCGGGCTGGCTCGCGCAGTGGCGTGAGCTGAACCTCGACCCTCAGACCAAGATCGGCCGTCCGCAGCAGTTGTACACGGGGGCGGCAGAGCGGCAGTTCCCGATCCGCTGAGCGGATGACGAAAGCCCCGGACCTCCTGCGAAGGAGATCCGGGGCTTTTCCGTGTGAGTCAGCGGCCCTGCGAGCCGCCGCCCTGCGCGCGGCGGGGACGGCGGGTGTCGACGCGCTGTCCGACCTGGATGCCGGGGCGCTGGCTGTTGCCGGAGCGCTGTCCGCCGCCGGAGCGCTGGCCCTGCGCGGCGGACTGGCCCTGTCCGCCCTGAGCCTGGCCGCCCTGTCCCTGCGGGCGACGACGGCGGCGTGCCGGCGAACCGGACGCCGGGGCGCCGCCCTGCTGGGGCTGGCGCGCCTTCTTCGGCTGCTGACGCTGCTGCGGCTGCGGGGGAGCGGGCTTGACGTGAGCGGCGCGCTCACCGACGAGCTCGTCGACGATGCCCGCGTTCACCTGCTCGAGCTCGGCGGTGATCTGCGCCTTGCGCAGCAGATCCTTCACATCGCGGCGCTGCTCGGGGAGCACGACGGTGACGACAGTGCCTGCCGCGCCTGCCCGCGCAGTGCGGCCGGAGCGGTGCAGGTACGCCTTGTGCTCCATCGGCGGGTCGACGTGGACGACGAGATCGACGTTGTCGACGTGCACGCCGCGGGCGGCGACATCGGTCGCGACGAGCACTCGCACGCCACCCTCGGCGGGGTCGGCCGAGAAGGCGCTGAGGTTGCGCTCACGGGCGTTCTGCGACAGGTTGCCGTGCAGGTCCACCGCGGGGATGCCCGCAGCGGTGAGCTGCTTGGCCAGCTTCTTGGCCTGATGCTTGGTGCGGGTGAACAGGATGCGGCGGCCGGTGCCGGATGCGAGATCGCGGACGAGTCCGGTCTTGTGCTCCGTCGAGGTCGTCACGAGCACGCGGTGCGTCATCTCGCCGACGGGAACGCTGGCCTCGTCGACCTCGTGGCTGACGGCGTTCGAGAGGAAGCGGCGGGCAAGACTGTCGATGCCGCGATCGAGCGTCGCGCTGAACAGCAGGCGCTGTCCGCCGGCGGGAGTGGCGGTGAGGATGCGCGTCACACCGGGCAGGAAGCCGAGATCGGCCATGTGATCGGCCTCATCGAGCACGGCGATCTCGACGGCGTCGAGGAAGACGAGCTTCTGCTTCATGAGGTCTTCGAGGCGACCGGGGCAGGCGACGACGATGTCGACGCCGCTGCGGAGTGCCTGCTCCTGCGGTCGCTGGCTGACGCCGCCGAAGATCGTGGCGACGCGGAGACCTGCGGCGTCGGCGAGCGGTGCGATGGTGGCGGCGATCTGCGTGGCGAGCTCGCGCGTCGGTGCGAGCACCAGCCCCCGGGGGTGCTGCGCGCGCGTCTTCCTGCCGGACTCGCTCAGACGCGCCACCAGCGGCAGCGCGAACGCGATGGTCTTGCCGCTGCCGGTGCGGCCGCGGCCGAGCAGATCCCGCCCGGCGAGTGAGTCGGGGAGGGTGTCGCGCTGGATGGCGAACGCCTCGGTCTTGCCGTCGGCGGCGAGGACTTCGGCCAGGCGTGCGGGCACGCCGAGGTCAAGGAAAGTAGTCATAGGGATACTCCGTGAGCGCGTGACGATTCACGCGCGAATAGTGGGATGGGCGACCGCGCACAGGAAGTGCGCAGAGGTTCGCCGTTCGAAACGCCAACTGGTGGGGAGCGGTTCTGCTCGCTGCGGCCTGGGAAGACCCCGTGTCGACGACGCAGTCACCCGATGACGGGCAACCCCGCCATTCTAGCAGAAGCGCGATGCGCCGAGTCTCGGCCTCAGGCGTGCAGCGACTCGTTCAGCGTCACGCCCGCACCGGCGCGCCGCTTCGCCTCGATGGCACCGGTGATCGAGTTGCGCCAGAACAGCAGGCCGTTCTGACCGCTCAGCTCCGAGGCCTTCACAACGCGCTTGGCGCCGTCTGCTCCGGTCGGACCATCGGCGATGACGACCTTGGATCCTGCCGTGATGTAGACCCCGGCCTCGACGATGCAGTCATCGCCCAGGGCGATGCCGAGACCTGAGTTCGCGCCGAGCAGTGTGCGCTCGCCGATCGAGACGCGCACGGTGCCGCCTCCGGAGAGGGTTCCCATGATGGATGCTCCGCCGCCGATGTCGCTGCCCTCGCCGACCACGACGCCCTGTGAGATGCGTCCCTCCACCATCGAGGCGCCGATGGTTCCGGCGTTGAAGTTGACGAAGCCCTCGTGCATCACGGTGGTGCCGGGGGAGAGGTGCGCGCCGAGGCGCACGCGCGAGGCATCAGCAATCCGGACGCCGGCGGGCATCACGTAGTCGGTCAGGCGCGGGAACTTGTCGAGGCCCTGCACCTGGATCCCGTGCCGGCGCAGCTGCGGCAGCAGGCGCGCGGCGTCGCCGGGGAGCATCGGGCCCGCATTGGTCCAGGCGACGACGGGAAGATGGGCGAAGATGCCGTCGAGGTTGAGCTCGTTCGGCCGCACGAGCAGGTGCGAGAGCGCGTGCAGACGCAGGTAGGCGTCCTCGGTCGATGCGGGTGCGGCGTCGAGGTCGATCTGCAGCCGCACCGTCTCGGTGCGCACGTTGCGGTTCTCATCCGCGCCGGTCTGCGATTCGAGATCGGCGTCGTGGGTCTCAGGCAGGGACCCCGACCCCACCTCGGGGTACCAGGCATCCAGAACGGTGCCGTCGTCCGCGATCGTGCTCAGACCGAATCCCCATGCCGTGCGCGTGTTGCTCATGCCTCCACGCTACCGGTCTGCGACGTGCTTCCCGCGCCCCTAGGCTGGATGCATGCTGCTCGATCTGACTGCGTCATCCGTCGAACTCACCCGTGCGATCTGCGACATCCCCAGTGTTTCCGGTGACGAAGCCGTGCTCGCGGGTGCGATCGAGGCATCGATGGCAACGCTCGCGCACCTCGAAGTGATCCGTCACGGCAACACGATCATCGCGCGCACGAATCTGGGCCGCGCCCAGCGCGTAGTGATCGCCGGTCACATCGACACCGTGCCCATCAACGACAACGTGCCGGTGCGGATGGTCGAGGTCGACGGCGAACCGCACCTGTGGGGACGGGGGACCGTCGACATGAAGGGCGGAGTCGCCGTGCAGCTCAAGCTCGCCGCAGAGCTCACCGAGCCCGCGATGGACATCACGTGGATGTGGTACGACAACGAAGAGGTCGCCGCCGACCTCAACGGACTCGGGCTTCTCGCGGCCGACCGGCCCGATCTGTTCGCAGCGGACTTCGCGATCCTCGGTGAGCCCTCCGACGGTCAGGTCGAAGGCGGATGCAACGGCACACTGCGCGCGATCGTGCGCACTCGGGGTGTCCGTGCGCACAGCGCCAGGGCATGGATCGGCGAGAACGCCATCCACGCGGCCGCTCCGATCCTCGCCCGTCTCGCGCAGTACCGCGCGAGAGAGGTGCAGGTGGAGGGGCTCGCCTACCGGGAGAGCCTGAGCGCCGTGCGCATCGGCGGCGGCGTCGCAGGCAACGTCATCCCCGATCTGTGCGAGATCGAGGTCAACTACCGGTTCGCGCCGAGCAAGACGGTCGCCGACGCCGAGGCGCATCTGCGCGGTGTCCTCGAGGGATTCGAGATCGAGATCACGGATGCCGTCGACGGCGCCCGTCCAGGGCTCGATGCCCCGATCGCGCAGGACTTCGTCGCCGCCGTCGGCGCGCAGCCGCGACCGAAGTACGGCTGGACCGACGTCGCACGCTTCAGCGCCCTCGGCATCCCCGCGGTGAACTACGGACCCGGCGACCCGCATCTCGCTCATCACGATGAGGAGCGCGTGCCGCTCGCTCAGATCAACGCTGTCGAAGACGGTCTGCGAGCGTGGCTCGGCGCTCGCTGACCCACCGCCCCACGGCGGGGACAGCGGTGCTCGCGGCCGCGAGGCGGTGGGCGACGCTGCCGGTCATCGTGCGCATCGCGGTGGTCTACGTGCTCGGGCGGTTGGTGACGACCGGCTTCCTCGCTCTGGCCGCGAGCCTGTCTGGACCGGCGTCGCGGTTCGGCGCCGATGCGAGCATCGGCGGCTTCATCGTGGGCTGGGATGCCCAGTGGTACTGGCTCGTGGCATGGCAGGGCTACCCGCAGACGCTCCCGTTGACGGAGTCGGGTCAGGTCGCGGAGAACGCCTGGGCCTTCATGCCCGTCTTCGCATACGCCGCGCAGCTCGTCGGCCTCGCATTCGGCTCGTGGGGCGCCGGGGCGCTGCTGATCTCGTTGGTGGCCGGCTTCTTCGCGTGCGTCGTGCTCCACCGACTGCTCAGACCCCGGATCGGTGCGTCGGCGGCGCTGTGGGCGGTGACCTTCTTCGCGTGGGGGCCGCTGGCCGCGCTCTTCCAGGTCGGATACGCCGAGACGCTGTTCGTCCTGCTGCTGCTGATCGCTCTCGATCTCGTCGCCCGGCGCAGGTTCGGCTGGTTGTATCTCGTGATCCCGGTCATGGCTTTCACTCGCCCCGGCATCCTCGCCTTCGCGCTGTTCCTGGCGCTCCACGGCATCGCGCGTTGGGTGCACCGACGACGCGATCCGCTCCCCGGGCGCGAGATCGTGCACATCGTCGCCCTCGGCCTGCTGGCCGCCGCCACCGGGTTCGCTTGGCAGATCATCGCCGGGCTCGTCACCGGGGATCCGGGGGCGTACCTCGCGACCGAGCTCGCGTGGCGTCGCAACTGGGGCGTCGGCGAGAGCGCGTTCATCCCCTTCGACGGCACTGTGCAGGCGGCACTGTTCTGGTTCTCGCAGTGGGGCCTGCCGGGGTGGACAGGACTCGTCTTCCTCGTCGTCCTCGTGGCCGCGATCGTGTGGATGCTGTGCACCCCGCAGGTGCGCCGACTCGGCACTGATCTTCGACTGTGGAGCGCGAGCTACCTGCTGTACCTGTTCGCCGTCTTCTTCCCGCAGTCGAGCACGTTCCGGTTGCTGATCCCGCTCACACCCCTCGCCGGAGCCCTCGCCGTACCACGCTCACGTCGCTACCGGTTCGGCGTTCTCGGGGTGTGCGTGCTCGCCCAATGGGCGTGGATCTTCTTCATGTACGCGCAGGGGAGCACGTACTGGCAGATTCCGTAGCGATGCCCGGTGCACCGTCACGGGTCGTTCATGTCGCATTCTTCCGCCGCGAACACCGGGGCGGGAGTCTACCGATAAACTTGATGCATACCAGCGAGGAAAGGGAGCCACGATGGCAGCGATGAAGCCGAGGACCGGAGACGGACCGATGGAGGCCGTGAAGGAGGGACGACTGATCATCGTGCGTGTGCCTCTCGAGGGCGGCGGCCGTCTGGTCGTCTCCGTGAACGACGCCGAGGCGAAGGAGCTGCACGACGTCCTCGCGGGCGTCGTGAGCTGACCGCCTGATTGCAGAAGGGGTGGTGGATCGATGATCCACCACCCCTTCTGCGTACGTGCGCAGAATCGTCACTCGGTGCGGATGCTGACCAGTTGCAGCAGGCCCTCGCCCGCTGTCGAGATCGCGGCGAGCACCGCCGGGGACTCCTGCGTCTCCTGCACGAGGGATCGATAGGCGCTGGTGACGGCATCCCGCTGCACGGGGTCCGCCGCCTTGCCGCCCGCGAGGACGCGAGGAACCGCCACGACTCCGCCGATGCGCACCAGGCGCAGGCCATGCTCGACGTACTCGATGACGTTCTCGGGATCGGCGTCGACGAGGACGATGTCGTAGGCGGCCTCGTTCATGCGCGGCAGCACATCGGCTGCGCGTCCGGTGATGAATCGCGCCTTGGTCGGTGCGATCTTCGCCTCGCTGAAACCGCGCCGCGCTGCGGCGAGGTGCTCGGGTTCGTTGTCGATGGAGGTGAGGACGGCCTGGGGGGCTCCGCGGAGCATCCACAGACCGGATACTCCGGCTCCGGTGCCGATCTCGACGATCGAGCGCGCATTCGTCGTGGCGGCGAGCACCGAGAGCTGCGCGCCGATCGCGGGGCTGACCGAGGCGACCCCGAGCTCCTGCGCGTGATTGCGTGCCCGAGCGATGGGCGCGGGTTCGATGATCGCCTCGCGGATGTAGCGTGCGTTCGCGTCGTTCTCGCTCATGAAAGGTCTCCTCGGGCTGCTCGTTCCAGGATATTCGCCGGTGGTGGTCTTCGCCGTGAGGCGCGGCGGGTAGCCTATGTACATGGAATTCGGACTCACCTTCGAGAAGATTCTTCTCATCGGGGTGATCGCTGCGGTCATCATCGGTCCGGAGCGGCTTCCGAAGGCGGCTGAAGCGTTCGCGAAGTTCGTGCGCAGGGCGGGCGAGTACCTGCGAGACACGAAGACGAGGATGCGCGACGAGATCGGTCCAGAGATCGATGACGTCGATTGGCGCAAGCTCGATCCGCGTCAGTACGACCCGCGCCGCATCATCCGTGATGCGCTGATGGAAGACGGTCCGGCCACGGCGGTGGCGGCGACGGTCGCCGCGTCTCCCGCTGTGCGCACTGACGCCGTCGACGCGAGTGCGGTCACAGGACCCGGTCGTGGTGCGTCCATCTCGCGATCGCGTCCGGAGTTCACGCGCGATTCGCCGCCGCCCTTCGACGCCGAGGCGACCTGAGTCAGATCTTCGACTTGAGTCTGGCGATGTCCTCGTCGCCGAGCAGTCCACGCGGCACCGCCGTCACGACGGATGCCCCGCGCAGCAGCAGGAGCACGGCGTGACGCCCGACCCGTGCGGCGCGGAACGTCGAGTACCGCATGTCGGAGACTCCTCGTTTCGAGGCCAGCACGATCGATTCCTCACCGACTCTGACGCTCACGGCGGTCCCAGGCGGCATGGCCGTGCTGATCGCGCGGCGCGTGGACGCTCTGGTGAACATGATCGATCCGACGATCAGCGCGGCGATCGCGAGCAGGGTCAGTACGAGATCGCTGCGCTGCTCCTCGGCACCGGGCGGCAGCATGCCGACGACGATCGCGTTCACGACGAACGCTGCTGTCAACGCGGTGTACGCGATGAGCGCGAGCGGTCGGGTGAGCGTGAAGATCATCGCATCCCCGGTCATGCCGCGCAGCAGCTCCGCATCGATGACGACGGAACGGGACTCGGGCTCAGTGGTCACCACTCGAGTCTTTCACGACTCGTGAGATGAAGGCCGCGAGAGCGAGATCGGCAACGAGCGACCGGACAGTCCACGACTGCGCTGCGCGAGGCGATCGGCGATGGCGCTGATCGCCTGCGCCGCTGCATCCTCGGGCTCGCTGAGGACGATCGGGAGTCCGGCGTCTCCTCCCGCGCGCAGCGAAGGACTGAGCGGCACGGATCCCAGCAGCGGAACAGCGTCGACGGGAGCGGTGCCCTCGCCCAGGGAGAGAGCCTCGGCGACCTCGGCGCCGCCTCCCGTGCCGAACAGATCGATCACGGTGCCATCCGCAAGCGTGAACGCCGCCATGTTCTCGACGACGCCGATCACCCGCTGACCCGTCTGCCGTGCGACCAGCCCGCTGCGGATCGCGACGTCGGATGCTGCGGCCTGCGGGGTGGTGACCACGATGACCTCGGCATGGGGCAGGAGCTGGCCGATCGAGATCGCGACGTCGCCGGTGCCGGGCGGCATGTCGATGAGCAGGACGTCGAGGTCGCCGAAGAAGACATCGGTGAGGAACTGCTGCACGGTGCGGTGCAGCATCGGACCCCGCCATGCGACGACGGCTTCACCGTCTCGCAGGAACATTCCGATCGAGATGGTCTTCACCCCGTGCGCGACCGGCGGCAGCATGAGGTCGTCGATGCGCGTGGGCCGGGTGCCGGCGGGGATGCCGAGGAGCCCGGGGATCGAGAAGCCGTGCACGTCCGCATCGATGAGCCCGACGGCCAGGCCCTTGGCCGCCAGTGCGACCGCGAGGTTCGCGGTGATCGTCGACTTCCCGACTCCGCCCTTGCCGCTGGAGACCAGCACCACGCGTGTGAGCGATTCCGGTCCGAACGGCATCTGCCGCGCCGGGCGTCCGTCGCGCAGCTTCTCGGTCAGCGCATTGCGTTCGGCCGGTGTCATCACCCCGACGTCGACGGTCACGCCGGTGATGCCGGTGACGGATGCCGCGGCGCGCCGCACGTCGGACTCGATGCGGTCCGCGGCGGGGCATCCGACGATCGTCAGAGCGATGCCCACCGTCGCATGACCGTCGTCGACGGAGATGTCCCGCACCATGTCGAGATCGCCGATCGGCCGGCGCAGCTCCGGATCGGACACCGCGGAGACAGCCGTGCCCACGCGCTCTGCGAGACTCATGCGCGCGGCCGGTGGGATCGGGTCGGGATCGGACCGGTGCGGTCGTCGTGAGGCTCGTGCTCTCCCTCGTCGTCGAGGCCGGCGAGCAGCGAACGAAGCTCCTGCCGCAGCACGTCGCGGGTCACCGCCTGCGCGTTGCGCTCCTCCAGCGCCATGCGCAGCGCCACGATCTCGCGTGCGAGGTAATCGGTGTCTGCGAGGTTGCGCTCCGACCGCTGCCGATCCTGCTCGATCTGCACGCGGTCGCGGTCGTCCTGGCGGTTCTGCGCGAGCAGGATCAGCGGCGCGGCGTACGACGCCTGCAGGGACAGGATCAGTGTCAGCGCGGTGAACCCGAGAGCGGCGGAGTCGAAGCGCCACCAGCCGTTGGCCTCGGCCACGAGCGTGTACGCCATCCACAGCAGGCAGAACAGCGACAGCATGAGGAGGAACGTCGGCGTGCCCATGGCGCGCGCCACCCATTCGGTGAACCGCCCGAACCGGTCGCTGTCGGCGGGGCGCTGCCGTGTCGTTCCGCGGCCGAGGGGAGCGTCGAGGCCGGAACGGTCGCTCTTGGCCATCATCTCCCGCCTCCCGGCATCACGGGCCGTGCGGTCTGAGCATCATCGGCGTCCTGGGTGCGCCAGTCGTCGGGCAGCAGGTAGTCGAGGACGTCATCGATGCTGACCGCTCCGACCAGACGGCCGGCGGCATCGACCACAGGCAGAGACACCAGATCGTAGCTGGCCAGCAGGCGGGCGGTCTCCGCCGCGGATGCGGTGACGGAGATCGGCTCCATCGTCTCGTCGACGATCGCGCCCAGACGCTCGTGAGGGGGATAGCGCAGCATCCGCTGGAAATGGACGACGCCGAGGAGGCGTCCTGTGGGGGTCTCGAACGGGGGGAGGGTGACGAAGACCGCAGCCGCGAGCGCGGGGTGCAGCTCGTGGCGACGGATCAGCGCGAGCGCCTCGGCGACGGTCGCGTCGGCCGAGAGGATGATCGGCTCGGTCGTCATCAGGCCGCCTGCGGTGTCAGGGCCGTAGTTGAGCAGCGTGCGGACGTCTTCCGCCTCTTCCGGCTCCATCAGGTCGAGCAGCTGCTCCAGACGCTTCTTCGGCAGCTGCGCGAGCAGGTCGGCGGCGTCATCGGGCTCCATGTGGTCGAGGATGTCGGCGGCGCGCTCATCGCCGAGCCCGTCGAGGATGTGCACCTGCTCGTCTTCCGGCATCTCCTCGAGCGCGTCGGCGAGACGATCGTCGGGGAGCTCCTCCGCGACCTCGATCATGCGCCGCTGAGGCAGATCGAGGAGCGTCGTGGCGAGATCTGCGGCATGGAGCTCGGAGTAGGAGGCGACCAGCTGCTCGGCCGACTGCGACTCACCCGGCGCGCGCTTCTCGGCGACCTCGTTCCACGCGGCGAAGGTCGTCGGCCCCTTCGCGAAGGGGGAGGCGCTCGTCTTGGGCTTGCGCAGGAACAATTGACTGATGCTCCACTCGCCGAGACGGTTGGGTTCGATCGCCACGTCCTCGATCACGGCGCCGCCGGTCCCGTCGGCGAGTTCGACGCGGCGGCCGAGCAGCTCGGCGAGCACACGCACCTCTCCGGCGCGCGGCTGGAAGCGGCGCACATTGATGAGTCCGGTGGTCAGCACTTGACCGGCGCGGATCGAGGTCACCCGCCCGATCGACATGAACACATGGCGGCGACCGGGGATCTCGACGACCAGTCCGATCACGCGGGGGGCTGCGGTACTTCGATACACGATGACGACATCCCGGACCTTGCCGAGCCGGTCGCCCACGGGGTCGAAGACGGCGCATCCTGCCAGACGCGCGACGAAAACCCGTTGTGTGCTCACGCGTCCAGCGTAGTGCGCGCGCCATCCTCTCGGGCTGACCGGGGCTCTCGTGGAACAATGGGGACATGAGCATGCTGAACCGTCCGGCCAGTAATACCGCAGTCGGCGAGTCCGTCACTTCGGTCCGCGATTACGAGGCCGCGCAGAAGGCGGTGTCGGAGCTGATCGCCGGCGAGGTGCCGGCACGCGACATCGCGATCGTCGGGCAGGGCGTGCGCACCATCGAGCGCATCACCGGCAAGCTCGGTTACGCCGCCGCCGCCCGCTCCGGAGCGGTCAACGGCGTGCTGATCGGCCTGCTCCTCTCCGCGATCCTCGTGATCGGCAACCCCGAGGCGCCGATCCAGCTGTTCGTCGGCTTCGTGTTCATCGGTGTCGCTCTCGGCATGATCATGAGCCTCATCACGTACGCGATCGTGCGGCGCCGCCGTGATTTCGCCAGCGTCACGCAGGTCGCCGCCGATCACTACGAAGTGACGGTGCTCGCCGACTCCTTCGCGAAAGCGCGCGAGGTGCTCGGCACCGGAAAGCGCACCGAGGTCGTCCGTCCTCCGGTGAACCTCGACGAGCCGCCCCGATACGGTGAGCGCGTCGCTCCGGGCAGCGATGCCGCCGCGGCGGCGCAGACTCCGAGCGGACAGACGATCCCGCCGCGTCCCGCCGACCCTGCGCCGCAGTACGGCGAGCGGACGGAGACACCAGCGGAGGCAGCCGCCCAGGCCCCGCAGGAAGTGCCGACAGATGCGGCGCAGCCGCAGGATCCCGATGACGAGAACCCGCCCCAGGGCGAGGGTGCGACCGGCGCGTGAGATGACGTTCGACGTCGAGCTGCCCACGGGTGCGGTCTCGATCACGACGACGTGGGGCGATGGCGCGGGCCGAGGCACCGTGCTCGTAGCGCACGGAGCGGGCGCGGGCAAGGAGCATCCGTTCCTCGTCGGCTTCACCGATGCCCTCAATGCGCTCGGGTTCTCCACGATGCGGTTCGATTTCCCCTATCGGGTGCAGGGCAGACGCATGCCGGGACCGCCCTCCCACGCGATCGCCACGTGGCTGGCGGCCGTGGAGCACGCGCGCTCCGTCGTACCCGGAGTCCCGGTGTGGGCGGCAGGGAAGTCGTACGGCGGCCGGATGGCGTCGATGGCCGCGGCCGACGGAATTGCGGTGGAGGGGCTGATCCATCTCGGGTATCCGCTGCATCCACCAGGGCGTCCGGAGAAGCCGCGGGCCGAGCATCTCCCCGCGATCGCGGTTCCCCAGCTCTTCATCGAGGGGACGAATGATGCGTTCATCCAGCCCCTGTCGCAGTTCGAAGAGGTCGTCGCGTCCTGTCAGGACGCCCGCGTGGCGTGGATCGAGGGCGGTGGGCATTCCTTCGAGGTGAAGCGGCGCAGACGCCCCGCTGACGAGATCGGTGCCTCACTGGCGCCGCTGGTCGCCGACTTCATCTCCTCGCCGGCGCGCTGAGCGCGCCGCTTCGCCGAGGCGGGATCCGGAGAGGGGTCAGCGGTGCTGCCAGCGGAACATCAGCAGCCGCAGCGATGCGCCGATCTTCATCGGCACGACCTCGCCCAGATGGTGTTCGTCAGCGCGGACGAGTCTTTCGGCGAGATCCGGACGCTGCTGCCACAGGTATTCGCGACCGACCTGGGCGTGGGGCGAGTTCGAGACGATCTTGATCGTGCTCGCGTGCTCGAGCATCGGTATCGCGTTCTCGATGTTCTCCCACGTCGTCCGGCTCTCCGGTTCGAGCAGGATGCGCCCGGTGTACCCCAGCTCTTCGCGGGCGAACCGCTCCATCACGACGGCTTCCGGCGTCTCGCCCTCGACGGTTCCGCCGCAGAGGATGAGGGTGCTGTCGGCCGTGCGGTCCAGCGATCGGATGCCGGCGCGCACACGATAGCGGTTCACGAAGTTCGCACGTTCGCCCCGGTTTCCGTACCCGAGGACGATCACCGCCTCCGTGCCCTCGTCGCCCTCTATGACGGCGCGAGTCCCCAGCATCTGCTGACTCGCGCGCCAGTGCACGATCTCGGCCCAGGCGGCGAAGGCCGCGTAGGTCGCGAAGCCCGTCCAGAACAACCGGCGGGTGATGCGTCGGGAACCGCTCAAGCGTTCCGGTCCCGTGCGATCCAGGCCTCGACGTCGTCGGCCGTGCGGGGGATATCTGCGGAGAGGTTGACCGGGCCGTCTTCGGTCATCAGGATGTCGTCCTCGATGCGCACGCCGATCCCGCGCAGTTCTTCGGGAACGGTCAGATCGTCGATCTGGAAGTAGAGCCCCGGCTCGATCGTGAAGACCATGCCCGTCTCCAGGACGCCGTCGTAGTACATCTCACGACGGGCCTGCGCGCAGTCGTGCACGTCGATGCCGAGGTGGTGGGATGTGCCGTGGACCATGTATCGGCGGTGCTGGCCGCCGGCGTCGGCATCGAGCGCCTCATCGGCGGTGACCGGCAGCACGCCCCACTCCGCGGTCCGCTTCGCGATCACGGCCATCGCCGCCTCGTGCACCTCCCGGAATCTCGTACCGGGCCGTGCGGCGGCGAATGCGGCGTCCGCGGCCTCGAGCACCGTGTCGTACACGCGGCGCTGCACGTCGGTGAACGCGCCGTCCACGGGGAGGGTGCGGGTGATGTCGGCCGTGTACAGGCTGTCTGCCTCGACACCCGCGTCGACGAGGATGAGATCGCCGGGGATCACTGCGCCGTCATTGCGCGTCCAGTGCAGATAGCAGGCATGGGGGCCCGACGCCGCGATCGTGTCGTACCCCTCGCCGTTGCCGTCCTCGCGCGCGCGGCGGTGGAAGACGCCCTCGACGACGCGCTCGCCGCGGGCATGCTCTGCGGCATCGGGTAGCGCGTCGATGATGTCGTCGAAGCCGCGGGCGGTGATCTCGACGGCGCGGCGCATCTCGGCGATCTCGTACTCGTCCTTGATCAGACGCAGTTCGGAGACGAACCGTTCGAGGTCGGCATCAGCCAGCGTCATGTCCTCATCACCGGGGCGGAACGAGGTGAGATGGTCGGTCGCGACGGCGAGATCGGCGGAGACCCCGGCGAGCGACGGACGGGGTCCGATCCAGAACTCGCCGACCGTGGCATCCGCATAGAACTCCGTCGTGGTGCGATCCGCGCGCTCGCGGAAGTACAGCGTCGCGTCGTGTCCATCCGCGGTCGGATCGAGGACGAGCACGGAATCGGGCTCGCTGTCGGCGGCCCAGCCCGTCAGATGCGCGAATGCGGAATGAGCGCGGAAGGGGTAGTCGGTGTCATTGCTGCGCTGCTTGAGCGCCCCGGCCTCGATGACGATGCGCCTCCCGGGGAAGGCGGCGGAGAGCTTCGCACGGCGAGCCGCCGCGAAGGATGCCTGACTGCGCGCAGCGGGAAGCGATTCGGGGCGGTCTGCCCATCCGGTGGGGATCGTGTCGAGGAATCCACGCGGGAACGGCTGCTTGCGGTTCGTGGTGACGGGCGCCTCTTCGATCTTGTGGTTCTCTGCGGAGCTCATGCATCCAGTCTCTCACCCCTGCGTAGGCTGGGCATGTGACGATTCTCATAGATCTCGTGCTCGTCGTCGTCTTCTGCGTGATCGGACGCCTCTCCCACGCCGAGGGAGTCTTCAGCGACGTGCCAGGGCTGCTCGAGACCACGTGGCCCTTCGTCGTGGCGCTGCTGCTCGCACACGGCGTGCTGCTGCTGCGCAGAGCGCAGGCGGACCGGATGCTGCCGGGGGTGATGGTCTGGGTCCTCACCGTCGTGATCGGCCTGCTGCTGCGCTGGTTCAGCGGTCAGGGAACGGCGCTGCCGTTCGTCATCGTCGCAACGCTCACCCTCGCACTGTTCCTGCTCGGCTGGCGAGCGGTGCTCGCGCTCGTGCGACGGCTGCGGACTCGCCGGGTGTGAACGCGGACCTCAGCCGACGGGCTCGAGCTGCACGACCAGTGCGCGATGGTCGGAGCCGTCGGCGTCGAGCACGAGCGAACCGGTGGGGTTCCAGTTCTGACTCGCCATCACGTGGTCGATGGGCGCCCCGAGCAGCTCGGGATACTTCGCAGGCCACGTGCCGGTGACCCCGGTGCCGGTGCGGGAGGCCGCATCGCGGCAGTAGCCCATATCGCCGCCGTTCGTGCCGAGACCCGCCATGTGGTCTATCGTCGCGTTGAAGTCTCCGGCGAGGATGAAGTCGCCCTCAGGGCACTGGTCGGCGATCCAGTTCAGATCGGACTGCCAGCCGGCCATGTCCTCGACACGAGGGGCGACCGCGTGCACGGCGACGATCGTGGGTCCGGAGCCGCTGACGGGCATGACGACGGCGCTCGGTACGGAACCGGTGTTGCTGCTGCCGTCCTCCGAGGACGCGATCACCGAATAGTCGCCGAGATCGGGTGAGATCAGGATCGTCGTCTCCCAGGCCTGCGGCCCGTTGTCGACATCGCCGAACTGCACGTGGTGCACCCACATCGGGTGCCCCTGCTCGCGCAGCATGACCGCGATGCGCTCGCCGACGGACTCCGCCGTCTCGGGCAGCGTCACGACGTCGACCCGCTGCGTGAGGATGGCGTCGGCGATGGTCTCGGCCGAGACTGCTTCGCCCGCGGTGTTCCACGTCAGAACGCGCACACTCGCGTCGGTCTTCTCCGGCAGCTCACCCGCGCCGAAGCCGCGGACCGCACCGATCGCGCCGGTCGCAACAGCGCCGAGCAATGCGACGATGAGGATGGAGGCGGCGAATCCGCGCAGCGGCCGGGCGAAGAGCAGCAGCAGTGCGAGGACGGCGATCACGAGGAATCCGGCGACGACAAGTCCGCGCACGGCGACGAGCTGAGCGAACGGGAAGGTCTGCTCGAGACGGAAGAACTGCGGCCACACCGCGACAGCCGTCGCTATCGCGAACAGCACCGTGACGAGGATCCCCAGCAGACGAAACATCTCTTCGAGCGTAGAGGCGCACGCTGTGAATCACCTGCCGCGGCGCGGTCGCACCGCCTCCGCCCCGGCGTCCGGCGACACCAGTAATGTCGAAGTCATGACCGATGTGCAGAGATTCGCAGGCCCGAGCGACCTGCACCTGCACTCGAACCACTCCGACGGCACCGAGAGCCCTGAGGAGGTCGTGCGTCAGGCGCACGCGTCGGGGCTCCGCACGATCGCGCTCACCGATCACGACCGCAGCACGGGCTGGGATGAAGCGGGAAGGGCGACGGCATCCCTCGGCATGACGTTCATCCCCGGGATGGAGCTGTCGGCGAAGCAGCAATGGCGCAGCGTGCACGTGCTCGGCTACCTGTTCGATCCGGAGAATGAAGCCCTGCGTGCCGAGACGACCCGCATCCGCGACGACCGCATCGGGCGCGCCGAGCGGATCGTGGGCAGCATCGGCCGCGACTACGACCTGACCTGGGCCGACGTGCTTGCACAGACGACGGCGGATGCGACTGTCGGCCGTCCGCACATCGCCGACGCGCTCGTGGCCCGCGGCATCGTGCGTGACCGAACCGAGGCGTTCGACGGCATCCTGCACCCCCGCGAGGGGTACTACGAGCCGCACTACGCCCCGGATCCGCTGACCGCCGTACGGCTCATCACGGACGCCGGGGGAGTCGCGGTGATCGCGCACCCCGTCACCTCAGGCCGCGACCGGATGATGCCGCTCGCGTACATCGAGCAGCTGATCGCCGCAGGACTCGGCGGATTCGAGATCGATCATCGCGAGAACACCGAGGAGGGAAAGCGCGTTCTGCGGCACCTCGCCGAGAAGCACGACCTCATCGTGACGGGGTCGAGCGACTATCACGGCGCGGGGAAGCCCAATCGGCCGGGAGAGAACACCACCGCAGATGCGATGGTCGAGCGGATCATCTCCGCGGCGACGGGGACGGCCCCGCGCTATCCCTGACCTGCGCGGCAGTTGTCTCGTTGTTGCGCTGCTGTTGTGTTCCTCGCGCTGCTGTTATCTGTTCCCGCTGCAGAAACTTCTGCAGCGGGAACAGAATTGAGCAGCGCCGCCAGGATCAGGCGCCGGTGGGCGCCGCGCCGCCGGAGCGGCGACGGCGGCGACGCCGCTGAGGTGCGGGCTTGCCGTCACGGTGCTCGCTGGTCGCGTCTCCGTCGTGGGTGCCGGCGCCCTCGGCGTCGCGGTCCGCGGCAGGTGCGGCATCCGATTCGCCGGAGGATACAGCTGCGCCCTCGGTGAACGTCGATCCGACCTGGTCACCACTCGAGCCGCGACGGCGGCGGCGGCGACGACGCGTGGTTCCCTCATCCGTGCCCTCGGCGGCGGCATCCGCGGCCTTCTGGGGCGCGCGCTGGCGACGCTCGGAGGGCGACTTCTGGGCCTTCGGTGCCGTGGTGAGGCGTCCCTTGGTGCCCTCGGGGATGCCGAGGTCCTCGAACAGGTGCGGGCTCGACGAGTACGTCTCGATGGGCTCGGGCTGGCCGAAGTCCAGCGCCCGGTTGATGAGGGCCCACTTGTGCAGGTCCTCCCAGTCGACGAACGTGACAGCGGTACCGGTCTTTCCCGCACGACCGGTGCGGCCGGCGCGGTGGAGGTAGGTCTTGTCCTCGTCGGGGATGGTGTGGTTGATCACGTGCGTGACGTCATCGACATCGATGCCTCGCGCGGCGACGTCCGTGGCGACGAGCACATCGCGCTTGCCGGCCTTGAACGCGGCCATCGAGCGCTCGCGCTGCTCCTGACCCATGTCGCCGTGCACGCCGCCGACGTTGAAGCCGCGGTCGCCGAGTTCGTCGACCAGCTTCTGCGCCGCGCGCTTGGTGCGGGTGAAGATCACCGTCTTGCCGCGGCCCTCGGACTGCAGGATGCGGGCGATGATCTCGTCCTTGTCCATCGAGTGCGCGCGGTAGACGAGGTGCTTGATGTTCGCCTGCATGAGCCCCTCGTCGGGGTCGTTGGCACGGATGTGGATCGGGTTCGACATGAACCGGCGCGCCAGAGCGACGATGGGGCCTGGCATGGTGGCGGAGAACAGCTGGGTGTGGCGCACGGCCGGCACCTTCTGGAAGATCTTCTCGATGTCGGCGAGGAATCCGAGATCGAGCATCTTGTCGGCCTCGTCGAGGACGACCTCGATGGCGCCGGAGAGGTCGAGCAGACGCTGGCCCGCGAGGTCGATGAGCCGGCCAGGGGTGCCGACGACGATCTGCGCGCCTGCCTTGAGCTGGTCGATCTGCCCCTCGTAGGCCTTGCCGCCGTAGATGGCGACGACGCTCGTCGAACGGTTGCTGGTGAGCAGATCGATGTCTTCGTACACCTGCACGGCCAGTTCGCGCGTCGGGACGACGATGAGGGCCTTGACGCCCGGTTCGGGGTCGAGCCCCAGCCGCTGCACCACGGGGATGCCGAAGCCGAAGGTCTTGCCGGTGCCGGTCTTCGCCTGGCCGATGATGTCCTGGCCCGGGAGGCCGAGCGGGATGGTCTGCTCCTGGATGGGGAACGCCTCGACGATCCCCTTGGCTGCGAGTGCATCGACGATGTCCTGATCGATGCCGAGATCAGCGAAAGTTGTCACTTTATTGTGCCTGTCCGGCGGTGTTCTTGAAGAAGGGGCCGCCACGTAACGGATCCACGCCGTCTCTTGTGCCACAGGCGCGGGGTCCTGCTCCAACGGCAGGACCCCACCAGCCTACCCCGCGGGGCGGCGGGCACCGGGGAATGGATGCGCGCCCGGTAGTCTGAACGGGTGGTGAAGTGGTTCTGGCAGCGAGACACGCCCCGACGCACTCTGGCCCTGCGTGCTCGTGGGGACGAGGGTGGTGCGGTGCGCGTCGACTTCGCCGAGCTCGCCCCTGAGCTCGATCGGTTCCTCGGTCAGGCCGCCTACCTGCAGCTCGGTTACTTCGAGACGCTGTCCCGCCTGATCCGCGCCACCCCCGAGCTCGAGGAGAAGGCGGCACTCACCCGTGCGGCGGGTGCCGCGCTCAGCAAGCACCGCGGGATCGTCGAGGTCATCAGGGCGCAGGGAGAGGACCCGACCGAGGTCATGCTCCCGTTCCAGGAGCATCTCGACGCGTTCCGTCGGAAGACGATCGGTGTTCGCCCCCGCGAGACGCTCCTGGCCGTCTACATCACCGCGGGGATGCTCGACGATTTCTATCTCTCGCTGGCATCGAGCTACGGCGAGACCGGCGCACGCGTCGCAGAGATCCTCAGCGAGGACGACGACACGGCCGAACTCGTCTCGATCCTCAAGACGACGATCGACGCCGATCCCGAATGGCGCTCGCTGCTGTCGATGTGGGCGCGGCGACTCGTCGGCGACACGCTCCTCGTCGCGCGCCAAGCGCTGCGAGGCGAGCGTCCCGTCGTGGACGAGGAGCGCGTGGAGCCGGTGTACACGGAGCTCATGGGTGCGCACGCGCGCCGTATGGATGCGATGGGCCTGGCCGCATAGCGGTTGTGCCCCGGCGGTGCACGGTCAGATGTGCAGCGCCGCCATCTTCGCGGCATCCGATGTGCGGCGCGATCGCGTCAGCAGCGCGCCGGCGACCGCGGCGATCGCGACGGCTCCGACGATGCTCGCCAGCCACAGCCAGCCGTTTCCTTCGTCGATGCCCGCCCATTGCATGATCGTGTAGATCAACGCGGATGCCGCCGTCGCGATCGCCGGCACGGCTGCGACGCCGCGCAGGGCGCGGTGCGGCAGCAGGAAGTGCACGCCGATGCCGAGCGCGCACGCGGCGATCAGCGCGAGGAGGATGTACATCGGGGTCAGGCGACGAAGCCGACGCGCCGCGATTCCTCGGTGCCGAGCTCGATATAGGCGAGGTTCGCCGTCGGGACGATGTAGGAGTTGCCCTTGACGTCGGTGAAGCTCACCTGGGCGGCGTTCTGCTCGAGGGCGGAGCTCACCTGGGTGCGCAGGTCGTCTGCGCTGGTGGCGGTCTCGAAGTTCAGTTCGCGGCCGGTGTTGATGATGCCGATGCGGATTTCCACGCGTGCTCCTTGACGATTCGGGGACTGAGTCGACTCTACCCCTGACAGCAACGTCGGGGCCTGCCGATAGCGTGGATGCCATGACAGAGGATGCCGGACAGCGCGCAGTCGTGAGTGCTCCTGTCGACGCATCGGGAGTGGTCATCGGCGCACCGGGCACGGGCAAGACGCAGACGCTGATCGACCGTGTCGTGCAGCTGCTCGGCGAAGCGGCGCTCGCGCCCGAAGAGGTGCTGGCGCTGACCCCGAACCGGCAGGCCGCCACGGTGCTGCGCGATCGGATCGGCGTGCGCATCGGGCAGGCCACACCGGGGCCGCTCGCGCGGTCGTTGGGATCGCTCGCCTTCCAGCTGGTGCGCGGCGCGATGGTGCGTGCGGGGGATGAGCCGCCGGCGCTGCTGACGGGTGCCGATCAGGACCGCATCATCGCCGATCTCCTCGCCGGTGACGCGGAAGACGAGGCGGAGGGGGGCGCCAGCCGGTGGCCGGAGTCGCTGAGCCCGACGGTGCGCGCGTCGAAGGGATTCCGATCCGAGCTGCGCGCGTTCCTCGCCGAGTGCACTGAACTGGGAGTGCTGCCCGAAGAGCTCCAGTCCTCCGACCGAGCAGTCTGGCGCGCTGCCGGAGACTTCATGGAGGAGTACCGATCGGTGCTCGGCAGGATGCGCACGTCGTATCGCGATGCCGCAGATCTGGTCAGCGAGGCCGCCGCGATCCTCCGCGAGGGGGATGCCGCGGCACTGGGCCCGCTCGCCCCCTTGCGCGTCGTGCTCATCGATGACGCGCAGGAGATCACCCGCGGTGGCATCACGCTCGTGCGCGCACTGCGTGAACGCGGCATCGCGGTGCTGGCTTTCGGTGATCCTGATATCTCGTCGGGAGCCTTCCGAGGCGCGAGCCCGCAGCTCTTCCACGATCTCTCCGCAGTGCTCGGCGAGGTGTTCGTGCTCGACGTGCCGCATCGGCAGTCGGGTGCGCTGACCGATCTCACCCGCACCGTCACCCAGGCGATCGGGGCAGCGGGTCGGGTGGAGCACCGCAGAGCACCCGGGCGCGCAGAGGGCGCGCCCGATCAGACCGTGCAGACGTTTTTCGCGTCGTCGCCGTACGAAGAGGCAGACCGTATCGCCGGCACCCTGCGCGAGTGGCATCTCACGGGCGGCATCGCGTGGAGCGACATGGCGGTGATCGCCCACGACACGCGGCAGGTCGCAGCGCTCGAGACCGAGCTCGCGGCACGCGAGGTGCCGACGAGGGCTGCTGGTGTGCAGCGACCGCTCGGCAGCGAGCGGATCGTGCGCGACATCGTCGGCATCGTGCGACTCGCTCTCACCCCGGCGGCGCAGCGCGAGACCGAAGACCTCGTCGAGGCGCTGCGTTCGCCTTTCGGGGGGATGGATGCCGTCGGCCTTCGTCGACTTCGGGCCCGGATGCGCCACGGTGAACTGGCCGATGGCGGTTCGACCCCCGCGTCCGAGCTGCTGCGCGAGGCCATGGTCCAGCCGCTGGCGTTCACGTTCGTCGATGCTCCTGAAGCACGGGTCGCCGCGCGCTTCGCGCAGACCCTGGCCGCGACGACGGCCGCCGCCGAGGCAGGAGAGACGATCCATGAGCTGCTCTGGCGCATCTGGGACGATGCGCGTGCTCTCGACGGCTCGAAGCTGCACGAGCACTGGCGCGAGAGCGCCTCTCAACCCGGCGGCGCAGAGATCGCTCGCTCTCTCGATGCACTGGTCGCGCTGTTCGATGCGGCGAAGCGCTTCGTCGAGCGGACTCCCGATGAGCGACCCGACACCTTCGTCCGAGACATCCTCGACAGCGAAGTGCCCGAAGACACTCTCTCCACACCGGAACGACCGGGCCTGGTGACGCTGCTCACCCCGGCGACGGCGCTGGGCACGCAGTTCGAGGTGGTCATCGTCTCGGGTGTGCAGGACGGCGTGTGGCCCAACACGCGTCTGCGCGGCGGACTTCTCGAGACGTGGCGGCTGGCCGACGCCGTCGATGCGGCCCGCACCGGAGCGCCCGCTCAAGACCATGGAGTGCTCGATCGTCGCCGCGATGCGCTGCATGACGAGCTGCGGCTGTTCGTACGCGCGGTCTCCCGTGCCCGTTCGCGCATCGTGGTCACGGCCGTCGACGACGACTCGACCGGTCCCAGCGCCTTCTTCTCCTTCCTTCCGTCGCCGCCCCCGGTGTCGACCCATTCCTCGGCGGAGCACCCCCTCACGCTCAGAGGCCTCGTCGCGAAGCACCGGCGCACGCTCACAAGCGCTGCCGACCCGGCTGATCGAGCGGTCGCCGCCGCGCAGTTGCGCGTGCTCGCCGATGCGGATGTGCCGGGAGCCGCGCCCCAGGACTGGTACGGAGTCGCCCCGACCTCGACGACGGCCCCATTGCACGATCTCGAGGTGGAGGCCGCGCGGGTGTCGCCGTCGAGGATGGAGGCGTTCGAGGAGTGCGAACTCAGCTGGGTGATCTCCTCGCTCGGCGGCGACACCGTGCTTCCGCCCTCAGCGGGCATCGGCACGATCATCCACTCGGCGATGGAGACCGCTCCCGACGGCGAACTCGAGAAGATGCGCGAGGTCGTCGCGGCGCTCTGGCCCGAGCTCGAGTTCGAGACCGAATGGATCGGTCGCAAGGAGCGCCGCAGAGCCGAGCTCTACATCGATCGCCTGCACTCGTACCTGCGCAGCGTCGCCGATGAGCGCGGCCATGTGGTCGCGAGCGAGGTCGAGTTCCGCTTCGCCGTCGACGTGAATGACGCGGCGCAGGAGCAGGCGCCGGCCGTGCGCATCGGCGATGACGCGGACGGCGCGCACCGCGCTGTCGTGCACGGGTTCATCGACAGGGTCGAGGCCTATCCGCGCGGGGCGGGTGAGCATGCGGCCGCCCGTGGACGGGGCTTCAGCTCGATGGGCGATGCGCAGGGGAAGGAGCGCGTCGTGGTGGTCGACCTCAAGACAGGCAAGTACGAGCCGGAATCCGACGCCAAGGTGAAAGACCACGCCCAGCTCGCCGCGTACCAGATCGCGGTGGAGCAGGGGCTCGTCGAGGGGGCCGATGCGCGAGCGCTGACGGGCGCGCGACTGGTGCTCGTCGCCAAGACGTTGTCGGGCAGCGACTACCGGGTCGCTCATCAGCACACGCTGGAGGGCGAGGATCGCACGCGCTTCCTGAACAGGCTGGCGGATGCGGCGAGGGGAATGTCGGCGAACAGTTTCACCGCGCACGTCGAAGCGCACTGCGCCGACGTGCAGTGGCGCGTGCAGCCGTGCCGCATCCACACCGTGCCGGCGGTGAGCGCGTGATCGTCTGGGGCGACGGGCCTGGGCTCTCCGCGCTCGATGTCGCCGCAGCGCTCGGGCAGCCACCGCCGACGGCGGCGCAGCAGCGCGTGATCGAAGCGCCTCCGACGCCTGCTCTGGTCGTCGCCGGTGCGGGCAGCGGCAAGACCGAGACGATGTCGGGCCGGGTGGTCTGGCTCGTCGCCAACGGTCACGTGCGTCGCGACGAGATCCTGGGGCTCACCTTCACGCGGAAGGCGGCGGGTGAGCTCGCCGAGCGCATCGGTGCCCGGCTCGCGGTGATCGACGAGTTCGGCAGGCGCGGACTGCTTCCGCACCTGCCCGAGATCGTCGCATCCGGAGCACTCGCACGCGTCGATGCCGCGACGGGCGCGGCCCAGACGAGCATCGTGCGCGCGCATGTCCTCGACGAGCTGGCAGACCGGTACGCCACCGGGTGGGATCCTGCCGCTCCGCGCACGGCGGACGAACTGCTGATCCAGCCCAGGGTGTCGACCTACAACGCCTTCGCCGACTCGATCGTGCGGGAGCACGCATCGCGGATCGGCCGTGACCCTGATGTCGCGATGCTGAGCCAGGCGGCGTCGTGGATGCTCGCGCGCGAGGTGGTGCTCCGCGCCGACCTGCCTCAGCTCGAGGACATCGAGCTGTCAGTGGCGACCGTCGTCGACGCGGTGCAGCGACTCGCGGGCGACGCCCTCGATCACCGTGCGGACCTCGCACGGGCCGAGCGCATCGCCGTCGAGCAGGCCAGGGCCTTCGAGCCGTACCGCAGTCAGGACACGATCGCGAAGATCGCCGACAATCTGCTCTCGCTGCCCACTCTGACCGCGCTCGTCCGGGAGTACATCGCCGAGAAGCACCGCCGCGGAGTGCTCGATTTCGCCGACCAGGTGAGCGGTGCGTACGACATCATCGAGGCGTCGCCCGATGTGCGCGACGCGCTGCGCGAGCAGCATCGTGTGGTGCTCCTCGACGAGTACCAGGACACCTCGGTGATCCAGACGCAGTTCCTCGGTGCGCTCTTCCGCGACAGCGCGGTGATGGCGGTCGGCGACCCGCATCAGTCGATCTACGGCTGGCGCGGCGCGAGCGCCGACAACCTCTACGCCTTCGCAGACACCTTCGCCGTGGCGCAGCCTGCGCAGAGCTACAGCCTGATGACGAGCTGGCGCAACGACAGCGCGATCCTCGGCATCGCCAACGGGGTGCTGGCGCCGCTGCGGCGCCCAGGGCTGGATGTGCCGCCGCTCGAGGCGCGCCCCGGCGCGGGGGCCGGAGCCGTCGAGGTGCGCTACCCCTTCAGCGTGCACGATGAGGCGGCTCAGGTCGCGGAATGGTTCGCCGAGCGGCGCGCGGCCCACGCCGAGCCGTCGGCGCCCCGTACCGCTGCCGCGAAGCCGCACACCGGTGCCATCCTGTTCCGTTCGAAGAGGCACATGCAGACCTTCGCGGAGGCGCTCGCCGCCCGAGGCATCCCGCACCGCATCCTCGGTCTCGGCGGTCTGCTGGCGACGCCCGAGGTCGTCGATGTGCTCTCCGCGCTGCGTGTCATCCACGATCCGAACGCCGGCTCCGCACTCATCCGCCTGCTCGTCGGCCCGCGATTCGGCGTCGGGGTGGCAGACATGGGGGCTCTGTACTCGCTTGCGAGCGAACTGTCGCGCAGGGACAGCGGGCTGCTGCCGCTGCCGGAGGAACTGCGCGCCCGCATACGCTCCTCGCGCGGCGCGGACGAGGCCGTCTCGATCGTGGACGCGGTCGATGTCGTGCGCGGTCTGCGCGACGACTACCGGCTGCTGGAGGGCATCACCGCGGACGGCCGCGCGCGCATCAGAGCAGCGGGGGAGACGTTCGAGCGGCTGCGGCGCGCATCGGGTCAGCCGATTCCCGAGCTGATCAGGCTCATCGAGCTCGAGCTGCGCCTCGACATCGAACTGGCGGCCAACGAGACCCGCGGGCCCGCACGGATCGCGACGACGCAGTTGCGGGCTTTCACCGACGAGGTGCGCGCATTCCTCGCGGCAGACGAGCGCGGCACGACCGGCAGCCTGCTGGCCTGGCTCGACAAGGCCGAGACGACCGACGAGCTCGTCCCGCGCCCGGAACCGCCGGAACCCGGTGTGGTGCAGCTTCTGACGATCCACGGCTCCAAAGGGCTCGAGTGGGATGCCGTCGCCGTGGTGCGCATGGTCGAGGGCGAGCTGCCGTCTCGTCCGAGCGATACGTCCGGGTGGTTCGGGTTCGGTGTGCTGCCGTTCGCGCTGCGCGGCGATCGCGCAGCGCTTCCGAGGTTCGAATGGGTTCCGCCGGTCGACGAGGAGCTCGATGCGCAGAAGCGGCTCAAGGCCGGGATCGCCTCGCTCACGAGTGCGAGCACGAAGACGCCCGGCGCGATCACGGTCTTCAAGGACGCCTACCGCGAGTACCAGCTGCAGGAGGAAAGACGGCTCGCCTACGTCGCCGTCACCCGTGCCCGCACCGATCTGCTGCTCAGCGGTGCGCACTGGGCAGGGCAGAAGAAGCCGAGAAGACCAGGACCATACCTGCTCGAAGCGCTCGAGCTCCTCGGAATAGACCCGGTCGGTGAGGTCGACGAAGACGAGAACCCGTACGAGGGCGAGGGCAAGACGAGCATCTGGCCGCTCGATCCGCTGGGTGGCCGCCGCGCGCGGGTCGAGGCGGCGGCCGCCGACGTGCGTGCGGCGTTCGAGGGCGAAGCCGCGGAGCCGAGTGATCTGCTGCGGCGCCTGCTCGCCGAGCGCGCGGAACGGCAGCGCGGAGTCACCGCGGCGGCGCCGACCCGCGTGCCGGCTTCGCGGTTCAAGGACTACGTCACCGATTACGGCAGCACAGTGCGCGCGCTGGCCCGGCCGATGCCGGAGCGACCGTATCGGCAGACCAGGCTCGGCACCCTCTTCCACGCCTGGGTCGAGCACCGATCCGGTCTGGTGGGAACGGCGCCGAATCCGGAGAGCGCGCTGTGGGAGGTCGATGACGACGCGCCAGACGTGTGGAACGCCTCAGCGGCCGACGTCGCAGACCTTGAACAGCTGCGCGCGATCTTCGAGCGCAGCGAATGGGCGCAGCTGAAGCCGATCGCCGTCGAGATCGAGATCGACTTCGCTCTCGGCGCCGAAGGGCACATCGTCATCTGCAAGCTCGACGCCGTCTACCGCCGCGAGGATCGCGGTGGGCGGGTGGAGATCGTCGACTGGAAGACCGGCAAGGCGCCACGTACTCCGGTCGAGAGGGAAGAGCGGATGCTGCAACTCGCGCTGTACCGGCTCGCGTACCACCGGCGATTCGAAGTTCCGCTCGACGAGATCGATGTCGCGTTGTACTACGTCGCCGATGATCTCGTGATCCGCGGAGACCGGATCTACTCGGAGGAGGAATTGGTCCAGCGGTGGAGCGCGGCCCGCGCCGCGCGCTGAGCCTCATCGGCGGGATCCGCGTCGGCTGCGCCCGAACCCTGTGCATTCGAACCCTGTGCATCCGAACCCGGTGCATCCGGCTCGGAGGGGATGAGACCGGATGCGGAGACCTCGCTGAGATCCTCGGTCGCGTCGCCGAGGTAGCCGTCCTCGGCCGGGGCGTCACCGGAGTCGTCGGAACTCACCTCATCGATCATGAGATCGGCGGGGTTGTACGCATCGGTCTGCATCGAGGTGCTCGCGCCGGTCGACGCCGTCTCCGGCACGCGGTTCAGCGCATCCATGGCCGAATCGACGCCGTCGCGGCGTGCGGCGATGACCGAGAGGTCGTTCTCGCGAAGGCCCTCGGCCAGAGCATCGAGGAGGCCCGCGGCGTCGTCGACGATATCGTCGCGGTGCAGCTCGTCTCCGTGCACCAGCCATCGGGCGAACTCGAGCTCTGCGAGCATCCGTGCGCGCACGGCGAGTGCCGGGTCAGGAGCCCGGTTCGACGCGTCGGCGTACGACGCGTGCACGTCGCCGGCCGCGTCGGGTGCGGAGGAGAGCCACGCCAGATCGATGGCGGGGTCGCCGAGCGACAGGCCGTGCCAGTCGAGGAGCCCGACCACCTCGGGTCCGCGCTGGGGGTCGTCCTCGAACAGGAACGAGGTCGCTTTGGCTCCGCCGAGAGTCACAGCGGACTCGAACCGCCACAGATCGTCGTCCTCGACGGCCCCGCGCCAGCGCACGGTGAGCCGGGCCGGAACGCGACCGGTGGCCGCCGCGCGGTCGACCAGTTGACGTATCTCCTCGCGCACCTCTTCAGCGCTGCGCGCGGTGAGCCCGGCGCTGCGCACGACCGACGCGGGCAGTGCATGCACCGCGGCGATGGATGCGCCCATGGAAGCGGCCGCGCCACGACCGCCGGGAATGTTCGCCGCCTCGATCTGGAATCCGGGCAGCAGCTCCGCCACCAGTGCTCTGCCCTCGGCGAGCCGTGTCTCACCGAGGTACTCGGGCACGCGGAACGGAAGCATCGCCCTGGCGCCCATGGTCAGCGCGCGGAGGGCGAGAGATTCGGAGGCGAGCTCGCGCGAGGTCTCGTCGTCGCCCGCCACGCGGATCGCGAGTTCCCGCCCGTCGGTGAGCGTTGCGACAGCGGAATCGAATCGTCCGTCGCCGCCGGCGGTGAGCGGTCGCGCGCCCACGACCTCCGCACCGGGCAGTGCGGCTGTGACCGCCGCCGCTAGAGTAAAGGGAGACCGTGCCATGACCCCAAGATTAGGTGCGCCCGGGTGCGGTTCCGCCTACGCCACGCCTGTGAGAGAGGGAGTCGATGACCGTTCCACGCGCTGCATTCGACCGTGCAGGTTATCTGCGCGACGAACCGGGCATCCTCGACGCACTGCGGGCCTCAGCGGATGCGCTGGCCGTCGTCGTCCGCCAGGGGCGTGCGCGCATCGACGGCGCGGCGCTCGTGACCGTGCCGCCGACGGAGGTCGATGGCGACGCGGAATGGGCGCTGCTGGGCCGTGACGGAGACGGACGCACGCTGCTACTCGCCGCCGTCGGCCCCGAGGCCGATTCGATCGACGCCGCACCGGCGGAGACCTGGGTGGGTGTGCGCGACACGGGCGGCGTGCTCGATGCCGAGAGCACCGACCTGCTCGTCACCGCGGTCGCCCTCGCGTCCTGGCTCCGCGATGCGCGATTCTGTCAGAGGTGCGGCGCGCAGACGGCGCTCGCTCAGGCGGGGTGGTCGCGTCATTGCGGATCGTGCGGGATGGACATCTTCCCGCGCACTGATCCTGCCGTGATCGTCGCCGTCGAGAGCGCCGACGGTGAGCGGCTGCTGCTGGGGGCGAATGCGAACTGGCGCGGGCGCATGTACTCCTGCTTCGCCGGATTCGTCGAGGCAGGCGAATCGCTCGAGACGACGGTGCACCGGGAGATCGAGGAAGAAGCGGGCGTCCACCTCGACGATGTCCGTTACATCTCATCGCAGCCGTGGCCGTATCCGCGGTCGTTGATGGTCGGCTTCCGAGCGACGGCGTCCGATGCGCGGCGCGCGCGCCCCGACGGCGAGGAGATCATCGACGTGCGCTGGTGCACGCGCGACGAGATCGGTGCGGCCCTGGCCGGCGATGGTCCGGTCGGTCTACCGGGACCGGCATCCATCGCCCGAGCGCTCATCGTCGACTGGTACGAGGGCGGCGCCGGGGCGAGCGCCGCCGATCGAAACGTCGAATCGAAGTGAGCGCGCTCGACGCGCTCGATGAGAGGCAGCGGGAAGCGGCATCCGTACTGCGCGGTCCGGTCGCCGTGCTCGCCGGAGCCGGTACCGGCAAGACCCGTGTGATCACCCACCGGATCGCGCACGGCGTCGACACCGGGGCGTATTCGCCCGGTCGCGTGATGGCGGTGACGTTCACGGCGAAGGCCGCCGGCGAACTCCGCGGACGATTGCGCGCGCTCGGCATCGAAGGGGTTGCGGCGCGCACGTTCCACGCGGCCGCTCTTGCTCAGTTGAACTTCTTCTGGCCGACACTCGCCGGCTCGCCGGCGCCGAAGATCGTCGACAACAAGGTGCGGGTTCTCGGGCAGGCCGCAGAGCAGTTGCGACTGCGTCTGGACACCGCGACGCTGCGCGACGTGGCGAGCGAGATCGAATGGCGCAAGGTGTCGATGCTGACGATCGAGCAGCATGCGGCGCTCGGAAAGTCGGTCGGCCGCGTGAGCACCGAACAGCTCGCCGAGCTGCAGCGCTCGTACGAGGTGCTCAAGGATGATCGTCGGCAGCTCGACTTCGAGGACGTGCTGCTCGCGTGCGCGGGGATGCTGGAGGCTGAACCCCGTGTGGCCGCATCGGTGCACGAGCAGTACCGCCACTTCACGGTCGATGAGTTCCAGGACGTCTCGCCGCTGCAGAACAGGCTGCTCGAGCTCTGGCTGGGCGATCGCCGTGACCTCTGCGTCGTCGGTGACGCGAGCCAGACGATCTACTCCTTCGCCGGAGCCGACCAGCGCTATCTGCTGGAGTTCGGTCGCAGGTACCCCGATGCGACGATCGTTCGACTCGAGACGAACTACCGCTCGCAGCCGCCGATCCTCGCCGCGGCCAATGCCCTGATGAAGGGCCGCCCCGGCGCGCTCGAACTCGTCGCCGCACGCGAGGCGCCGACCGCCGACCCTCCGACGCTGACCGCGTACGACAGCGATGCAGAAGAGGCGGCGGGGATCGCCGCGTCGATCGTCGCTCGGGTGAAGGTGGGCGCCGATCCCTCCGAGATCGCCGTGCTGTACCGCGCCCATGCGCAGTCGGCGCCGATCCAGCAGGCGCTCGCCGAGGCGGGGATCGCGGCGACGGTGCTCGGCGGCAAGCGGTTCTTCGACATGCCCGAGGTGCGTCAGGCCGTGCTCGCGCTGCGCGGCGCATCCGTCGCCCCGACCGAGCGCGGCTTCCTGCCGAACGTCCGGAGGGTGCTGCGCGAGATGGGCCTCACGGATGAACCCCCCGCGGCGGGCGGCGCCCAGCGCGACGGCTGGGAGGCGCGACGCGCGATCCTGCGCCTTGCGGAGGAGGCCTCGGACGACACGACGCTGCGCTCGTTCAGCGAAGCGCTCATGGCGCGAGCCAAGGACCAGCACGAGCCGACGATGCAGATGGTGACGATGTCGACCCTGCACGCGGCGAAGGGGCTGGAGTGGCCGCACGTGCTCCTGGCCGGTTGCGCCGAGGGGGCGCTGCCGATCTCATACGCGACCGGTTTCGATGCGATCGATGAGGAACGGCGCCTCGCCTACGTCGGGATCACGCGCGCCGCAAGAACCCTCGAGCTGTCATGGTCGCGCTCCTCTGGGCGGGGGGAGCGGCGTCCGTCCCGCTTCCTCGAGGAGATCGGGACATCTGCTCGCGGCACAGGCAATCTGCGTGAAACGTCAGCTCGCTCCACACGCGGCGTCCGTCGGCCGCGATCCGCACCGACTTCGTGAGCTTCGCGCCTCCCGTCTCGCCCAGCACACGGGCGATGAGGCCGGCGGCTTCGATCGTGCGGACCGAGGTGATCGGCACAGCGGTCGCGCCGATCAACTGCGCGTGCATGCTCGGCCATGCCGGGTCCCGATCGCGTTCGTGCGCGTCTCGGCATGACAGGCACGGGGTGCGGCCAGGGAACACGAGCGGCCCGATGACGGTGCTGCCCGGTTCGAAGGCCACGGGGAGGTGGACCAGGTCGTCCCGCAGGTGATCGGCGAGATGATGGGCGGATGCCGCACCGTGGACGAGCACGATCCCCACAGCTCCTGGGGTCGTCGGCGCGACCGTCTCGATGCCCTCGTCGCGCAGTGCGTGCTCTATGCGCGGCTGCACCCGGGAGTCGTCGAGGTTGACGCTCTCGATCCACACCGGCGGTGATGGGGGACGGTCGGTGCGCAGCACGGGCTCGAGCTTCGCCAGCAGATCGCGTGCGGGCTGCCGAGGCGCTCCGACGCCATGCGCGATGACATCGAATGCAGTGCGCCGGAAGCCGGCGCGCATCGCTTGAAGGAGCGGTTCGATCCAGGGCTCGGACAGGGGAATCAGCACCGCGGCATCCATCCCGAACTGCACCGTGTCGACGTCGCGCCACAGCATCGGGAAGGCCGGGTCGATCCGGGTCAGAGTCGTCGGCGAGATCGGAGGCATTCCCCGATTCTGCTCAGTGAGCGGCTGCCGATGGGCGCAGATCGGCGATCAGTGGACAACTCCGACCGAGATTCCGAAGTGCAGAACCAGTGATGCCGTCGTTCAGACCGGCTTCTCGCCCCCTGATGGCCCGTCGCCGTCGTCCGGTGCAGAATCGCCGTCGTCCGGCGCGGAATCGCCGTCGTCCGGCGCAGAATCGCCCTCTGCCGCGGCGTCGCCGGAGAAGTCGTCGCCCTCGAGCAGCCGGGCGAGCGCCTCGTCGAACTCGTCTGCGGCCGGTTCTTCGCCGCGGGCTCGCGCCTGAAGACGCTCGATCAGCGCCGTCGGGTCATCGATGTCGGCGGCCGAAGGCAGCAGATCAGGGTAGTCCCAGAGCGAATCGCGGGCACTGATGCCGACGGCATCCGTGACCCTGCGCCACATCGTGGCCGCCTCGCGCATGCGACGGGGACGCAGCTTCAGGCCGACCAGTGCGCCGAGGGCGTCCTCGGCGGGGCCGCCGACGGCGCGGCGGCGGCGGGCGGCCTCGGCGAGTCGTGCACCGTCGGGGAGGCGGGAGGTGGCCTCGCTGGTGACGACGTCGACCCAGCCGTCGATCATCGCGACGACGTTCTCGAGCCGCCCGAGCGCTTCGCGCTGCGCGTCGGTCTGTGCCGGAAGCAGGGCTCCGCCCTCGATGGCAGCGCGCAGCTCTTCGGGGTTCGACGGGTCGAGGCGGCTCGCGACGTCTTCGAGCGCTTCGACGTCGACGGTCACCCCGCGTGCGAAATCGGTGATCTGCGACATCACTTGAAGATGCAGCCATTTCGCGTGCCGGTACAGGCGGGCGTAGGCGAGCTCGCGCGTGGCGAGGTAGAGCGCGATCTGATCCTCGGGGATCTCGAGCCCCTCGCCGAACGCCGTGATGTTCTGCGGGATGACGGCAGCGGTTCCGGCAGGCAGCACGGGGATTCCCACGTCGCCGCCCGAGACGACCTCGAGCGAGAGATTGCCGAGGACCTGACCGAACTGTGCGGCGAACACCGTGGCACCGAGACCGCGCATGAGCTTGCCCGCGCCCTGGATCGCGTCGCGCATGTCGTCGGGCACCTGCGTGTCGAGCGCACTCGTGAGGGCGTCGGCGATGCTCGTCGAGACGGGACCGGCGATGTCCTTCCACACCGGGAGAGTCTTCTCGACCCACTCGCCGCGCGTCATCGCCTGAGGGCTCTCCGAGAGCTCGGAGATCGTGGTCGCCTCGCCGAGCCACAGGTTCGCGAGCCCGAACGCATCCAGCAGCGAATGACGGGAGCCGTCGGTGATGCCCTGGCCCTCCTTGTTCGCGATGTGCAGGGCCTGGCGCAGGGCGTTCTCCCACGGATCGCCGCCGAACGCGTTCTGCAGCTGCTGCGAGAGGGCGGCCATCATCGACGGGTCGATCTGGATGCCGCCTTCGCCGCCGAGCGCATTCTGCAGCGCGCTGAGGTCGAAGTCTCCCGCGCCCGCGCCGGACATCATCTTGCGGAGGAACTCCTGGAAGTCTTCCGGGTTCGGATCGTTCTCTGACATTTCGCTCGCCTCTCAGCACGTCGCTAGCCGTGCCATCTACGCTAGTCACAGGTTTCTGCGAGCACCCCCGACGCGAGCAGATCGCTGTACGCCGGTCGCGAACGACGGAGGAGATCACGTGGCACGAACTCGCCCTGCCCGCATCGGGCTCGGAGTCTGGGCGCTGATCGTCGCCCTGATCGCCCTGGTCGTGCTGACATTCCTTCCGACGCCCTACGTGATCCAGCGTCCTGGACCCGTGTACGACACCCTCGGCACAGCGGCGAGTGCTGACGGCGAGCAGGTCCCCCTGATCGAGATCGACGGTGCGGAGACGTTCGAGACCGGCGGCAGCCTCAACCTCACCACGGTGCAGGTCGTCGGCAATCGCGAGCGCACCCCCTCGTGGTTCGAGCTCGCCCTGGCGTGGATGGACTCCTCCCGCGCCGTGGTGCCCCTCGATTCCGTCTTCCCCGAGGGGGTGACCACCGAGCAGCGCGACGAGCAGAACGCCCTGCTCATGGTCGACTCGCAGCACGAGGCGACGGCGGCAGCGCTGCAGGAACTCGGCTACGACACCGGAGCGGAGGTCGAAGTCGTGTCGGTGGTCGAGGGCTCCGCCGCGGATGGTCTGCTCGAGAAGGGCGATCTCGTCGAGGCCGTCGACGGCGTGCCCCTGACCAGCGCGAGCGCGCTGCGCGCCGCCATTCAGGACTCCGACGGGCGAGCGGTCGAGCTGACCGTCGTACGCGGTGACGAGCAGGAGCAGATCGAGGTCACCCCGAAGTCGGAGAAGGTGAACGGCGTCGACACGTGGTTGATCGGCATCACCTTCACAACCGAGTACGACTTCCCGATCGACGTCACGATCCAGCTCGACAACGTCGGCGGTCCCAGCGCCGGGATGATGTTCGCGCTGGGGATCGTCGACGAGCTGACACCGGGGGAGCTCACCGGTGGCAATGACATCGCCGGCACCGGCACCATCGACGCCACCGGCGCCGTCGGTCCCATCGGCGGCATCCGCCAGAAGCTGTACGGCGCGCGCGACGCTGGTGCCGAATACTTCCTCGCCCCGTCGTCGAACTGCGATGAGGTCGTCGATCACATCCCGGACGGACTCAGAGTCATCCGCACCTCGACGCTCGAGGAATCGCTCGATGCGCTCGAGGTGATCGCCGACGGCGGAGATGTCGACGCGCTGCCGGTGTGCACGGCCGATTCCTGAGCCCGGGGCCCGCGCACAGGCAGCGATGCATAGGATGGACAGGTGACCACGACCTCGCCGCCGACCCCGGCCACGCCCAACACGTCCCGACGAATTCTGACCATCTCGCTGGTCATCATCGCTGCACTCGTCGTGGCGTTCTTCGTCTTCGCCTCCCTCTACACCGACTTCCTCTGGTTCGACCAGCTCGGGTTCACGAATGTGCTCACGACGCAGTGGATCGCCGCGGCGACCATGTTCGTGGTCGGTTTCCTCGGGATGGCGGTGCCGCTGTTCATCGTGATCCAGCTGGCGTACCGGCTGCGTCCCGTCTACGTGCGCCTGAGCTCGCAGCTCGACCGCTACCAGGAGGTCATCGAGCCGCTGCGGCGCCTCGCGATGTGGGGCATGCCGATCTTCTTCGGCCTCTTCGCAGGCTTCGCCTCCGCGGGCAACTGGGAGACCGTCTGGCTGTGGTTCACCGGCGGCTCCACCGGCGTCACCGACCCCGAGTTCGGTCTGGACACCGGTTTCTACCTGTTCGCGATGCCCTTCTACTCGATCCTCCTGGCGTTCGTGTCGGCGGTGATCCTGCTGTGCCTGATCGTCACCGCGCTGGTGTCCTACCTGTACGGATCAGTGCGCATCGGGCAGGGCGAGCTGCGCATCTCGAAGCCGGCGCGCATCCAGCTCGCGGTTCTCGCAGGTCTCTACCTGCTCGTGCAGGCCGCGAGTCTCTGGCTCGATCGCTATCTGACGCTGGTCGCTGAAGAGGACCGGATCACCGGCGCGGCCTACACCGCGGTGCATGCGACGATCCCCGGATTCGCCATCCTCGCGATCGTCTCGATCCTCGTGGCCATCCTCTTCTTCATCACGGCGGTCATCGGCCGCTGGCGCTTCCCTCTGGCGGCCACCGCACTGCTGATCGTCGCATCCCTCGTGGTCGGCATCGGATATCCCTGGGTCGTGACGACCTTCCAGGTGCGTCCGAACCAGAACAGCTTCCAGGCGGAGTACTACCAGCGGAACATCGACGGCACCAAAGAGGCCTACGGCATCGCCGACCTCGAGGTCACGCCGTTCAAGGCCGAGACCGATGCCGAGGCAGGGCAGCTCCGTGATGACGCCGAGACCACGGCATCCATCCGTATCCTCGACCCGAGCATCATCAGTCCGACCGTGCAGCAGCTCGAGCAGTTCCGCGGGTACTACCAGTTCCAGGACACCCTCGACGTCGACCGTTATGAGATCGACGGTGCGACGCAGGACACCGTCGTCGCGGTGCGCGAGCTCGATGTGAACCGCCTCGGCGACAGCGACAACTGGAACAACCGCACCGCGGTGTACACGCACGGCTACGGGCTCGTCGTCGCCGCCGGCAACCAGCGCACCAGCGAGGGTGAGCCGGTGTTCCTCGAGCGCGGCATCCCCTCGTCGGGGTTCCTCACCGAGACCGAGAAGTTCGAGCCCCGCGTCTACTTCGGCGAGGATTCTCCGCCCTACTCGATCGTGGGCGCGCCCGAGGGCACGGACCCGGTCGAGATCGACTATCCGCGTGGTGAGGACGGCGCGAGCGAGACCAAGACGACGTTCGATGGCGACGGCGGACCCCGCATCGGCAACACGTTCAACAAGCTGCTCTACGCGTTGAAGTTCCAGGAGGCGGAGGTGCTGTTCTCCGACCTGGTCAACGACGACTCGCAGATCCTCTACGACCGCGACCCCAAGGAGCGCGTGCAGAAGGCGGCTCCGTATCTCGAGCTCGACAGCGACCCGTACCCGACGGTCGTCGACGGACGTATGGTGTGGGTGGTCGACGGCTACACGACGAGTTCGACCTATCCGTACTCGACGAGCGTCAGCCTCTCCGATGCCATCGCCGACTCGAACACGGCAGCGCCGAATTTCGCGATCGACGACATCAACTACGTGCGCAACTCGGTCAAGGCGACCGTCGACGCGTACGACGGCTCGGTCACACTGTATGCATGGGATGACGAGGACCCGATCCTGAAGGCCTGGGAGAAGGTCTACCCCGCGACGGTGAAGCCGGTCAGCGACATGTCGGCCGACCTGATGAGCCACGTGCGCTACCCGACCGATCTATTCAAGGTGCAGCGCGAGATCCTCGGCGTCTATCACGTCGACACCGCTGGTTCGTTCGCTCAGCAGGACAACCGCTGGCAGACCCCGAACGACCCGCGCAACGAGAACAAGCTGCAGCCGCCGTACTACCTGTCGATGCAGATGCCCGGCCAGGACTCGCCGCGCTTCTCGATGTTCTCGACGTTCATCCCCGCATCCGCGCAGGGGACGACCAGCCGGAACGTGCTGATGGGGTACCTCGCGGTCGATTCGGATGCCGGATCCACTGCGGGCGAGAAGTCAGAGGGTTACGGTCAGCTGAGACTGCTGGAGATCGATGCCGACACCACGGTGCCCGGCCCCGGTCAGGTGCAGAACACGTTCAACTCCGATCCGGCAGTCGTGCAGCAGCTGAACCTGCTGCAGCAGGGTGAGTCCGAGGTCAAGTACGGCAACCTGCTGACGCTTCCTGTCGGCGGCGGCCTGCTCTACGTGCAGCCCGTGTACGTTCAGTCCTCCGAGGGCACGCAGCTGCCGCTGCTGCAGAAGGTGCTGGTCACCTTCGGTGACAGTGTGGCGTTCGAGGACACCCTCACCGACGCGCTCGACACGATCTTCGGCGGCGATTCCGGTGCGAGCGGCGGCGATGAGCAGGTGGAGCCCACCGATCCGGCGGATGGCGGCACCACGCCGCCCGACGAGGGAACGACGGATCCGGGAACGACGAACCCGGACGCCGACGCGTACCAGGCCGCTCTCGCCGCGGCGCAGAAGGCGATGACCGATCGCGACGCCGCACTGAAGTCGGGCGACCTCACCGCCTTCGCCGAGGCGGACGAGCGTCTGACGGATGCTGTGACCGAGCTGCTCGCACTGGAGGCAGCCGGCAACGAGTAGCCGGCGGTTCCCGGCGCTCTACCTCGAGCGCCGGGACCGCCGCCTCGGTTGCGACCGCTGGCCTCCGGCGCTCGGTGCGACGGTGTTCACCGGGACGCGGCGATGGAGAGCCTGCGCCCAGGCGGGGTCGATCCAGCACGCGTCGTCGTCGATGCCGCGGACGGCGAGAACTCCGCGGGTACGGCGATCGATGCACACCAGAGGCGCAGTCCCGGCCTTCGTCACCAGTGCGTTCCACGTGCGACGGTCGATCGCCGCCGGCTCGTCGAGAAGGATGAGCCGCCCCGCACGGTTGGGCAGCGTCGCCGTTCGAATTCCGTGTTGGCGCGATCTGGTCCGCGCTCCGAGTTCGGATTCGATCTCGCGCTGCACGCGGAGGCACGTCCGTGCGAGCGCGGAGTACGCCTGCATCCACGCATCGGGTCGGCCGTGCTCCCATGCTTCGAGCTGGGCGGTGATGACGGGGACGTGCTTGCGCTGCATCCAGTGCGATCGCTGGCCGTGCCCGGTGTACGCGAATCGCATGGTCGCGTCGAAGTCCGGTTGGAACGTCGGTTTGACCAGGTGGTGCGTGTCCTCCGGTGGTCGGTGCACCCACTCGTCACTGGGATTGGTGAAGAAGCCGCCGATCAGTTCTGTCTCGTCGCTGACGCGGATCCACGGGCGTCGCTGGTGCGTCAGGCGGAAGTCGAGGTAGGCGATGAAGTCCGCGGCATCCTCGAAGACCTTCTCGTAGCAGACGAACGCGTCTGCGCTGGTGAGGATCGCGGCATCCAGTGCCGGAGTGACTCCGGCGTCCCGCAGTGTCTCGACGGCGAGGTCGATGCCCCACCAGCTGTTGAGCGAGGCGACGAGCCGATAGGCGCGTCGTACTCGGGGGATCGTCTGACCGTCGACGACCGCGGTCCCCGCTTCGAGCGCATCGGCGATCGACGTGACCTGTTCGATGCCCCCGGCGATCTCGCCTCGGAGGACGTTGACGACATCTCGATAGCCGGAGCGCTTCGACGGAACCATCTGCGGAGCCTTGGTCTCGACGCAGATGGCGATGTCGTCGAACAATGCCACCACGTCGCGTTCGTACACGGTTCCATCGAGGCTCCAGTCCCGTCCGACGATGGTGCGGCAGCCGGGAAGGAGACGCTCGAGTGACTCTGCGACCACTTCGTCGAGCATCGATGCTCTGAGGTCGGGATACGTCTGCGGGGATGAGCCGGTCATGCGCAGGACTCTGCTGACAGCGAGGTCGAGGAGTTCATGGCGGTCGCAGGCGATTCGGCGTGGGAGCACCAGGATGGCGGAGTCCGCGATGGCGAGAAGGGGTTTCGCACGAAGATCGATCCGCTCGCCGCCGGGCACCGGGTGGGACGTCAGGTCCTCGATGCTGTCGCGATGCGCCTCCGAGGCATCCAGTCTGAGAGCGTCGACGATCGTGCGCACGTCGTACGTCCTCATGAGGGCGTGCAGCGCGCTCGGCCGATCGGATACGCCCCGCAGATGCGGCGCCGTCATGCGGACGATGTGGCCGATGCACGAGATGTGATGGCCGAAGACGCGCTCGGTGGCATCGACGAAGCCCGTGAGATGGCTGCTGCGCAGGCTGGTGTTCTGCGAGACAGCCGAGTCGACGAGCCGTTGCGCCAGGTCTCGGGCGATCGGCACGTATGTGGAGCCCAGGTCGCTGACGGACATGGACTGCTCGCGGAGCCGCGTCGATGTCTCCTTCTCGAACGAGGGCATGAAGCTCTCAGCGACGAGATTGATCCGTGCGGTCCGCAGAGCGAGGAGGACGTCGTCCCACTCGGGCACACGGGAGGCGGATCCGAAGGGCAGACCGCTCAACCATTCGAGTTCACGATCCAGGAAGCCCGGCACACTGATCGGATCCTTCGCGCCGACGTCGGGGAAGGCGCTCAGCGCGGCCACAGCGCCGAGGAGATACGCACCGTCGAGCTCGTGCAACCGCTCGCGGAGTGCGGCTGTGCGACGGCCGACGTACTCGCGAATACTCTTCGCAGCCGCCCGTACGATCATCGGGTCGACGGCTGCGGCCGCTCTCGTGCGCGACCCCGCGCTCTCTTCGTACGCCCGCTGCGCCGCCATGTTCCGAGCGATGATCGGTCGAGCGATCTCCTCGTCGCACGCGTCGTCGAGGATGGTTTGGAAGTCAGCGAATCCGATCTCGTCCCACGAGAGGAAGATCCGATCCGACATCACGCATCGAGGCTATACGCAGATCCGCTGTCCGTCCTCGTAGGATGACGGCATGAGCAGGAACGAGATCATCACAGTGGTGGTGATCGCGGCGTTCATCGCACTGCTCGTGTGGGTCTGGCTCCGCGATCGCAAGGCGAAGCGGAACGGTGAGCATCAGGCCGCATCAGGCATGGTGAGCGTGTTCAATGAGGCGTTCCAGCCGCAAGCAGCACGAGCCGCCGAGATCAGAGAAGTGCAGCAGGAGCTCCCCGCACAGGCCCCGATTCCTGGCGACCTGCCGAGGTCGGGCGAGAGACAGCCACCCAGAGTCGACTGACCTCATGGCACGCCCGTCCGCAAAGCAGAAGGCCCGGAATCCGTTGAGATTCCGGGCCTTCTGTGTGTCGCATTGGTTGCGGGGGCAGGATTTGAACCTACGACCTCCGGGTTATGAGCCCGGCGAGCTACCGAACTGCTCCACCCCGCGGCACGTCTTATAGCTTAGCACGCGTCTGGCGGACCGGATGCCACCGGCGTCGATGAGCGATGATGGGAGCATGTCCGCTCTCACCGTCGCCGTCTGCCAGTTCTCTCCGACTGATTCGCGTGCCGAGAACCGGGAGCGCATCGCGCGATCGACGGCGGATGCCGCGGCCAGGGGAGCGCGTCTGGTCGTCTTCCCCGAGTACGCCAGTTATTTCGTCGAGCCGATGGATGCAACGCTTGCGGAGAATTCCGAGACCCTCGAGGGCGAGTTCGTCGAGGCGCTGAGCGCCGCGGCATCCGTTCACGACGTGACGATCATCGCCGGACTCGTCGAGAGCGCGGGGGAGCGCGTGCGCAACGCGCTCGTCGCCGTGGACGGCTCCGGGCTGCGCGCGGTCTACCGCAAGCAGCATCTCTACGACGCCTTCGGTCAGACCGAGTCCGACTGGATCGAAGCAGGAGAGCTCGGCGCGCCGGAGGTGCTCGAGGTGGCGGGGCTGCGGGTCGGCATGATGACCTGCTACGACCTGCGCTTCCCCGAGGTCGCGCGCACACTCGTCGATGCGGGGGCCGACATCATCGTCGTCCCGGCGGAATGGGTGCGCGGACCGCTCAAGGAGCACCATTGGACGACGCTGCTCGCAGCCCGCGCTATCGAGAACACGGTCTACGTGGTCGCGGCCGACCACCCCGCACCGATCGGGGTCGGGCATTCTCAGATCATCGACCCGCAGGGCGTGATCGTCGCGGGCATCGGAACCGATGAGGGCATCGCCGTGGCGGAGCTCTCCTCGGATGCCATCGCACGCGTGCGGGAGACCAATCCCGTGCTGCGGCTGCGCCGCTACCGCGTCACGCCTCGCTGAGGATCGGGAACGAGGCGCGGCCGAGCCGCGAGGCGGCCTCCTCGAGCACCTCGACGCGCTTGCAGGCGGCGAAGCGGATGAGCCCCGCGTAGTCGGCCTGCCTCTCGCGGCTGACGAAAGCGCTCAACGGGATCGCCACGACTCCGACGCTCTCCGGGATCGCTCGGCAGAACGTGGCGGCATCCGCTCCTCCGAGAGCGGTGGCATCGGCGACGGTGAAGTATCCGCCCCGCGGTGCGATGACATCGAATCCCGCCGTGCGCAGCCCCGCACCGAGGATCTCGTGCTTGTGCGAGAGGGCGGCGGCGGCACCGGTGAAGAACGAATCCGGCAGCCGCAGGCCCACAGCGATCGCGGGCTGGAAGGCAGAGCCGTTCACGAACGTGAGGTACTGCTTGACGGTCAGCACCGCGGTGATGAGGGCGGCGGGTCCGTGGATCCAGCCGATCTTCCATCCCGTCGTCGAGAAGGTCTTCCCCGCGGAGGATGTCGTCAGCGTGCGCTCCGCGGCTCCGGGGAGCGTCGCCAGCGGAACATGCGGGGAATCGAATGCGAGGTGCTCGTACACCTCGTCGGTGATGATGATCGCGTCGTGCTTCTCGGCCAGGCGTGCGATCTCGGCTTTGACCTCTGCGTCGAACAGGATGCCGGTGGGATTGTGCGGGTCGTTGACGAGGATGATGCGGGTGCGATCGGTGACGGTCGCTGCGAGCAGCTCGAGATCCGGTTGGAAACCCGGACGCCGCAGCGGTACGGTGCGCAGGCGGGCCCCGGCCAGCGCCACGGCCGCGGCGTACGAGTCGTAATACGGCTCGAACACGACCACCTCGTCGTCCGGCGAGTCGATCAGTGCGAGCAGCGCCGCAGCGAGCGCCTCAGTCGCACCCGCGGTGACGATGACCTCGGTCTCCGGGTCGACCTCGAGTCCGTAGAAACGCTGCTGATGCTCACTGATCGCGGAGAGGAGGTCGGGGAGCCCACGCCCCGGCGGGTACTGGTTCGCACCGCGGGAGATCGCCCCGCGTGCGGCTTCGAGCACTTCGGCCGGGCCGTCTTCATCGGGGAAGCCCTGGCCGAGATTGATCGCTCCGGTTCTCATCGCAGCCGCAGACATCTCTGCGAAGATGGTGGGCGCGACAGCACCATCGGCAGAGAGCAGCCCTGCACCTGCCGCGGTGCGTCGCCAGGCGCCAGGAGTCGTACTCATGCAAACCAGGCTAAGGCCATAGGCAGCACTCACCTAGCCCATATCGAACGCACAGCTACGAGCGGCACTCTGAAATGGCGTCGATGAAGGAGCAGACATGAATGAGAACAACACCCCCGACCAGCCGGTCGTCCCTGAGCAGCCGGCTTCCCCCGAGCAGCCCGCATGGCAGGCCCCGGCAGGAACGGGAGCCGGGCACCACGACATGCCCGCTGCGTTCACGTCGCACTCGGCACCAGCGGCCGCGGCACCGCAGCTCTCGGCGTCGGAGCACCCGACAGCCGAGTACCCGGCACCGGCAGGCAGCACTGCTGCAGGAGCAGCGTTCGGACTCGCCTCCTCGGGCGAGACGAAGACCAAGGAGAAGAAGTCCTTCGGTGCGAGCAAGGTTGCGGCCCTGATCGTGGCGGCCGCGCTCGTCGGCGGTGTGGCGGGCTTCGGCGGCAGCTACCTCGGCAGCAACGTGTGGGCGCAGCCGATCGGGTCGACCGCGACCGGACCCGACGCCATCACGGTGAACAACCCCGGATCCGTGAATGAGACGACCGCGATCGCGACGTCCGTGCTCCCCTCCGTGGTGACCATCCAGGTAGCGGGATCGAGCGAGTCCGGCAGCGGCTCCGGCGTCGTGCTCAGCGACGACGGCTACATCCTGACGAACACGCACGTGGTGACGCTCGGCGGTGCCGAGGCGAACCCCACGATCCGTGTCACCACATCGGACGGACACATCTACGACGCGCAGATCGTCGGCACCGATCCGGTCTACGACCTCGCGGTGATCAAGCTCGAGGGCGCGAAGGACCTCACACCGATCGAGTTCGCCGATTCGTCGAAGCTCAATGTGGGCGACACGGCGGTCGCCGTCGGCGCCCCGCTCGGTCTGGCGAACTCGGTCACCACCGGCATCGTCAGCGCGCTCAACCGCAGCATCCAGATCGCCTCTTCAGCGCTTCCCGACTCAGCGACCCAGGACACTCCTGAGGATGAGGGCGGCCAGGGGCAGCAGGGCGAGAGCCCATTCCAGTTCGATCTGCCCGGCACCGAGCAGCAGAGCGCGAGCCAGTCGATCTCGATCTCCGTGATCCAGACGGATGCCGCCATCAACCCGGGCAACTCGGGTGGCGCGCTGGTCGACAGCGAGGGCAAGCTCATCGGCATCAACGTCGCCATCGCGACGGCGGGCAGCTCGCAGGAGTCCGGATCCATCGGCGTCGGCTTCTCGATTCCCTCCGACATCGCCAAGCGCGTCTCCGAGGAGATCATCGCCGACGGCGCAGCCACCCACGGGCTCCTCGGGGCGACCGTGCAGGATGCCTCGTCCGTGGAATCGGCCGAGGTCGCGGGTGCCGTGATCGTCGAACCCACCAGCGGCGGGGCCGCAGCCGAGGCCGGCATCAAGAAGGGCGACGTGGTCACGAAGTTCAACGGCCTTCCGATCACCGGCGCCACCGACCTCACCGCGCAGGTCCGCGCTGCGGCGGCGGGCAGCGAGGCGACGGTCACGTACGTGCGCGGCGGCAAGTCGTACGAGACGACGGTGACGCTCGGAGAGCTCGACCTCTGACGCCTCTGCTCCATCAGAAGGACGCCGCCCCGCGATAGGCTCGCGGGGTGGCGTCCTTCTCCTTCGGCTCCGGCAACGCAGCGAAATTGCTGCGGATCCCGTTGTATGCCGCCGGGCGCATAGGAACCCTTCTCGTGCCGCGCGGTCAGCGCTGGGTGTTCGGAAGTGGTGCCGGCATCGGTGACGGTGCCCTCGCGCTGTGGCGCATCGCCGCAGACGAGGGTCATGACGCCGTATGGCTCACCTCGTCCCCGCGCGAGCGGGCGGATGCGGAGGCTCTCGGCATTCCGACCGTCGCCAAGTCGTCGCTGCACGGCTGGTGGCAGACGGCGAGAGCGGGCGTGCTCGTGGTGACGCACGGCCAGGGAGATGTGAACAGATACGCGACCTCGGGCGCGTTCCTCGTGCAGCTGTGGCACGGGATCCCGCTCAAGCGCATCGGGCTCGACTCCGCAGCGACCACCCAGGTGCCGAACGTGCCGGGAGCGCCGCTGCTGCGCCGTCTCGTCTCGCTCCTGTATCGAGCCACCGCGCAGCGCATCCGATTGATGCCGGCGGCATCCGATCGCTCTCGGGGACGCCTGGAATCGGCTTTCGCGCTCGGCGGCTCCCGAGTGGTCGTCACGGGTGAGCCGCGCGTCGACGTCCTCTCTGCGGGAACGGAGCCGCAACGGCGGGCCGCGGCATCCGCTCTGCTCGACAGCGTGACCGGCGCCGTGCCGGAAGGCGCGCGCACCGTGCTGTATGCGCCGACGTGGCGGGACGGCGCCGCAGACCCCGCCATCCCGTCCGCAGCCGACTGGGTGCGACTGATCGCCCTGCTCGAGCAGCGCGGCGCGGTGCTGTTCGTGCGCTCCCACCCGCTCGGCGCTGGAGCGTATCAGCCGCCGCTTCCTAGCGGCCGTGTGCGGATGCTGGGGGCGGATCTGCTTCCGGATGTCACCCCTGTGCTCCCCGCGATCGACGTGCTGATCACCGATTACTCCTCCTTGGCCTATGACGTCGGGCTGCTCGGGATGCCGGTGCTCTACCTCGCCCCTGATGCGGAGGAGTACGCGCGTACGCGAGGTTTCTACGGCAGGTACGAGGATGTCGCAGGCCCCGATGCGGCGGAGAGCTGGAGCGAGCTGGCGTCGCAGCTCGAGACGCTGCTCGGCGATGAGGGCGCTTTCGATGCGCGGGCCGCCCGGTCCAGTACGCTCAGCGCACAGGTGCATGCTTACCGCGACGGTCAGAACTCGCGCCGCGTGTACCGTGCAATACGCGCGCGAGGAGTTCGCGCGCCGGAGGGAGCACGATGACGACCGCCCGCATCGACGAGCGGACCGAGAGTCTGATCATCGCCGGAGACGGATCGGCGCCCGCCGACGGAGTGCTCGAGGGGCCGCGCGCCAGGAGCACCGCGACCATCGTCGGTGACGGGGAGTCCTGGACGGCCGCTTTTCCGCTGCACGTGTCGAGGTGGGGAGGCGCGCCGTTGCCGCTGCCCTCTGGCGAGTACCGGATCGACATCGCGGAAACAGACCTCGCCGGCATTCGCCTGGAACCCGTGGTGCTTGCCGGACTGCGGATCGCGAGCGACGGCGACCGCGTCGAGGTCGCCCCGCCGCTCGCCCTCGAAGACGAGACGACCACGGGGCGGGCAGCGCTCGAAGAGCGCTACGCCGCGCAGCCGGGCGGCGATGAGAACGCCGTGTTCTTCGAGAGCTTCTACGGACAGAGCGCGGGGTGCAATCCGCGTGCCATCGATCGCGAGCTCGCGGTGCGCGCACCGGGCGTGACCCGTTACTGGAGCGTCGTCGACCGCTCAGTCGCCGTACCGGACGGCGCCATCGCCGTCGTCGAGGGCAGCCCCGAATGGTGGCGGGCGCGGGCGGCGGCACGGCTGCTGATCGTCAATGACTGGCTGCGCCGACGGTTCGTCCGCAAACCGGGACAGAAGGTGCTGCAGACGTGGCACGGCACCCCGTTGAAACGGCTCGCGTTGAACCGCCCTGGATTCGACCCGCGACGGATGGCCGCAGTGGTGAAGGAGTCGCGGAGATGGGACGTGCTGCTCGCGCAGAACGCGTACTCCGAGCGGATCCTCAAGAAGGCGTACGCCTTCTTCGGCAAGCCGATCTGGACCGACGGGTATCCCCGCAACGACATGCTCGAAGGCGGTGACGGCACGGCGGTGCGCGAGGCGCTGGGGATCGGCGCGGGGGAGCGCGTGCTGCTGTACGCGCCGACCTGGCGGGATGACCGATCCGAGATGGTCGATTTCGTCGACCCGCAGATGCTCGCCGAGCAGACCGATTCCGTGGTGCTCGTCCGCGGGCACTCGCGCACCCTCAAACCGGGCACGGACACGTCGGGTGCGCGCGTGATCGATGTCACGGGGTTCCCCGAGACCGCTCAGCTGCTGCTCATCGCCGACGCCCTCATCACCGACTACTCCTCGGTGATGTTCGACTACAGCGTGACCGGCAAGCCGATGTTCTTCCTCGTACCCGACCTCGAGCACTACCGCGGTCGTCTGCGAGGGTTCTACTTCGATCTCGCGCAGCGCTCGCCCGGTCCGCTGGTGAAGACCCAGGATGAGCTCGTCGCCGCACTGCGCGACGACTCGCTGCCAGGGCGCTTCGCGCCTCGTTATGCCGCTTGGCGCCGCCAGTTCAATCGGCTCGACGACGGTCATGCCGCGCAGCGCGTGGTGTCCCGCATCCTCGACCTGGGGTACGTCTCCGCGTAGGGCTACGGCAGCGGCGTGTTCTGCGTTCCCAGCCGTGAGGCGTCGACGGTATCGCCTGCGCCGCGCAGCACGCCGGTGAGGAATCCGTATCCCCAGGCGAAGTGCATGGTCGGCAGCACCGCGAGCGTCCAGAGGCGTTCGCGCACCGATTCGCCGCCGCCCGGTCGTGCAGCCATCAGTGCGACCAGAAGCGTGTAGGCGACGAGCGGCAGGTACAGCACGGACGCGATGATCGATGCCACCCCGCCGAGCACTCGAGTGAGTTGGAGTGCGCCCACCACGACCGCGAGCGCGGCGTTGATCACGAGAGCCGGGGGAGCGAAGAAGCGCACTCCGTTGCTGCGACCGAAGCGTCGTACGAGTTCTCCGCGCCAGGCCCCTGTGGCACGGAACTGGCGTGCCAGGCGCCACCAGCTCTCGCGCGGCCAGTACGTCACCTGCAGTTGCGGATCGAGCCACACACGGTGCCCGGCCTGGCGGATGCGCAGGTTCAGCTCCCAGTCCTCGCCGCGGCGGATGCTCTCGTCGAACAGTCCGACTTCGTCGAGCACCGACCGGCGCATGACGCCGAGGTAGGCGGACTCGGCCTCGCCCTCGTGGGTCGTGCCGTGGTAGGCGCCGCCGCCGAGGCCGACGGGGGAGTTGTAGGCGCGTGCGACGGCCTTCTGGAAGGGCGTGCGGCCATCGGCGTGCATGACACCGCCGACGTTCGCGGCGCCGGTGCGCTCCAGCGTCTCCAGGGCGCGCTGCGCGTATCCGGGGGCGAGTTCCGAGTGCGCATCGACGCGGACGATCGTGGGGTAGCGGCTCGCGCGGATCGCGGTGTTCAGGCCGACCGGGATGTGCGCGTCCGGGTTCTCGACGAGGCGGATGCGGTCATCGCCGTCGGCGAGTCTGCGGGCGAGTGCGGTCGTGCCGTCGGTGGACGGGCCGAGGGCGAGCACCAGTTCGCTGGGGCAGGCGAGCTCCTGCGCGAGCACCGAGGCGACGGCGTGCTCCAGGTAGGCCCGCTCGTTGAGTACGGGCATGATGAACGACACCCCGACGGGAGACGTTGTCGAATCGTGCTCTTCCACCCGTCGATCATGTCATGGCGGACTGAGCGCGCATGCGTACTCTTGACAGGTGGGTGCTGTCCGGGATTTCAAGAAGGCGTATCGTCTGCTGCGCAAGGCCCTGCGCTCGCGCAAGGCCGTCCAGCGTGTGCGGCGCACGATCGCGGCGATGCCGCCGCTGCCGGAGGAGCGCTACCGGATCGCGGTGTACTTCGCCGACGGCGCGGTCAACATGTACCAGATGCGGCAGTGGTACCGGCCGCTCGTCGAACTCGACAGGCTCTGGCCCGTCGTCATCATGGCGCGCAATGCGAACGGCGCGGAGAAGCTGATGGCCGAGACCGATCTGCCGATCGCATTCGTGCCCACTGTCCGCGATGTCGAGCGCTTCATCGCGACGCAGGACATCCGCATCGTCCTGTACGTGAATCAGAACACGCGGAACTTCCAGATGTTCCGCTACGGCCGGCGCTGGCACGTGTTCATCAATCACGGCGAGTCCGACAAGATGTACATGACCACGAATCAGTACAAGGCGTACGACTTCGCGCTCGTCGCGGGCCAGGCGGCCAGAGACCGGCTCAGCCGGACGCTCTGGGACTACGACATCGACAGCAGGACGATCGAGATCGGGCGTCCGCAGGCCGATCATTACTCCGGCACCCTGCCGTATTCACCGGACGAGCGGATCGTCGTGCTCTACGCGCCGACATGGGAGGGCGACCGCCCGAGCGCCCACTACGGATCGATCGCGACGCACGGTGAGACCCTGGTGAGGGCATTGCTGGCGACGGGGCGGCACCGGGTGATCTATCGGCCCCACCCGCGCAGCGGAGTGATCGACGAGGAGTACGGCGCGGCTCACCGGCGCATCACCGCCGCGATCGCAGAGGCGAACGCCGCTGACCGGCTCGCGCAGCATGTGTACGACGACGGACCTGAACTCGGATGGCAGCTCGCCGCATCCGATGTCGCCATCGTCGACATCTCGGCGATGGTCTACGACCGGCTCGCGGTCGGCAAGCCGCTCATGATCACCCATCCGCTCGATGAGTACGCGCAGATCGACACCGGGGGATACCTCTCGGACTGCGAATGGCTGTCAGCGGATGCCGCGGAACGGATCGTCGCCGAGGTCGACCGCGTGCGCGCCGACGAGCACGCCATCGCGAAGCTGCAGATGTGGGTGCAGCACTACTTCGGCGACACGACCCCCGGCGTGGCGACCGCGAAGTTCCATGCCGCGATCGAACAGCTCATGGACCGGTGGGACCAGTGGCGCCAACTCGAGATCGGCGCCATCGCGCGCGACGAGGACGATGACGACGAAGAGGAGAAGGACGAGGGGATCGAGATCCACTGACGGATCCTGCCCACGCTTCCTAGACTGGGGGCTATGGACTTCTCCCACGTCGAGACCGTCGCATCCCGCCTCGAGGTGCTGCCCGAATCGGCATCGACCAACGCCGCTCTGCGTGCGCTGTCGGCGGATGCGGATGCGTGGCCGCACCTGTCGGTCGTGCTGACCGACAACCAGACGGCCGGTCGCGGACGCCTCGACCGCACCTGGCAGACGCCGGCCGGCTCTGCGCTCGCGATCTCGGTGCTGATCCGGGATCTGCCCTCTCGCTCCGAGGCGATCGGCTGGATCCCGCTCGTGGCAGGACTCGCGATGGCCGATGCGGTGACCGTCCAGCTCGCCGGTCACGACGTCGGCGTGAAGTGGCCCAACGACGTGCTCGTCGACGACAGGAAGATCTGCGGCATCCTCGCCGAATCGACGGGGACGGCGGTGGTCCTCGGCTCCGGTGTGAACACGGCGATGACGGCGGATCAGCTCCCCGTCCCGACGGCCACGTCGTTCGCGGTGCTGCAGCGACCGTGCGACGAGATCCGTCTCGTCGTCGACTACCTCCGGCGGCTCGACGGTCTGCTCTCGGCGCTCGTGGCCTGGGAGGACTCCGACCGCAGCGGCATCCACGCGGCTGTGTCAGCGCGGTGCGCGACGCTCGGTCGCGAGGTCGACGTCACACGTGCAGACGGTTCCGCGCTGCACGGCACCGCGACCAGACTCGACGCCGACGGCCGGCTCTGCGTCGAGGCCTCCGGGAAGGAGCACGTCATCGCCGCAGGTGACGTCGTCCACGCCGCGCTCGCCTGACGCGTCACCCGAGACGGACACGCCGCGGTGCGACGGAAGATGTCGGCGCCTGCAGGCACAATGGATGGCATGACTCAGCCCGTGGCTCTCGGTGGACGGCCCCTGATGCCGCCGCCGGGCGCGCCGGCCGAAGAACGGCTCATCGCCCGCTTCCGCGGGCACGCGCGCAGACTGTCGTGGTCGGCGCTGCTGCTGATCGCGGTGTGCGGAGCGACGGGGTATCTCTACGACAACCTGCCCGATGGCTTCGCGAACTGGATGCTGTTCGCCGCGGCCGGCGCGCTCATCGTCGTCGGCGTCATCCTCCCGTATCTCATCTGGCTCTCGCGCACGTACACGGTGACCACTCGTCGAGTCATCGTCCGTCACGGAATCGGCGCCCGTCACCGCGAAGAGATCTTGCACGTGCGCGGGTACTCGATCGGTGTGCGTCGAGGAATCCTGCAGCGCATGTCAGGAGCGGGCACGATCACGCTCTCCAACGGCATGGATCCACCCGTGCGCCTGGTCAACATCCCCACGGTCACGCTCGTGCACGAAGCCCTCGCCGATCAGATCGAGGTGAATCAGATCCTCGCCCATCGCGACGCCCAGGTGCTTTCAGAGGACGACGCCGAGCACTGAGTCGAAGAGCCCCTCCGGTTGCGAGAGAATAGGTGCGACGAACGGAGAACCACATGGCGTTGCGCGTGGGTGTGATCGGTGGCGGACAACTCGCTCGAATGATGATCGCTCCGGCGGTCGAGCTCGGGCTCGACATCCGTGTGCTCGCTGAGAGCGAGGGCATGTCGGCGCAGCTCGCCGCAACGGCCGTGGGCGACTACCGCGACCTCGACACCGTCCGCGCCTTCGTGAAGGACGTCGACGTCGTCACCTTCGACCATGAGCACGTGCCGCAGGACGTGCTGCGCGCCCTCGTCGCAGACGGAGTCGCTGTGCACCCGGGTCCAGACGCCCTGCGGTTCGCGCAGGACAAGCTCGACATGCGCGAGCGGCTCGCCGAGCTCGGCGTTCCCCAACCGGACTGGGCCAGGGTCGAGGATGCTGATGACCTGCAGGCCTTCCTCGATGACCATGGCGGCAGCGCCGTGGTCAAGACTCCGCGCGGTGGCTACGACGGCAAGGGCGTGCGCGTGGTGCGCGGCGCCGATGACGCAGCGGACTGGTTCGCGCGGCTCGGCACGGGCGAGGCGCTGCTGGTCGAAGAGCTGGTGTCGTTCCGCCGTGAGCTCGCGCAGCAGATCGCGCGGCGCCCGAGCGGTCAGATGGTCGCGTACGCCGTCGTCGAGACGGTTCAGCGCGACGGTGTGTGCGCCGAGGTCGTCGCGCCCGCTCCTGGAGCCACCGACAGGCTCGCGCAGGTCGCGGAGGAGATCGGGCGTCAGATCGCAGAGGGACTCGGCGTCACCGGGATGCTGGCGGTCGAACTGTTCGAGACCGACGATGAACGGATCCTCGTGAACGAGCTGGCCATGCGCCCGCACAACAGCGGTCACTGGAGTCAGGACGGCGCGGTGACCGGTCAGTTCGAGCAGCACCTGCGTGCGGTCGCCGATCTGCCGCTCGGCGATGCGTCGCCCCGCGCCAAGTGGGCGGCGATGGTGAACATCCTCGGCGGTCCCGTCGACGGGGCGTTCGAGGACCGGTTCGATGGTGCGATGTCGGAGCATCCCGACGCGAAGATCCACACCTACGGCAAGGACGCGCGCCCCGGACGCAAGGTCGGCCACGTGAACGCCGCCGGTGACGACCTCGACGACGTCGTGTACACCGCTCGCGCGGCGGCAGCGCACTTCGCCTGACCCTTCGACGGGCTCAGGGATCGGGATCGGTGGCGCGGTGATCGCAGGCGCGCCGTTCAGCGGAACCCCGGGCATCAGAAAGTACCCTGGGGGAGTGACTGAGCCACTGCATTCCTCTGCTGCGCCCGTCGTCGGTGTCGTGATGGGTTCCGACTCCGACTGGCGTGTGATGAGCGACGCCTCGCAGGCGCTCTCCGATTTCGGCATCCCGCACGAGGTCGAGGTCGTCTCGGCCCATCGCACCCCTGACAAGCTCATGCAGTACGCGCGCGAAGCGCGCGGCCGAGGGGTCCGCGTCATCATCGCCGGCGCCGGCGGCGCGGCGCACCTGCCGGGAATGCTGGCGTCGATGACACCGCTCCCCGTCATCGGCGTCCCCGTGCCGCTGGCGTATCTCGACGGCATGGACTCGCTGCTCTCGATCGTGCAGATGCCCGCCGGTATCCCGGTCGCCACGGTGTCGATCGGCGGTGCGCGCAACGCCGGCATCCTGGCGGCGCGTATCCTCGGGTCATCGGACGAGGCGATCGGAGACCGCATCGAGGCGTACGCCAAGACCCTCGAATCCCAGGTGGCTGAGAAGAACGATCGGTTGAAGGACTCCCTGTGACGCTCGCCGCACCGCGCAGCGGCGCGGCGACGGGGCGACCGCTGATCGAGCCGCGTCCGCTGCGCAACCCCGATGCCGCAGACCCTGCCTTCATGGGGCGACGCGGCTGGTGGCTGGTCGTCATGAATGTGCTGGTGCCAGGGTCGGCGCAGATCCTGTCCGGGCGCAACCGCAAGCTCGGTCGTTTCGGCCTCGGCGCGACCCTGCTCAGCTGGTTCCTCGTGATCCTCGCCATCGCCGTGGCGCTCTTCTCGCAGCCGGTGCTGATCACGCTCGCGTCGAACTGGTTCTTCCTCACGGCGGTGCAGGTGCTGCTCATCGCGTACGCGGTGCTGTGGGTCATCCTCACCCTGAGCACGCTGCGAGTCGTGCGCCTGATCAAGGTTCCGCCGATCTCGCGCTTCGCGATCCCCCTCGTGGCGCTGGTGATCGTGGGAATGCTCAGCGGCGGTGCGGCGTATGCGGCGAGCATCGCGGCATCCAGCCGCGGCGCGATCAACGACATCTTCGGGCAGAGCGGGCCGAGCGTGCCGCCGAGCGATGGCTACTACAACATCCTGCTGCTGGGGGCCGACAGCGGCGACGGACGAGACTCGATGCGCTTCGACAGCATCTCGGTGGTGTCGGTGAACGCCGACACGGGGGCGGTGACGATCTTCGGCATTCCGAGGGAGCTCCCCGGCGCGCCGTTCAGCGACGGCAGTCCGATGCAGGAGCTCTATCCGAACGGGTTCGAGGGGCACTCATCGTCGACCTGCGGGTGGAATCCGTGGATGAATCATGTCCGCCAGGCGGCCGAGGTGTGCCGCGAGGACGATGGCGCCGCCCTCTATCCTGACGCCGCATCGCACGGCTCGGCGCCGGGGATCGAAGCGACCAAGGATGCGGCCGAGGGCGTTCTCGGCATCGAGATCCCGTACTACGTGTTCATCGACATGAACGGCTTCGCGGCGATGATCGATGCTCTCGGCGGCGTCGACATCAACGTCACCGAGCGGCTCCCCAAGGGCGGTCCGCCAGAGGGCTGGGCAGGCAACGATGCCAACGAGTGGGCGATCGGGTGGATCGAGCCGGGTCAGCAGCACATGGACGGCGATACGGCGCAGTGGTACGCCCGCTCGCGCTACACGACCAGCGACTGGGATCGGATGGAGCGGCAGCGGGTGCTGCAGATCGCGATTCTCGAGCAGTTCACGCCTCAGAACATCCTCGCCCGGTTCAATGACATCGCTGCCGCGGGCACGGTGCTCATCGACACCGACCTCCCGCGGGACAAGCTGAGCGAGTTCTTCGGACTCATGACCAAGGCGAGGGATCAGGACGTCACGACGATCGAGCTCGTCCCCGAGAACGGCGTGGGCGAGCACGATCCCGACTACGTGTACATCCACGATCTCGTGTCGCAGACGCTGCATCCGCCGACGCCCGAGCCCACACCGGAGCCGTAGGCGCTCACCAGCACTCGACGTCGGCCCGTGAGATGTCGACGGGAGAGAGCATCGGGGTGTGCTCCACGCGCACGAACGGCCTGTCCGCGCCGGAACCGGTGAACGTGGCGGTGATCGTGGTCGATTCACCGGGGGAGAGCGTCACATCCGACTGGGTGGCGTCGCGCGTCCCGAGGCTCGTGCGTGTATCGCCGGGCTCGCGGGCGGTCGCTCCTTCCGGTCCGTAGATCGTGATGAGCGTGCGGATGTCGCCCGCCTCGAGGTCTGTCTCACCGGTGACCGCGGGCGGAAGGTCCCCGGAGGGTGCGTCGTTGGTCCAGGTCACCCGGACCTGCGTCGTCGGATCGCCGTGGCACAGGCCGACGGCGGTGCTGATGGCGGCGTCGGCGTAGTAGTCCATCGCGCCCCCTGTCCGGTCATCGAGCAGTACCCCGACCGAGGCCTGATCCGGGCGGTCCGAGGGAATCGTCCCGCCGAGAGCGGATGCGGCGAGCCGCGCCTGCTCGTCGGTGTGGACGCTCCAGATGCGGATCCGATCGTCTGATGCGGCGTCCGAGAGCGCTCCGATGATCGCAGCGGGATCATCGGAGACGAACGCGGCGGACAGCAGCGCAGCAGAGGCTTCGACGGTCAGGGCATCGCGCGCGGAGACATCGTCGATGGTCGAGGGGATATCGGATCCGAGGATCGAGACCAGGGTGTCGGCGTTCGCCGTGAACTCCCCGAACGAGACGGCGCCAGTGGCTGCGATCAGATGCTGCAGGGCGATGACGTCGACGGCGATGACGCCGTCGATCGTGCCGCCGTACTGCTGCTGCCACCGCTGGGCGATGGCCTCCGCGGCGCCGGCGAACCCTGGAGCGCTCGTCGCGTCCTCGATCTCGGGGATTTCCCGACCGGTGGCGGTGCGTTCGATGCTGAGCGATCCGCTGTCGGCGTGCATCACCAGCAGCGCCTGCACGGCGCCGCCGCCGGCGCGGAGCTCGGTGTTGTTCTGGACGGCGATGAGATACGTGCGCGGACCGTTGCCACCCAGCATGCCGGGCAGGAGGACCGAGGCGCCGTGCATGCCACCGACTTCGGCGGATGCCTCATGGATGAGGTCGCGTGCTCCGGTGACGGCGTCGGCAAGCGCCGGAATGACGGCATCCGGTTCGATGCGCTGGGCCCTGAGATCTGCAGCGGCGAGCAGTGCGGCCGACGTGTCGAGCGGCCCCTGAAGAGCGGTCAACGGCGCGAGATCGACGTGCGCTCCATTGAGCCCGAGCGTCGCGAGGTCGGCCTCACGCATCGCCCCGACGAGCGGGGCGACGGCATCGACGGCGATCTCGTCGGTGATCTCGGCGACCTCGCGCAACGCGGTGAAGTCGCCGCCCAGCCAGGGGATCAGCTCGAAGCCGCGCCAGACCGGGTCCGAGGTGAGGTCGCGGGCGAGAGCGGCATGATCGGCGATGCGCGGAGCGGTCTGCTCCGCGCGTCCGAAGTCGTTCTCATCGATCGCGGTCTGCATCTGCGCCAGTGAGCCGCGCACCGCCTGCAACTCGCTGGCGGCGCTGAAGCCCCGGATGACCACCCAGCCGATGGCGAGCACCAGAGCCACGATGATCAGGCCGATCACCCATCCCACCCAACGCCGTCGTGCCGGCAGACGCCCGTCGCTCATGAGTGCATTCAAGCATGCTCCGGCGTGCGGCACGGGGTTTGCCATCCCGCGCAGATACTCTGTGCAGATGGGAGCCCAACTGCGCGTCGTCCTCGATCAGATCACGACGGTCGTCGACGCCGACCAGGCGCAGGCGGCACGCAGCCTCATCGACGGGCTCATCGCCACCGCTCCGACCGGATGCACCGTGGAGGCGATCGTTCCCGCGGGCGGCGATATCGACATCGCCGGGCTGGCCGAGGTCCGCTCCCTCAAGCTCGGACGCCGCGAGCTCGCGGCATCGTGGCAGCTCGGTATCGCGCCATCGGTGGGTGGTGGGCTCATCCACGCACCGTCCCTGATGGCGCCGCTTGTCAAGCACGATCGAATCCATGACAACGATCAGATCGCCGTGACCGTGTGGGATCTGAACGCGTGGGAGGCGCCGCAGAGCCTCTCGAAGTCGAACGTCGCGTGGCAGCGCGCGATGCTGCGCCGCGCGGTGAAGCATGCGGATGTCGTGGTCGTGCCCACCCACGCGATCGCGGAGCGGATCAGCGCTTTCGCGAAGCTCGGCGACCGTGTGCGGGTCATCGCCGGCGCGATTCCCGAGGCGTTCGCCGTACCAGCCGATGCGAAGGAGCGGCGGGCGGCGCTGTCGCTGCCGGAGCGCTATCTCGTGCTCGTCGGCCCCGAGAGCGAACTCGAGCAAGGATTCATCGCCGCGGCCGCCGCCGATATCGATGTCGTGGTGCTGGATGCGGCGGAGGGTGCAGAACCCCGGCTGGTCGAGCGGGCGGCGTCGGTGGGACTCGCCGAACGGCGTGCGCATGTTCGCGGGCGGCTCCCGATCGAGGACCGCGCGGCCGTACTCGGCGGTGCTGCGGCGCTCGTTGCACCGAGCACGCTCGCGGCATGGCCGTGGCGGGCCATGGAGGCTCTGGCGCTGCAGATCCCTGTCGTGGCGTCGGCCACCGGTGTGCATCACGACGTGATCGCCGAGGGCGGTGTCCTCGTCGAACCCGACGAACTGACGGATGCCGTGCAGGACGCTCTGGGCGCGGGGGAAGCGCGGTTGCAGGTGTTGGCGGGCGACAGGGCACGGGCGTTCTCATGGGCGAGCTCGGCCGAGCGGGTGTGGGCGCTGCACGCCGACCTCTGACCATTCTCTGGAGTGCCGCGACGGGCTGATGGTCCGCTGTCAATCAGGGCGACACGCCGTGTTCTTATGCGGTTTCATAAATCCCAGTGGCATCATGGCGCAACTTCCGTCACACTGTTCACATGTCTCGATCTGTCTCGCGTCCCCGAAGCGCGCGCGGAATCCCTCGCTTCCTCACGGTTCTCGTCGCCATTGTCGCGGTGGTGGTCGGCATCGTCGCCCCCGCGACCGATGCCCCGGCGTCGGCGTCGACGTCGACAGGCGCATCCGTCGGCCTCGCTCGCGCGACGGGTGACGCAGCGCAGTCCGGGATCGTCAAGTCCTCGCTGACCGGGTTCAACGCGGGAAACATCATCAGCGACTCCGTGTTCACGAACAAGGGCACGATGTCCGAGGCGCAGATCCAGTCATTCTTCAACTCGAAGGTGCCCAACTGCGTTGTCGGTCGCGACGAGAACGGCAAGCCGTTCGTGTGCTTGAAGGATTACCGCATCACATCGGTGAACCGGCCTGCGGACTCGTACTGCAGCGGCTACAAGGGCGCGGCGAACGAGACCGCGGCCCGCATCATCTACAAGGTCGCCCAGGCGTGCAACATCAACCCTCAGGTGCTGATCGTCATGCTCCAGAAGGAGCAGGGCCTGGTCACGCACGTCTGGCCCAGCGCGTGGCGCTACGACAGCGCTCTCGGCCAGGGCTGCCCTGATACGGCGCCCTGCGACCCGAACTTCGTGGGGTTCTTCCACCAGATCTACGGCGCCGCGCGTCAGATGCAGATCTACATGGAGGGCAGGTGGTTCCAGTGGTACGCGCCGGGCAAGACCTGGGGCATCCTCTGGCACCCGAATGAGAACTGCGGCCGTGGCAACGTCTACATCGCCAACAAGGCGACGGCGGCCCTGTACTACTACACCCCCTACCAGCCCAATGCCGCGGCCATGCGCGCCGGATACGGCGAGGGCGACGGATGCTCGAGCTACGGCAACCGCAACTTCTACAACTACTTCACCGACTGGTTCGGATCGACGCAGGGTGTGCATCACACCGTCGCCCGCGTCGGCGTGGACATCTACTTCATCAGTTCCGGCGTCAGATATCACGTCACCGCCGAGGACTGGCCGGAGTACCGTGCGAAGTTCGGCATGTACACGCAGGTCGGCTCCGTGTCGCAGTACGCCGATGGCGGCGACACGTCGAGGTTCGTGCGCAACTCGAAGACGGGCGTCATCGCGTACTTCGACGGCGGGGCGACGCATCGGTTCCCCAGTTGCGAGCTCGTGACGGCCTGGGTCGGTGCGTGCGCTCGAGTGGTGGAGATGTCCGACAGTGATTTCGCCCGCATCGGCGCCGGTGCGGAGATGACGCCGTTCGCACGGGTCGCTGACAGCGGCACCGTCCATCGGATCTCCGGGCGCACGCTCGTGCCTCTGTACGACGCGGCCGCGCGGATCGCCGCGAACGGCGGCAAGGTCGATCCCTACGCGGCGGTCATGGCGCCGGTATCGCGCTCGAAGCTCGCCATCAGCTCTCAGCTGCAGTTCGCTCCGGGACAGTTCATCTCCGCCAACGGATCATCAGAGGTGTACCTGGCGACGCAGGACGGCCGGTCGCTCTACCTGCCCTCGTGGGATCTCGCCCGGGACATGGGTCTCAGCCGCAACAAGGCCTCGGTTCCGGCCGCGAACATCAACGAGCGACGGATCGGGACGCTCGGACCGGTGATCGCCTGCGGCGGCAAGACGTATCTGGCGTCCGGTGGCGGGTTGAGTCTGCTCTCCCAGGGCAACACGACGGGCATCGAGGCCACTCAGCTCGACGCACCCACGTGCGCTCGCCTGAACCTCGGTGCACCTCCCATCGCGAAGGAGGCCTTCATCCGTTTCGAAGGAACGGAAGCCGTCCTCCATGTCACCGGCGGCGTGACGCGTCACGTGGTCACAGGCGGACAGGTCCGCTCGATCGCCGGCGGTTCCTATCCCGCGGTCGTGCAGTTGCGGCCGGGGTCTGCAGACGCGTTCACCTCAGGCGACTCGTACATGCAACCGGGAACGCTCGTGCGTGCGGATGGGACGAGCGAGGTCTATCTCGTGGACGGGATCACGCTGATCCACCTCCCCTCGTGGGAGATGGCCGCAGAATTCGGCCTGGCGAGGTCGGCCCGTCTCGAGACCTCCGCCGCGCTGTCCTCCTTCGAACGTCGGCCGGCGCTGACCACGCTCGTGTCCTGCAACGGGGTCGTTTTCTCGGCGAAGGCAGGAAAGTTCGTGCGGACGGCTGCGGAGCCCGGGGCGACCGTCACGGTCCTCGCCGCGGAGACCTGCGCCGCTCTCGGGGTCGGATAGCCGCGGACCAGAGCCGCGTGCTGAGCATGACCGTCATCCGGACCCAATAGGCTGAAAGGAGTGACTGGTCTCCGTCGATTCGACGGACTTCGATGGGATGACTTCGATGGGATTGTTCAAGAAGAAGCGCGCTGAGATCGAGGAGCGTCGCGAGGACATCGAGATCGTGCATCCCGAACGTGTGACTTCCCGCGAATACTACGGCGCCGTGCTGGGGCTGCGTTTCGACGACGATCAGGCAGCCGCGCAGCACTATCTCGCCGATGGGTGGCGCGAAGGGGTGCTGCCGCATCCGTTCCTCGACAGGCCGATGGCGCGTTCCTCGATGGATGCCGCCGTGCGGCTGCGGGATGACCTGAGGGAGTTCGGCAGCGATGCCGATGCACGACCGCGCCTGGGCGGTCTCACCGGCATCGTCGACGTGTCGGCGATGCGGGATGCAGGCAAGGGGAGCTACGTCGACGACATCACGGAGTTCCTCGTCGCGCCGGCGTCGGAACGCGACGCGATGATCGTGCGCGGAGGGCTGCGATGGGGACAGCTGCGGCAGATCCTCGCCGATGCGGATCATGTCGTTCCGCGTATTCACGCGGCCGGCATGTTCGACTTCGAACGGTATGCGCAGGATCGGCCGTTCCTGGGCTGGCGCGCGGCGCTCGATGACTATCTCGTCGAGGGGGAGAACGCGGGTCTCGTGCCCAGCTGGGCGTTCGAACCGGAGTGGCACGCGGTGCATGACCGCGGACAGAACCGGGGGCCGAGAGCCTTCAATCAACTGTTCCAGTACGTTCTCGGCGGGGAGCGCACACATACGACGCCGCTGGATGAGAGCGGTCGCCCGCTCGCCGTGCTCGTGACGATGGGAGACGATGACGCGCTCTCGCCGGTGGGCGGTGGGCAGACGGATACGGGGTCCGCTCGTGCTGCGGCGTCCGAGGCACGGCCCCGTGCTGTCGAGGTGAGGCAGGGCGCGCGGGTACCGCTGCGGCGGGGCGGTGAGAGCCTTGACGTGGCCGTCATCGTGGATGCGCGTCATCTCGTGGCGGATTCGCACATCGATGATCTGCGTGCGCTTGCCCGCACACAGGACGTCTCGCACCGCGCGATATTCATCGTCTGCGATGCGGATGACGGGCACGAGCCCCCGCTGCACACACGGATCGAGGAGGAGCGCCTTCGCTTCGTGCAATCCGCGCTCGGGCAGCCGCTGGGCGAAGTGGCCGCTGAACTCGTGGCGGCGGGCGGCTTCCCTGCCTGGACGCTCTGGCGTCCGGGGCAGCAGTGGAAACCCGACGCGCTGTCCGATGTCACGCGGGCGCTGGATGCGAACCCGGATGCGGCGGCAGTCGGCGCGTACACTCCTCATGCGCCCCAGGAATGGGCTGTGCTGGAGGGCACACTCTGGCGGTCACGCCTCGATGCCGCCGGCATCGTGTTCCGCACCGAGCGCATCGCTCCTGATCCCCGTTGCGACTACGGGCTGAACGCGGATGCGGTCGTACGGCTGGCGCTCGCCGGCGACGGCATCGTCGTCGAAGGCGACCGGTTCTGGGCACGCGCCTACAATGCGGGCGTTCATGCCAACCGTGCCGGAGCCAACAGTGCGCGCAAGCGGCACATGCCGGAGATCGAATGCACCCTGCCAGCGGAACTCCGGGCGACGGCGGTCATCCCGACATTCCAGGACTGGCGGATGACGCTCAACGCCGTGCGCGCGGTGCGCAAGTCGGACGACATCGGCGTGATCATCATCGACAACGGATCGCGTCGCGCTGTCGGGGCGATTCTCCGCGAGGCTTTCGTATCGGATCCCCACGTGCAGTACGTGCGCCTGCCCAGCAACGCGGACTTCGCCGTCGCCAGCGACCTCGGCGCGCGGATCGCGACGTCGGAGTCGGTCGTCTTCCTCAACAACGACACCGTCGTGCAGGACGGATGGATCGATGGCCTGCTGGACGCCCTGCCATCGGCGGCCGCGGCACAGCCGGTGCTGCTCTTCGCCGATCGAACGGTGCAGTCGGCGGGCACAGTGTTCTCCGGTGGACTCGCGATGCCGCGTCACCTGCTGAGCGGCTTCCATCTCGAGGATGTACCCGGCGCAGTGAGCGACTACGCCTTCTCCGCGTTGACCGCCGCGTGTCTGGCGGTCGGCCGCCAGGACTACCTGGATGTCGACGGCTTCGACGCCGAGTACGTGAACGGCATGGAGGACATCGACCTCTGTCTTCGGTTGAAGGAGCACACAGGGCGGCCGCTGCGGGTATCGACGGGATCCACCGTGGTCCATCTCGAGAGCAAGACGCCGGGGAGGTTCGCGCACACGGCCCAGAACCGGCAGCGATTCGCCCAGCACTGGCGAACCGCGCTGATCGATGACCTGGACGACCGTCGAATGCTCGACGGGACAGGTCTCCGGGTCGCCGAGGTGCAGTGGAAGCGGGAGCTCCGCGGCGGGCTGCGCGAGCCGGAGTGGAGGATCGAGCGCACCCCGTCTCCCGCGCAGGTCGAAGAGACGCCACCGCGCCTGCGGTGGTCTCTCAAATCATCGAGCCCCGGTACGCTGCTCGGCGACCTCTGGGGCGACACCTTCTTCGCAGATGACCTCGCGACCGCGCTGCGCGGGCTCGGACAACAGGTCGTCGTCGATCGCACCAGTTCGTGGGACCGACCGGGCTCAGCTGGCTGGGATGACGTCACCCTGACGCTGCGCGGCCTGCAGCGCTTCACGCCGCAGCCCGACGCGGTGAACCTGCTCTGGGTCATCTCTCATCCCGACCAGGTCACCGTCGACGAGCTGAACGCAGGCTGGGATCAGGTGTATGCCGCAGGCCCCGAGTGGGCGGCAGCGCAGTCGTCGCGAGCGGGTGTCGCGATCACGCCCCTGCTCCAGGCCACGAACGCGCACCGCTTCCGGCCTGAAGCAGCAGGCGACAGCGGAAGCGGCGTGCTTTTCGTGGGTCGCACACGGGGCGAGCGACGTCCTGTCGTGCTCGATGCCGCCCGAGTCGTCGACGATCTTCAGGTCTACGGCGATGACGGGTGGGAACGGTACCTGGAGGACTCGCAGATCGCGGGTTCCACGCTCTCGAACTCCGCTCTGCCTCGCGCGTACTCGCGCGCGCGGGTCGTGCTGAACGATCACTGGGACGACATGCGGCGGGGAGGATTCCTCTCGAACAGGCTCTTCGACGCCGCCGCCGCAGGAGCGAGGATCGTGAGCGATACCGTGCCGGGTCTGAGGGACGTGTTCGGCGATCAGGTGCGCACGTACTCCACCGCGGACGAACTGCGTGGTCTGCTCGCCGTGGACTCGACCGCATGGCCGACCGCGGAGGAGCTGGCCGTGTCCGCAGCCCGCGTCGCGCGCGAGCACTCCTTCGAGGCCAGGGCGCGCGCGCTTCTCGATGATGCGCTCCAGCGCCGCCCCAGGTGAGTGGTTCCCGGACGACGCTCACAGGTCTCCCGGATAAGATGCTCCGGGCGCCTGTGAGATCAGCGGTCGTCAGGACAACGGTGAGAGGACCGCAATTGGCAGGTACGTTCGTCGATACTTCGATGTACGATCGTCCGGGCCGCGGGAGCGGCCTTCTCGATGTCGTCCGGTGGCGTTATCTGCTGCGCGTCCTCATTCGCAAGGGAACGGCGACTCGGTATCGCAACTCCACCCTGGGGTGGATCTGGTCCTACGTGAAGCCTGCTTCGCAGTTCGTGATCTATTACTTCATCATGGGGATCGTCCTCCAGAACCACCGGGTGGAGAACTACGCGATCTACCTGTTCAGCGGGATCGTCGTGGTGAACCTCTTCAACGAGGCCTTCGGCAACGCTACCAATTCGATCGTGGACAACAAGGCACTGGTCCGGAAGATCTACATGCCCCGCGAGCTCTTCCCCGTCGCCGCCATCGTCGGCGCCGTGGTGCACTTCCTTCCGCAGCTGGCGATCCTGCTCGTCGTGTGCATCCTCATCGGTTGGGTACCCACCGTTGCGGGAATAGCCGGTGCGATCCTGGGACTCATGCTGGTGCTGGCGTTCTCGCTCGGGCTGGGCCTGCTGTTCAGCGGGCTGAACGTGCGCTATCGCGACGCGCAGAACTTCGTCGATCTGATCAAGATGTTCTCGACCTGGACCTCCCCGGTGCTCTACAGCTGGGTGCTGATCGCCGAGGCGCTGCACAACTACCCGTGGGCGACGTTCATATACACGATGAACCCGCTCACCATCGGCGTCGAACTCTTCCACGTGGCGTTCTGGGAGCCGACGGTGGACTCATCAGACGGGCTGCCGTCATTCTTCGGGTGGGCTTCTCTGTGGGCGGTCGTGGTCTCGCTGCTCATGCTGGTCGTCGGTCAAGCCGTGTTCCGACACTACGAGCGAACGTTTGCGCAGGATCTCTGATGCCTCAGATCGAAGTTCTCACCCAGACGACCCCCAGCATCGTGGTCGATCGCGTGACGAAGCGATTCCTGAAGCGCAATTCGCACTCGTTCAAGGAAGCCTTCGTCGGCTGGCTGCGCGGTCGTCGGGTTCGTGCCGACACCTTCACCGCACTCGAGGATCTGACCTTCCAAGTCGGAGAAGGGGAGTCTGTCGCCGTTCTCGGATTCAACGGTTCGGGGAAGTCGACGTCGCTGAAGCTCGTCTCGGGCGTACTCGAACCGGACGAGGGCATCGTGCTGACTCGAGGCAGAGTGGCAGGACTCATCGAGGTCGGAGCGGGGTTCCATCCCGACCTCACCGGTCGCGAGAACGTGTTCCTGAATGCGGCGATCCTGGGCATGGACAAGAAAGAGACCGAGGCCCGCTTCGACGACATCGTGGAGTTCTCCGAGATCGGAGAGTTCATCGACCAGGAGGTCAAGCACTACTCTTCGGGAATGTTCATGCGTCTCGCGTTCTCGGTCGCGATCCACGTCGATCTCGACATCCTGCTGGTCGACGAGGTCCTTTCCGTCGGTGATGCTCCGTTCCGGGAGAAATGCCGAACTCGAATCAAGCAGCTCGCGGAGACAGGGGTCACGATGCTCGTCGTCAGCCATGACATGAAGATGGTCGAAGAGCTCTGCGAGCGCGGCATCGTCATCAATCGCGGACGAAAGGTGTTCGACGGGCCCGTCAAGGATGCGATCCAGGTGCTCAGGGACGGCCACCGATGAGCTCGGCGGAGTCCACCTGCACGCTCTCGGTGATCATCCCGACGCACAACGTGCGACCATGGGTCGCCGAGACGGTGCAGTCCGTCCTGATGCAGGATGTCGAAGACATGGAGGTGATCGTCGTCGACGATCACTCCGAAGACGGCACGATCGACGTGATCGAGCGCGTCGTGGGGGCCGACCCGCGAGTGACCGTGGTGCGAGCCGCAGCTCGGGGAGGCGGGTCCGCGCGGAACGAAGGCGTCGATCGCGCTCGAGGAAAGTACATCGTCTTCGCGGACGGCGACGACATCGTCCCCGAAGGCGCATATCGTGCGCTCGTGGACTCCCTGGCGGAGAGCGGTTCCGACCTCGCGGTGGGGGACTACCTCAAATTCTCCCCCGACAGGACCTGGCGTCCCACGGCGAGCATGCCCGCATTCGATCAGCCGGTTCAGGGCGTGACCCTTGCCGAGATCCCATCGATGATCTTCAGCAGACCGTGCTGGAACAAGGCGTTCGATCGCGACTTCTGGAACCGCTGCGGCATCCGATTCCCTGATGTTCCGCGCTCGAACGACATCGTCCCGATGGTGACGGCGTACGTGAGGGCCGAACGGATCGACGTCATCGAGAACGTGGTCTACCTGTACCGGGATCGTCCGGGCGGAACATCGATGACCTCGAGAGCATCGTCGGCGGCGTCCCTCCGCAGCTATCTCGGTCAGGAGAAGATCTGCGCCGACCTCGTCGCATCCGTCGGAAGCTCCGAACTGACATCGCGCTACTCATCGTTGATCCATGATCGCGATGGCTTCTTCCACGTGCGCAAGTTCCTCGCGTCCTGGACGGAGCCTGGCGCGGACGACGAGATCGTCGCCGCGCAACTGGCGGAGCTGATGTCGTCGATCGAACCCGCAGCGAATCGCGTGGATGTGCGCAAGCGCCTCGCGATGCGGTTGTTCGCCTCGGGGAACATCCTCGCCGCCCGAGCCGCCGCTCAGACCGTCGACGGCGGTGCGTGGCAGAGCGAAGACGGGCTCATCCGCCTCCGCGCCGTCCATGCCCTTCTCGAGGACGTCGATGCTGCAGCGCCTGACACCATCAGCGCGGAAGAACTGCTGTTCGGCGTCGCGCAGACGCTCGAGAACACCCGCATCGTCGATGCGGATCTCGAAGCGGCCTGGGTGCAGTTGGCCGTCGCTGCGGAGAAGCGTTTCGGAGACGGCATTCGTGCGCTGATTCCCGAGTTCGCCCAGGGGAGCATCGCTTCGGCGGCGAGTCGACAGCGCGTCTTCGGGGGGTCGACCACGCCGCTGTTCGGTCACGACCCGCTACGAGTTCATGCGCGCGCGTCGTCGCAGGACGCCGTTCCGGTGCTGTGGGCACCCGGACTGGTCATCCGTCCTGCCCGCACGGATTGGTCTCCTGCCGACGCAGGGATGACCTGTGAGGCCGAGTTCCCGGTATCGAAGCTGCCCAGGGGTGTGCTCCTGCAGCCCGCCTTCCTCTTCGACGACGGCGTGCTCGTCTCGGGGTACACCGATTCGAGTGTCCCCGAGTACCGGCCGTTCGAGAACGTGCTCTACGAGCAGGCCGGCGCGTGGGTGCGTCTGGAGCGCCGCGCTCACTGGGTGATCCGTGCTCCTCGCCGGCTTGCGATCAAGGGCGTCTCCGCGCTTCGGCGTCTCGTCCGCTGACGCGGGCGGAGCGCGGTGTCATGCCAGGCGTCGTAGCACGTCCCGATACGCGAGCGATACGTTCCAGGGGCTGATGGGGTCGGTGAAGCGATCGTAGACGGCTTCATCGAGAACAGACCGGCGGTCGTCCCCGCTCAGCAGATCGGCCAGAGAGTCGGCCGGTGAGTCGACATCGAAGAATGACACCCAGGGCTCCATCCCGAACTGCTCACGCAGGTGGGGGAGCCCAGGAACGATCGCGGGGACCTTCATCGTGGCGGACAGATGAAGGCTGCCCGAATTCAGGATCGCGCGATACGGCATGACCGCAACGTCTGCCGCGCCGTACCAGCGTGCGACGTCGGAGTCGGGCACCGCTTCGAATGAGGTGATCGATCGGATGCCCTCTGGCCTGAGCTCGTCGAACTGAGCGATGGCCTCAGGGCTTGCGGCGCCGGCCAGAAGGAGGACAGGGCGGCGGCCGTCGTCGCGCCTGATCTTCGCGAACGATTCGAGGAGGAGATCGATTCCCTTATACGGCCGAATCTGGCCGAGGAAGAGCACGGCGAAGTCGTCATCCGTCAACCCGAAGCTCGCGCGTGCCTCTTCGCGCGAGACGAGGGAGTCGTACACCCCGAGGTAGCTGGGGTGCGGTATCTGCACGATCTTCTCGGCAGGAAGGGCGACCACGTCGGATACGAGCTCGGCGGTCGCCGGGGCCATGACGTGGATGACGTCCGAGACCTCGGCCAGGACTTCGTACAAACGCTGTTCGGTCTGGAAGTACTCCAGCTCGTGAGGCAGACGGTTGTGCACGGTCCAGACGATCCGCACCCCGCGGCGTCGAGCGTCCGTCAGAACCTCCTCGACAGCGTCGACGCGACGGCGGGCAGCTCGAGCGTTGCGGGCGGGCTGCGCGATGGGGGAGGTCCAGTGGATGTGCACCACATCGCCCTTGTCGAGAGTCGCCACCGACGTCAGCAGGGACTCGTAGGCGGATCGTGCGATCAATTGATAACCGGCAGCGCGCGATGCCAGGTTCATCAGGTTCAGATACGGATTGCCCATCCAGGATGGGAATACACAGATACGGGGTCCGGATTGCACCACATCATGTTAGTCGGTGCCGTGTGAGAACTTCCTGCGTGCCCGGCGGTAGAGAGCACGCAGCGGGTGCAACGAATCCTGGCGCACGATCGCCATCTCGCTCTTGAGGAGCTCCTCGGTCTCGCGCAGGCGTCTCTCGAAGTAGAGGACCCCGCCGGCACCGTGCTCGGACACGAAGGTGCGGAACTGCTGGTCCCGCAGCAGCGCGTCGACGCGACGGTGCTCTTCGCGGGCGGCGATGACGCTGTTCCCGTCGACGCCCTGCGCCGTCGGTCGCTGGTGCCAGTGGACGAGCGGTGGCCCGTCGAGGTATTCCAGAGCGCCCATCTCGAGAACCCGCGTGTTGAACACCCAGTCGCCGACGACCGGCAGTGACTCGTCGTAGAGCCCGATCGTGTCGTGCAGGCTTCGACGGTAGAGGAACGCGATCGGAACGAACTGGTTGAATCGTTGTTGATCCATCAGCAACGGCGCGACGGAATCCGGGAGGAAGGGCTCGCGCCGCAGTTCGACGATGCTGTTTCCTGACCTCTCCTCCCAGACGATCTCGATCCGGGACACGACACCGAGTCGCTCGGGGGACCGCTCGAGATAGTCCGTGGCCAGGGCGAGGAACGCCGGGGCCCATGAATCGTCGTCGTCGTGGAGGATGAGCAGGTCTCCGCGCGCGGCCCGTACTCCGGCGTTCGCGGCCTGCCACCGGCCCTGCGGAGTGTCGTGCGTCACGATGCGAACGCGCTCACGCGTCGAGGCGGCGGTCTGGGCGACCACGGACTCGACTTCATGAAGAGAACCGCCGTCGTTGACGATGATGGCCTCCCATTCGCCGTACGTCTGCGCTGCGATGCTCGCGAGTGCGCGCCGGAGGTAGACCGGGCGGTCCTTCGTGCGGATGACGATCGATACCAGAGCTGTCATGGTGCTTCCTAGGTGCGAGGTGACGCCGTTGAGTCGAGGATCGTAGCGATCTCATCCGCGAGGTAGGGCGCGAGGGAGTGGCTGAACGTCGCCGTGATGTGATGGAGATCGCGGTAGACGATGACGCCCCCGGCAACGACCGCGCAAACGCCCTCGTCGTCGCAGAACGCCTGCCGAAGGTCTACAGGGGTCGCACCGGCGCTCTCTGCGGCGAGGGCGAGAGGATCCTCGAGCAGGTGGTCGGCTGCGGGGAACGAACAGGTCTCGAAAGAGAACTCCTCTGCCGACTCGAGGCAGTCCGCAGAGGACTGCGGCACGGCGGGGTTGTCGAGGACGGGGATGACGCGGATCCCGGCATCTGCTGCTTCCTGCCAGCGTTCGGCGAACTGGTCCGCGCGTTCTCGGCGGGTCTCTGCGGACGCCTCGATCTGGTTCCACGCCGTGACGATGACGGCCTCGTAGCCGTTGCCCATGAGGTCCTCGTCGACCGCTGCCTGCCGATCGGCGCACGCGGGGTCGGGGTCCGTCGACCAGACGCAGCCGCGGCCCACGTACACGTCGATCGACCAGTTCCGCTCCTCCGCGACGTCGCGAAGAGCCGGAACCAGCATCGCCGCATGCGAGTCGCCGGTCAGTGCGATCCGAACGGCGTCGGGCGCGTCGGATCCGATATGGCAGGGTTCGATCGGTGCGGCGTCGGAGGCATAGCACTCGAAGGCGCCGTCGGTGTCGTCGTAGAGACCGGCTCGTGCCGGGATCAGCTGATCCCCTTGCGTGATCTGCTCGCGCGTAGCCGCGCAGTCCGGGTTCAGCAACGTGTTCGCACCCCGGCATGATGCGGGGTCGAGCAGCTCCTTCTTCGCCTCCGCGGCCTGTGCCTGTGCGGATGCGGCGATCGAGATCGCCGGCAGGCCGGCGGCTGCCACCACGACGATCATGGCCGCTGCCGTGCCGATCAGAATCGTCCGCGGTCGCACCGTGACGAGTCTGCCGAAGCGCAGCGGGTCTTCCACGAATCGTCTGCTCAGCACCGCGAGCACGCATGTGAGCGCCACCAGCAGGATGTTCTGCCACAGCTCCAGATCCCGGCCGACGACGGCGGGCGCGATCACGATGAGCGGCCAGTGCCAGAGGTAGATCCCGTAGGAGTTGTCGCCGACCCACTGGAAGAGGCGCCAGTTCTGCACTGCGGCGAGACGGAACGGCGGTTCGGGGCCGATCCAGATCAGCACTGCGGTGGCCGTGACGGGGAGCATCGCGGCGTAGCCGGGGAACACTGTGTCGGAGGTGAAGAGGAACACCGAGTAGAGCAGGCCCATCCAGCCCAGGACCCAGAGCGCCGATCGCCATGCGCGTGTCAGGGCGAGAGCGGGCAGGACCGCGATCAGGGCGCCGAAGCCGAACTCCCACATGCGCACCGGAGTCGCGAAGTACGCGAACGACGGCGCGACGAAGGTCGACACGATGCTGAGCATGAGACTCGCTGCGGTGACCGTCGCGAGCACGATGATCAGGGCGCGGCGACCGAAACGTCTGGTGAGTGCGGCCGTGGTGGCCACGATGATCAGGAGCGGCCACAGGATGTAGAACTGCTCCTCCACGGACAGCGACCAGTAGTGCTGCGCGATCGGCGGGGCGTTCTCGGCGGCGAGATAGTCGACCGCATCCGACGCGAGAAACCAGTTCTCGACGTACAGGGTGCTGCCGACGATCGAACGCAGGTACTGCGTGACGAGAGACTGCGGCGCGAATAGCAGGGTGAGCGCGGTACTCGCGAGAAGAACGAGAAGCGCCGCGGGCAGAAGCCGACGCGCACGCGCAGCCCAGAATGCGCCGAGCTTCAGAGTGCCCTTCTCGCGACGCCGCACGAGCTGACTGGTGATGAGGTAGCCGGAGATGACGAAGAACACGTCGACGCCCACATAGCCGCCGGTGACGGCATGCGGCCACACGTGGAACATGACCACTGCGGTCACCGCCAGAGCACGGAGTGCCTGGATGTCTCCACGCGGCGCGCGCGGCGAGGGACGGGGGCGGGTCAGCGTGCGCGAATCCGGTTCAGCGTCGACCGAGGCCACGGTACGTCCATCCGGCCGCTCTCCATCGCGCCGGATCGAGGCAGTTGCGCCCATCGACGATACGGCGGTCTGCGACGATTTCACCGACGCGCACGGGATCGAGGTCTCGGAACTGCTCCCATTCCGTGACGACGACGGAGATCTCCGCTCCGTCGAGCGCCTCGTCGAGGCTCTCGGCGAAGACGAGATGGGGCCGAGCGGCCCGGGCCGTCGTGATCGCCTGCGGGTCGTAGGAGACGACGTCGGCGCCCATGCCGTGCAGCCTCGTGGCGATATCCAGTGCGGGCGAGTCGCGAGTGTCATCCGAGTTCGGTTTGAACGCCAGCCCGAGGATCGCCACGCGTCGGCCGCCGACGGATCCGCCGAGCTCCTCGACGATCGCCTCGATCAGGCGGGTGCGCTGACGAAGATTGATCTCATCGACCTCGCGCAGGAAGCGCAGCGCTCGACCATGACCGAGTTCTTCGCCTCGGGCGGCGAATGCCCGGATGTCCTTGGGGAGACACCCGCCGCCGAAGCCGACTCCCGCGTTGAGGAATCGACGGCCGATACGGGCATCGTGACCGATCGCATCGGCGAGCTCGGTGACGTCCGCTCCGGTGGCATCGGCGATCTCCGACATGGCGTTGATGAAGGAGATCTTGGTGGCGAGGAACGCGTTCGCGGCGACCTTGACGAGTTCGGCCGTGGCGTAGTCCGTCACGAGACGAGGGATGCCGGCCTCCAGAGCCGGCGCGTAGATCTCATCGAGGATCGCTGTCTCCGGACCCGTCGGGTCGGCCACTCCGTACACGATGCGGTCCGGCCTGAGCGTGTCCTGGACGGCGAACCCCTCGCGGAGGAACTCGGGGTTCCACGCGACGAGCGCCCCTGAGGGTGTCACCGTGTCGGCGATGCGCTGTGCGGTGCCGACGGGGACGGTCGACTTGCCGACGACCATCGAACCGTCGGACAGATACGGAAGGAGGCCGTCGATCGCCGCATCGATGTAGCGCAGGTCCGCCCCGTCGCCGTCTTGACGCTGGGGTGTGCCCACGGCGAGGAAGTGCACCGCGGCATCGGCCAGTTCTGCGCTGTCCGTCGTGAAGCGCAGACGTCCCGACGTGATGGTCTCGCGCAGCAGATCATCGAATCCGGGCTCGAAGAAGGGCGCTTCACCAGCGGAGAGGCGTGCGATTCGCGCCTCATCGACGTCGTAGCCGACCACGTCGTGTCCGATGGAGGCCATTGCGGTGGCGTGCACTGCGCCGAGGTAACCGCAGCCGATCACACTGAGTCTCACGCGTCGGATCCCGTCTGCGCGAGGTACGCCGCGAGAGCGTCGCCGCTGTCGCGCGGAGTGAATCCTGTCGCGATGATCTTGGCCAGCTCGAGTGTGCTGTTCAGCGGTCGTGGCGACACCGGTGCGGTCGCATTCGCGAAGTAGGCCTCGGTGGTGACGTCGCTGACGCGTGCGGAGTCGTGGCCGGTGAGGCGGAACACCTCACGGGCGATGCCGGACCATGACTGCGCCTGTCCGCTTCCGGTGACGTTGTAGGTGCCGTAACCGGCACGTGCGTCGAGCAGGTGCGCGATGGCTGCGGCGATGTCGTCGGTGAAGGTGAGCCGGCCGATCTGGTCGCTGACGACGCTGGGGTCTATGCCCCGCTCGGCCAGTGACGCCATCGTACGGACGAAGTTCTTGCCCTCGCCGATGACCCAGGAGGTGCGCACGATGTAGTGGCGCGCGACCGTCTGCACGGCGATGTCGCCTGCGGCTTTGGTCTGCCCGTACACGCCCAGCGGACTGAACGGAGCATCTTCGGCGTACGGCGTGGGGGATGAGCCGTCGAAGACGTAGTCGCTGGAGACGTGCACGAGGGTGATCCCGTGCTCATCGGCGATGCGGGCGAGTGAGGCGACCGACGCCGCGTTCGCCTGCCATGCGGCCGTACGGCCCTCCGGAGTCTCCGCGGTGTCGACGGCGGTGTAGGCGGCGGCGTTGATGATCGTCCCGTAGTCGCGCCAGCGTCGCGCGGAGGCGAGATCGGCGGATGCGAGGTCGAGATCGCTGCGGGTGGCGTACTCGATGTGCGCGGCATCGCCGAGCCTCTCGCGCAGCGCGAGGCCGAGCTGACCGGCGGCGCCGAGCACGAGCGTCTTGCGCGGTGCGATCGGGGTGACGTCCACCAGGCGCGGGTGCGCCTTGTCCTTGTCGGAGATCTCGACCTCGGTCAGCGGGATGGGCCACTCGATCGCGGCGGATTCGTCGGCGAGGTTGAGGAAGGCGTACTCCGCGTCGGGCGACCAGTGATCGTTGACCAGATACGCGTATGCGGTGTCGGTCTCCAGGGTCTGATACGAGTTGCCGACGCCCCTGGGCACGAAGATCGCGCGCGACGGATCGATCTCGGCGGTGAAGACCGTACCGAAGCTGGGCCCCTCGCGCAGATCGACCCAGGCGCCGAAGATGCGCCCGGTGGCGACCGATACCCATTTGTCCCACGGCTCCGCATGGATGCCGCGGGTGGTGCCGACGGCGTCGTTGAAGGAGATGTTGTTCTGAACCGGACCGAAGTCCTCCAGCCCCAGCGCGACCATCTTCTCGCGCTGCCAGTTCTCCTTGAACCAGCCGCGCGAGTCGCCGTGCACGGGCAGCTCGAAGAGCACCAGGCCGGGGATCGGCGTCTCGATCGGTTTCAGCGCCTTGCCGAAGACGTCGCTCACTGGCCCTTCCTCGCGTAGAAGGCCTCGACGCCGTCCTTGGAGGGCGCCCACCAGTCCTCGTTCGCGCGATACCAGTCGATCGTCGCGGCGAGGCCGGACTCGAAGTCGCCGAACGACGGAGTCCAGCCCAGCTCACGGCGCAGTCGGGTCGAATCGATCGCGTAGCGCAGGTCGTGCCCAGCACGATCGGTCACGTGGTCGTAGGCGTCTTCCGGCTGTCCCATCATCTGCAGGATCAGCTCGACGACATCCTTGTTGTTGCGCTCCCCGTCCGCGCCGATCAGGTAGGTCTCGCCTGTCACGCCCTTATCGAGGATCGTGAGGACTGCGGAGGAGTGGTCGTCCGCATGGATCCAATCGCGCACGTTCTCGCCGGCGCCGTACAGCTTGGGGCGGATGCCGCGGATCACGTTCGTGATCTGACGCGGGATGAACTTCTCGACGTGCTGGTACGGGCCGTAGTTGTTCGAGCAGTTCGAGATCGTCGCCTGCACCCCGAACGAGCGCACCCACGCGCGCACGAGCAGGTCGCTGCCGGCCTTGGTCGACGAGTACGGCGACGACGGGTTGTACGGCGTGCTCTCGGTGAACCGCTCAGGGTCATCGAGCTCGAGATCCCCGTACACCTCGTCGGTGGAGATGTGATGCAGCCGCGTGCCGTGCTTGCGTGCCGCTTCGAGCAGCGTGTAGGTGCCGATGATGTTCGTATCCAGGAACGGACGCGGGTCGTCGAGCGAGTTGTCGTTGTGGGATTCTGCGGCGTAGTGCACGACGGCATCCGTCTGCGAGAACAGCTCGTCCACGAGGGGCGCATCGGTGATGTCTCCGTGCACGAAGGCGACACGATCCTCGGGCAGCCCGGCGAGCGAGGCCCGATTGCCGGCGTACGTCAGTGCATCGAGCACCGTGACATGGTGGTCGGTGTTCTCCACGACGTGATGCACGAAGTTGGAGCCGATGAACCCGGCGCCGCCGGTGACGAGCAGACGGCTCATGCGTTGCCTCTCTTGAGCATGTCGAGCAGATAGGTGCCGTATCCGGACTTGACCAGCTTCTCGGCCCGGCCGCGCAGCTCGTCGTCGGTGAGGTAGCCCTGACGCCACGCGATCTCTTCCGGGACGCCGATCTTCAGGCCGGTGCGGCGCTCCATCGTGCGCACGTACTCCGCGGCATCCGTCATCTGATCGAATGTGCCCGTGTCCAGCCATGCGGTGCCGCGGGGCAGGACCTCCACCTGCAGCTTGTCGCGCTCGAGGTAGGCGCGGTTCACATCGGTGATCTCGTATTCGCCCCGCGCACTCGGTGCCAGGTCACGGGCGATCTGGACCACGTCGTTGTCATAGAAGTAGAGCCCTGGCACGGCGAAGTTGCTCTTGGGAGTCTTCGGCTTCTCCTCGAGCGAGATCGCCTTGCCTTCCGCGTCGAACTCGACGACACCGTACGCCTCGGGTTCTGCGACCCAGTACGCGAAGACCGCACCGCCGTCGATGTCGCCGAACCGCTGCAGCCGGCTGCCGAGGCCCGGCCCGTACAGCAGGTTGTCTCCCAGCACGAGCGCGACGCTGTCGTCGCCGATGAAATCCGCGCCGATCGTGAACGCCTGCGCCAGACCATCTGGCGAAGGCTGCTGGGCGAACGTGAGGTTGACGCCGAACTGCGAACCATCGCCGAGCAGACGTTCGAAATGCTCGGCATCATGCGGTGTCGTGATCACCAGGATGTCGCGGATGCCGGCGAGCATCAACGTCGACAACGGGTAGTACACCATCGGCTTGTCGTACACCGGGATCAACTGCTTGGAGACGCCCAATGTAATCGGATGCAACCTCGTGCCAGATCCACCGGCGAGAATAATGCCCTTCACCAGTCCATCGTGACATATAAAGCCGGGACGTCGCTGACGTGGAGCGGAGGAATGCCAGATATCCTGATCAGCGATCCTGGTCGGAAGGTGTACTTTTTCGTGGAAATGCTCGGTGCTCTCTGGCCTGCCCTCATGGGCCTCGTCGTTCTTCTGGTGCTGGGAGCGCCGCTCGCCTGGTTGATGGGGCTGCGTCGGCTCTGGTTGTTCGCGGTGACTCCGGCGTTCGCGATGACGGTCATCGGCATCGCGACCGTGTTCTCCGGGTGGCTCCGAGTCGCATGGACGATTCTGCCCGCTCTGCTCACGATGATCGTGATCGGTGCGCTGATCGTCGCCGTGCGGGCACTTGCGGGACTGCGTCCAGCCCCCGGTGTCCGAAGCCCGGGACTCGCGAAATGGACCATCGGAACGCTCGTCGTCGTCGCGGTCGTGCTCGCCGTCCAGGTCTCGATGGTCATCGGCGCGCCCGAGGCGATTTCGCAGACCTTCGACAACGTCTTCCATCTCAACGCCATCCGCTACGTCACCGACACGGGAATCGTCTCCCCGCTCGAACTCGGCCGGATGACCAGCCCGAACGGGGGAGTGGGGTTCTATCCCTCGGCATGGCACGCCTTCGCCGCCTTGATCGTCCAGCTCAGCGGCGTGGGTGTCGCGGTCGCGATCAATGCGCAGACGCTGATCATCTCCGCAGTGATCTGGCCCCTGGGTGCTGTGCTGCTCGCACGGGTGCTGCTCGGTGCGAGCCGCTCCGTCACCGTCGCGTCCGGGGTCATCTCGGCGGCCGTACCGGCTTTCCCGCTCCTCCCGATGCACTACGGCGTGCTCTACCCGTACCAGCTCGCGCTCGCGCTGCTGCCCGTCGCGCTCGCGGCCACGGCTTCTGCCTTGCGGATCGGATGGCGCGACCTGGTGGTGCCGTGGTGGTGGTGGTGCGTCGTCATCGTCGGCACGATCCCCGGTCTCGCGCTTTCGCACCCCGGCGGGTTCGTCGGCTGGCTGGCACTCAGCTTCCCGATGGTGCTGTGGGGGATCATCCGCATGTGGCGCAGCAGCGCGGGGTGGCGGAGAAGACTGGTACCTCTCGCTCTGCTCATCGGCTACGGCGTCATCGGCGTGGTCCTGCTCAAGCTGCTGCGTCCGCCGTTGCCCACGCGTCAGTGGCCGACAGTGCTCGACGTTCCCTCCGCTCTCGGAAGCGCGCTGAGCGTGCAGCTGTACTACAACGGTGCGGCATGGTTCGTTGCGGCGTCCGTGCTCCTCGGCCTGTATTGGACCGTCCGCGAGCGACGCACCGGGGCCATCATCGCGACGATGATGTGGCTGATCGGCGCGGTGCTGTTCGTGTTGGTCATCGCCTCTTCGTGGGGGACGATCAGAGATGCTCTGACGGGGAGCTGGTACAACAACTGGCCTCGCCTCGCATCGCTGTTCGTCGTCGCGCTGCTTCCTATCGCGGCGCTCGGCCTCGCTCGCACGGGAAGGGCCGCGCTCGAATTCCTGTTCCGCGTGCTCCGGTTGCGCGCCAGGCCCACCGCGCGCGCGATCCTCACCATCGCCGCGGCGATCGTCGCGCTGTGCGCGTTCAATCTGACGGTGATGCCGGCGGCAGTGGCATCGGCGCACTCGTCCTTCGTGATGAACGAGAAGTCGCCGCTGCTGAGCGATGATGAGCTCGCGCTCCTCACGCGTCTCGACGACGTCGTTCCAGAAGGAGCGACGATCGCCGGCAATCCGTACACCGGGGCCGGGCTCGCCTACGCGATCTCGGGGCGCGACGTGCTCATGCGGCACATCCTCGTGCAGGTCTCGGACGAGATGGCGGAGATCAACGATCACCTCTCCGATGCCGAGGACGACCCCGCGGTGTGCCAGGCCATCGAAGACCTCGACGTGTGGTACGTGCTCGACTTCGGCAAGCGGGAGGTCCACGGCGGCTCGAACCCCTTGCCGGGCCTGGTCGATCTCGAGCACTCATCGGCCGTGCGTCTGATCGACAGCGAGGGCGATGCGAAACTGTACGAGGTCGTCGCGTGTGGACGCCAGTGATATGAACGGGACGTACGGCTTATGACGGTGACGCCGAGACAGGTGCTGGTGATCGTACCCGCCTGGAACGAGGAGCAGAGCGTGGCGCCGACGATCCATGAGATACGTCGTGCTTCGCCCGACTACGACGTCGTCGTCATCGACGACGGCTCCACGGACGGCACTGCAGCCGTCGCCGCCGAGGCGGGCGCGACGGTGCTTCGTCTTCCCTTCAATCTCGGAGTGGGCGGTGCGATGCGCACAGGCTTCACCTACGCCGCGCGCAAGGGATACCGGCGTGCGATCCAGGTCGATGCCGATGGGCAGCACGACCCCGCCGACATCGAGACCGTACTGGCGGGCCTCGAGCACGCGGACATCTCGATCGGCGCCCGTTTCGCGGATGTGGGGGACTACACCGTTCGGGGACCTCGGCGCTGGGCGATGGTGGTGCTCGCCCGTGTCGTCTCACGGATCGCGAAGGCTCGGCTGACGGATGTCACGAGCGGCTTCCGTGCCGCTGATCAGCGCGCCATCGCGCAATACGTGTCCTACTATCCCGCCGAGTACCTCGGTGACACGCTCGACTCGCTCGTCGCCGCCGTGCACGCGGGACTCAGCGTCACACAGGTGCCGGTGGCCATGCGTCCGCGCTCCCACGGCACACCCAGCCAGCATCCGGTCGGCGCAGCGATCTACCTGCTGCGCTCGGCATTCGCGCTGATGCTCGCGGTGATGCGCAATCCGCGACGGCGGGCTCAGCCCGAAGGGGGCGTCGAATGATCGCCATCGCAGGAATCGTCCTCGCTGTCATCATCATCTGCATCGTGCTGTGGATGCTGCTGACGAAGCGCCTGCGCGAGAAGTACGCGGTGCTCTGGCTCGTCATCGCACTGGCCGTGCTCGTCGCCGGCATCTTCCCTGGGCTGTGGGAATCGCTCACCGCCGCGCTCGGGGTGCAGCTCCCCTCGAATCTGCTCTTCGCCGCCGCGATTCTTCTGCTCATGGGCGTCGCGCTGCATCTGTCATGGGAGCTGAGCGGGACCGAGGACGAGATCCGACGATTGGCGGAGGAGGCTGCGATCCTCCGAGCCGAGACAGAGAGCCTGCACGAACGCCTGCGGGCGCTCGAAGACCGTGCGGACGGGGATCAGTCCGCCGGATGAGTCACCCGGCGGTCGACTGCGCCTCGTCCGCCGGTGAGTGCTCCTGCGATCCAACTCGCGCGGTACTGCGTCGCGAACGGCGCCGCCACATAGCCGTCGTCGACTGCGGCGCGCAGCACTCCGGCCAGATTCCTCCATCGGCGCGAGCGGCCGAACGATTCCTCGGCAGCGGCGTGATCATCGGTCGACGCTGTGCGCGCGGCCAGCGTCTGGACCATCACCTGCCGCCAGCCGACGTACACCCAGAAGGTCATGCGCAGCATCGCCCACGGGCTCGCAGAGCCCTCGTATCGGCGTGACATCGCCGCGGCGTTGCGGAGCGAGGCGAGCAGCCCTTTTCCTCCGCCATCGCGGCTCGGGTCGCCGAACACGTTCGCATCGTGCTGGACGTAGTCCTGAAGAATCTCATCGATCACGCGCGTGCCACGGAACGCGGCTGCCACGACCGCCAACCAGTGATCGTGCGCCGCGGCACGGGTGGAGACGTCGGGGAACGGCAACGAGACCGGCAGGAGCTCGGTGGAGAAGACGAGCATCGAGCCGGTGAACTGGTTCGAGAGGATGGTGCGCACGGCCCCCTCGTCGCTGCGCGATGTGCGGCCGAGGACCTCTCCGGACGGATACCGCACCAGTCGGCCCTGTCCGGACACGAGCGAGACCTCATCGAGGTGGGGCAGGAGCCGTTCCAGCTTGTCGGGGTTCCAATGATCGTCCTGATCGCACAGCGCCACCCATCCCGCGTCGGTGGAGACCTCCCGCATGCCCCGTTCGAAGTTGAGGTAGAAACCGAGTCGGGAACCGTCGCCGACGATGCGGAACCGCTCGTCTCCATCGGTGATCTCTCTGACGAGCGACTCCACAGGGAGCACGTCTCCGTCGACAGAGATCACGCACTCCCAGTCGGTCACGGTCTGCGCCTGCAGAGAGATGAGCTGACGCCTGAAGAGCTCAGGGTCTGGTGAGTACGCCGCCAGCACGATGACGCCATGGGCGTGCTTGGGCAATGGGTCCTCCGGGCGGAACGATCAGCTGGTTGAAGATAGTCTAATGGGGCCATGCAGCCTCATCCTCTTGCTCGAACACCATACGTGCGGCCTTCGGTCGGACCGTGCGCATGACCGCTCAGGACACGTGGGCGGTCTTCTCCGCGTACCGGCCGACCTCCGCGCTGATCGGTGCGATCCGGGCAGTGCAGCCGCAGGTCGCCGGCGTCGTCGTCGTCGATGACGGATCGGGCCCCGAGGCATCCGAGATCCTCGATGAATTGCGGGCAGAAGGCGTGCGCGTCGAGGTTCTCGAGAGGAACGAGGGAATCGCTGCCGCCCTCAACCGAGGGATCTCCCGCGCACTGGATGCGGGGGCCGCGCACATCGTCACGTTCGACCAGGACTCGCGCGTGCCAGACGGATTCGTCTCGCTGCTGCGGTCGATCGTCGAGAGAGCGACATCCGATGGGGAACGCGTCGGAGCGGTCGTTCCCGAGTACTTCGCCGGGGTGCGCCAGGCCCGGGGCTCCGCCTCGTCGGCGTACTCCTCCGCACGCGGCGTGATCCAGTCCGGCATGCTGATCCCCGCTGATGTGCTCCGATCCGCGGGCCCCATGCGCGAAGACTTCTTCATCGACCTCGTCGACACCGAATTCGAGCTGCGCCTGCGCCGGACGGGTCGCAGCGTGATCGCCGCCCACGGGGCGAACCTGGCGCACTCGCTGGGTGCGAAGTACCGCAGAGAGGTGTTCGGTCGACCGGTGCGGCTCCCCCTCCTGCCTGGCGAACTCACCCTGAGCAGTCCGTTCCGCTACTTCTACCGGGTGCGCAATCGTTGCGTGCTGACCCGTGAGTACCTTCTCGCGGAGCCGGGCTTCATACTCCGCGCCGCCGCGCTCGATGCCTTCCACTTCGCCGACGTGCTGCGCGTGTCACGGCCGCGTCGCAGCATGTGGCGCATCCAGCGCGCAGGGCTGCGGGCCGCATGGCGCCGTCGCATGGGCGCGATTCCCCCCGCGCTGGTTCCTGTGGCGGCGGGGGTTCAGTGGGCCGCACCCGCGATCGACGCAGGAGGAGAGAGGTGAGCGGAGGCTCCGCTCGTATGGCGATCAGCCGGTTGAGCGGATTCACCGTCTCGGTCGGCATCGTCACGATCCTGGGGATCGTGTCGATCCCCATTCTGATCGCGACGGTCGGAGATCAGGGATGGGGCACACTCGCGCTCATCCAGACGGTGTCGCAGTTCGCCGGCATCGTCGTGGCCTTCGGGTGGGGTGTGACAGGGGCGGCCACCGTCGCATCCTCCGATGCCCTCCGACGACACGCGGTGTTCCGTCAGTCGTTGCGTGCACGCGCGCTGCTCTACGTCGGAGTCGCGCCGATCCTCGCGATCCTGCTGTGCCTGCTCACCAGAGGCGATGTTCTGATCAGCGTCGTCGGTGCAGTGGTCTACCTCCTCCCGAACCTCGGTGCGTCCTGGTACTTCGCGGGCGAGGGGCGGCCGAAGCGGCTGGTCCTGTTCGACACCGTTCCCACTGTGGTCGGCGCGGTGCTCGGCCTGGTCGCCACATGGATCACCGGAGAACTGGTCCACTACATGATCCTCCAGGGGATCGGATTCCTCACCGCGGTCATCGTGTCGGCGCTCGTCGTCCTGCGCGGTACGCGCATGGAGAGCGAGCCTGAGATCGAGCCATTGTCGCGCACCCTCGCGAACCAGCGGCATGCGGTGTTCGCCAACATGGTCAGCGGCCTGTACGTGACGCTGCCCATGGTGGCGGTGCAGTTGTTCCTGCCCGGACTCCAGCCGATGTATGCACTGGCGGATCGTCTGTTCAAGTACTGCTCGGTCGCGTTCCTCCCGATCCAGCAGTTCTTCCAGAGCTGGGTGCCGGATCCGAACGCCGACTTCCGACGGCGGTCGAGGATCGCGACGCTCGCGGCTGCGGGGATCGGCCTCGTCGCGGGCGCCCTCATCGCCATTCTGTCACCGTGGGTATCCGGCATTCTCTCGGTCGGCGCCAATCCGGTCCCGTGGCAGGTCTCGTTGCCGCTCGGTGTCGCCTTCGTCGGGATCGCCACGGCCGCTGTCGTCGGATACGCCTGCCTTGTCACCGTGCACCGGGTGCGGGCGATCGCGGTCTCGACCGCGATCGGTGCGATCATCGGTGCGCCGCTGATCCTGCTCTTCGCCGCGCTCGGCTCTGTTCCGCTCGTCGCCTGGTCGGTGGCGATCTCCGAACTTTGCGTCGCGGGATATCAGGTACTGGTGCTCCGCTCGGCGCTCGCGGAGAGGGACGCCGCAGAATGAACACTGTCAGCGTCTGCATGGCGACCTATAACGGTGCGTCCTATGTTCGAGATCAGTTGGAGTCGATCCTCGCCGAGCTCGAACCGCACGACGAGGTGATCATCGTCGACGACGCCTCAACCGATGGCACCGTCGCACTGATCGAGGCGCTGGCCGATCCCCGCGTCCGCGTGCATCCGCGTGCGGAGAACCGCGGGTACGTGCGCACGTTCGAGCAGGCGCTCGCGCTCGCGAGCGGTGACGTGATCATGCTGTCCGATCAGGACGACATCTGGATCGCCGGCAGGCGCGCGGTGCTGGTCGAAGCGACGCGGACGGCCGCGGTCGCGGCATCCGGTCTCGTGCTCCTGGGAGATGATGAGCCGTTGCGCTCGCCCCTGACGGGACGCGCCTGGGTGCTGCGCGCTGTCGACGGACCGAAGCGGTGGCGCAATCAATGGCGGATGCTGATCGGAGACGCGCCGTACTTCGGCTGCGCCATGGCGATCAGGCGGGACTTCCTCGATCGGGTGCTGCCGTTCCCCGGATACCTCACCGAATCGCACGACCTGTGGATCGCGACCGTCGCAAACGCCGCCGGCGAGCTCGCTCACGTCGAGCAGCCCACAGTGCGGCGCAGGCTCCACGACGAGAACGCCTCGAGCGAGCGGCCGCGCGGGCTCCGCGAGGCGTTGCGGTCGCGCCTGCTCCTGCTGCGGTTGTGGGCAGAGGCGCGCCGTCGAGTCCGACGCCCTCGATCCTGAACCCTCGTCAGGCGACGATCGCGCGCGCTGGAGCGGCTGTGCGGCCGCGCGCCATCCGCATCACAGGGCGCTCGATGAAGAACCAGCTCGCCATCGCGAGCACACTGGTCACGACCGCGGTGATCAGGATGTACACGACGATTCCGTATTGGGCCCCTCCGAAGATGAGGACGAGCTGCTGCATCGGCCATGCGTAGATGTAGAACCCGTACGAGATGTCGTTGCGGGCGATCCACTCGGGCTGCCGCACGACCGTCGACAGGTACAGCAGCGCGTAGCAGAGGAACGGCGCGGCAAGCGGGCCTCCGGCGATCGGCACGAACACCATCAGAGCCGCGGCGACGGGGATGCTGGCTATGCCGATCAGCGGCACGAAGTTCCACCGCTGCACGACGAGGTAGACGAGCGAACCGCCGAGGAAGTACGGCAGGAGCCTTGCGAGAAGCTCGAAGTCGCCATCCAGCCCCCCGGTCACGCCCGCAGCGGTGAGCACGCGCACGGCGACCGAGACCGCCCACAGCGCGGCGGTCAGCAGCACCGAGCGACGGAACACCGCGAGCGCACCGAGCACCCAGACGATGAGGTAGCAGACGAACTCGAAGTAGAGCGTCCACAGGGAGCCGTTCCACGTGTTCGGGTACGGAACGGTGCTCAACGACTCGCCGATCGCGTAGTGGTCGATGTGCAGGAACAGGTTTCCCCAGATGTACTCCAGGGGGCTCGGCCCCGTCGTGGCGTAGCCGGCCAGCGAACCGTGCGTGGCGAGCAGCGCGATCGGACCGAACACCGCAGCGGTCAGCACCAGGCAGACCACGAATGCGGGCATGATGCGCGCGATCCTGTGGACGAGGAAGGCGCCGGCATCCGTGCGCAGACGTGAACGCGTGATCAGGAAACCGCTGATGACGAAGAACCCGATGACGGCCCATCCGCCGAGGTTCTCACCGTTGAATCCCGGCGACCAGTCGTAACCTGCGGTGTAGAAGGCATGGGCGATCAGGACCAGGCCGGCGAAGACGAGACGGAACAGGTTGAGGCTGTTCGTGCGGAAGGGGAACTCCCGCGGCTGGCGCAGCGGGATCGTCACTTGAGCAGGTTCCGCTTCGCCATCTCATCGAGCGAACGCTGATACGAGTCCTGTTCGACGGGTTCGGTGAGCACCCACTGCGCGAAGGCGGCGACGCCGTCGCGGAATGCGACGCCAGGCGTGAACCCGAGCAGACGTGTCATCTTGGTTGTGTCGGCGACGTTGTGCCGGATGTCTCCGAGGCGGTAGTTGCCCGAGACGCGCGTCGGGACCTCCCGGCCGAGACCTGCGAACAGCGCTGCGACGACCTCGTTGACCGTGGTGCCGACTCCGGAGCCGACGTTGAACACCTCGCCTGCGGCGGCGGAATGCGTGGCGGCGAGGAAAGTCGCCTCGACCACGTCATCGATGTAGACGAAGTCGCGGCTCTCCTCGCCGTCTTCGAAGATGTTGATCTCTTTGCCCTGTCGGATCAGGGTGGAGAAGATCGAGAGGATGCCGGTGTACGGATTCTTCAGCGATTGTCCGGGCCCGTAGACGTTCTGGTAGCGCACCGAGGCCGCTTCCAAGCCGAGGGTGGGCGCGACCGTCATGATCAGCGCCTCCTGCATCTGCTTGGTGATGCCGTACACGGACGACGGATGAAGCAGCGCCGACTCGTCCGTCGGCGTCAGCGTCAGCGATCCCTCGCCCGGCTGGTGCACGTCGAAGTCACCGCGCGCCATGTCGGCATCGGAGCGGTGATCCGGGTACACGATCGTGCCGTGCTCGGTGCGGTACGCGCCCTCGCCGTAGATGGACCGGGAAGAGGCGATGACGATGCGGCGCACCGTGTGCTCCTCATTGGCGAGCACATCGAGGAGCTTCGACGTGCCGCCCACATTCGTGGACGTGTAGCGATCGATCTCGTACATCGACTGGCCAGTGCCGGTCTCGGCTGCGAGGTGGATGACGACTGTGGCGCCCTCCAGAGCCTTGCGAAGGTCGTCGGTCGAGGTCACGCTCCCTTCGAGGACGGTCGCGACCTCGCTGACGTCTCGGAGCAGGGGAGAAGTGGTCGCGGGGTCGTCGCCGTGGACCTGCTTCTCGAGTGAGTCCAGCACGGTCACGCGGTGCCCGTCTCGTGCGAACCGACGCGCGAGGTGCGAGCCGATGAAGCCCGCACCACCGGTGATGAGTACGTGTTCGGCCATGAGTGGAACCTCTCGGATGTGTCAGATGGCGAAGATATGGGCCAGAGTCGACTTTAGCCCAGCCCTGTCGCCGTGCCGGAGCACGCCCGGGACCTCGGTCACGGCGTGCAGTCGCCCCATCATCCTCGCTCGTGCGACTCGTGCTGTGCGCCGCCATCCTCGTCGCGCGGCCAGCTCCCGTGCGGTCCGGTAGTACGTGCGCTCGTCACGGAACCGGCGCCCGTCGAGCAGCGTCTTCTGCGATGCGCTCGAGCCGTGACGGCGATACGAGAATGCCAGTTCGGGCGTATACACCAGCGAGCCGCCGTCGAAGGCGATGTCGATCAGGAGCGCGAGGTCCTGGATGATCGGCAGCCCCTCACGGAAATCGATGCGACGAAGAGTGGCGGTGCGGAAGGTCAGGGACGGCCAGTAGAGCCAGTCGCCGCGGAGCAGGCTCGTGGCCATCTGCTCGCCGGCGAGCACGATCTCGCCTCCTCGCGGGGTGAGCACGTCCTGCTTGATCCGATCGGCCAGCGGGCGGACGACGGTGCCGTGCTCGTCGATGACCTCGGCGCCGGGTTGAATGACGTCGACGTCCGGGTGCCGGGCGATCACTCCGAGGATCGTATCGACGTAGTTCGGATGCAGAAGATCATCGCAGCCCAGGATCGTGATGTGGGCTGCTGTCGCCCGGCGGATCGCCTCGCGGTAGTTCTCCGTGATGCCGAGGTTCACGGGGTTGCGCACGTAGGTGATGCGCGGATCGGTCTCGGACGACAGCCGCGCGGCGACCGATTCATCGGGATAGCAGTCGTCGATGATGGTCAGTTCCCAGTCGGGATTGCGCTGGGCGCGGACTGAGTCGATCGTCTCGAAGAGGAGGTCGGGGTCGCCCCAGAAGGGCACGAAGATCTGCAGAGTCATGGCACAGCCAGTCTAGATTCTTTGTGCTGCGCGCTCGCCGGTACGCTGGAAGGATGGATCTCCTCATCGTCGGGTCGGGTTTCTTCGGCCTCACCATCGCCGAGCGCGCTGCGAACGCGGGCCGCAAGGTCACCGTCATCGAACGCCGCTCCCACATCGGCGGCAACGCCTACAGCGAGGCCGAGCCCGAGACGGGCATCGAGATCCACAAGTACGGTGCGCACCTGTTCCACACGTCCAACGCGACCGTCTGGGAGTACGTCAACCGCTTCACGACGTTCACGAACTACGTGCACCGCGTGTACACGAACCACAAGAGCGTCGTCTACCCGATGCCGGTGAACCTCGGCACGATCAACCAGTTCTTCCAGGCCGCGTACTCGCCCGATGAGGCGCGCGCGCTGATCAGGGAGCAGGCCGGCGAGTACGACGTCAAGTCCGCGCAGAACTTCGAGGAGAAGGGCATCGCACTGGTGGGGCGTCCGCTGTTCGAGGCCTTCTTCCGCGACTACACGGCCAAGCAGTGGCAGACCGACCCGCACAAGCTCTCCGGCGACATCGTCAGCCGTCTGCCCGTGCGCTACAACTACGACAACCGCTACTTCAGTGACACCTGGGAAGGCCTGCCGACCGACGGGTACACGGCGTGGCTCGAGCGCATGGCCGAGCACCCGAACATCGAGGTCCAGTTGAACGTCGACTTCTTCGACGAGTCTCAGCCGCTGAACCGCAAGGCCCTCGTGGGTCAGGTTCCCATCGTCTACACCGGCCCGGTCGATCGCTACTTCGACTATGCGGAGGGTGAGCTCAGCTGGCGCACCCTCGACTTCGAGCAGCAGGTGCTGAACGTCGGCGACTTCCAGGGCACGCCCGTGATGAACTACCCCGATATGGATGTCCCCTTCACGCGGATCCACGAGTTCAAGCACTTCCATCCCGAGCGCAAGGACCTCTATCCGACGGACAAGACCGTCATCATGCGCGAGTTCTCCCGCTTCGCGGAGAAGAGTGACGAGCCGTACTACCCGGTGAACACCCCCGCCGACCGTGAGGGGCTGCTCACCTACCGCGAGCTGCAGAAGGGCGAGAAGGACGTGCACTTCGGTGGGCGTCTCGGCACCTACCAGTACCTCGACATGCACATGGCCATCGGCTCGGCGCTGTCGATGTGGAACAACACTCTCTCTTAGACTCGGAATCGTGAGTCACGCTGCTGTCGGGGCGCCGGGAACGCCCCGGCGGTATCTGCATTCGCTGTGGTTGCTCTCCGCCCGCGATCTGAAGGTCCGCTACTCGACGAGCTTCCTCGGCTACCTCTGGTCGGTGCTCGATCCGCTCGTGATGAGTGCGATCTACTGGTTCGTGTTCACGCAGATCTTCCATCGCAGCGCCGGCGAGGAGCCGTACATCGTGTTCCTCATCAGCGCTCTGCTGCCATGGGTGTGGTTCAACTCGTCGGTGTCCGACTTCACGAAGGCCTTCAAGAAGGACTCCCGGCTGGTCAGGTCGACCAACATCCCACGATCGATCTGGGTGAATCGCACGGTGCTCAGCAAGGGGATGGAGTTCCTCTTCTCCTTGCCCGTCCTGGTGCTCTTCGCCGTCTTCTCACCGGGAACGCAGGTGGGCTGGGGCATCCTCTGGTTCCCCGTGGCAGTGGTGCTGCAGGTGATCCTGCTCGTGGGACTGGGGCTGCTGGTGGCGCCGCTGTGCGCGCTGTACACCGATCTCGAACGCACCACGGGTCTCATCCTGCGGGCGCTGTTCTACGGGACGCCCATCATCTACAGCGTCTCCAACATTCCGGCGCCGTTCGAGACCGTCATGTCGTTCAATCCGCTCGCCGGCATATTCACGCTCTACCGCATGGCGTTCTTCCCCGACCAGTGGCACACGAACACAGTGCTGATCGGTGCGGTGATGAGTGTTCTGATCTTCGCGCTCGGCGTGTGGGTCTTCCGCACGCTCGAACGACCTGTCCTGAAGGAGCTGTGATGCCGGCGGCGATCGAAGTCACAGATCTCGGCGTGCAGTTCCGTCGCAACAGGCGGGGCAGGCGCAGCTTCAAGGATCTCTTCGCCGGCGCGTCCCGCCGTAGTCGTCCAGGACAGTTCTGGGCTCTGCGCAACGTGTCGTTCACCGTGCAGCCCGGCGAGTCGATCGGCGTCGTCGGGCGCAACGGGCAGGGCAAATCCACTCTGCTCCGCCTCGTCGCCGGTGTCCTGCTGCCGGATGAGGGATCCGTCGCGGTCCGCGGCGGAGTCGCGCCGCTGATCGAGCTCACCGGAGGCTTCGTGGGAGACCTCACCGTGCGCGAGAACGTGCGACTGACGGCGGGCCTGCACGGGATGCCGAAGGCGGAGATCACACGCCGCTACGAGGACATGATCGCGTTCGCCGAGCTCGAGGACTTCCAGGACACCCCGTACAAGCACCTGTCGAACGGCATGAAGGTGCGTCTTGCGTTCTCGGTCGTCTCGCAGCTCGACGAGCCCATCCTGCTCGTCGACGAGGTGCTCGCCGTGGGAGACAAGGCCTTCCGCGAGAAGTGCTACGCGCGCATCGATGAACTGCTCGCCGAGGGGCGCACGCTGTTCTTCGTCAGTCACAATGAGCGCGACCTGCGCCGCTTCTGCAAGCGGGGGCTGTACCTCGACAAGGGGGCGCTCATGCTCGACGCCGGTATCGACGACGTGCTCGATCGGTACAACGCCGACCACGGCTGAGCGGGTTCAGAGCCCGACGAGCGCGCGCACCTCCTGGAGCGCGGCCGCTGCAGCGTCTACAGCGGACTGGTGATCCGATCCGTCGTCGTACGTGGCGCGCAGTTCTGCGAGCCTCGTCGCGTACTCGGCGACCTTCGTGCTCCATGCGTCGGCGATCGAACCGGGGGCGGGGGTGTCGGACAGAATGTTCGCATCCTGCTGCAACGAGTCGACGATCTCCGCGCCGAGATCGATGTTCTGCCTGATGAGGTCGAGTCCGTTCACTGCGACATCCAGGCGTGGCTGCACCTGAGAGGTGAAGGTCGCAAGATCGGGGTCCGGCGGCGCAGGCGGGGTCGCCTCGGGCTCGGAGTCCTCCGTCGGGGAGGGGACGGGTGAAGTCGGGGCCGACGTCGCCGTCGGTGTCGGTGACGTCGTCGACTCCGTCGCACTCGGGGATGGGGCCGGCTCACCACCGCCGCGCGGGATCAGGAAGAACAGCAACCCGCCCATGATGAGGACGGTGAAGAGCACGAGTCCGATGATCAGCCAGATACGGCCCCAGTAGCGCTTCTTCTGCTCGGGGAAGATCCACTCCGCTCTGGGCTGCTGGTCATCGCTCATCAGTCCTCCAACGCGGGCATCGGCTGCCAGGTACGATCACGGCCGATCTTCCCACCATCGCGGATGCCGCGGAAGAGGTTGCTCGTGCCGCGCACTGTCCGCTCGACGAAGACGAGGCGGATCAGCTCTTTGAAGAACGTCGCCGTCGTGCCGAGGCCGAACAGTACCGGATTGTATGCATCGTGCGTGCGGTAGTACTGCTTGATGAAGCCGCGGTTGCGCATGATGTAGTAGCGGTAGGCGTTGCTCGACGCGTTCATATGCCGGATGCCCATGTCCCATTGCTTGATCTCACGGGTGCGGCGCAGGACGAACTCGTCGACGATCACCGCCGTCGTCAACCGCGAGGCGAGCCACCCGTACATCTGGTCGTCCCAGTAGATGAAGAAGCGGTGGTCGGGCAGCCCGATCTGCGCAACGATCGAGCGATGGATGAACATCCCCTCGAAGCATCCGCTGTTCATCTCCTTGAAGCCCGACGCATCGAAGCCCGCCGGCGCGAAGGGAATGGGGATGCCCATCCTGTCGGCGATGCGGTACTGCCAGTAGAACTCGCTGCCGTCGTAGTCGTAGCGGCGCCCCTGAATGCTCTTGAACCGGGGAGTCCACCTGCCCATGCGGGCCAGGCCGTCGGGGATGACCTCGACGTCGTCGTCCATCATCCAGATCCACTCGCTGCCGAGGTCGTACGCGGTGCGCATGCCCTCGCTGAAACCGCCGGATCCTCCGGTGTTCGTCTCGAGCCTGCGGTAGACGATCTCGGTGCCGATGCCGTCGCGGAACGATTCGACCACGGCGGTCGTGTCATCGGCGGACGCGTTGTCGATGATGACGACGCGCCCGGGCTTCGGATCCATCGCCGTGATGCTCGTGAGAAGACCCGTGAGCAGATGCGAGCGGTTGTAGGTGACGATGACGATCGCCGCCGTCGATGGATCGAACGCATCGCGCGAGACGGTCATGCCTTGTCCTCGAAGATCTGCTGCCAGGAGACGGGGGATACGAGGTCGGGGAGCGCCGCACGGTACTGCTTCTGCAGCTCGGGCCACCGTCGCTGCAGCTCGGTGTGCAGACGCATCGTGTCGCGGAGCATCCGTCGATACTTCTTGCGGTCCCTCGTGTAGATGTTCTTTCCGGCACCATCGGCCGTGCTCACCAGCGCACTGTCGAACGCAGGGAGGCGCCACCAGTGCGCATCGTCCTTGCCGAACTCGACCTCGGGTCTGGCCACGTTCTCCGGACTCGGTCTGCGCAGCCAGTGCTTCGCGAGCGTCGACAGCGTGAACCAGCGCAGCCGCAGCCCCGTCGGGCTGTCGTACTCGTTCTTCGCCATCTGCTTGTAGACCTGCCGACCGCGCCGCGAATGAAGCACCGCCGAGGGATCGCGGTGCACGACGGTCTCGGGATACTCGGCGGCGAGGGCGCGCGCCGCGGGCATCGCGGTGCTGATGTTCTTCGCCATGTGCCCCGGTCCCGACAGGACATCTCGCAATGCGCGTGCGCGCAGCGCGACCGGGTAGTACTGCATCATCATGAGGTGCTTGAGGTCGACTCGACGGCTGTGCCGGATGAGACGGCCCCCGCGCGGTGCGTTCGAGTGCAGCAGCCCGGCGACGATCCGGTTGCGGGCATGGAAGTACGCCTGCCAGTCGATCGAGTCGTCCTTGTTGACCCAGGAGACGTGCCACAGGGCGACGCCGGGCATCGACACGGTGGGGAAGCCCGCCTCGCCGGCGCGCAGACAGAACTCCGCATCGTCCCACTTGATGAAGGCGGGAAGCGCGAGCCCCACTTCGCGGATCGCGTCGAGGGGGATGAGGCACATCCACCAGCCGTTGTAATCGGCATCCATCCTCATATGCAGCAGCGTCGTCTGGCGCAGGTTCGAGACGCCGAAATCGTGTGGCATCTCCTCTTGATAGAGGTTGCGCCACATGAACGGCGATTCGTCGACCACCTCGGCCCAGCCGTGGAGCTTCGGTCGATCGAGCAGATCGAACATGTGCCCGCCGACGAGCACGGGAGTCGTCGCGAACCGGCCGAGGACGATCGAACGCCGGAGCGACTCCGGCTCGATGCGCACATCGTCATCGAGCAGCTGCACGAAGTCGCTCTCCGGTCGCTTCAGGGTCTCGTGCATCGCGCGCGCGAAGCCACCGGAGCCGCCGAGATTGGGCTGCCGGATCACCTCGAGCGCGTCGCCGAGCTGTGCCGCGACGTCGGTGTAGCCGTCCTGATCGGCGACGAGCTGAGTGCCCTGATCGACGAGGAAGATGCGATCGACGAGTTCGAGGACGCCCGGTGACGCGGCGAGGGCCTGGAGCGTCTCGACGCAGTAATCGGGCTTGTTGTACGTCGTGATCCCCAGCGATGCCTTGCCCGTGCGCGCAGGCGACTGCTCGGTGGTCCACTCCGCGCCTTCCAGAGTGGCGTTCTTCTCATCTGCCACGATGTCGAACCACAACCAGCCGCCGTCGCTGTACTGCGTGAGGTCGAGATCGAAGTCGGAGGTGGCGTCGCCGACGACCTCGTGGGTGTCGATGCGCTGCCGCACACCGGATCCGTTCGAGCGGTACACCAGAATCGTCGCGGGGCCCGTGGTGCGGACGGTCAACCGCACGCGACGCACGCTCGTCCAGTGCTGCCAGTAGGAGGCGGGGAACGCGTTGAAGTACGTGCCGAAGGAGACACGTCGGCCCGCGACGATCCGCACGCGGTTCCGATCGAGGATGTTGCCGAGCTGCGCGCGACTCGACACGCGCACCGGCTTCTCGTCGATGACCGACCACGTCTCCGGGTCTGCGTACAGCGGAAGGAGGTCGGGGTCGCGGTCGAGGGGAAAGACGACATTCTGCAGGACGTGAGTCACGTGGATGATCTCCGGAGGTGTTCTTCCCGTGGTCCGCAAGAGTGCGACACGGGTTCGGCGAGCAGAGACAGCCTACCTGGCGGAGGTGTGGATGCCCGGTGCACGTGCCCGTGAAGCCGAAGGCCGGCGCCCCGCTACGATGGCCGTGATGAAGGCTCTGATCACTGGCGGTGCCGGTTATATAGGTTCGACTGTCGCTACCGCATGCCTGGAAGCGGGTATCGACGTGGTCATCCTCGATGACCTCTCCACGGGCCGTGCCGACTTCGGCGAGGGCCGCAACCTCTACGTCGGCGATATCGCCGACGTAGACCTCCTCTCGCGGATCGTCTCCGATCACCCCGATATCGGTGTGGTCGTGCACTGCGCTGCCCGCATCGTCGTCTCGGAGTCGGTCTCCGATCCGCTCGGCTACTACGGCACGAACGTCGGCAAGACGATCGCGATGCTCGACGCCCTCGGTGCGCTCGGCATCGCGCGCGTCGTCTTCAGCTCTTCGGCATCCGTGTACGCGGCGGATGCCGGGGAAGGCGTGGACGAGAACGCCCCTCTTGCCCCAGGCAGCCCGTACGCGGCATCCAAGGCCATGGTCGAGAGCGTTCTCTCCGGCGCCGCGCACGCGGGCGTTCTGCGGGCGATCGCACTGCGCTACTTCAACCCGATCGGGGCAGACCCCCGGCTGCGGACCGGCCTCCAGAACCCCGCGCCGTCTCACGCGCTGGGCAGGATCATGCTCGCTCAGGCGGCCGGCGTGCCGTTCACGATCACCGGTACCGACTGGCCGACGCGGGACGGGTCGGGCCTGCGCGACTACATCCACGTGTGGGACCTCGCTCTGGCGCATGTGGCCGCCATCCGGAGATTCGACGCGGTCGTGACGGCCGACGCGCCCTACCGTGTCATCAATCTCGGAACCGGCGAGGGCGTGACGGTGCGCGAACTGGTGGCGGCGTTCGAACGGGTGACGGGCGCACCGATGGACGTCATCGACGTCGACCGCAGACCGGGGGATCCGGCCGGTGCCTACGCGATCGTCGAACGCGCGAGCGACGAACTGGGCTGGCAGGCGGAGCGCTCCGTCGACGACGGCGTCCGGGATGCACTCGCCTGGGCCGAAGTGCTCCGCTCGCGCGGCTGAACCGGGCTACTCGGCCCCGCGCAGCGTGGGTATCACTCCGGTGTTCGCCGCATCGATGTTCTCCCGCCACGATCGCGATTGCCCGGCTCGCAGCGCGCACAGCACGAGCATGAACCATCCCGCCCCGGTGAGGGTGAAGCTCTCGAACATCGAATCGGTCGCCAGCGTGACCAGCACCAGCGGCGTCCACGCGTAGACGACCGAGCGCCGGACGCTCGCGACCAGCCACGATCGCACTAGAGCGACCCCGCCCAGCAGGGCGAACAGGAGAAGCCCCGCGATTCCGAGCTGCAGCAGCACATCGAAGTACGCGTTCAGCGCAGACTCATGATGATCATCGAGCAGGTAGTTGATGAACGTGAAGGGATGCTCGCCGCGATCCCAGGGCCCGAACCATCCCCAGCCCTGGAAGGGCTTGATCGCGACGAAGTCGAGGATCTGGTTCCACAGGTCGGCCCTGGTCGAGAAATCCGAACCGGCGCCCATCCACGCGATGATCGGGTGACGCAGGGCGAAGGCCACTCCGAGTGCGACGACGACGACCACACCCAGCATCCACTGCACGATCGTGCGGCGCGCGGCCGAGGTGTGGCGCACGATCGTCAGCGCGCCTGTCGCAGCGCCGACGACGACCGCGAGCACCAGCACCGTCGGCGATGCCGAGAGCAGGGCGAGGAACCCGGCCAGCGCGATGGAGGGAATGGCGATGGGAGCGGCGACCGACTGGGTGCGCCACTCGATGACGAACGTGATCAGGGCGATGACGGCGATGAATCCGAGCATGTTGCGCGTACCGAACAGGCCCTGGATCGGCCCCCCGATCGCAAGATTCCCGTCGATCGCGAGGAAGGCGATCGGCGCATCGAGCAGTACGCCCGAGAGGATCTCGACACCGAGCGACAGGCCCAGGAGCACACGCAGAGTGTCGCCGATCGCGCGCACGGTCTGCAGCGTGTCACGGATGTGCCCGATCGTGATCGCCAGGAACGCGAGACCGACCAGCCAGATCCAGGCCGCGAGAGTGTCGCCCCGGTCTGTCGTCCACAACAGGCTCAGCAGCGCGAGTACGACGAACATCAGCAGGGAGGTGGGCGCGATCCGCAGCAGCGACAGTTCATCGCGCCGGACGACCAGGATCGCCGCGCCCAGCACGGCGAGGAGCAGGATGATCGTCGCGAAGGTCGTGCGCGATGTCATGTGCTCGATCGCGTACGAGCCGAATACGGCGCCCAGCACAGTGAGCGTGTACGCACGTGCCAGCTCGACCGATCCGAGGAATCGCATGATGGGCGCGCTGGGCGTGGTCACGGGATGCGCCGAGCCCTGCGGCCGCGCTCGGTGACGCGGGACTGCTCGCTGAGACCGACGCCGACGAGCGGGACGGCCTTGATCTTGAACGAGAAGAGCACGAGCAGCAACCAGCCCCACAGCATGATCGGGGTGGACTCGGCGAGCCCCTGCACGAGCAGCACCACGGTGAACAGCACCGGAAGCAGCGTGAGCGGTGAGTACGGGCGGTCTGCGCGCAGATCCCACCGCGGTCGATCCGCGGCGAAGAACCATGCTCGCCACAACAGGCTGATGTACGCCACAGCCACGAGGGCGAGCCCGATCGCGCCGAGCTGCATCAGCACGTCGAGCCACATGTTGTGCGCGTGGAACACGGTGATTCCATGGTCGATGATCCACCCGTCGAACGCAGGATCGGTGGGGATCCACGGGCTCGAGAAGCCGTTGCCGAAGATCGGATGGTGTCCGGCGCGTTCGAGTACCTTCGTCCAGATGAGGTCGGTGCGGCCGGTCAGATCTGACCCGCGACCGAGCGCGGTGAACAGCGGCTGTCGGAAGACGACGAGCGCAGCCACGGCGATCACGACCACGCCGCCGCACGCGGCGTAGACGCGCGCTCGCTCGCGGGGCCGCCTGGCGCGCCGGATCAGCAGCGCGACCAGCAGCACCACCGCAGCGGCGAGCGCGCACAGGTACGCCGTCGCCGACGAGGCGCGGAGCATCAGGAACGCGGCGAGCACCAGCCACAGGATGTGGGTGGCGCGCCAGCGGGCATGCTGCGCGATGCGCACACCGAACGTGATGATCGCGAACAACGACACGATCGCGAGGATGTTGGAGTTGCCGACGATGCCCTGGATGCGGCCGCCGTCGAACAGGTTGCTGCGCACCCAGTAGAGGTGCGGGTCGACATCGTCGCCCGTCACGTCGAGGAAGTTCGGCAGCAGCGGATGCCGCAGCACGAGCGATACCCACAGTTCGAGCGCGAGCGACAGCCCGACGATCCACTTGAACGCGGATGCCAAGGACTCGATGATCTCCTGCCAGCTCAGCGCGTGCGCGATCAGCAGCGCGTTCACGGTCACCGCCGCGAGCAGAACCCACGTGGCGACGGTCGGACCGCGCCACTGCGACCATGCCACCGAGATCAGCGCGAGAGCCGTGTAGCCGATGGCGGCCCAGGGGAGTCGACGCCACGCGAACGCGTACGGCGTCCTGCGGGCGATCATCGGGATGCCGATGGCGCACGCCGCCAGGAGCAGGAGGACCATGACGATCGCGGCGCCGTACACGCCGACGAGGTTGTACACGGCTGTATGGGCGAACGCGACGATCAGCACGACGATCGCATATCCGCGCAGCAGCAGATGCCCCGTCGACTCGCGCTCCGGCGCGGTGGGCGGGGTCGTCACTGGGTGCTTCGTGTACTGCGCCATCGTCATCAGGCTACCGCGCGCGACCCTGAGAGCAGTCGTGCCGCGGTCGGATCGATACGCTGGGGTGCATGCTGCTGAGTCTGTCGAACACCCCCCGCGACTATGCCTGGGGCTCTCCCTCTCTTCTGGCCGGCCTCGAAGGGCGCACGCCCACGGGCGCCCCCGAGGCGGAGGTGTGGTTCGGAGACCACTCGGGAGATCCCGCCGACGTCGAGGGGGCGACGACGCTCGACGCCGTCACGGGGGGAACTCTTCCGTATCTGCTGAAGCTGCTCGCGGCGGGGGCGCCGCTGTCGATACAGGTGCATCCGACGATCGCGCAGGCGCGCGAGGGCTGGTCCCGCGAGGCGGCTCTCGCTGCGGACGACCCGCACCGCAACTACCGTGACGAGAATCACAAGCCCGAGCTCATCGTCGCCCTCAGCGACCGGTTCGAAGCGCTCAGCGGCCTGAGGCCGGTGGCGGACACGCTGCGGCTGCTCGACGACCTCGGGGAGGTCAGCGGCGTCGTCGCCCTGCGCGAGCGGTTGAACGGTGACGGGGACGTCCTGCGCGACACGATCGCGTGGTTGCTCTCCGGTCGGGCGCAGGCCGAGGTCGACGAGATCATCACGGCTGCGGTGAACGCGTCATCTGCCGGGTTCGCGACCGAGCTCGAGGGGATCCGCGCGATCGCCGCGCGCAACCCGGGCGATCCAGGTGTCGTCGTGGCGCTGCTGATGAACTTCATCGTGCTCGGCCGCGGGGAGGGGATCTTCCTGCGGGCGGGGCTTCTCCATGCGTACGTGTCGGGTCTCGGCGTCGAGATCATGGCGGCGAGCGACAACGTGCTGCGCGGTGGGCTCACACCGAAGCACATCGACGTGCCGGAGCTGCTGTCCATCCTGGACACGACTCCGGGGATCGTGCCGGTGCTGCGGCCTGCGGCATCCGGTGCCGTGACGTCGTACCCGGTAGACGTCTCGGATTTCGCGCTGCGCCGCATCGCGCTCACCGGATCGCCAGTGACGATCGAGGTCACCGGCCCCGCGATGGTGCTCGCGACCGGGGGAGAAGTGTCGGTGGCAGGAGCGGATGCGGTCTCGCGCGCCGTCCCGGTCGGGCAGGCGGTCTTCGCCTCTGCCGATGAGGCAGCGCTCGTGCTCACCGGGGCCGGCGAGGCGTTCATCGCAGAGCCCGGTTCCGCCTCCTGACGCGACACGCCGCAGACACGCCGTGAACTTTCAATATCTGATTGAGGGTTTACGATCCGCGACTTGACCGGATCGAATGACACGGGTGTAATTAGTGGTGCAAGGCCCAGCGGGGGGCAGTTATAGGGCAAGGAGAACGATATGACGGGTTACCGTTCCGACGTTCCCGAGAATTGGTTTGTCGATCCGGTCAATCTCGGGGTTCCCGGGGTCAGGCGTCCAGAGCAGGACGAGGAGACCGCACTCTCCTGGCAGACCGATGCACTGTGTTCGCAGACCGACCCGGAGGCGTTCTTCCCCGAGAAGGGCGGATCGACGCGTGACGCGAAGCGGATCTGCTCGTCGTGCGACGTCAGAGGCGAATGCCTCGAGTACGCACTGGGCAACGATGAGCGCTTCGGCATCTGGGGCGGTCTGAGCGAGCGCGAGCGTCGCAAGCTCAAGCGCCAGGCCGGCTGACTCCGCGGCATCGCCTCGGCTTCTGTGCCACGCCGGACGCGATGAATGGATCGAACGGATGCAGAGCATAGGCTGACCACGCCATGCCAACCCGAGTCCATGCCATCATCGTCGCGCGTCCAGGCCCGTCGTCCCGCGCCCAGTTGCTGCGCACGCTGGACGCACTGACACTGCAGGTACGGCGTCCGGATGCGGTGACGCTGGTCGTCTGCGGCGACGGCGCAGCCGCGCGCGAGAGCGAAGAAGTCGGCCGCATGGTCGAGAGCATCATCGAGGCGCGCAGCGGCACTTCCTTCGCCGAGGGCGTGCGGCTCGGCTTGAGCCGCGTCCCCGATGGCTCCTCGGTCTGGCTGCTCGCGCACGACACCGCGCCTCACCCGCAGGCGCTCGCTCAGCTCTCCGGAGCCCTGGAACGGTCTCCCTCCGCGGCGATCGCCGCTCCCAAACTCGTCGACGTCGACGATGATCGCCAACTGGTCAGTCTCGGCACCACGATGACACGGCTCGGCCGCTCCGTCGAGCTCGCCGCCGGCGAACTCGACCAGAATCAGCACGACGGACGAGACGACGCGCTCGGGGCCGACATCCGGGGCATGCTGATCCGTGCCGAGGTGCGCGATCATCTGCAGCCCGACACCGCTCTCGCCGGTGCCGACGAGGGTCTCGATCTCGGCGTCCGTGCCCGCCTCGGGGGAGGACGGGTGGTCCTCGCGCCCCGCGCTCGCATCTCGGTGAGCCCGGACGGTCCTGCCGCTCTGCCGCAGCGCGCATCGCAGCGTGCGTACGTCACGAGAGTCGCGCAGCTGCATCGCCGGCTCTCCTACGCCCCGGCCGCGACCGTTCCCCTGCATTGGCTCACGCTGCTCCCGCTGGCGCTCTGGCGAACGGTCGTGCACTTGATCGGCAAGCGGCCCGCGTCCGTCTTCCCGGAGTGGGGAGCGGCGATCACCGAGATGCTCCGTTTCGGGGCGGTCGCACGATCGCGTCGCACGATCCGCGCATTCCGCACCGCATCCTGGGGCAGCATCGCGCCCTTGCGCATCACACGGGGTGAGCTTCGACGCAGGCTCGACGACGGCCACGGCAGCGAGGGCGGCGCGGTCAGCGAACTCAACTTCTTCTCCGGCGGCGGCGCGTGGGCCGTGCTCGGTGCGCTCGCCGTCAGCATCGCCTCCTTCACCTCATTGCTCGCATGGCCCGCACTCGGCGGAGGCGCACTGCTTCCGCTCCGCGACACCGTCGGCGCCCTCTGGGCCGATGCCGCATGGGGCCTGCGCGATATCGGAGTCGGGATCGTGGGGCCAGCCGATCCGTTCGCCGGTGTCGTCGCGGTCGTGGGCACACTCTGGGCCGGTGCGCCGTCGTTCGGCATGGTCCTGCTCTGGCTCCTCGCTCTGCCGCTCGCGGTTCTCGGCGGCTGGTTCGCCGCGACGAGGATCACCGACCGCGGCGGTCTTCGCATCTTCGGCGGCGTCGCCTGGGCGCTGGCGCCGACTTTTCTGACCGCACTGATCGAGGGGCGTCCGGCCGCCGTCCTCGCCCACCTGCTGCTGCCGTGGCTCTTCCACTCCGCCGTCGTCGCGCACCGCTCGTGGGGGGCCGCCGGCGCGGCATCCCTCATCCTCGCAGCGACCCTCGCCTGTGCGCCATCGCTGGCACCCGCCCTCGCTGTGCTGTGGCTCCTCGCGATCATCATCGTGCTCACCCGTGGATGGGTGCACGGTGCGGTGCGACTGCTCTGGATGCTCGTCCCGACGGCGGCGCTGTTCGTGCCGCTCATCATCTGGCAGGTGCAGCAGGGCAACGTATGGGCGGTCTTCGCCGACCCCGGCTTCGCGTGGGCCGGCCCTCAGGTGGCGGCTGACAGTGCGGGGCGGATGCTGCTCGCGAGCGGATTCCCGACCGCGGATCTCGCCGGCTGGGCCGCGATGATCGAGCCGGCCATCGCCGTGTGGGCGCCGCTGCTCATCGCCCCTCTCGCGCTGCTCGCGCTGGCGGCGGCGATCGCTCCGCGCTGGGGTGCGGGCATCACTCTGCTCGGGGTGACGATGACGGGACTCGCGACGGCGTTCGCGGCTGTCGGAGTGTCGGTCACGTTCGCACAGGGCGTCCCGGTGGCGATCTGGCCGGGCACCGGTCTGAGCCTCGCCTGGGCAGGGCTCGTCGGCGGTGCGCTGGTCACCCTCGACACCGCCATCACCATGCCGCGGCTGCGCGTCGCGGCCGTCACCGTCGCCGGCGTGGCGCTGGCCGTCTGCGCGGTCCCGGCGCTGACCGCGCTGCACACGGACCGTTCCGTCCTGACCAACGGGCCTGAGAGCACGCTGCCCGCCTACGTCGCCGCCGAGGGCCGTGGCGATCAGTCGGTATCCACTCTCGTCCTCACTCCGCAGAACGCCGGTGGCCTCGCCGTCGACGTCGTCTGGGGGCCGAGTTCCACGCTCGGCGCGCAGACCACGATCCTCAACACGGCGACCGAGCCGCAGGGCGTCGACCTGAGCGCGCTCTCGGTCGATCTGCTCTCCGATCGCACCTTCGAAGCCGCCCAGGAACTGGCCCAGTACGGCATCGCCTTCGTCCTGCTCGATCAGGTCGACGGCACCGAGTCGGATGCGGCTCGCGCCTTCCGCGTCGAGGCGGTGACCGCGCTCGATCAGCGGGCAGGTTTCGTGAAGGTCGGCGAGACCGACAAGGGCGTGCTGTGGAGATTGGACGCCGAGCCTGCCGCACGCGCAGATCTCACCGCCGGTCAGGCCGGCACCGCACGTGCGATCACGACGATCCAGCTCATCGTGCTGTTCGCCGCACTGCTGCTGGCCATCCCCACACGGGCATCGCGTCGTGCGGCGCGAGCCCAGTCGAGGATCGTCGGACGATCGCCTCAGGAGCCCCTCGTACTGCCCCGCCGTCGCGAGGACGAGTTCCTGCACGGCGAGGACGACGAGGCGATCGTCGACGAACCGATGGCTGTCGAGGATGCGGCGAGAGCCGAGGATGCCGCGGAGACGGAAGAGGTCGCGGAGGCGGACGACGTCGCGGAAGCGGACGACATCGCGGAGCCCGAAGGCGACGCGGAGACGGAAGAGGTCGCGGAGACAGGCGGCGCCGCAGAACCGGAAGCGCCTGTCGAGCCGGAGGAGGAACGATGACCAAGAAGCGTGCAGTCCGGGTCGTCGCGACCGGTGCGAGGCTTCTGGTCGGTGTCGTGATCGCCGTCGGCTGCGTCGCCGGCGCTGTCGCCGCAGTAGCCTTCCCTTGGCCGGGCATCGCGGGAGAACCCGCCCAGGTGGCTGTGACTCCGACAGCGGGAGACACCACGGTGGTGTGCACCGGTGAGTTCCGCGCCGTCGGCCGCAATGCTCTGGACGCCGCCCAGCAGATGCCGGCAGGCACGCCGGGACTGACGGTCGACAGCAACGGTCCCCGAGAGCAATCAGAGCTCGCGGTACCGGAACTGAGCGATACTGCGGGGCCGCAGAAGTTCGTCGGCAGTGCCGAGCAAGGCGAGGCTGCTCTCGTGGCAGGTGCGGAGTCGCTCGCGCTCGAATCCGAGGATCTCACCGGGCTCGCCGGATCGGCCTGCCGTGAAGCGCGTACGGAATCGTGGTTGGTCGGCGGCTCGGTCGAGACGGGGACCAACGACCTCATCATCCTCAGCAATCCCGGCGATGTGACGGCAACGGCGACTCTGACCGTGTTCGGCCTCACCGAGACCTCGACGCAGACGCTCGTGCCGGCCGGTACGCAGCTCTCCGTGCCGTTGTCCTCCGTCGCGGCCGGCGCCCAGGATCCGGTGGTGCGCATCACCGCGGCCGGCGCGCCGTTGCGTGCAACGCTCCAGTCCTCCCTCATCCGCACCCTCGACCCGTCCGGCATCGACCTGCAGGACAGCGCGGGCACGCCGAGCAGCGAGATCGCCTTCGCCGGAGTCCAGGTCCTCGCCGAGAGCGCGGACACCTCGCTCACCGTGCTGAGGCTGATGGCGACCGATCAGGCGACTGAGGCGCACGTCTCCGTGCGCGCGGATGGCGCAGAGGTGGAGCAGTTGAGCGTCCCGCTGGAAGCCGGGGTGCCTGCAGCGGTCAGCCTCGACACCCTGCCCCCTGGGGTCTACAGCGTCGAGGTCGACGCCGACGCATCGGTGACGGGAGCGATCCGCCAGTCGACGGGAGCAGGCGCTGGCAGCGACTTCGCCTGGATGACGCCCTCTCCGGATCTTCGCGGCGAGGTCTACGTGGCCATTCCCGATGGGCCTGATCCGCGCATCCATCTCGTCAATTCCAGCGACTCCGCGGCCTCGGTGGCGCTGACTCCGGTATCCGGCGGCGACGGGGAAGAGCTCAGCATCCCCGCCGGTGGCGATGCCGTGATCGACGCCGAACCCGGCACCGTGTACTCGCTGGCATCCGACGAGGCGGTGCACGCCTCGGTGATGATCTCCGGGGCGGACGCATTGGCGGGCTGGCCGGTGTGGCCGGGCGCGGCGGCGCAGGAGCCCATCACGGTCTATCCCTGATCGGGACCGAACTCCCACGGGTCGCGCCCGACGTATTCGGCGGCCGCGCGGAAGACCGCGCTCTCGACAGCGATCCGTCGATGGATGCTGTCGTCGTGACCGGGAGGCAGCAGTCGCTCGATCGGAATCCGGAACAGGACGATGCGTCGCTCGTCGCGATCGACGTGCCAGCGCGGGATGCCGTCGGTATCGGCCTGCAGCGGGAGTGCGCCGATCTCGAAGCGCACCTCCTGCAGTTCGGGCCAGGTTCCGCGGAGGAAATCGACGGCTGCGCCGATCGTGGCGTCGAACCGGTCGATGCGGCCGTCCAGTGGGGGCAGGGGCGGACGCACGACCTCGCTGCGTCCGAGACGCCCATGGCGTCCGTGCCTGGCGCCGCGGCGAGGGGCGGCGGCACGATCTGCACGGCGACGGGGCATGCCCAAAGTCTAGGGCGTTCCGCGCGGCATCCGGCCCCTGGAACGGGTGCCCCGTACGCTGAAGGAGATGAACGGAAGACTCTGCTCCAAGGTGGCATGCGCGCGCGAGGCCGTGGCCACGCTGACGTTCGACTACGGCGACCAGATGGCAGCTCTCGGCCCGCTCGGCGCGAATGACCATCCCCACGCGCACGATCTGTGCGCGGCGCACGCGGAGAGGCTCTCTGTTCCCAGCGGCTGGGTCGTCATCCGGCACGAAGCGCTGCGCGCGTAGCGGTCCCCGCACCCGTCGATCCCTGAGCGCGTCGATCCCTGAGCCCGTCGATCCCTGAGCCCGTCGAAGGGCTAGACCCTCACGCGACGACCGGTGAGCTTCTCGGCGCGAGCATCGGAGATCGCGAGCGCACGGC